>Ga0134126_10006882_pt1 | contig 14294 bp, 11 predicted proteins | sample KB31752_FD_96881 | JGI IMG/M metagenome (GOLD analysis project Ga0134126, IMG submission 96881) | Terrestrial soil microbial communities with excess Nitrogen fertilizer from Kellogg Biological Station, Michigan, USA - KB3-175-2 | ecosystem: Environmental > Terrestrial > Soil > Unclassified ... | reverse complement strand
GGCGATCAGCATCGAAGAGAAGCCCGCTAAGCCGAAATCCAATTTTGCCGTCACCGGACTCTACTTTTATGACCGGGAAGTTGCCGCTCACGCCGCAAGCCTCAAGCCCTCGGCGCGCGGCGAACTGGAGATCACCGACTTGAACCGGCTCTATCTCTCGGCAGGCAAGCTAAAAGTCGAGATCATGGGCCGCGGCATGGCATGGCTCGACACTGGCACGCACGAATCGCTCTTCGACGCCGGGCTGTTCGTCCAGACGATTCAAAACAGGCAAGGCCTGAAGATCGCCTGCCCTGAAGAAATCGCATTCCGCATGCAATACATTTCCGCAGAGCAACTTGCCAAGCTTGCGGAGCCCATACGCAACAATGAGTATGGCCGCTACTTACTTGCGCTTTGCCGCGAACCGCACATGACGTTGGAGATGGCCGGCCAATGACGGTCTCAAAAACGGCTCTGCCCGGCGTGTTGCTGGCTCAATCCCGAATCTTCAAGGATGACCGCGGCGCCTTTCTGGAAACCTGGAATCAGCAGCAGTTCGCCGACGCCGGGCTCCCCGCCAGGTGGGTGCAGGATAATTTTTCCGCCTCCCGGAAGAACGTCGTGCGCGGTATTCATTACCAGATTGTGCAGCCTCAGGCAAAGCTCGTCCGCGTGACTCACGGAGAGGTCTTAGACGTGGCTGTCGACCTTCGGCGCTCCTCTCCCCATTTCGGCCGGCATGTGGCCGTTCACCTGACCGCGGAGAATGGACTTGCGCTTTACATCCCCGTAGGCTTCGGCCACGGCTTTGTCGCGCTCACCGACCACGTTGGATTCTCCTACAAGGTCACAGACTATTACTGCCCGTCCGGCGAACGCACCATCCTGTGGAATGATCCTGACTTGGGGATCGATTGGCAAATCGACACGGCCGCCGCGGTGCTTTCACCCAAGGACCTGCAAGGCCGCCTGCTCCGCGATGCCGAAGTGTTCGCATGACGCGGTTTGGGCGAATTTTGATCGTAGGCTCCGAGGGCCAAGTCGGCCGCGAATTGCAGCGAAGCTTTGCGGGAGCAGGCGAATTGCTGTGTTTCAACCGGCATAACGTCGAATCCTGAGAATGAAAGCGAACGTAAATCTGTTCTACAGTGAACCCGTTGTTGACACCGGCATGGAAGGTCTGTTTTTGCGCACCGCAGCTCGGTTCACGGCCTCCGTTCCCGCCTCATCGGGCCGGCCCACACATCAAAGTCCGCACCTCGCGCCTCCGCCGGGGCTACTGCCGCAATTCCACAATCGTTGCCCCCTGCCCGCCTTCGTTCTGCGGAGCCTCCTCCACAGTCGCCACGTGCGGATGGCCCTTCAGAAAGTCTCGTACGGCGCGGCGAAGGATCCCCGCACCGTGGCCATGAATCACCCGCACCCGCGGCAATCCGGCCAGAAACGCGCGATCCAGATATTTCTCCAGCTCCTCCGTCGCCTCGTCGACAGTTCGGCCGATCAGGTTGATCTCCATGCGCATTTCATCCGTGCTGCCGCTCGAGATCGACACGTGCACGCCCTTTTGCCGGCGTGCCGCCGCCAGGGGATCTGCCCGTTCCGCACTCTGCGCACGCGCTCCCTTGACCACCTCGGCGATGTCGTCCCGCTTCACGCGCATCTTCATCGGGCCAAGCGCCACTTCGAACACGTCTTTTTCCACTTCGCGCTGCACCACCGCAATCTTCGCCATCGATTTCAGCCGAACCTGGTCGCCTTCGCCGACATTTCGAATCACATGCGGCTGCGCGTTCGCATCATCCCGATCCGCTCCCGTTTGGTGCGCCACCACGGCCTGGTTAAAACTCTCCTGGAACTCGCGGCGCAGCCGGCCGATACGGCGCTCCGCCTCCTTTGAGAGCTTCTGTTGTGCCGCGCGGTCCTCTACCACGCGAACGTTCTCGCGCATCTGGAACTCGAAGTCCTTCATCAGCGAAGCCAGCTTCCGTTCCAGATCCCGCACGCGGTTGCGCGCCTCAACATCGCCTTCGCGCTGCAGCCGTGCGCGTTCCTGGTTCAGCGCGTACTGCTGCTCGCGCGCCAGCTTGCGCTCGCTCTCCAGCGCCGTCAGCTCAGCATGCATCCGGTCGAGAAACTCCGCAATATCCACATGCTGCGATCCCATCTTCTGCCGCGCCCGCGCGATGATTCCGGCGTTCAGCCCGAGCCGTTCTGCCGTGGCAATGCCCGCTGAAGCGCCGGGCACGCCGATCAGAAGGCGGTAATTGGGAATCAGCGTGCTCTCGTCCACACCCGCCGCGGCATTCAGCACGCCCGGCGTGTTCACTGCGTAAATCTTGAGCGACGTATGATGCGTCGAGATCAGCGACCACGTGCCGAGCTCACGAAAGAAATCGGCGACAGCCACCGCGAGTGCCGAGCCTTCTTCCGGATCCGTCATCGACCCCAGTTCGTCCAGAACCACCAGCGAACGCGCATCCGCGAGACGCGACAGGCGATCGAGATTCGTGATGTGGGCGGAGAAGCTCGACAGCCCCGTCTCGATCGACTGCGCATCCCCGATGTCGGCCAGGAACGCGTCGAACACCGGAAACGCAGCGGCGCTTGCCGGCACAGGAATTCCTCCTTGCGCCATCATGGCCAGCAAAGCCGTGGTCTTCAGAGCCACCGTCTTGCCGCCGGTGTTAGGCCCGCTGACTACGAGCTGGCGTCGTTCCTGCGTCAATTCCAAAGTGAGCGGAACCACCGCGGTGTTCGCCCGAGCGCCCCCTGCGCGCAGCCGGCGCTCGAGCAGCGGATGCCGAGCCGCTTCGACATAGAGCCGCTCGGGGCCGAGCACGGGCGCCACGCAATCGTACTCGCGGCCAAAACGCGCGCGCGCCAGCAGGCTGTCAACCAGCGCCAGCACCCGGGCGCCTTCCACCAGTGCAGTAGCAAACGTCCCCACTTGCCGGGTGAGAGCCACAAAGATGCGATGAATCTCCGCCTGCTCCTCCTCCAGCATTCGCACAAGTTCGTTGTTCTGCTCGATCGTCTCCAGCGGCTCCACATACACCGTCTGCCCTGAAGAGCTTGCTCCGTGAACCACTCCGGAAATCCGCCGCTTCATTTCGCTGCGCACCGGAATCACAAACCGCTCGCCCCGAATGGTGATCAGATCTTCTTGTGTCGAGCCCTCACCCGAGAGCCTGCGCAGCGCCGAGCGCAGTGATTCCTCGATCACCCGGTGCTGGCGTTCCTGTTCGCGGCGCAGCCGGTTGAGTTCGGGCGAAGCATCATCGGCCAGAGAACCATCCGGCAGAATCTTGCGTTCGATAGTTTCCGCAAGCGGGCGTAGGCTCACGGTGAGCGCCGCCGAAATCTCCCCCAGCCCGGGAAGCCGCCCCGCCAGCCGCGCCGGCGGTTCGCGCAGCAGCGCCTGCCACCCCGCGATGTCGTGCGCCAATCGAGCGACCGCCTGCAGTTCGCCGGCTTCCAGTGCGGCTTCCGGAATATGCGCCTTCGCCGCCAGTTGCGTCGGGTTGAACAATCCGCCCAGCGCAATCGAAATCTGCTCGTCCACAATCAGCCGGACTTCCCCGGTAAGTTGATGCTGGCGTGCGATCCACGTTTCCTCGGTCGACGGCATCAGATCCAGAATCGCGGCGCGCCCAACCCGCGAAGCGGCGAAGCCGGCCACCAGTTGCAGCAGCGGCTCCCAGTCGAGTGCCGCATAATCGGCGTTCGCCACCGGCGCGGGAATTGGATCGAGCAAAGCCATGACCATCTATATGGTGACATGCCAGGCGCAGCCCAGGTGACCATCCCACCCCTCTCGCCCTTGCGCGCCAAACGGATTCGACGGCGCATCCCTGAGCCGCCCGCAAACTTGCTCCCACGCCCTCCTGCCTCGTATCATCCGTCGAAGGACAAGCGTTAGCGTTGAGGGACAAGCATCAAGCGGGTGCACATGAGCGAATCGGAAGTAAAGCATGCCCTGAGGGTGAAGGGCAGGTTGTTATCGGCCTCGGAGATCGAGCGCACCCTGGTGCGCCTGGCGCACGAAGTGGTGGAAAAAAGCAACGGGTGTGAAGGCATGGTGCTGGTCGGCATCAAGCGGCGCGGCGTGCCGCTCGCCCAAAGACTGGCATCGCTCATCTCCAGCATCGAAAAATGCCCGGTGCAGACCGGCACCCTCGATATCCAGTTCTATCGCGATGATCTGTCCACCGCGGATTTCCGCCCCATCGTCACCCCCGGTGCCATCGGATGCGACGTGACCGGCAAAGATGTAATCCTCTGTGACGACGTCCTCTACACCGGCCGAACCATCCGTGCAGCACTCGATGCGCTGTTCGATCACGGTCGGCCAAGGCGCGTGCAACTGGCCGTCCTCATCGATCGCGGCCATCGCGAATTGCCGATCCAGGCGACCTATGTCGGCCGCACCGTGCCCACCAGCAGCCGAGAGATCATCGAGGTCAAGTTGCAGGAGATCGATAACGACGAGCAGGTGCTCCTCGTGGAACGTGTCGACTGAAAAAAGCAGCTGCTAGCTATTCCGCGGTGAAAGCCCGCCAAAGCTAGAGGCTGGAAGTTAGGAGCTACAAGCTGATTCCATGACCCCAGCCACCGCACGACGTACGCTGCAATCTCCGCTCGTTCCCGCAAATCCTTCTCCGTTCAATCCTGGGTCGCTTCTTTCCGTAGATAACCTCTCCCTTGAGGCTCTGAGCCGCGTTCTCGAGCGAGCCACGGCTCTCACCCGCCAAGACCCGCTGGAGCGCACCCGCATCCTGGCCAAGCGCAAGGTGGCCCTTCTCTTCTACGAGTCTTCCACCCGCACTCGGACCAGCTTCGAATTGGCCGCCAAGGCGCTGGGCTGCGACACCACGTTGGTCTCCAGTCTCTCGTCCAGCATCGAGAAGGGCGAAAGCCTGAAGGACACGGGCCTCACATTGCGTGCCCTCGGTGCTGAGGCCATCATCCTGCGCCACAACGCCAGCGGCGCACCCTGGCTTCTTGAGCAGCACACGCAGTTGCCCGTTCTCAACGCAGGCGATGGCATGCACGAGCACCCCACGCAGGCGCTGCTTGACCTGCGCACCATGCTCGCGCACCTGCGCAAAGGCTCTACCGATATGGGCCCCGATGTACTGAAAGGCGTCACCGTCACCATCACGGGCGATATTCTGCACAGCCGCGTGGCGCGCTCCAACATGTTGCTGCTGCCCCGCCTCGGCGCCCAAGTCGTCCTCTGCGGGCCGAAAGAATTGCTGCCCGATCTCGCCGCAACCACCGGTCCGGGCGTCCGCATCGAGCGCGATTTCGAAGCTGCGCTGCGCCAGTCTCAGGTCGTCATGATGCTGCGCATTCAGGCCGAGCGCCTTGCCGGATTACAGCTCGATCTCGAGGACTACAAGCGAGGCTTCCAACTCACCCAGGAGCGCCTGCATACTTTCGCGCCGCAAGCCATCGTGCTCCACCCGGGGCCCATCATTCGCGGGCTCGAACTCACCGGCGAAGTTGCCGACGGTCCGCAATCCGCCATCCTCGAACAGATCAGCAACGGCGTCGCCATCCGCATGGCGGTAGTGGAACGTGCACTGAACGGAGGCCGGGCATGAGCGCGCTGGTCATTCGCAATGGACATTTGATCGATCCGGCTGCGGGCGTCGATGCCCCCAAAGACATCCTGCTCAAAGACGGCAAGGTCGCCGAGATCGCCGGCCCCGGCAAGCTCAAACACCCCGACGGCGCGGAGTCGATCGATGCCGCGGGCCTCGTCGTCGCCCCGGGACTCATCGACATTCACGTCCATCTCCGCGAGCCCGGTCAGGGCTACAAAGAAACCATCGCCACCGGCACCGCCGCAGCCGCGGCCGGCGGATTTACCGCCGTGGCCGCCATGCCCAACACAACCCCGGTCAACGACACCGTTGACGTCACTCGCTGGATGCAGGCGCCGGAGCGCGGAGCGAGCGTTCGGGTCTTCCCCATCGCCGCCGCTACTCGCGGATCAAAAGGCGAAGCCATCAACGATTTTGCTGCCCTCAAATCCGCAGGCGCAGTCGCAGTCACTGACGACGGCCACCCCATCCTGAAAGACAACATCATGCGCGAAACGCTGGTGGCGGCGGCACGCGTGGGCCTCAGCGTCATTCAGCACGCTGAAGACACCCGCCTCACGCAGGGCGCCAGCATGAATGCCGGTCCCGCGGCTTTCAGGCTCGGTCTGCGCGGCATGCCCGCTGAAGCCGAATCCGGCCTCGTCGAACGCGACATCCGTCTCCTCACGGAATTGCGCGATTCCCGCGCGCACCTGCACGTCGCACACACCTCCACTGCAGCCGCCATCGCAGCCGTGCGCCAGGCGCGGCGCAATGGCCTGCGCGTCACCTGTGAGGTCGCACCGCACCACTTCCTGCTCACCGACGAACACGTGGGCCTCTACAACACACACTTCAAAATGAATCCGCCGCTGCGCTCCTCTGCCGACCGCGATGCCATGATCGAGGCCATCCTCGATGGCGTCGTCGACGCCATCGCCACCGATCACGCGCCGCACGCCGCCCATGAAAAAGAGGTCGAGTTCGAGCGCGCGCCCAACGGCATCACCGGTCTTGAAACCGCGCTCGGCCTCTCGCTGTTCTGGCTGCACAAAGAATGGAAGATGCCGCTCGGCCGCGTCCTCAGCCTGCTCAGCGCCCAGCCCGCCGCCGTGCTCGGCCTAAAAGGCCGCGGGACCCTCGCCGTCGGCTCCTCCGCCGACGCCGTCGTCTTCGATCCCAAAGCGGAATGGACCTACCGTGTCGCGGAAACCAAATCGAAATCGCACAATACCCCGTTCGACGGCTGGCCCATGCAGGGCAAGGTGCGATGGACCATCTGCGAAGGGCGCATCGCCTATGCCCTATCGTCGTAACCTACTGCCCCGTTGGCAAACGATCCAATGGTTCCCTGTTCATTGACACTCACCCTGCCCGGTTGAATTCGATACACACTCAGAGATCTTCGCCAGCGCATCCACCTGCGCGCCAAAATCTATTTGAACGATCTTCTCGCGCGGAACCTCGATGATCTTGGTATTCCCGCCCCCGCGCGAGATCGAGAGCAGGCTGATGGACTTGTCCGTCTGGCTCACCACCGGGTACTCCCCGCTGACCAATGCGTCCTTCTGATCGGTGCTCACCGTGGATGGAGCCAGGTACGTGACATGGGCGTCTTGAAAAAGGGTTGAATCCACCAACTTTCCGTAAACATACGGCACCAGCACGGTGGCAACTGCGCTTGTAACGATGACAGCAGAACGCAGGATCCCAAGCAGATCGCTCCAGAACTTTGATTCCGGGCATTGCGCCGAGAGCACCACGTAGAGCAGCGCCAGCAGACACGCCAGAACCGCCCGCGCATAGGTCGACAGCAGCATGTTCCGTGCCCCGTCCCGGTTGCGATATTTGAAGCCAATGGACTGCAGGTCGCGAGCCACGCGGTCCGACGAAGCTTCCAGCAACAGCACTCCCGGAGTGTCCTTCTGGTTCAGAAAATAATAATCCTGAAGCCGCGTCACACCGGGCGCATTTGAGGCGGAAGCCGCGGCTCGGATGTAGTCCGTGGAAGACTTGGCAAGAACTGCCACGCGCGGATGCAACTGGCGAACTGCCGTGCTCAACGGGGTCGCTTGCTCCGACGCCACGATCCAGCCTCGCAAGGCCACCGTGGGCGCCTCGAATCTCACAATCACGGTCACCAGCCAAATGAGCAGCGGAATCGCGATCGCGCATTCGGCAACCGGGCTTACCCATGCAGGCACCATTCGGTGGCGCAGCACAATCACGGCCGACCCAATCACGACGAAGGCCAGCGTGAACATGAGCCAATGGCGAACTACGACGTTGAGCACCAGGAAGAATGAGTCCGCCGCGCATCGCCCGGCCAGAATGGTCAAGGCCTGCACGCTCCAGTCGCTCACCATTACGCCTAGCAGTTGCTCTCGGCCGAATGCCGCAATGAACCCCGTAGCCGCAAAAGCCGCGGTAATGGAAATCCCCGCCAGCAGCGTCATGAGTCCGGATTTCAGAAAGGGTTTGCTGTCCACGATCCATCCTTCAGAAGCGAGATTTGCCCGTACTGATCTGGCAGGAAGAACTTTGGGGATAAGCGGATTGATTATGAAGCACCGGTGAGAGCGGGTCAATAGCGCACGATCCAGGGCGTACCGATGCCCTGCCGGCGCGAGAGTGGCGCGTCGTTGTCAGTCACTGCCAGGCTCGCCATGTCCACAAGAAGCCTGCTTTTGCCGCTGCCTTGCCGACTTGCGCATCTCAGCTTCTGTCCTTATCCTGCGAGGAGCCTTCTGCAAATGGGCCATGAGCGAGGCCGGCAATGGACAAGCGGGATTTCCTCAAGACATCTGGAGCAGTCGTCGCAGGCAGCATGATTTCCCACCTCATGCCGGGCCAGGAACCTGAAGAGCCCCGCGAGAACTGGGCCGGCAACCTCAACTACAGCACCGATCAACTGCACACCCCCGCCACGATCGAAGAGGTGCAGCAGGTGGTGAAGCGTTGCGCGAAACTTCGCGCCCTGGGCACGCGCCACTCCTTCTCTACCATCGCCGACAGTACCCAGAATCAGGTCTCGCTCAAAGCCCTCGACTCGATCGACATCGACGAGAAAGCACGCATCGCGACCGTAGGCGCGGGAGTCAAATACGGCCAGCTCGCCCCCATCATCGACAAGCGCGGCTTCGCCCTGCACAACCTCGCTTCCCTGCCTCACATCTCGGTGGCCGGGGCCATCTCCACCGCCACCCACGGTTCCGGCCTGCACAACGGCAATCTGGCCACCGCCGTCTCCGCTCTTGAACTCGTCACCGCCGACGGCCAGGTCCATTCCGTGTCGCGTAACGATCCGCACTTCGCCGCCACAGTCGTGGGCCTTGGCGCCGCCGGCATCGCCACCCGCATCACCCTTGACCTGCAACCCACTTACCAGGTTGCGCAATCCGTCTATCGCAATCTCTCCTTCGATCGGCTCAAGGACCACTTCGACGATATCTTCGGCGCTGGCTACAGCGTGAGCCTGTTCACTGACTGGCAGAGCCATCGCGCCACCCAGGTCTGGATCAAGCGCAAGCTCGCGCAAAACGATCCCAACAAATGGGAACCCGAGTTTTACGGCGCGACGCTCGCGAAAGAAAAGCTCCACCCCATCGAGGACCACCCCGCCGAAAGCTGCACCGAGCAGCAAGGCATTCCCGGCCCGTGGTATGAGCGCCTTCCCCACTTCCGCATGAACTTCACGCCATCGAGCGGCCGCGAGCTGCAAACCGAATACTTCGTTCCGCTCAACGACGGCTACCAGGCCATCCTCGCCGTCGAATCGCTGCGCGACAAAATCACGCCCCATCTGTTCGTCACCGAGCTCCGCACCATCGCGGCCGACAACCTCTGGATGAGCATGGCGTACCAGCGCGACTCGCTCGCCATTCACTTCACCTGGAAGCCGGAATCGGACGCGGTACGCGCCTTGCTGCCTCAGATCGAGGCAAAGCTCGCGCCCTTCGGCCCTCGCCCGCACTGGGGCAAGCTGTTCGCCATGGAGCCCGCAAAGCTGCAGCAGCAATACCCGCGCCTCGCGGACTTCAAAGCATTCCTCAAGCAGCAGGACCCCCAGGGCAAGTTCCGCAACGAGTTCATCGAGGACAACCTGTTCGCAACGTAACGAGCTCTGCGACGAACAAAGTCCTGACAGCCCTACGAGCCGTCTTCATCCGCCGCGCCCCCATCCTGTCCGGACTCATCCTCCGGCCCTGCAATCCGGTCCATCAATTCCAGCGCCTGCTCCTTGCGATACGCCGGAATCAGAATCTTGCGCATCGGGTTAAGCATGGGGCTGAATCCAAATCCGGCAAGCGCCTCCTCCACCACGCCATATTCCACGCCCGCCTCGTCCAGCACCGACCGCGCCAGGCTGAACGCCACCGGGTCGTCGCTCTCGAAGATCGTCACAATCTCCAGCTTCGGATCAGGCTCTGCCATCATCTCGTTTCCTATTTACCTTTCAGCCCCAGCGCCTCAACCACCTTCTCATCCACCCGCGCCGGCTTGCCGTCCTCTTTCCACACCACCCCGAAGCCGCCGCGATAATCCCACATCGTCCATCCAATCCCATCCGCCTCCAGCGCCGTCCGCACATCATGGATCCACTGCATGCGCGAGGCCTCCGGCGCTGCCTTGCGATACACGCCAAATTCATTGCAGATGAGCGGCACGCCGTTCGCCTTGCCCCACGCCGCCGCCGAATCCATCAGCAGCCGCATCCGATGCGCATCCCAGTGGTCCAGCCAGTAGTGCTCAAAGTTGTAGCGATCGCGCGCGTCCGGAACCTGCTTCAGCCCCTCCGCCATCCCGCTCTCGTCCGACGGATACGTAATCCCATGCGTATAGATGTGCCAGTCCGTGCCCCAGCTCGCCCCCTGGTGCGTGAAATCCTCCGGCTGGTAGAAGTGAAACGTGTAGATCACGTTCCCATCGGCCAGCGGCCGCAGCGTCACCAGATCCCCGATCCCCGACCAGTTCGGCCCCGTGGCAATGATCGTGTTCTTCGGCGCAACCTCGCGAACCGCCTCCGCCGCCCGCGCCTGAATTCCCGCCCAGCGATACGGATCGGTCTGCTCCGGCTCGTTCATGATCTCGAAAAACACCAGCTCCGGATTGCGATTGGCATAGTGCGCCGCAAGCCGACGCCACAACATCACGAACCGGTCCACCCCCTCGCTCGTCTCGCGCACCTTCGCCTTGTAGTCCGATTCGGGATGGATGTCCACCTGCACCGCCAGCCCCTCGGCAATCATCCTGTCCACCACGTGATCGAGCCGCGCCAAAAAGTCGGCATACTGCCCCTCGTGGTTCAATCCCTGCTCCAGCGGCACCGGGTCAATGCTCAGCCGCACATTGTCGAAGCCAAGCTTCGCCATTAACGCAATGTCGCCATCATCGGTATACCGATTCGTGAACGCAGCGGAGTAGTCAGACGCATGCTGCGCGAACCACTCCGAAGCATTGATTCCGTGCCGCAAATGCTGCGCGCGGGTGAACGCAGTCCGCTGTTCGGCTGCGCGATCCTGCGCAAACGCTGAAGAGGCAACAAGAAGAAGAACTGGCAAGCACCGCATCCACCGCATCGATTCGAACCCTCGCAGAATGAAAACTGAACAACCGATAACAATACTACGCAGCGCCACGCAAAAACGGCTCCCACCAGGGGGAGCCGTTCCAATCATCAAATCTGAATGCGATTAGAGCATTTTTCCTTTTACTGTGAGCTTCCGTTCCCCATCCATTCCGCGCTTTTCTGTGGAATGGGTGGGATTCCAACCAACTTCCGGTCTACACAATCTCCAAAAATGCTCTAGCTGCCCGGCGTCCCATTGCCGTGGCCCAACTCACCCGCAACCTGTTCATAGGTCGTGCGCAGGTACTTGTGCGGATTCACCGCAACATCGTGCACCCGCACCTCGTAGTGCAGATGCGGTCCGGTGGCGCGCCCGGTCTGTCCTACATATCCAATCACCTGTCCGCGCGTAACATGCTCGCCCGGCACCACCGCTGTGCTCGACAAGTGTCCATAAAGCGTCTGCACATCGTGCCCGTGATCGATCATCACTTCGCGCCCGTAACCCGCGCCCATATTCGCGCGAGTCACCTCGCCATCGCCCGCCGCTCGCACCGGCGTGCCCATCGGCGCATCAATATCGATGCCCGGATGAAATGCGCCTTCGCCGTTGATCGGATCCTGCCGCTCGCCAAAACTCGAGGCCACTCGGCCTTCCAGCGGCCACAGCGAAGGAGCATCCGCCAGTCGCGTCCAATCGCCCACAAACGACGACGTTAGGCCGCTCTCCAGCGCACGCGATACTTGGCCCGACATCGCCTGGTTGCGCAGAGCATAAAACGTGTCGATGCTCGCCTTCACGTTCTGCGGAGTGACGCCGTCACCCGCCCCCATGCCCTCGGCGCTTGCGCTGCCTGCCGCCTTCTGTGTCGTGTGGGTGGCCACCAGGCGGTTCTGGCGCATGCCATAGAGCGCGGTCACTTCGCTCGCCAGTGCGCCCAGAGACGCCACCTGCACGTCGCGGTCATGCACCGTCTGCGCCATCTGCTTGTAATTCTTGCGCAGGTCTTCGCGCTCCTGCCGCACACGGTTGTAGCTCTCCGTCTTGAGCAGCATGCGCGTATAAGAACCGGCCAGGCCCACAATCGTGAAGGCGCCAATCAGCGCCGCGGCCACAAAACCGTACGCGTAATGCAGGGGCAGCGGGATCTTCCGCACCCGCCCATCACCATCCCTGGCTACGAACAAAATGTAATAGCGCTTGCGCAGCACTCTCGACTCCTTCAACCGCGGCGCGAAATCCACCGCAATCGACGTCGCAATTCGCCGTTACGTTCGACAAAAAGCAGGTTGTGGGCCCAATGGGCCAAAACAAAAAATAGAAGGCGCCCCGGGGCGCGCAATGCAACTGACTCGTTCGCATAGGCTATCAACCGGCCGCCTTCCCGGTCAATCTGATTTCACACAAATCCTTTGTTTTCTTAGGCCCGAGCGAACAAAAGAAGAATTTCCCGTCCGCCCTCTTTTGGGCGGCTTTCTTCATTAGGATGCGGCTGCGGACGAAATCCGTTTCTCCGGCCCCTCTCTACCCGCAACCCGCCTGCTTCGCCTCTCTCGTAACCGGCCCCCACTGCCAACCGCTATCCTTGTCACACATGGTCAGGCGACCTGCATCCGCTTCAATCCAAGGCGCGGAAGTCGAACTCTTGCGGCAGATCCGCCGCCGCACCCGCCCCGGCGGCGCCGTCGTGCTCGGCATCGGCGACGATTGCGCCCTGCTGCGCGCCCGGCCCCGCGAAGAGATCGCCGTCACCACCGACCTCAATATCGACGGCCGCCACTTCCGCCTCGCATGGCATCCGCCGGAGTCGGTCGGCCACCGCACCCTCGCCCGCGGATTGAGCGATCTGGCTGCCATGGGCGCGCGCCCCCTTGCCGCCTTCGTCTCCCTCGGCCTGCCCCCCACCCTCGTGCGCCCCGGCCGCGGCGGCGTTTCCTGGATGTCCCGCTTCTACGACGGCTTGCTCAGCCTTGCCCACGCCTCCGGCGTCTCCCTGGCCGGCGGAGATCTCGCCGAATCCCCCGTCGCCATCGCCGACATCGTCCTGGTCGGTGCTGTCCCCCGCGGCAAAGCCCTCCTGCGCTCCGCAGCCCGCCCCGGCGACGCCATCTACGTCACCGGCGCGCTCGGCGGATCGGCCGCAGCCCTGGCCCACATCGCCGGCCGCGCCGCCTCCCTCAGCCCCTCGAGAATCCCAGCCTCCCGCTCCGGCAAGCTCGACCCACACCTCTATCCGCAGCCACGCCTCCGTCAGGGCGCCTGGCTGCGCACCCGCTCCGCAGCGTCCTCGGCCATCGACATCAGCGACGGCCTCTCCACCGATCTTGCCCACATCTGCGAGGAATCCCGCGTCGCCGCCGAGCTCGACGCCGCCGCCATCCCGCTTGCTCCCGGCGCTACCCTTGAGCAGGCCCTCCACGGCGGCGAGGACTACGAACTCCTGTTCACCGCACCGCCGGCCCGCCGCATACCCGCCCGGATCGCCGGCGTTCCCATCACCCGCATCGGCCGCATCCTGCGTCACCGCCCCGGCCGCCCCGCCGTTACTCTGCTCATCCCCGGCGGCTCGCGCCCACTCCAGCCCCGCGGCTGGCAGCACTTCTCTTAGAGCATTTTTCCTTTTAGTTTGAGCTTCCGTGCCCCATCCATTCCGCGCTTTTCTGCGGAATGGGAGGGATTCCAACCAACTCCCGATCTGCACAATCTCCAATTACGGTGAGCTTCCGTGCCCCATCCATTCCGCGTTTTTCTGCGGAATGGGTGGGATTCCAACCAACTCCCGATCTGCACAATCTCCAATTACGGTGAGCTTCCGTGCCCCATCCATTCCGCGCGTTTTCTGCGGAATGGATGGGATTTCAACCAACTTCCGGTCTTCACAATCTCCAAAATCTAGAATCCCGCGTTCGACGGCGGCGCCACCGCGGGCCCGGAGTAGTGCACATGCACCAGCCGCCATCCCTTATCCGGGAACCAGACATAAAACTGGCTTTCCCTTCCCGTCGTGTGCACCGGCGAGCCGTCCTTACGCAGGGTTGCGCGAAAATCCCAGTCAAACTCCGCCACCGCCGCATCTCCGAACACGTGAATCACCGGCTCGCCAGAGGCTGTGAGCGAGCGCTTAGAAAACGTCTGCCCCCTAAGCTTGACGAAG
>Ga0134126_10006881_pt1 | contig 14296 bp, 12 predicted proteins | sample KB31752_FD_96881 | JGI IMG/M metagenome (GOLD analysis project Ga0134126, IMG submission 96881) | Terrestrial soil microbial communities with excess Nitrogen fertilizer from Kellogg Biological Station, Michigan, USA - KB3-175-2 | ecosystem: Environmental > Terrestrial > Soil > Unclassified ... | reverse complement strand
GACCTGCCGTCTTGCACTTTTCAATGCCGATCTTGACCGCTTGGGGCGCCACCGTCTGGCCATAGCCGAACTTGCCGTCGACCACCGCCAGCGAGGGCGTATCCACCACGACCTCCGCCGTCTGGTTCGGGACCACCGAACCGATCTTCTTCCAGCGGATATAGACGGGCACTCTGATCACGCCGTGGCTGTCATGGCCGGTCAGATTGGCGGTGGTCAGGTAGGTCGCGATGCGCCGCGCCTCTTCGGGAGAGGATTCAGCGTGACCGAATACATCGGCAACAAAATCGATGAGGTTCTCGAGCTTGATGGTGACCATGGATCGTTCGTCTCTTTATCTGAGCATGATCTTATCGGAGCAGGTATTCACTCGTCCGGATCAGCCTTAAGCGGTCGCAGCCTTGGCATGACCGCCGAGATAGGCGGCGCGGATGGCTTCGTTGCCCCACAATTCGTCCGGCTTGCCGCCGAGCACGATCCGGCCGGTTTCCAGCACATAACCGTAATCGGCAACCGATAGCCCCATGCGCGCATTTTGCTCGACAAGCAAGACCGTCGTGGTCTGGCGGATCTGCGAAATGATCCGGAACACGGCCTGCACGATCACGGGAGCCAGCCCAAGCGACGGCTCGTCCAGCAAGAGCAGTCGCGGCTTTGCCATCAATCCGCGGGCAACCGCGACCATCTGCAACTGCCCGCCGGAGAGCGTCCAGCCCAGCACATTAGAAAACCTGCGGATTTCCGGAAACAGGTCGAACATCGCGTCCGCTTCGCGCGAGATGTCCTTGGTCGAGGCGCGGCGGTTCGAGGCGCCCAGCATGATGTTTTCCTTCACCGACAGGCCCGGAAACACCCGCCGCCCCTCCGGCACATGGGAGATGCCGAGCCGCACGATCGCCTCGGGCCCCTGCCCGGCGATCGACTTGCCGTCGAACAGGATGTCGCCGGCGGCCGGCTTCTCCAGGCCCGAGATCGCGCGCAGCGTCGTCGACTTGCCGGCGCCGTTGGCGCCGAGCAGGGTCACGACCTTGCCCTCCTCGACGGACAGCGAGATGCCGCGCAGCGCTTCGATTTCGCCATAGCGAACCACCAGATCGCGGATTTCGAGCAGCGCCATTATTCGCTTCCGAGATAGGCGGAGACAACGTCGGGATGGCGCAGCACCGCCATCGACTCGCCGTCCGCGATGCGGCGTCCGAAATTCAGCACGGTGATGTGCTGGGCGGCTTCCGAAACCAGCGTCATGTCGTGATCGATGATCAGGATGGTCAGCCCTTGCGCGGCGATGCGCTTCAACAGTGCATGCAGCTCGAGCTTCTCGGTCGAGTTCAAGCCCGCCGCGGGCTCGTCCAGGAGCAGGAGCGTCGGATTGGCGGCAAGCGCACGCGCAATCTCGATCAGCCGCTGATGACCATAGGAGAAGCTCGTGATCAATTCATTGGCGCGGTGCCCGAGTCCGACGAAGGTCAGGGCCTCCATCGCACGCTCGGTGAGCGCGGCATCGCCACCCTTCCCGATCATGGTGTTACCGGGCCGCTCGGCGCCGATCTCGACATTCTCCAGGGCCGTCATCGAGCGGAACAGGCGGATGTTCTGGAAGGTGCGCCCCAGCCCCGCCGCGGTGCGCTGATGCGGCGGCATGTTGGTGATGTCGGTGCCGTCGAGCAAGATGGTGCCCGAGGTCGCCTTGTAGAGGCCGGAGAGCACGTTCAGCGTCGTGGTCTTGCCTGAGCCGTTCGGGCCGATCAGCGCGTGCACGCCGCCCCGCCGAACCGCGATATCGACGCCGTCGACCGCTTTGAGGCCGCCGAAATGTTTTGCGAGCCCGCGCACTTCGAGCACGATCTCGCCGCCCGCAGTCGCCGGCTTCAACTGCAACGGCTTGGCGGCGGCCGGTGCCTTCGTCTTGGCGCGCCAGCGCTCGAAAGCGGCGGTGACAAAGCCCCAGATGCCATCCGGCATGAAGCCGATGATCAGAATGACGAACAGACCGTAGATCGCGAGATAAAGGCCCGGGATGCTCTTCAGAAAGCGCAGCCATTCCGGAATTAGAATCAAGAGCCCCGTGCCGATGGCTGCGCCGATCGGCGAAGCCACGCCGCCGAGCAGCGACATCGTCAGAAACACGATGGAGTCGTTAAACGTGAACTGGTCCGGGCTGATATAGGCAAAGCCGCCGGCAAACAGTCCGCCGGCAAGCCCGCCGAGCACGGCACAGATCGCGAAGGCGTAAATCTTGGTGCGGAACACGTCGATGCCGTTGACGCCCGCCGCCAATTCATTGTCCCGCACAGCGCGCATGGCGCGGCCGAGCTTGGTGTCCGGCAGGTGCCAGACGATGTAACCGACGATCGCGAGCACAGCGACGCAGAAGGCAAGATAGCTCTGCGAGCTCACAAACAAATGAGGCCGGCCGATATTGGGGATGCCGTCGGGCCCGTGGGTCAGCGAGACGGCGTTGGTCAGGAAGAGCGTGACGATCTCCTGGAAAGAGATGGTCACCATGGCAAGATAGTGCCCGCCGAGCCGTAGCGTCGACATGCCGAGGAGCGCACCCGCGACCAGCGCCGCGAAACAACCCGCGAGCAGGCAAAGCCAATAGCTCCCGTGCATATCGGCCGTGCCCAGGGCAACCACATAGGCGCCAATGCCGAAAAACGTCGCCTGCGCCAGATTGATCTGCCCGCACAGGCCGAGCACGACCGTCAATCCGAACACCGCGATCGAGAAGGTCGTCGCCTGCATCAGGATGTTGAGCGCGTAGCCGTTGAACTGCATGGTACCGGCCAGCGCGACCAGAACCGCGGCGCCGACGAAATACGGCAGATGCCGCAGGATGGCCGGCTTGGTACGGATAAGGCCCGCCGGGGCCGCCATGTTCTCGCTTCCTGCGCTCATGCCTTTTCCGCCACGCGTTCGCCGAAGATTCCTTGCGGCCGGAAGATCAGGAAGGCGATCAGCACCACGAAGGCGAAGCCGTCCTTGTAGGGAACCGAAACATACGCCGCCCCGAACGTCTCGATGACGCCGATCGCGAGCCCTCCGATGATGGCGCCGGCGACGTCGCCGAAGCCCCCGATGATCGTCGCCGCGAAGGCTTTGAGCGCGATCGTCCCGCCCATCTGGATCGAAACGAACAGAACCGGAGCGACCAGGATGCCCGCCAATCCACCCAGCACTGCGGAATAGATGAAGGTGATCATGATCATGCTGGCGACGGAAACGCCGAGCAGCGAGGCCATCTCCTTGTCCTGCGAGGTCGCCTGCAGCTTCTTGCCGAGCAGCGTGTGTTCGAAGAACCAGTAGTTGAAAATCACGAGCACGATCGTGACCGCGATGATCAGGAGATATTGTGAGTCAAGAAAGACCGGGCCGAGCTGGATGCCGGGCGTGTCGAACCAGCCCTGCAGCACCTGCGGCTGCGGCCCGTAGATCGCGAGCACCGAATTGTCGATCAGTATCTGGGCGCCGATGGTCGCGATGATCACGGGCAGGAAGCTGCGGTGACGCAGCGGAAAATAGACGCCGAGATTGAAAATCACGCCTAGCAGAGCCATGCCGCCGAGCGCGATCAAGAACGACACCCAATAAGGCCAGCCGAGATCGACGGCGAACACCACCATCAGATAGGCAGCGACCATGGAGAACTCGCCCTGCGCGAAGTTCACCACATTGGTGGCGCGGAAAATCAGCACGAAACCGAGTGCGACCAGCGCATACACGGCGCCGATGCCGATCCCGGTGAACAATAATTGCAGAACAAGAGACATGAGCGGTTTGGCTTCGGTAAGTCCGTTCAATCATCAGGCAAGCTTCGGCCCCCTTCACTGGCGAAGGGGGCCGAAAGTAGTGCCTAATCGGTGAACTCGATGTGCTTATCGAAGACGATCTTGCCCTTGTCGTTCTTCACGATGTTGTAGCCGTGAAGACCATCGCCGTTCTGGTCGAAATTATATTCGCCTTCCGCGCCGGCGAATTTCTTGGTGGCGAGAATCGCCTCCCGGATCTTGGCCGGATCGGTGGAACCGGCCTTGTTGATCGCGGCCGACAGCACGTTGACGGCGTCGAAGGTCCAGGAGCTCTGATTATCCGGAGCAACCTTGGCGACCGCTCGGTACTCCTTAGCGAACGCTTTCGCGGCATCGCTGGAGTCTTCCGCATAGTCCGCAACGCCGAACGTGCCGTAGAGCGCGGGACCTGCGAGCTTGAGCGCGGTGACGTTGACGATCGAGGGCGAGCCCACCCAGGGAATGTTGACGCCGAGCTGACGCAGCTGGCGGGCGAAAATGCCGAGATCGTTCTCGAAGGTGAAGTAGGAGCCCAAGATGTCGGCGCCGGACTGCTTGATCGCGAGCACGACGGGCGTGAAGTCCTGGCTCTGGTTGGCATAGCCTTGATTGAGCACGGGCGCGCAGCCCTGCTTCGTCAGCGCTTCTGTCAGCGCCTTGCCACCGGCGGTGCCGAACGCATCGGTCGAATGCACGATCGCCCACTTCTTCTTGCCGAGCGTCTTGACGCCGTATTCGGCGATGACGCGGCCCGAATAGCTGTCATTCGGACGGAAGCGGAACAGCCACTTATTGCCCATATGTGTCAGATTGGGATCTGTGCCGCCGATCATCACGGGCTTGCCGAGCTTGAGCACGTCGGGCGCCATGGCATGCACCTGCGTGGAGCGGATCGAGCCGAGAAAGGCGACGATGTCCGATTGCGCGGCGAGTTTCGAAAACGCCAGCACGATACCTGGATTGGTGGTCTGATCGTCCTCGATGACCAGTTCGGCTTTCTTGCCGAGGATGCCGCCAGCCTTGTTGACTGCCTCGAGCGCAAGCTTGGCGCCCTGAATGGCGTATCGACCGGCTTCCGCGGCGGGACCCGTCACCGGCGCACACATGCCGATCTTGGTGGTGGCGCCTTCTGCGCGCGCGGTCGTGATGATGTAAGGTGCTGCAATTCCGGCGGCGAGGCCCGCCGCGAAATCGCGTCTCGTCAGTTTCATTCCAAACCTCCAGAGGCCGGGCGTCCTTGTCGGCCTTTCTTGGTATTGGCGATCACACTTGATCGCGAAAACCGCGTGCTCTTTAAGGGCTATCGTGACGAGAGTAAATTGCCATCGCAGCGATTTCGACTAATGACGCAGAAATGCCCAAACCACGCGGGTTTCTCGCCTCAAACGCTGTGCAGAAGTCACAGCTATGCGTCTCGCTGCACATCATCATGCAATTTTGCATTTACTCTTGCTCTGATATCGCGAGCTCGCTTGCCTCCTCGGCCTCCAAGCCGGCGAGGCTCGCCTCCAGATTGCCGAGCAGCGCATGCAGTTCGGCGAGCTTGCGCGCGCCATAGCGCTTAGTGATGGCGGCGTAGATCACTTCCGACGAGGGCGCCACCTGCTCCATCAGCCTCACGCCCTTGTCCGAAATCGAAACGACCCCACGACGCAGATCGTCTTCGGCCGTGCGCCGTTCGATCAGCCCGCGCGCTTCGAGATCGCGCAGGATCCGTGACAGGCTTGGACCGAGCAGGAAAGCCGTGCGCGCCAATTCCGTCACTTCGCTCGCGTCCACGGTCGCGAGCGCGCGCAAGATGCGCCATTGCTGCTCGGTCAGGCCGTGCCGGCGCAGCGAGGGCCGGAACTGCCGCATCACCGCTTCGCGTGCCCGCAACAGCGCCATCGGCAGCGAGCGGGAAAATTCCCGCATCGGCACCCGACGGACCGGAGGTTCCGCTGATTTCATTTCCGAATCCTTTGATGATGTCCTTCGCGCCATCAGCCCTTTCCGACCTCTTCTTGAATTCGCCTTGCGGCAAGCCGCAAATCGGTTTGCATCGATAAACTTAACATGTTAAATATCTCGGCGCATCTCCTTTTGCCTGATGGCGACACGATCCAGATTGGCCATGGCATTATGGAACCGTGAATTGTGATTTCGCCTGAGCGACACGTTTCACTTGAGCGACACGTGGAGGGATCCTGCCATGCCGCATTTTTCGATCGAATACTCAGCCAATCTCGACGGGCGGGTCGACATGGCAGAAGTGGTCGAGGTGGTGCGTAAGGCCGCGGTGGAAACAGGCATCTTCCCGCTTGGCGGCATTCGCGTCCGCGCCATCCGCTGCGAGCACTATGCGATCGCCGACGGAGTTGCGGATTACGCCTTTCTTGACATGGTGCTGCGGCTTGGCGAGGGCCGCGATCTCGCCACCCGCAAGAAGGCCGGCGAGCACATTTTTCGCGCGCTCTCACAGCACCTCGATCCCGTTTTCGCGGCGACCAGGTTTGCGCTGTCGTTCGACATGCAGATCAACGACAAGGACACGAGCTTCAAGCGCAACAACATCCACGATGCATTGAAAGCGGAGGCCGGCCATGGATAGGGCGACGCCAAAAGCCGATCAGTTCAAGGCCAATCTCGACCGCGCCGCGCCGCTGCTTGCCAAACTGAAGGCCGATGGCATCGGCCATATGATCGACGGCAAGATCGTGCCGTCGACCTCGGGTGCGACGTTTGAGACGAAGTCGCCGATCGACAACACCGTGCTTGCCACTGTGGCACGCGGCAAGGCAGAGGATATCGATCGCGCCGCTACCATTGCCGCTGAAGCATTCCCCGCGTGGCGCGACATGTCCCCGTCCCTGCGCCGCAAGCTGCTAAATCGCGTGGCCGACGCGATCGAGGATCGCGCGGATGATATCGCCGTGCTCGAATGCATCGACACCGGGCAGGCCCATCGCTTCATGGCGAAGGCCGCGATCAGAGCCGCGGAAAACTTCCGGTTCTTCGCCGACAAATGCGCCGATGCCCGCGACGGCCTCAACATGCCGAGCGGAGAGCACTGGAACATCTCGACGCGCGTGCCGATCGGTCCCGTGGGCGTGATCACGCCGTGGAACACGCCGTTCATGCTCTCGACCTGGAAGATCGCGCCGGCGCTCGCCGCCGGCTGCACGGTCGTGCACAAGCCGGCGGAGTGGTCGCCGGTCACCGCCGATCTGCTCGCCAAGCTCGTGAAGGAAGCCGGAATCCCGGATGGCGTGCTCAACACCGTGCACGGCTTCGGCGAAGAGGCCGGCAAGGCCTTAACTGAACATCCTGCGATCAAAGCGATCGGCTTCGTCGGCGAAAGCGCCACCGGATCGGCGATCATGGCGCAGGGCGCGCCGACCTTGAAGCGCGTGCATTTCGAGCTCGGCGGCAAGAACCCGGTGATCGTGTTCGACGATGCCGATCTCGATCGGGCGCTCGATGCGGTAGTGTTCATGATCTACTCGCTCAACGGCGAGCGCTGCACCTCCTCGAGCCGGCTGCTGATTCAGCAAAGCATCGCAGAACGTTTCATCGAAAAGCTCACCGCGCGGGTCAAGGCGCTGAAGGTCGGTCATCCCCTCGATCCCGCAACCGAGATCGGGCCGCTGATCCATGAGCGGCATCTGGCAAAGGTCTGCTCCTATTTCGACGTGGCGCGGCAGGACGGCGCGATTATCGCCGTCGGCGGCAAGCCGCATGATGGGCCGGGCGGCGGGCATTATGTGCAGCCGACGCTGGTCACGGGCTCGCATTCCAAAATGCGCGTGGCGCAGGAGGAGGTATTCGGCCCCTTCCTGACCGTGATCCCCTTCGGCGACGAGAAGGAGGCGATCGCGACCGCCAACGGCGTGAAATACGGCCTCACCGGCTATGTCTGGACCAGCGACATGGGCCGTGCCTTGCGCGTTGCCGACGCGCTGGAATCCGGCATGATCTGGCTCAATTCGGAAAACGTCCGCCATTTGCCGACGCCGTTCGGCGGCATGAAAGCGTCGGGCATCGGCCGTGATGGCGGCGACTATTCGTTCGACTTCTACATGGAAACCAAGCATGTCTCGCTGGCGCGGGGCACGCACAAGATTCAGAAACTGGGAATCTAACTATCTTGTCGTTCCGGGGCGCGCGATAGCGCGAACCCGGAACCTCGAGATTCCGGGTTCGGTGCTGGCGCACCGCCCCGGAATGACAATTTCGGGGAGAGAAAATGCCCGTTCCACAACACGTATTCGACCCGCCCTTCAACATCATCCGTGCGAGTCACGTCATCCTCGATGTGACCGATCTCCAGCTCAGCCGCAGCTTCTACGAGACGACCGTCGGCTTGCATGTCGAGGACAGCGATGAGAACGCCGTCTACTTGCGCGGCGCCGAGGAGCATCAGCATCACTCGCTGGTGCTGCGGAAAGCCGCGGCACCTGCCTGCAACCGGCTCGGCTTCAAGGTTGGCAACGAGGCCGATCTCGACAAGGCCGCCGCCTTTCTCAAGGCGAACGGCATCGCATGCAGCTTTGCCGACCGGCCGTTCCAGGGCCGCACGCTCCAGTTCACCGATCCCTTCGGTTTCCAGATGGAGCTCTATGCCTCGATGGAAAAGCGGCCGCATCTGCTCCGCCGCTACGACCTCTACAAGGGCTGCCATCCGCAGCGCATCGATCATTTCAACGTGTTCGCCGCCGAAGTGCAGGACACCGTCGACTTCTACGCCCGGCTCGGCTTCCGGCTGACCGAATATGCCGAAGAGGACGGACCGAACGGTCGCATGGCCGCGGCCTGGATGCATCGCAAGGGTAATGTGCACGACCTCGCGCTGACCAACGGCAAGGGCCCGCGATTGCACCATTTCGCCTATTGGGTGCCGACCGCGATGAACGTCCTGCATCTCTGCGACGTCATGGCTTCCAGCGGCTACCTGAAGAACATCGAGCGCGGCCCCGGCCGGCACGGCATTTCGAACGCATTCTTTCTCTATGTGCGTGATCCCGACGGGCATCGGCTCGAGCTCTATACCAGCGACTACTTCACCATGGACCATGATCACGCACCCTTGCGCTGGTCGCTGAAGGACCCGCGCCGGCAGACCCTGTGGGGCGCGCCGGCGCCGCGTTCCTGGTTCGAGCAGGGCTCGCCGTTCACGGGTCAACAGGTGCGTGAGCCGCTGTTTGTCGCCGACGTGACGGTTGCGGATTGATGACACGCGAAGGCTCACCACTTTAAAGCCAACCCGAAACCAACTGGATCACGTCATGAGCACAATGTCCGGCGGCGAAGCGATCGTGAGCGGCCTTGTCGCCCACGGGATCAACACCGTGTTCGGCCTGCCCGGCGCGCAAATCTACGGCCTGTTCGATGCCTTCCATCAGGCTCAGCTCAAGGTGATCGGCGCGCGCCACGAGCAGGCCTGCGGTTACATGGCCTTCGGCTATGCGCGATCGAGCGGCAAGCCTGGCGTATTCAGCGTTGTGCCCGGCCCCGGCGTGCTCAACGCCGGCGCCGCCATGCTGACCGCCTTCGGCTGCAACGCGCCGGTGCTGTGCCTGACCGGACAGGTGCCGACCGAATTCCTGGGCAAGGGGCGCGGACATCTACATGAGATGCCCGACCAGCTGGCGAGCTTGCGCACCTTCGTGAAATGGGCGGAACGCATCGAATATCCTGATGTTGCTCCGACGATGGTCGCGCGCGCGTTCCAGGAAATGCTGTCGGGCCGCCGCGGCCCCGTCGCGCTGGAAATGCCCTGGGACGTCTTCACCCAGCGCGCCGTAACAGGCGCCGCACAAGTGTTCGACCCCTTCCCCGCGCCGTTGCCCGATGCCGATCGCATCAAGAACGCAGCGGCCCTGATTGCCGGCAGCAAGCGGCCACTGATCTTTGTCGGCTCTGGCGCGATTGATGCCCGCGAAGAAATTCTCGAGCTGGCCGAGTCGATCGATGCGCCGGTGGTCGCGTTCCGCAGCGGCCGCGGCATCGTCTCCAACGCGCATGAACTGGGCGTGACGATGGCCGCGGCCTACAAGCTCTGGCCGCAGACCGACCTGATGCTCGGCATCGGCACGCGGATGGAATTGCCGACCATGTTCCGCTGGCCGTTCCGGCGTGAAGGCGTCAAATCAGTGCGCATCGATATCGATCCGGTGGAGATGCGGCGGCTCACGCCCGACGTCGCCGTGATCGCGGATGCAAAGGCCGGAACGCGCGACCTGCTCGATGCCGTCCGCAAAGCCGGTTATCGCAAGAGCAGCGGCCGGCGCGCGGAGATCGCGGAAGCCTCGGCGGCGGCGCTGAAGGAGATACAGCAGGTGCAGCCGCAGATGGCCTACCTGAACATTCTGCGCGAGGTGCTGCCGGACAATGCCATCGTCACCGACGAGCTGTCACAGGTCGGCTTTGCCTCCTGGTACGGCTTCCCGGTCTACGAGCCGCGCACCTTCATCACCTCGGGCTATCAGGGCACGCTCGGCTCGGGCTTTCCGACGGCGCTCGGCGCCAAGGTCGCCAATCCCGACAAGCCCGTGGTCGCGATCACCGGCGACGGCGGCTTCATGTTCGGCGTGCAGGAACTCGCCACCGCCGTGCAGTACAACATCGGCGTGGTGACGCTGGTCTTCAACAACAATGCCTACGGCAACGTCCGGCGCGACCAGCGTCAGCGCTTTGACGGTCGGGTGGTCGCGGCCGATCTGGTCAATCCGGATTTTGTGAAACTTGCGGAATCTTTCGGCGTTGCAGCGGGCCGAGTCACGTCGCCGGATCATTTCCGCCCTGCCCTTGAGAAGGCGCTGGCACATGGCGGGCCATATCTCGTGGTGATCGAAGTACCCCGGGATTCGGAAGTCACGCCCTGGACATTCATCCATCCGGCGCGGATCTAACTGCCGTCGTTCCGGGACGCGCGCCAGCGCGAACCTGGAATCTCGAGATTCCGGGTTCGATGCTATCGCATCGCCCCGGAATGACTGTGCAAAGTAATCAGCGTGCGCCGGAGACAAAACTAGCGCGCTTTGCGAAACGTCAGGTTGATGCGCTGCCGGCCCAGCGAGTCATGCTCGCCCTCGGTGAGCGGCGCGACACCATGGAAAAACAACCGCGATGGCCCGCCCCACACCACGACATCGCCATGCTGCAAGCGGAAACGCCGCGGCTTGTCGGACCGCTTGAGGCCGCCGAACAGGAAGACGGCGGGCAGGCCGAGGGAGACGGAGACGATCGGCTGATCGAAGTCGCGCTCGTCGCGATCCTGGTGCAGGGACATGCGCGAGCCGGGCTCGTAGAGATTGATCAGGCAGGCGTCAGGCGCAAAACCGGCAAAGCCCGCGCGAGTCGCAGCCTGCTGCGCCAACAACAGAAACACCGCCGGCATGGCCGGCCAGGCCCTTCCGGTCTCCGGATCGACGGCATCGTAGCGATACCCGGTTCGGTCAGTCACCCAGCCGAAATTACCGCAATTGGTCATCGCCACCGACATCTGGCGGCCGCCGGGCGTGTGCATGTGACGAAACGGCGCCTGCTCGACGACTGCACGTAAGGCGGGGATCAGATCATGTTCGAACGCTCCGGCAAACCCTCGCAGCAGGATCGCGCCTTCCGCGATCTCTTGCCGCGCGGGTCCGGCATCGAGGACGCCTTCGAACAAGTCCGCCGTCATTTGGCGTCGTGGAAGATCACGCCCACGGTGTGACGATGGCCGGCGCGAAGCCGGCTCACGCCATGGCGCATGTTCACGCGATAGGTGCCGCGCGTCCCCTGCACCGGACGGTGATGCACCGCGAAGGCGACCGCGTCACCCTGGGACAGCGCCACCACTTCCGCGCGCGATTGCATGCGCGGCCGCTGCTCCGTGAGCACGAATTCGCCGCCCTCGAAATCGCGGCCGGGCTCCGACAGCAGGATCGCCACCTGCAGCGGAAAAACATGCTCGCCGTAGAGATCCTGATGCAGGCAGTTGTAGTCGCCGGCCTCGTATTGCAAGAGCAGCGGCGTCGGGCGCGTCTGGCCCGCGTCATGGCAGCGTTTCAGGAACGCCTCGTGTTGCGCGGGATACCGAACGTCGATACCCATCGACTCGTTCCAGCGGTTGGCGATGACGAAAAGCCGTTCGTAGAGCGCGGGCCGCAACCGCGCGATCAGTTCGGGCAACGGATAGGAAAAATATTTGTATTCGCCGCGGCCGAAGCCGTGCCGGCTCATCACGATGCGGCTGCGGAAGTGCGAATCCTCGGGATAGAGCGCGGCAAGTGCCCGGCATTCGTCTGGCGCGAGCAGCCCCTTAAGGACGGCGCAACCCTGCGCATCGAGTTCGCCCTCGACTTGCGCCCAGTCAATGGCACTGACGCGGGCAGCGACGCCGGACGACGGATGCGGGTGAACGGGTTTCGTGGCATGTGCAATCATGGCCGCAGTCTCGCAGATCGCAGGTAGCGCCACCACCCGATTCCTGACGTGTGCACGCTGAGCCTGCCACGTCCTCGTCGTTCCGGCGAACGCCGGGACCCATAACCACAGACTGTAGTTGCTCGAGGAACCAGCAGTTCCAGCTTTCGCCCAAACCGCTGCCTTGGGTTATGGATCCCGGCTCGCGCTTCGCTTGGCCGGGACGACAGATGAATTTAGCCCAGCACCGGCAGTATCATCACATCATACGCGTGGCGGATCGTGCGCTTCAGGACCGGGTCTTCCAGCTCGAACTCGAAGCGTTCGGCCGGGCGGATGCCGCCCTTGGCGGCGAAGGTGCCGCCGAACATGGCGCAGCCATCGGGCAATCTGTCGCCATCGAAACCGCGCTTGATCAACTCATCGACCGGCAGCATCGCATCGAGCGTGCCTTCCTGATAGAGCTCGCGCTTGCCCGCGGTGCAGGCATACGAGCGCAGGATCAGGCGGTCCCAATGATCGGCGACATCGTCGAGCTCCCACAGCACGGGCGCGATCGGCTTGTCGCACATCTGCTTGGAGACGGTGACATTGTAGGTTTCGACCTTGCGGTCGGTATGGTCGGAGCCGAGGCCGACAAAGATGCGGCCCTGCCAGCCGATCAGCACGAACTCGACCTCACCGCTGGACTCGGTGCCGCAGACCTCGATGCTGTCCTCCTGCGTCAGCCGACGCGACGAGGCGCGATAATAGATCGGCGTGGTCGCCGGTCGGGCGATGCCCAGCGCCTCAAGTTCGGCAATGTGCTTATCGCGCGCCACCGGATCGCGGCCGGTCCAACCCGCAATCACCAGCTGATCGATCGCGAGCGTCAGCGGCGTGGTGCCCTGGGCGTCGACGGTGAAGGTGAGGTCAAACACGGATCACCCCCTCCATCGCGGCCGCGATTTCGAAGATGCGGCGGTCCGTGCCGCCCGGCGCCGCCAGCATGAAGCCCACCGGCACCTCGCCTTCCCTGTGCGCCGGAAGCGAGATCGCGCAGCCGTCGATCAGGTTGATCATCGCGCAGTTGCGCAAGGAGCGCATATTCGCGGTCGTGAAGGCCTTGTCGTCGGCGAGATCGGCGATGCGCGGCGGGGTGTTGGCCGTGGTCGGCAGCACCAGGGCGTCATAGGGCGCAAGGCGCGCATTGATGCGCGAGATCAGCGAGCGTCGTGCATTGAGCATATCGATGTAGTCAGCCGCGCTGATGCCTTCACCGCGCAGGATGCGCCCCGAGACGCGGGGATCGTAGTCGTCGCCCTTGCTCGCGAGCAGGTAGCGATGCCACGCATAGCTTTCGGCCGCGGCAAAGCCGCCCTTGCTGTTGATCGGGCCGGCATCGAGCAGTTCGGGCACTTCGATATGTTCGATCTCGGCACCGGCCTTCGACAAGGCCTTCAGGACGCGATCGAAGGTTCGCGCCACCGCATCATCGAGGTCGTCGAGCACGATGGTGGTGGGCACCGCCAGCCGCATGCCCTTGATCGGGCGCGGGCGCAGCGGGGTGACCGGCTCGTCCGCCAGCACGGCATCGAGGATCGCGCAACAGCGGACCGTGCGCGCGAGCGGCCCGTAGCTGTCGAGCGAAAACGACAGCGGCACGCCGCCGTCGAGCGGAATGCGCCGCTGGGTCGGCTTGTAACCGACAATACCGTTATAGGCCGCGGGAATGCGGCAGGAACCGCCGGTATCGGTACCGAGCGCGCCATGCGCCATGCCGTCGAGCACGGATACCGCGGCACCTGAGGACGAACCGCCAGGAATGTGGCCTTCGCTCCTCTTCCAGGCCCCCTTCGGCGTGCCGTAATGCGGGTTGATGCCGATGCCGGAAAAGGCGAACTCGGTCATATTGGTGCGGCCGATGACGATGAAGCCGGCGCGGCGCAGCCGCGCAACGACCGGCGCATCGGCTTCCGCGGGCGCGGAATCCTCCAGCGCGCGCGAGCCGGCACGGGTCACCTGCCCCTTGATGTCGAAGAGATCCTTGATGGAAACGGGAATGCCGGCAAAGCGCGACGGCGGCGCCTTGGCTTTGCGCAAGCGGTCCATCGCATCCGCCGCATCGAGGGCAGCTTCCT
>Ga0134126_10006880_pt1 | contig 14298 bp, 13 predicted proteins | sample KB31752_FD_96881 | JGI IMG/M metagenome (GOLD analysis project Ga0134126, IMG submission 96881) | Terrestrial soil microbial communities with excess Nitrogen fertilizer from Kellogg Biological Station, Michigan, USA - KB3-175-2 | ecosystem: Environmental > Terrestrial > Soil > Unclassified ... | reverse complement strand
GCTTGATGGCGCGCATCAGATCCAACTCGACGGGCGGCGCGTAGCGCTCGAGCTCACCCACCTTCAGCCGGCCGATGCCGTGCTCGGCGCTGAAGCTGCCGCCGAAATCCCGCACCAGGTCGTGAATGGCGCGCTTGACCGGCTCTTCGCGGGCGAGGAATGCGGCGCGATCGGCGCCCGGCGCCTGATTCATGTTGAAATGCAGGTTGCCGTCGCCGACGTGACCGTAGGCGACCAGGCGGGCCTCGGGCACGTTGTCGGCGACCCAGCGCGCGGCCTGCTCGATGAAGCCGGGGATCGAGGCGACGGGCACGGAGATGTCGTGCTTCAGGCTGCCGCCATCGCGGCGCTGAGCCTCCGGAATGGTCTCGCGCAGCTTCCAGAAGGCCGCCCGATCGCTCTCGCCCCGCGCCAGCGCCGCATCCAACACGAGCTTCTCCTCCATGGCGGCGGCGAGGCCCTGCTCCAGCAGGTCCTCGAGAGGTTCCCCGGCGCGGGATGAGGTGAGCTCGCAGAGCACGTACCAGGTATGGGGCGCATCGAGAGGGTCGCGAACGCCCGCAATGTGCCGGCTGGTGAGCTCGACGGCGATCCGGGGAATGAGCTCGAATGAGCTGACGCGATCGCCGCTGGCATCGCGCAGCCTGGCGAGCAGCGCGACGGCCGCGCGCGGATCCGCGACGGCGGCGAAGGCTGCGGCGAAGGCGCGCGGCTTCGGGAAGAGTTTCAGGCTCGCGGCGGTGATGATGCCGAGCGTGCCTTCGGCACCGAGGAAGAGGGACTTCACGTCGTAGCCGGTGTTGTCTTTGCGCAGGGTCCCGAGCGAGGAGAGCAGGCGCCCGTCGGCAAGCGCCACCTCGAGGCCCAGCACGAGCTCGCGCATCATGCCGTAGCGCAGCACGTGGACTCCGCCTGCGTTGGTGGCGAGATTGCCGCCGACCTGACAGGTGCCCTCCGAGCCGAGGCTCAGGGGAAAGAAGCGCTGCGCCTCGTCCGCCGCGCGCTGGATCTGCGCCAGCACGCAACCCGCCTCGGCGACGATCGAGTAGTTGAGGGCGTCGAGGTGCCGGATGCGGTTGAGGCGCGAGAGCGAGACGAGGATCTGCCGGCCGGAGTCGTCGGGCGTCGCGCCGCCGCAGTAGCCGGTGTTGCCGCCCTGCGGCACGACGCCGATGCCATGCAGGTTGCAGAAGGCGAGAATCTCGGTGACCTCCGTCACGGCACGCGGCAGGACGACAGCGAGCGCGCGGCCGTGGTAGAGCCGGCGGTGATCGGTCAGGTACGGCTCGAGGTCAGCCGGGGAAGCAGGCGATGTCGCCTGCGCCTGTGCCGTCAGAATGCCCTGCGGCCCGAGGATGCGCTCGAGACCGCTCAGGGCTTCCGCAGGCGTGAGGCGCGGCACCGGGTCGCCGTCTTTCACGCCACCGTCAGGGCGCGCAGCGCCGCGATGCGCTCATCGAGCGGCGGGTGGCTCATGAAGAGTCGCTGGATGCCGCGCGATACCGGCCCGGTGATGCCGAAGGCGGCGAACTGCTGTGCGGGCAGCGGCTCATGCGATCGCTTCAGCGCCTCCAGGGCCGCGATCATGTTGGGCACTCCCGCGAGGTGCGCGCCCCCCCGGTCGGCGCGGAACTCGCGCCACCGCGAGAAAGCCATGACGATCATGTTGGCCAGGATGCCGAGAAGGATCTGCGAGGCGATCACCGAGAGGAAATAGGCGGGCCCGCGGCCATCCTCGGACCGGAAGAGCGTACGGTCGACGAGATTGCCGATGATGCGCGACAGGAAGATGACGAAGGTGTTGACCACTCCCTGGATGAGAGTCAGGGTGACCATGTCGCCGTTGGCGACGTGCGTCAGCTCGTGCCCCAGCACCGCCTCGATTTCCTCCGCGCTCATCGCTGCGAGGAGGCCCGTGCTGACGGCAACCAGCGCGGCGTCGCGGCGGTAGCCGGTGGCGAAGGCGTTCGGCTGCGGCGACTGGAACACGCCGACCTCCGGCATGCCCACACCGGCGGCGCGCGCCAGCCGCGCCACCATGTCGACCAGCCAGTGCTCGGTCGGTGTCGTGGGCTGCTGGATGATCCGCACGCCCATGGAGGTGCGGGCCATCCACTTCGACATGAGGAGCGACACGAATGCGCCGCCGAAGCCGAACACGGCCGCCACGACGAGCAGGGCGCTCAGGCTGCCGCCGCGCACCTGGAGCCAACGGTCGAGCCCGATCAGGTGGGCCACGATCGTCAGTACGGCGAGCACCGCGAGGTTGGTGACGAGGAGCAGGAGAATGCGTTTCATGACGCTGCTCTGGGGCCGCGAAGCCGGCTTTTCAAGCCTTTTGGCAGCATACTCCCTCCCGGGAGGGGCTCGCGGCGCTCAGTGGATGAGTGCCCCGAGCGCGCGCCCGACCCCGAATGCCACGGCCCCGGCACCGCCGCCGATCAGCACCATGCGCAGCGCTCCGCGCACCGCCTGCCTGCCGGTGAAGAGGCTGAGGGCGAGCCCCACCCCGAAGAGGGCCAGGGCTGTGAGCACCGCTGTGGCCGCGAGTACGCGGTCCCCGGTCATGTCCGCGAGGAAGGGCACGAGCGGCACGGCTGCCCCCGTGGCGAAGGACAGGAACGAGGCCACGGCCGCGCCGGACGGTGAGCCGAGATCGTCCGGGTTCAAGCCGAGCTCTTCGCGCGAGAGCACATCGAGCGCCTGATCCGGGTGGGCGAGCAGCGCCCGGCTGACCTCCCGGGCCTGTGCCAGGGCCACGCCGCGGGCCTCGTAGATGAGCGCCAGCTCCTCCGCCTCCTCCTCCGGATACTCGGCGATCTCCTCGCGCTCGAGCGCGATCTGATATTCATACATCTCCCGCTGCGAGCGCACCGAGACGTACTCACCCGCAGCCATCGACAGCGCTCCGGCCAGGAGGCCCGCGACGCCACTCACCAGCACGAACGAGCTCGGGGCGGAGGCGCCCGCGACGCCCAGCACGAGGCTGGCATTGGAGACCAGGCCATCGTTCACGCCGAATACGGTCGCTCTCAGATTGCCGCCGAGGCCGCCGCGATGACGGACGCCGACATCCGACAACGTAGTTGGCATGGCGTGCCCGCGAGCGACGGGCGCCGTATACACGGACAGGCCCCGCAACTTCATCGCGGCGAGCACCGAGCGCATGGCGCGTGGCCCGAGCAGCCGAAGCAGCCGTACCACCACACGTGCGCGCAGCGAGGGCAAGAAGACCCGAGCCGCAGCCGCCGGGCGCGCCGTCTTCTGTGAAGAGATCTCCCACTTGGCCGCCTGTTCCTCGGCGGCCGCCGCGAGCTGCGTGAAGAGCCGCTGCTTATGAGGATCCGGCTCCGCGGCCGCGACCTGCCGGTACAGCCACGCGGATTCCTTCTCGTGGTACCAACTGTCTATGTTCATGGGCCAAACCGCCCTGCGGCCGTTTCAGCGGCCAGCTGTCGGCGAGCCACTAGTATGCGTCGCGTTCGTCTTCCTCGTCTTCGTCAAAGTCGTCATCCTCGTCCTCGTCGTCCTCATCCTCATCTTCATCCCAATCGTCGTCGTCTTCTTCTTCCTCCTCGTCCTCATCCTCATCGGATTTCGCCCAGCCTTCCGGCTCGGCGATCTGATCGAGATCCATCTCATGCCAGGTCTCGAGATCGATCTCCTCGATCTCACCGTCGAGATACTCGATCTCGACCAGCTCCGAGTCCTCGTCCACCGTGAGGACACGAAAGGATTCCTCGTCTTCCAGGTTCTCGTACCACTGACCGGGAACCGGCTCGTAATCTCTGCTCACCGCTTTGGCTTCCTCAGGGTTGGCGGCTGCAAGTTTAGCGTATAGTTTTCCCATGACCATCCCCCGCCCGGCATCCTCCTCGCCCCTTGCTGGGGCACGCCGCGTCGTGGTGAAGGTCGGTTCCGCGCTCCTGACGGACGCTGAGACCGGACGCATCAACCGAGCCTGGCTCGAGAGCCTGGTCGAGGATCTTCTGCGCCTGAGGCGGCGTGGTCAGCAGGTGATCCTAGTCTCTTCGGGGGCGATCGCGCTCGGCCGCCGCCAGCTCGGTCTTGCAAAAGGACCGCTGCGCCTGGAGGAGAGCCAGGCCGCCGCGGCGGTCGGGCAGATCCGCCTCGCCCATGCCTACAAGGAGCTGCTGGAGAGCCGGGACGTGACGGTCGGCCAGGTGCTGCTGACCCTGGAGGACAGCGAGCGGCGACATCGGTATCTGAACGCCCGCGCGACCCTGGAGACGCTGCTGTCCCTGGGCGCGCTGCCGGTGATCAACGAGAACGACACCGTGGCGACGGCGGAGATCCGTTACGGTGACAATGACCGGCTGGCGGCTCGGGTGGCACAGATGACCGCGGCCGATTGCCTGGTGCTGCTGTCGGACGTCGACGGTCTCTATACCGCCGACCCGAACAAGGACCCTGCCGCGACTTTCATCGAGGAGGTGCTCAAGATCACGCCGGAGATCGGGGCCATGGGCGGGCGCTCGGCCTCCGATGTCGGTTCCGGCGGCATGGTCACCAAGATCCTGGCTGCGCGCATCGCCGTCTCCGCCGGGTGCCACATGTGCATCGCCGCCGGTCGTCATCGTCATCCGGTCAGGCGGATCGAGGAAGGCGCGCGATGCACCTGGTTCGTCCCGAGCGCGACGCCGGTGGCCGCACGCAAGCAGTGGATCGCCGGGACGCTGCGACCTGCGGGCGCCCTGACGATCGATCCTGGCGCCCTGCGGGCATTGCTCGATGGCAAGAGCCTTCTGCCGGCCGGCGTGATCAGCGCGCGTGGCAGGTTCGAGCGCGGCGACACCGTGAGCGTCCTCGCCACGGATGGGGCCGAGATTGCGCGCGGGATCATCGCCTACTCGGATGTCGACGCCGCGAAGATCATGGGCCGCCAGTCAGCGAACATCGAGAGCATCCTCGGCTTTCGCGGGCGCGATGAGATGATTCATCGCGACGACCTCGTGCTCCTCAATCAGGAGCCGGCGGCAAAAGAGCGCGTCGGGAGCTGATCGATGAGCGAGGATCCGGCAAGCAATGAGCTGAGAGAGCGGATGGAGCGCTTCGGCCGCAATGCGGTTGCGGCCGCCTCGGTATTGGCCCTGGCCGGCACTGCTGCCAAGAATGCTGCGCTGGGGGCGGCGGCCGCGGCCATTCGTGCCGGCGCGGCCGGGCTTCTCGCGGCCAATGAGCGGGACATGTCGGCGGCGCGGGCCGGCAACCTGACGGGCGCTCTGCTCGACCGGCTGGCGCTCGACGAGCAGCGCGTGCAGTCGATGGCCCGGGGAATCGAGGACATCATGGCCCTGCCCGACCCGATCGGCAGCACCGTGGCCGAGTGGCAGCGCCCGAACGGCCTGAGGATCCAACGGGTGCGGGTGCCGCTCGGCGTCATCGGGATCATCTACGAGAGCCGCCCGAATGTGACCGCCGATGCCGGCGCACTCTGCCTGAAATCGGGCAACGCGGTGATCCTGCGCGGCGGCTCGGAGAGCCGGCACTCCAACGCCGCGATTCACGCGTGCCTGCGTGAGGGGCTGAGGGTGGCGGGACTTCCCCTGGATTGCATCCAGCTGGTGCCGACCTCGGATCGCGCCGCGGTCGGCTACATGCTCGCGGGGATGGCGGATTACCTGGACGTCATCGTGCCGCGGGGCGGCAAGAGCCTGGTGGCCCGTGTCCGGCAGGAAGCACGCGTGCCGGTCATCGGCCACCTGGAAGGCAACTGCCACGTGTATGTGGATCGGGATGCCGACGTGCGCATGGCGCAGACGGTCGCCCTCAATGCAAAGATGCGCCGCACCGGTATATGCGGGGCCGCGGAGACGCTCCTCGTCGACCGCGGCTGCATCGACACCCATCTGACTCCCGTGATTCGCAGCCTGTTGGATGCGGGTTGCGAGGTGCGTGGCGATGCGGTCGTGCAGAAAGCCGACGGGCGTGTCCGCACGGCGACGGAAGAAGACTGGTCCACGGAGTATCTCGACGCGATCATCGCCGCCCGTGTGGTAGACGGCGTGGATGGCGCGATCGCACACATTGCCAAGTACGGCTCGGCACACACCGAATCCATCGTCACCGGGAATGAGGCCACGGCCGAGCGCTTTCTGCGACGGGTCGACAGCGCCATCGTGCTCCACAACGCATCGACGCAATTCGCCGACGGGGGCGAGTTCGGCATGGGCGCGGAGATCGGCATCTCGACCGATCGCTTTCACGCCCGCGGCCCGGTGGGAGTGGAGCAGCTGACGAGTTACAAGTACGTGGTGCGCGGCTCGGGCCAGATCAGGCCTTGAGCCCACGGAATAACCTAAATCCGCGGGCTCGAGGTAAGTGCGGCGATTCCGCCCCGAAGCGAGAACACCTGCGCGTAGCCGCGCGAGCGCAGCTCCTGCGCCGCGGCGAGGCTGCGTTTGCCGCTGGCGCAGACGAGGAGGTATTTGCCCGTGGCCGGCATGGCCGCGGGACCGTGGAGCAGCTGTGCGACGGGCAGATGGCGCGCAGCCGAGCATGGCGTCGCGATCCGCGCCAATTCGTGGGGCTCGCGGATGTCGAGCACTTCGAAGCCGTCCGCCAGGGCCTTCTCCAGTGGGTTGAAGATCAGCTCGATCGCGGTGCTCGCGGCGAGCGTCGGGCCCGTGTTGCCGGCGGCAAGCCGGCGTGCGGCATGGTCAGGACAGTCGGCAGCACGGCGCGTGCGCACGCGGGTGATCCTCAAGCTCAGCAGGTCCAGCATCAGCAGCTCTTCCGCGAGCTGTCCCGGCAGATCCAACAGCAGCTTCAGTGCCTCGAGCGCCTGCAGACTGCCGAAGGTGCCGGGCACCGGGCCGAGAACGCCGGCCTCGGCGCAGTTGCCGACGAGGCCGTCGCGGGTCGCCTCCGGCCACACACACCGCAGACAGGCGCCGCCGCGCTCCGGCCGCACGACCTGCAGCTGACCCTCGTACTGGTACACGCTCGAGAAGATGATCGGCTTGCCGAGGCGCACGCACGTGTCATTCAACAGGAACTTGGTGGCGAAGTTGTCGGTGCAGTCGATGACGAGGGAGTAGGGCTGGATGATTTCCGCCGCGCACGCCGCATCGAGCCGCACGGCGTGAGTGCGCACTTCGACTTCGGGATTGAGGGCGAGCAGCCGCGTGGCCGCGAGCTCGACCTTGGATCGGCCCACGTCCGCGAGCGAGTAGAGCGTCTGGCGGTGCAGATTCGAGGCTTCGAGCCGGTCGCTGTCGACCAGTCCGACGCATCCGACCCCGGCGGCGGCGAGGTAGGTCATGACCGGGACGCCCAGGCCGCCGCAGCCGACCACCAGTACCGCGGCGCGGCGCAGTTTTTCCTGGCCGGCCGGGCCGACTTCCTTCAGCGCGATCTGCCGCGAGTAGTCGGGCGCGGGCGTCGCCGGACGCCGGTGGTCATCGTGCGGGTGCCCGGCATGTTGGGCATGCTCGGCGCAGCGCTCGCAATTCACCCAACCGGAGTCGCCGTTCTCGTAGTGCTCCTTCTTCCAGATGGGCACCCGATGCTTCACCTCGTCGATGATGTAGCGGCAGGCGCGGAACGCCTCGTCGCGGTGGTGCGCCGCAACGCCGACCCATACCGCCTGCTCGCCGATTTCCAGCGCCCCGATGCGGTGCACGCACGCGGCATGCTCCACTCCGAAGCGCGCGATCGCCTCGGCGATGATCCGCTCGCCCTCCTTGATGGCGAGCGGCTCGAAGGCCTCGTACTCGAGCCGGCGCACGCGCACGCCCTCGTTGTGGTTGCGTACCCAACCCTCGAACGCGGCGTAGCCGCCGCAGGTGGGGTCGCTCAGCTCGGCCCGCAGGGCGGACTCATCGAGGGGTGTGGAGGAGAAGCGGAACATAGTTGGCGGCGCCGCACTTACCCGCCGGCGACCGGGGGAATGAACACCACCGAATCCCCGTCCCGCAACGGCTGTCCCCAATCTCCAAATTCGGAATTCACCGCGACGCGCAGCATTTCCGGCGCGAGCGAGAACGGATAGCGTCCCTCGAGCTCCCGATAGAGCTCCCGCGGAGTGGCGGCCGCCGTTACGAGTGACTCGGAGCTGCGGCCGGCCTGCTCGCGCAGCAAAGCGAAGTACTGGACGTTGATCTGTCGGGGGACCGGGGATGCTTCCGCGCGGGTGGGCACCGCGGTCATTGCCGACGGCAGCAGCCGATCAGCCGCGGAGCCGTATTCATCAGGCGTATTCACGTTGTCCAGCGCACCGGGAGCGGGCTGATCGAGCAGCGCGGTATCCGCGTTGATGAGGAATTTCCGCGGACAGTCGCGTCCGCTCCCAATGTGGGCGCGGAGCGCTTCACGACTCGACGGCTCGTAAACGGCACAGAGGGGCTCCGGAAGACCATCGCGGCTCGACCGGTAGGCCGTCGCCTGCTTCTGCGGGCGCCGCGAGCGCAGCAGGTGTCGCAGGGTTTCCCGGTCGAGCAGGGGGAGGTCGCAGGCCAGCACGAGCCACGCCACATCCGCGTGACGCGACTGTGCGGCGAGGATGCCTGCGATGGGTCCGGAAACCTCGCCGGAATCGACGATCTGCGCAAAACGCGCGCGCAAGGGATCGCCGGTCTGGTCGGGGCGCACGGACACGAAGACCCGCTCGACGAGGGGCGTGATCAGCTCGATCGCGCGCTCGAGCTGGCTGCGTCCCGCGTACTCGAGGCCCGCTTTGTCGCGCTGCATGCGCGTGCTGCGGCCACCGGCGAGCACGAGGCCGTAGAGCGGTGCTGCAATCGGCTCGTCCATGTCAGGTTCCGGCCCGCTTGTAGGGGCGCTTGCCGCCCGTTTTCCCGAGCAGGCGGACTGCCGTGATCTCGATGTCGTGTGACAGCGCCTTGCACATGTCATAAATGGTGAGCGCCGCGACGGTAGCGCCGGTCAGCGCCTCCATCTCCACGCCCGTGCGGTGATGCACGGCCACCCGGCAGCGCACCACGACTTCGCCGCCGCGCCGGTCCTCGATCTCCACCGAGCAGTGTTCCAGCGCCAGTGGATGGCAGAACGGTATGAGCTCGTGCGTGCGCTTCGCGGCCATGACGCCTGACACGATCGCCGTGTCGAAGACGGGTCCCTTCTTCGTCCGGTGGCCGCTGGCGCGCAGCGCCGCAGCCACGCTGCGCGGCAGGCGCACTCGCGCCTCCGCCACGGCCTCCCGGTGCGTGACCTCCTTACTGCCGACATCCACCATCGTCGGACGATTGCGGTCGTCGAGGTGAGAGAGTCCGGAGCGTCCCATCAGCCACCGATGTAGAACATTTCGACCTTGCGCGCCTCGCCGGCCGATTCCCGCTGCGCCTGCCGCTGCTCGCTGTAGTTGTCGCTGCGGTCCAGCCACACACGGCGCAGGATCTCGAGCAGCTGATCATCGCTCGCGCCGCTGCGCAGCGCATCGCGCAGGCTGGTGCCGCGCGTAGCGAAGAGGCAGGTATAGAGCACGCCATCCGAGGACAGGCGCAGGCGCGAGCAATCGCCGCAGAAGGGCTGAGTCACGGAGGAAATGAATCCCACCTCGCCGCCCCCGTCGGCGAAGGCGTAGCGCTCCGCCACTTCGCCGCGGTACTCGCGGCCGCGCGGCTCGAGCGGCCACCGCTCGCCGATGCGCGCCAGCAGCTCCCGCGAAGGCACGACGAGCTCCGGGCGCCAGTCGTTGCGATTACCGACATCCATGTACTCGATGAAGCGGACGATCACTCCCGTGCCGCGGAAGCGCTCGAGCAGGTCGAGCACCGTGTGATCGTTCACCCCGCGCTGTACGACAGCGTTGATCTTGATCGGCTCGAGACCCGCGCGCCGCGCATGCTCGATCCCCGCGAGCACGTCCTCCAGGCCGCCGAAGCCCCCGCTCATGCGGCGGAAGACCTCCGGGTCGGCGCTGTCGAGGCTGACGGTGATGCGCTGCAGTCCGGCCGCACGCAGCTCGAACGCGTACTTGGCGAGAAGGACGCCGTTCGTCGTCAGGGCAATGTCGTCGACCCCCTCGATGGCCGTCAGGTCGCCAATGAGATCGGACAAGGCCGGCCGCAGCAGGGGCTCGCCTCCGGTGAGGCGAAGCTTGCGTACGCCCAGGCGCGCGAAGAGGCCCGCGACGCGAACGATCTCGTCGAACGACAGGCGCTCGTGCGAGCCGAGGAAGCGGTAGCGGTCATGAAAGGTCTCCCGCGGCATGCAGTACGGGCAGCGGAAGTTGCAGCGATCCATGACCGAGATCCTGAGGTCGCGCACCGGCCGCCCGCGCCGGTCGCGCGGTCCTCCGGATCCTGGCAGGGCAATCACATCGGGCGGGCTCATCGGCAACCAGCCTACCACCGGTAGATGCGGGTCACGAACCCCTTGGCGTAGGTATTGGGGCCCGGAGGCAGCTCCACGAACCCGTCCGTGCCGGCGAGCGCCGTGAAATCGCCCGAGCCGTTCGTCGGCGTCGGCATGGCCCAGCTTCGCCCCCAGTCATCGACCTCGATGCGGATGGGCAGGAACAGGGTCAGAGGGGGACCGACGGTGAGCGCGGCCCCGAGCGCCATGCGCTCCGCGGGGGGAAGGGTCTGGCCCTGGCTCGCGGCGAGCGCCGGCAAGACGTAACGGGAGACACACACCGCCGTCGAGACCGGGTTGCCGGGGAGGCCGAGGACCGCCGCGCCTGAGCTCGCAATGCCGAACCAGAGTGGCTTTCCGGGCCGCTGCGCCACCTTGTGGAACACGCAGCGCACGCCCAGCTCTTCCAGCACCCGCGGCACCAGGTCGAGCTTACCCATCGAGACTCCACCGCTCAGCACGAGCACATCGTGCGTCTCCAGGTGGAATTTCAGCCGGCGTCTCAGCTCGGCCGCGTCATCATCGATGTGATCGTCCGCCACCCGCTGGAAGCCATGCAGGCGCAGCGCGGCTGCAATGGCGTAGGCATTCGAGCGACGAACCTGGTGGGGCAGGATGGGCTCGCCGGGCTCGACGAGCTCGTTGCCCGTCGAGATCACGGCCAGCATCGGCTGGCTGCTCACCCGGATCCGCGCCATTCCGGCCCCTGCCGCGATGGCGATCTCCGGCGGCCCGAGCCGGGTGCCGGCGGCGAGCAGCAGGTTGCCCTGGCGCGTGTCGGTGCCGCGCCGGTGAATGTTCTGGTCCGGCTCCACCACCAGATCGTCGGCCAGCTCCGCTTCCCTGTCGCGCACGGTGATCCGCTCTACCGGTACGACGGTATCGCACCCGGCAGGCAACGGCGTCCCGGTCATGACCTCGATGCAATGGTCGCGTCCGGTCAGCGTGAGCGCCGGGTCGCCGGCAGCCTGCATTGCCTGGATGCGCAGGCGGCGCGCGCCGTCGTGTACACCACGGCTGTCGAGCGCAATCCCATCCATGGTGACGCGGTCGAAAGGTGGCTGATCCCGCTCGGCGTAGATGTTCTCCCGCAGCACCGCCCCGGCGCACTGCGCGAGAGGCAGCGATTCGATCGGCAGACACGTCAGATGCTGCGCGATGAGCTCATCCGCCTGAGTGGGACTGAGCACGGTCAGTCGGGCTTCTTGTCCCGGGCCTTGAAGATCTTCACTTGCGTGTTGAACTGGTCGGCCACGGTGTGCAGCTGGTCGACGGCGGCGTTGTTCTTCTGGACCTCGATGGCCTCGAGCTCCTGCTTCTGCTGCTTGGTCAGCTTATCGCCGGCCTGCGCCACGCGGCTGTCGCGCTCGAGCTTGATGCACGAGAGATACGCCGTCATCTGCTCGTTGTAGCTGCTCACGACCTTCTGCGCGGCAAGCATCTCGGCGAGGGTCGCCGAATTGCCGTCCGGGAGGTGGCTCGGCGCCTGCGGGTAGGTGCAGTCGGCGTAAGCGGCGGGTGCTAGGGCGGTCGCGGCAAGAGCGACTGCCGTGAGAAGCGACTTCATGAGGGATCCCCTGAGTTGAAAGAGCGACTATCTTAAGAGCGCGAGGCTTTGCGGGCCACCCTACGCCCTTCGGGCTTTGGGCGGCGGCCCACCTTACGGCCGGAGGGCGCCGGCTGATACAGGTAGCACCCCGCGGTATGGTCGTTCACGACGCCCACGGCCTGCAGGTACGCGTAGACGATCGTCGACCCGACGAAGCGGAAGCCCCGCTTCTTGAGATCCCGGGAGATCCGGTCGCTCAGCTCGCTGCTGGCGGGCACCTGGCCGCGCTTCCAGCCGCTCAGGACCGGGTGGCCGCCGACCCAGTCCCAGAGGTACCGGCTGAAGGACCCGAACTCCTTCTGCAGGGCAAGAAAAGCCTGGGCGTTGCTCACCGTGGACTCGATCTTCAGCCGGTTACGGACGATCCCGGGGTCCTGCAGGAGCGCCGCCCGGCGGCGCGCATCGAAGCGGGCCACTTTGGCGGGATCGAAGCCCGCGAACGCCTTTCGATAGGCGGCCCGCTTACGCAGGATGGTGGACCAGGAGAGTCCGGCCTGCGCGCCTTCGAGCGTGAGCATCTCGAAGAGATGCCGGTCATCCTGCACCGGCCGGCCCCACTCCTCATCGTGATAGCGGGTGTACTCCTCGTCAGCGGCCGGAACCCATCCGCAGCGGATTTTCTCTATGCGCAGTGCGGGGCGGGTAGCTCGCTTGGAAGCCACGGATCTCTCACTGATGAAGCAACCGACCTCAGCGGAAACCGCGGGGGCCCGGCTTGGCCCGGACCGCGGCTCGATTGCCGCAGAGTAGCATGGCACGGCATTGAGGCGCGGTGGCCCTGGAGCGCCTGCGCAACTCCATCGTCGCCGCCGCGGTAAGATCGCACGCAGCCGGCGCGCCGTAACGGCGCGAATCCGATAGGGGGTTTTCGTGTCGCAATCCGAGTCACACCTGTCGCGCAACCTGCGCAGCCGCCACATTCAGCTCATCGCCCTGGGCGGCACGATCGGCGTAGGTCTCTTCCTGGGCTCGGCGCAGGCGATCCACAACGCCGGCCCCGGGCTCCTGGTGACCTACGTGGTCGGCGGCATTGCGATCTTCTTCATCATGCGGGCGCTGGGGGAGCTTCTGACCTACCGGCCGGTCGCCGGCTCGTTCGCCACTTACGCCGACGAGTTCTGCGGGCCCTTTGCCGGATTCGTCACCGGCTGGTCCTACTGGTTCATGTGGGTCGCGACGGTGATGGCGGAGATCACCGCCATCGGCATATACGTGCGCTTCTGGCTACCCTGGGTGCCCCAATGGCTGCCGCCGCTCATTGCACTCATCGTCCTGTACGGCGTAAATCTCATGGCCGTGCGCTTGTTCGGCGAGCTCGAGTTCTGGTTCGCGCTGATCAAGATCGTGACCATCCTCGCCCTCATCGTGGCCGGCCTCGGCGTCATCTTTTTCCATTTCGGTGACTTCGGCGCGCACGCGAGCTTTGCGAATCTCTGGACGCATGGGGGCTTTCTGCCGTTCGGGATGCTGGGTGTGCTGCTCACGCTGCAGATCGTGACGTTCGCTTATTCCGGCGTGGAGTTGATCGGGGTCACCGCGGGCGAGGCGGAGAATCCGGCCGTGGTGCTGCCGCGGGCGACCAACGGCATCATCTTCCGCATCCTCCTTTTCTACATCGGCGCGCTGGTCGTCATCATGGCGCTCGTTCCCTGGAACCAGCTGAGTCCCGACACCAGCCCGTTCGTCTTCGTATTCGAGAAACTGGGCATTCCGGCGGCGGCGACCATCATCAACATCGTCGTCATTACCGCAGCATCCTCGTCATGCAACAGCGGCATCTACAGCACCGGGCGCATGCTCTATTCACTGGCGTGCCGCGGTCAGGGTCCGCGAGCCCTCTCGTCCTTGAGCAGCAATAACGTGCCGGCGGCGGGCATCCACGTTTCGGCAGCAATCATGCTGATCGGCGTGTTCCTGAATTATGTGGTGCCGAAGCACGTCTTCATCTGGGTGACCAGCGTGTCGCTGATCGGGACGCTCTGGACCTGGGGCATCATCATGATTTCGCACCTGGGATACCGGCGCGCGGTCAGTGAGGGGCGGGTGGCGGCCGCGAGCTTCCGCATGGCGGGTGCGCCGGTGGTGAACTGGTTGGTGGTGGCCTTCCTGCTCTTCGTCACCGCCATGCTATCGCTGCAAGCGGATACCCGGGTGGCGCTCTACGTCGCACCGGTGTGGTTCGGGCTGCTGGCGGTCGGCTATTTCTTCGGGGTGAAGCCGCAGCCGGTAGGCCAGCCTGATAAAATGGCCGCGCCGCGCCCGTAGCTCAGTTGGATAGAGTACCTGGCTTCGAACCAGGTGGTCGGGGGTTCGACAAAATCGCCGGGAGCGATTTTGGACGCGCGCAGCGC
>Ga0134126_10006879_pt1 | contig 14300 bp, 23 predicted proteins | sample KB31752_FD_96881 | JGI IMG/M metagenome (GOLD analysis project Ga0134126, IMG submission 96881) | Terrestrial soil microbial communities with excess Nitrogen fertilizer from Kellogg Biological Station, Michigan, USA - KB3-175-2 | ecosystem: Environmental > Terrestrial > Soil > Unclassified ... | reverse complement strand
GGGGCGCGGCGCGCCGCGGGCCCGCCCCCGCCGCCGCCCCGCCCGCCCGCCGGCCCCGCGCGCCGCGGGCGCGATCCTTCGGGAGTGGCGTTTGTTCGTGTGTTGTCAAGCCGATTGAATGGCATTCGATGTCTGATTCAAAACAATTCATGGCTTGATATAGCCACCAAATTATCGGGTTTCACGTGGAACCGGCGCCGTATGGTCACCCATCGTTACCTTCGCACCCTTGCATACGTGCATACGGGGGGGTACCTTGCCCGTATGAGACGTGAACGCACGTTCATGTGTGCGGACTGCGAGCAGGTGGTGACGCGGATCCGGTCTACCGGCGACCCGCTGATCTGCGCGCCGTGCGGCGAGTCGCGTGTCATAGCAACGATCACCAGGCAAGCCGCCGAGGCTGCGGACCGGTGGGACATATCAGCGTACATACGCACTCATCCCGAGTCGCGTATCTCAACACTCTTACGGGAGGGTTAGATCATGGCGCAGACCCCCGACCAGATCGCCGCCAACTGGGCCTCGCGGCTGGCCGCGTCCACGCAGAAGATCCAGGACGGCGTCAACTCCGTCACCGTCGCCCCCGGCCAGGCCGCCGCCCGCCAGGCCGACGTGTGGCTCCAGAACACGCAGGCCGCGCAGGCCAAGTGGAAGCGCAACGTGGCCGCGGTGTCCCTGTCGGACTGGCAGTCCGCGATGACGAACAAGGGCGTGCAGCGCATCGCGTCCGGCGCGACCGCGGCTCAGCCGAAGTTCCAGGCGTTCATGTCGCAGTTCCTGCCGTACGTGCAGTCGGGCGCGGCGAACCTGCCGGCGCGCGGGACTCTGGACCAGAACATCAACCGCGCCGTGGCGATGATGCGGCACAACGCCGCCTTCAAGAAGACGTCGTAACCCACACCCACCCCCCCCCATATACGGCACTTGCCGTAAGAAAGGCCATGTGCAATGACAGCCATTGACACTGTGGTGGGTCACGCCGCGAACCCGGGCGCCGCCTTCACCGCCGTGACGTTCAACCAGGGCGACTCGGGCGTGGTGCGCAACTTCGCCCAGACCGACTCCGCGTACCTCGAACGCGTCACCCGCGCCGGCGGATCCTCGGGCGCGGCCCGGATCCTCTCGCCGCTGCTGTGCGACAACGTGCGCGGGATCACCTTCACCTCGGGCGAGACCCCGACGCACTTTCTCATGCCGCAGCAGCGCGGGGAGAAGCTGAACCCGCAGGACACCCTCACGGTGCAGGTCACCGGCGGCACGGCGGAAACCGACCTGGTCGCCCTGTCGATCTACTACACGAACCTGCCGGGCGCCGCGGCCAGGCTGTACAACTGGTCGGACATCATGCCGCTGATCGCGCACATCAAGCCGATGGAGGTCGACTGCACCAACAGCGCGACCGTCGGCAACTGGACCGACACCGTGATCACCACCACGGAGAACCAGCTCAAAGCGAACACGGACTACGCCGTGCTGGGCTACGTCACCGACATCGCGCAGGCCATGATCGGTATCAAGGGCCTGGAGACCGGGAACCTGCGGGTGTGCGGGCCGGGTACCGTCCTGACGGACACCACCGGGCAGTTCTTCGTGGAGTGGTCCCAGCGCGAGCAGTCCCCGCACATCCCCGTGTTCAACTCGGCGAACAACGGCTCGACCTACGTCTCGACGTGCGACACGACCGCGTCGACCACGCCGAAGGTTCAGCTGATCCTGGCCCAGCTCTCTTCCAACCTCCCGAGCTGAGCCGTGTCGTACGGCGAGGTGGCCCCGGGGCCCGGTGCGCGGGAGACGATCCTGAACACCGGCGCCCTGCGGGTGCGGCCGCTTGCGGTGCGCACGCTGACCACCACCGCGCAGCTGGCTTCCATGGGGGGCCGGCTGCGGGGGTGGAGTGCGCGGGAGACCACCGGCAACACCGGCGCGGTGGTCGAGCTGTACGACGGCTCGAACGCGTCCGGTCAGCTGCTGGTGCCAGTCGGGGTGACCTCCGGGCAGAGCGCGAACGCGTGGTTCGGGGACGATGGGATCGATGTCGAGTCGGGGGTGTTCGTGAACATGGCGTTCGGGTCCGCGGACGTGGTGATCTACTACCAGTTCGATACCGGCGAGTACTGATGGGCGGGGTGCTGCCCGCGTGGGCGTGGTTGGCGATCGGTGCCGTGCTGGCGGTGACCGCGGCCTACTACGTCCTGGCGGACGCTATCGACGTCCTGATGAAGCGGTGGGCCCGGCGCACCGGGTGCCCGGTGTGCGGGGCCGGCCCGACCTCCGCCGGCCACGGCCAGGTGCTCGCGCCCGATGCGGAAAGCGCAGGTGAGAGTACGTGAGTGTCACGAACGACCTGCCGGATTGGGCGCAGGTGGTCTCACAGCCGGACACGCCGCTGACCGGTTCGCCGGTGCTCTACAGTGCCGGGCCTTTCTCCCAGGTGTTCACGCTGCCCAACGGCGTGCACCTGCTCTCGATCGTGATCCCGGACTATCTCGACGTCACCTCCCTGAGCGTGGTCGGGGAGGTCACCGGGGTCAGCTACCTGAGTATCAACCCGTCCACGAGCGTGTATCAGCACCAGTACTATGTGGAGATCTCCGCGGCGGTCGAGGGGCAGGTGCAGATCGCCACCACGGCATCGGTGGCGGGCAACATGTGGATCACCGGGGTCAGCTACCCGGCTGCCGTGGCCTCCCTCGCGCAGGGACCGGCGCCGTGGCAGGCACCGACCTCCCCGTCCATGGCCGTGTTCTTCGGCAACCCGGGCTCCGCGGCGACACACACCGTGATCCCGGCGCCGGGCACCGGCAAGTCGATCTACCTGCACGCTTTCATGTGGGAATGGGACACCGCCAACACGGCAGTGACCGGGGTGTTCCAGGACACCACCGCGGTAGGGGTCGCCTCCACCGCGGCGACCGTCGCCGGCTACCAGTACGGCGGCGACTTCCGCGGGGTGAAGCTGACCACCAGCGCAGGGCTCCAGTTCTCCCAGACCGGCGCCGCGGCGGCGAACGCCTCGAACTGCCGCGGCATGGTCACCTACTCGGTGTACTGATGGCGATCGAGATCTACGATTTCACGGTGACGGTCCCGGCCGGGACGCCGGCCTCGGCCGGGTTCTCCGCGCCGCTGACGATCCCGGCGCGCGTGGTCACCCAGATCAACATCCGGGTTCCCCCGGGCCCGCGCGGCGAGGTCGGTTTCGCCATCGGGTCCGGCGGGCTGAACATCGTGCCGGTCCCGGCCGGGACGTGGATCGTGACGGACAACGAGGACCTGGTCTACCCGCTGGATGAGACGATCACCTCGGGGGCGTGGCAGCTGCTGGCGTACAACACCGGCTCTTTCCCCCACACGCTGAGGGTCTACCTGTTCACGCAGCTGCTGGCCTCCGCATCGGCCGGATCGACCACGACCCTGCTCCCGCCCGGATCCATCAGCGGCACCGGCACCGGGGACACCGGCACGGGAGATACCGGCACCGGCACCGGGGACGGCGGGATCGGTGGCATCACCCCGCCGGTGATCACCCCGCCGGTGATCACCCCGCCGTCGATCAGCGCGCCGCTGATCCTTCCCCCCACCTTCCCCGCGCCGCCCGGCCAGTCCGGCGCCGGCCAGGCTCCGGTGCCCGATGTGCTGCTGATCGGGGTGTCGGGAGCGGGCACGGTGGGACTGCTGACCGGCGGCGGGTACTTCCCGCTGTTGGTCCAGACCGACGTCGACGCCCTGGCGGCGGCGGGCATCGCCGGGGTATCGGGTGACGACGCCCTCTCGGCGGCACTCGCCGCAGCATCGCCGGCCGGTAGTGCGGGCGCGGCCGAAGTGAGCGGAGCGGGCAGTGAGTAAGCATGTGAACTTTGTGATCGGGAGGTATGGCGAGTTGTCCGAGGTGATCGCGCACACCGTCGTCGCCCTGGTCGTCATGATCGGCGGTTTCGTCATGATGGTCGTGTCCATGGTCGACAACAGGCCCATCCCCGGGGACACGATGAACCTTCTCACCGTATTGATGAGTGGCGTGGTCGGCTGGTACTTCGGTACGCACTCGGCCCTGTCGGGGATGTACGCGCAGCAGTCGGCCCCGACCTCCCCCACCCCGCCGGCCCCCGCGGCCCCCACCGCGGGCCCGGCGCACTAGGCCCGGCACCACCGGCCCGGGGCGCACCGCGCGCCCCGGGCCCCTACCGAAGGAGATCGCACGATGGCGGATCAAGGACCGGCTTGGACGGTCATATCCCAGTCCGAGACCATGGGGATCAGCCCCACCGGCGGCGCCGGATCGGGCGTGAAAGTCAGCTTCCGGCTGGCGGACGGCACGGTCGGATCGGTGTTCCTGCCCGACGCCCAGTACACCGCGGAGAACGTCAAAGCCGCGATCGCGGCAAGGGTCGCGGTGCTCACCTCGGTCAAAGGGCTCACCCCGTGAGCGCTGCGCCGGGTGCCGGGGGTGTGGTCATCCCGCCTAACCCGCCCAAGAGCGAATCGGACCCGGTGGGCGAGGTGATCGCCGCGTTCGAGTGGACGCGTGATTTCCTGAACCGGAGGGCCGGGGAGTATGCGGCGGTGATCGAGGACATGCCTTCGGCGCTCGCGCGGGCCCTGGGGTAGGCGGGTATGCCTCTCGCGGTCGCGGCACTGCCGGTGATCATCGTGGCGATCGTGGCGATGATCGTCCTGTGGGGTCTGGCGCTGCTGTTCAAGTCGCTGCTCCAGTCCATGGCCAATCACATCCCCGTGATCGGGGGCCCGATCGCCCGCTCCATCGGGGCGCTGATCGATACCGCCGTCACCCTGGGCGCGGACGCGGCGCGGGCGGTGGTGGCCGATGCGGTCGGGTTCATCCTCGCACCGGTGTACTGGATCGAACGGCACATCACTTCGGTGATCAATTTCTTCACCAATCTGGTGGATGCGATCCGCTACATCACCGGGACCCTGATCCCGGGCGAGGTCGCCGCCCTGGAGAAGCAGATCACCACCGCGTACAACGATGCGGTCCACTACGCGCAGGCGCTGGGCAACGCGATCCTGGTCGACCTCGCCCACGACGTCGCCGCGCTCCAGCAGGAGATCACCGCCGCTGAAACTGCGCTGGAGCACTACGCGCAGGCGCTGGTGGCCTCCGCGGAGGCCTATACCGCCGCCGCGATCGCCGCGGAGACCTCGTTCGTCCAGGCCACGGCAGCCGGGTTGCAAAGCGAGATCACACAGGTAGCCGCCGCCGAGGCGAGCTATGCCCAAACCCTCTACACCGACGCGACCGGCTACGCGCAATCCCTGGTCACCCAAGCTGAGACCACGCTCGCCGCAGACCTGACCGACGTGATCGACTACGTGAACGCGGCGGACGTCACCCTCGCCGCGGCGATCACCGCCATGGGCACGCAGGTCATCGCCCTGACCCTGGACGCGGTGGCCACCGTCGAATCAGACCTCTCCGACCTGAAAACCGAGTGCACCGACAACCTGTGCTCAGGCCTCTCGGACCTCGCATCCCTGTTCAACGACCTACAAGGCGATCTCGGCCTGGCCGCGTTGTTCGTCCTCGCGGCCGAATTCGCCTCCGACCCGCGCAAGGCCGCGGCCGATGTGCAATCCACGCTCGGCACCGTCGCCCAGGACGCGGCCGGCGCGGTACGCGACCTGATCGGACTGTGACCACGAAAGGGGTGAACCGCGATGGCGTTCAGCCTCGGTGACCTGTTCTCCAAAGACTCCGCGTTCGGGCAGCTGCTCATCTGGCAGGTGGGTGCGCAGGTGGTCGGGGCGGTGATGGCCCCGGGCCTGAACGAACTGACGCAGCTGGTCAACGAGGCCGCCCAGACGACGCTGCTGACCCCCGACGCCCTCGCGGACCTGGTGGTGCGCAACTACCTGGACCAGGCCAGCGCGGAGGCCACGGCCAAGAGATCCGGGGTGAGCCCGGACGATTTCGCACTCATGGTCAAAGCCGCGGGGGACGCGGTGGACACCACGACCCTGATCGCCGGCTACCGGCGCGGGATCCTCGCCTGGGACAGCTCGAGCAACGGACTGCCGAGTGTGCTCGACGGGATCCGGGAAGGGCGCCTGGCGGACAAGTGGGCGCCGCTGCTCCAGCAGTTGGGGGATGTGCCGCTCGGTGTGGCCGATGCGGTGGACGCGGTGGTCGAGGGCCAGATCTCCATGGACGAGGGCAAGGCGATCGCGTACACCAACGGCCTGTCGCCGGAGAACTTCGTGATCCTCTACAACACGCGCGGGAACCCGCCGGGGGTCTCGGACCTCGCGGAGATGGTGCGGCGCGGGGTGATCCCCCAGGACGGTACGGGCCCGGACGTCCTGAGCTTCCAGCAGGGCGTTGCCGAGGGTGCGACGAAGAACAAATGGTTGAGTGCCCTCGAACAGATCATGACGGTGCTCCCGGCGGAGGGGCGTGTGACGACGCTGCTGCGCAACGGCACCATCACCCGGGCGCAGGCGATCGCGTACTACCAGCAGCTGGGCTATGACCAGGCCGCGGCGACCGCTTTCGCGGACGAGGCGTCGGCGGTCAAGACCGCGGCCGATAAGCTGCTGGCCAAGTCCGATGTGATCACCCTGTATGCGGACGGCGCGATCACCCGGGATGACGCGTCCACGCTGATCCAGGCGCTCGGGTACGACAGCACCGAGGCTGATCAGATTCTCACGATCCAGGACCTGCACACCGCGACCGCGGCCACGAACGCGGCCATCTCCCGGATCTCCTCCTACTACATCGCCCGGAAGATCGACGAGACCGGCGCGATCAACGCGCTGAACTCCCTGAACGTGCCGCCGGCACAGCAGACCACGCTGATCAACGCGTGGAAGATCACGCGGACCTCGAACGTCAAACTGCTGACCGAATCGCAGATCACGGACGCATGGGCGTACCTGATCATCGATACCCCGACCGCGATCGCGGAACTGATGGCGCTCGGGTACACCGAACTCGATTCCTGGACCATCCTGTCGATCAAGAACAAGGCGCCGATCACCGATACGGCGCCGCCGCAGGGCCCGACGTCTCTCACCGGGAGCTGACCATGACAGACCTCAACCACCAGGGCATCACCAAAGCCCTGACCAGCCTGCACGCGGCCACCACCGCGAACACCGAGGCGACCGCCGCGATCGCCGCCGCCGGCTACGCCACACCCCCCGGCCAGCCGGCCGCGCCCACCGCCCCCACCGCCGCCCCCACCGCGGGCGGTACCCGGTGACCCGGCGCGGCGCGGACTCCACGAACGCGGAGTACCTGCCTACGGGCCTGGACATCTACCTCGGGTACATCGATGGGAACTACCGCAGTTACGACGCGATCAAGGCCCGGTTCCCGCACGCCCTGGTCGTGCCCATCGCCACCCAGGCGGGCGGGAACGTGGGCATCGTGGGCGACGGGCCGCCGGACAACGGCACCTGGCCCGAATGGGTCAAGTGGGTTCAGCGCCGGCGCGCCGCGGGCGTGGATCCGACGATCAACACGAACGCGTCGACCTGGCCGGTAGCGGTCAAGGCCTTCAACGATGCGGGCGTGGCGCAACCGCACTGGTGGATCGCCAAATGGGACAACCATCCCGAGGTGATCTCCGGGACCATCGGCAAGCAATACGAGTCCCTGCCCAACCGGTACGACCTGTCGCTGTTCGCCGACTACTGGCCGGGCGTCGACCCGAAGCCGGCGGGCACCGGCGGCGGCGGCACCGGCACGACCAGCACCCCGACCGGCACATCCGCCGGGACCACCACCACGAAACCGAGGATCAAAGACATGATCATGTGCTATGTCACCCCGCAGGGCACGACGAACCCCGGGATATGGCTGCTCTCGGGCGCGATGTACGTGCACATGGCGGACGGCGCGGACGTCTCGGCGATCACCGGCGCCGGAGTGCCCGAGGTGCACATCACCGTCACCCAGCACAACGCGTTCCTGGCCGCGTACGAAGCCCTGTCCGCCTCGCACCTGCCCGGGGCCGCGGTGACCAGTACAGTGTGACCGACCCGTGCGACAACGCGCCCCGGCCCTCCATTCCAGGGCCGGGGCGCGCTGCGTGTGGGGCTGGTCAGGCGGGCTCGAAGCCCGCCGGCCGATTCTCGACGGAGTAGTCCACGTGGGGGCCGGTCTCGGTGTAGACCGTGTGCGCCGCCACTTCTTCGGCTACCGCCTTGCACAGCGCTTCGAGCCGGGATGCGTTGATGATGGTCGGTTCGGCCGTCTTGATCGCCAGGTCTACCACGCGCTGAAGATCAGCCTTCGCGTCCGCCCACCACTGGTCGATATCCACCGTCCACGTCCGGGTGTGCTCGTCAAGCGCGGCCTTGACCTTCGCGGAGTAGTACCCGTCCACCTGCTCGCGGGCCTCTTTCATCCCGTGTCGCAGGTCCTTGAGTACTCCGGCCGCCTCCGCGGTGGCCGCACGCAGTTCGGCGGTGATCCGCTCGGCGCGGGCCAAGGGGTCCTCTGCGCGGGTCACCGGCCGCACCTCCGGTAGCGCTCGTCCAGGCCCTCGGGGGTGAGGTAGTAGCGCGAGCCCTGGACGCGCTCGCCGGTCCCGGTGCGCGCACCGCCGAGGGCGAAATCCGCGAGGCCGGCATCCACCAGTGCCCGCAGCAGGTCGGAGACGTCCGGGACCATCGCGCCGATGAGATTGGCCAGGTACACCGGGGAGACGGCCTGGCGTACGTCCGCGGAGAGCTGCGCGAGCACCAGGGTCTGGCGCTGCCACGCCCAGTCGGCCAGGCGGCGCCGCTCGATCCGGCGCTGGATGAACCGGGCGAGGGGTCCGGGGCGGGCGGTCACCGGAAGTCCGCCACGGTGGCGAGCTGGATCACGTAGCCGTGGTGGATGCGGGCGAGGTCGGCGGCGTGGGTGCGGTCGGTCACGATGTGCTCGATCTGCCGGGCGCCGGTGGAGCGCACGGGCACGATCACGGCGTAGCGGGGGGTGTCGCGGGGGTCGAGCTCGATCGGCAGGTACATGATCACTCTTTCTGCTCGGGATCGGTACGCTCCGCACTCTACACACACAGGGCCTGTGTGTGTAGAGTGTGGCGCACAGCACTTCCCCGCAGCCCCGGAAAGGACACACCAGATGATCGACAAACCGCCCGAGACCCTGATCCAGACCGCCCTGGCCACCGCCGAACCGTTCGTGGTCGTACCCCACGTCCGCGAACTGCTCGCCGATGAGACCATCGCCGCGGTGATGGAGTGGGGCGGGTCCTACGCCTTCCAGCCGCTCGACCCCCACGACCCGTACGCCTACGCCAGAGCCCTGATGGAGTGGTGGGAGCGGCGTATGGACCTGGTCGTGATCGAACACGACATCGTTCCCGGACCCGGGATGATCGAGGCGCTGCTCGCGTGCGACCAGCCGTGGTGCGGCCACCCCTACCACATCGGGGAAGGGCGCTACACCTACGGACTCGGACTGTGCAAGGTCAGCGCGGATGTGATCAACCACCGGCCGGGCCTGGCCATCATGGCGATGCGCGACCACCGCGGCCAGGTGGGCAGGGTGCGCTGGCCGGCGGTGAACGAGTCGTTCGGCAGGCAGATGGCCCGCTACGGGTACACGATGCACCACCACGCCCCCGCCGTGGCCCACCTGCACTACCCGAAGGGACCGGGCGGCGGTGGGTGAGTACTTCGAGGGCCCGCGGGTCGGGGAGTGGGCCAAGGCGCACCGCAGCATGCTCGGTGTCCGCTTCTCCGACCTCGTCCGCGAGGCGGGGCCCGGATCCGAGCAGGCGATACGGCACGCGGAGCGCGCCGAGCGGCCCTCGGTCGAACTGCTCGAACGCCACCACGCCGCGCTGATGGCCGCGTACGTCACCGACGGCACGGTGCCGGCGGTCCCCCTCGCCCGGCGCGAGCAGTGGTACGCGAACGAGTACGACGCGGCGTTGTGGCAGGACGCCTCGGAGCGCAACCCGCGGGTGTCCTGGTGGTGGGGCCTGCGCCACCACAAGGGCCCGCGCGGCGCCTGGTGCCACGTGTGCGAGTCGCTGATCCACGGATACGACGTCGGGCGCGGTATGACCGTACCCGCCCGCCAGGCGGTGATGAAGCACCGCCTTCAGCACATCAACGAGATGATCGCCGCGCGTGCGGCCAAGACGAAAGAGAGTGGCACGTGACCAGCACGGAGCTTGTGATCCGGCAGACCGGCGAGATCGCTACGCCGGACTCCATCAACGCGTACCTGACCGCGATCCTCAACGAGCTGCCGATGCAGGGCGAGGGGGATGCGACCGGGATCCTCGCGCAGATCATCAACGCGGAGACGGTCGAGGACTTGGATAGCCCGTGGCAGTCCGCGGGCATGGGCAAGTACATCGGGTACGCGATCCAGATCGACTCGATCAAGCGGGTCGAGTCCGATTTCCCCGGCGGGCTCGGCTGGTACCTGCTGTGCGAGGGCACCGTCATGGAGACCGGCGAGTACCGCGCGTTCTCCACCTCGGCCGTCGCCGTGATGGCGCAGCTGCTGGTGGCCTGGTACAAGGGATTCTTCCCCTACCAGGTGTACGTGCGGATCGCCACCAAGCCCACGAAGAAGGGCTTCTACCCGATCCACCTGGAGCTCTACCGCGGCGGGCCCCTCGTGGACCTCGGCGAGGAGCCCACCGGCCCGGCCCACCGCATCCCCGCCTCGCGCGGCAACAACCGCCCCGGCCGCCGGCCGGAGCCGCCGTTCGACCCGCAGACCACCGCCGACGCCCAGGCCTCCGACGAGCGACGCCACGCGCAGGGCGCGCAGTGATCACGGGCATACTCGACCAGGTCGACGCGGACACGATCACCCGGCTGACCGCGTCCCTGGAAGTGCTGCAGGTCGGGTGCTGGCAGGGGCACGACACCGCGGCCCTGGCCCGCGGCGCGAAGCTTGTGGTCACGATCGGGCAGTACCCGGGGCTGGACCACACCGGGTTCCGCGACCAGGTGAGCATGTGGGCCACGATCCAGCGGTTCTACGCGGTCGCCGATCACACCCTGATCCTGCCGGGCGCGGTGGACCAGTTGGTCTCCGGGTTCACCCCGGGGCAGTTCGAGGTCGCCGTGCTCGACCTGGCCGCGCTCGGTGGGCCGGACCCGGTGGTGATGCTGAACCTGGTCAGGCTGGTAACCAACCGGGTCATCGTGATTCCGGCGCGGCACCAGCAGATGGGCAAGTGCGCTGAGGCGTGGATCCTGGCCGGGGACACGGTTGCCCAGTACGGGCGGGTATGGGTGTTCGAGCCGGCCCCGGCCGAGGACCAGGACGAGAGTAAGGACGAGGGCTGATGGCCTACACCTGCGACAACGAGCACGAAGCGCCGCAACTCGCGTTCGTGGTCACCACCGTCCAGGACACCGGGGACACGGTCGCGCTGTGCCCGATGTGCCTGATGGAGTGGTGCTACGCGTTCCTGGCCCAGTCCGAGCCGGGTGTGGAACTGCTCAAGTCCAAGATGATCGAGATCGCCGCGGAGGCGAAGGCCGCGGAGTCCAAGCCCAAGCGCGCCCGCGGCAAGGCGGCGGCGCCGGCCGAGGAGACGGGGGAGGACACCGAGGCGATAGTCGCGGCGACGGACACCCCGGACCCCGAGTGACCGATCAGGCCGCGTAGATACCAACGCCCGCCCCGGGGGTCTACCGGGGCGGGCGTTGTGGGTGTAAGGACAGGTAGACACCATACGCAGGCGCCTGTCCAAAGGTACCGACAATGGAGGTTACCCCATGGCCAATCCGGTGACGAACCCCACTCCAGGCGGATACTGGGGCGTCGTCCAAGCGGCGGCGCAGCAGAAACTGACCACCGCCGCACTCTGGCAGTCGATCTCCGATTTCGAGACGGCGCAGGGCATCACCCGCCCCGCGGGCCTGTTCCAAGCCGTATCCGCGATGCGCTCCCTCGCGGTGAGCCAGCGCGTCGCCTCCGGGGTGTTCGGCAAGGCGGGCGAGTCCGACGCCCTGACCTCGGACATGATCTCGCAGGCCTACAACGCCCGCTCACCCGGGGACCAGGCCCTCTCGCCGTTTTACGTCGTACGGTTCGAGGTCAACACCCTCACCGACATCGGCGAGTCAACCCAATGGCTGACGTTCATGTACCCCGGCGGTCTACCGGCCACCAAGGGCGAGGTGATCAGCGATATCACCGGCGCGGGACTGGACATGTCCACCGGCTACGGCAGCGTGTTCACGGGGCTGACCGGCAACATCTCCATCACGGCGCGCTGAATGCCCAGGCCGAAGCGCATCCACAACCTCGGGCCGAACTCCCGCGAGGACTCCCCCCGCCAGGTGATCGTGATAGACACCGAGACCACCGCCACCGAATACCAGGGCGACGAATACCACCGGATGCACACCTGGTGCGGCAAGACCGTGCGCCGCGGCGATAAGGACCCGTCCCGCCCGCGCGAGGAGTACGCGGACGGGACCACCGCCGCCGAGATCGCCGCGTGGATCGACGGTCAGGTCAAATCCTCCCCGCCGGTCTGGTGCTACGCACACAACCTCTCGTTCGACCTGGCCACCACCCGCCTGCCGGTGCACCTGGCGGAGCTGGGCTGGTCGGTCAGCAGCCACAACCTGGCCAGCAACGCGCCGTGGGCGGTGCTGAAGAAAGGCTCGCGCACGCTGCGGCTGGTGGACTCGAACTCGATCCTGCCGGTCTCGGTGGCCGCTATCGCCTCGCGCATGGGGATGGTCAAGCCGCCGTTGCCGACCACGGACGATCCGCATGAGGTGTGGGTCGCCCGGTGCCGCGCGGACGTCGATATCGTCATGGCCGCGCTGCTGCAACTCATGGACTGGTGGGATAAGCACCAGTGCGGGCACTGGTCGATCACCGGCCCGCGCACCGGGTACAACGCGCTGCGGCACCTGTGCGTCGCCCGGCCCGGACACGATCCCCTCATGCTCCAGACCGGCAACGGCACCAAGTGGGTTCAGCACGGGGACGGACACGTCGTGATCGACCCCGACCAGGACGCGCGGGATTTCGAGCGCGCCACCCTGTATCAGGGTCGGCGCGAGGCGTTCCGGATCGGGCGCCAGGAGCGCGGCATGTACACCGAACTCGACATGCGCCGCGCGCACCTGACCATCGCCCGGACCCACCGGCTGCCGTGCCGCCGCGGCGTGGCGTTCGATAGCCTGGATATCGACACACCCTATCTGGAGAATGCGAATGTCTCGATTATTGCGAAAGTGAGGTTGAATACCGATGACCCGCGGTACCCGGTGCGCACACGATTCGGGATTGTTCACCCTGTTGGAAGGTTTCATACTGTTCTGGCGGGTCCGGAGATTGCCGACGCCCGTGCAAGAGGCCATCTTGAGGGAATTGAAAACGGATACTACTATCGAATGTCCTACCACATGCAGCCTTGGGCCAATTGGATCGAGCGAGTGTTGGGGGATGACGCGGAAGATCATCCACCGGCAGCTCAGATCGCAGCCAAGGGATGGAGCCGGTCCGTCCCCGGAACCTGGGCCGCCCGCACCTCCCAGACGGTGATGACCGGCCCGTCCCCGGTCGCCGGCTGGAGCGCGGAGCACGGCATCATGGCCGGATCCAACGCCCCGTGCACCATCATCCACCTCGCCGGACGGGTCCAGGTGCAGGTGCGGGACGTGGACTCGGACGACTGTTTCCCCGCGGTGCTCTCCTTCATCCAGGCCCACGCCCGCCTCGCCATCAACAGGATCATGGATGCGGTCCCCTCCTACCGGCTGGTCACCTGCTCCACCGACTCGATCCTGGTCGACGGATCCGGCTGGAACCCCGAGGACCGCCCCGTTGCCTCACGTGCCCGGCTCGCCGGCCGGGCCGCCATGGACGCACCCGCCCTGCTCGACTACCTCGCCGATGCGGCCGGGGAGCACACGCTGGTGGTCAAGGGCGCCGGGGCGGATGTGAGGGTTCTCTCGCCGCAGCACGTCCGGATCGACGGGAAGGTCAAGTACTCCGGGATCTCCGCGGGGGCGGACGAGGTGGAGCGCGACCGGTTCCGGTTCCACACCTGGCCGAAACTGGGGACGCAGATGGCGGCGACGGATGCGGACGTGTTCGTGCGGCAGCTGCGGGAAGTCGATTTGGCTGCCATCACGGTCCCGCGGTGGGTGTACGAATGCGGATGCACCCGGCCGCCATTCATGATGGCCACCGAACACGGAAACGAAATCGTACCCACCGAGATCCCCTGGTGCGACCGCCACCCCGGATCCAAACTCACCGAACGACAGCACCCCGTACTCACCCACCGGTAACGCAACCGCGCCCCCGGTCATCCCGACCG
>Ga0134126_10006878_pt1 | contig 14301 bp, 13 predicted proteins | sample KB31752_FD_96881 | JGI IMG/M metagenome (GOLD analysis project Ga0134126, IMG submission 96881) | Terrestrial soil microbial communities with excess Nitrogen fertilizer from Kellogg Biological Station, Michigan, USA - KB3-175-2 | ecosystem: Environmental > Terrestrial > Soil > Unclassified ... | reverse complement strand
AGCTGCTGGGCCCGACCGGCATGAGCGTGTTCCTGCGCCTCTCGTCGTTCATCGTGCTCTGCATCGGCATCCAGATCCTCTGGAACGGCATCGCCGCCCTCGCCCACATCCACTAGCCCGCCCGCTGTCCCCGATTCCCTGTCCTGGTTTCCCCGTAGCGAGATGCACAACCGATCCGAAGTGTGCCGCGGGTTGCCGAGGAGGACGGAATTGTGAACGTTCTCACCCGCCCCCGTTGGCGGAGGTGCCTGAGCTGGTGGTGCCGCTGATGGAAAAGGCGCTCGAGTGGGCGAAATTATTCGCGGAGTTGGCGCCGCGCGTGTAGCTGACTTTCAAGCCCCCCAACTTGAACCACTTGAAGTTCCAGGAGGCAGGAATTGTAAGCGACACGGAGTCGAAGACCTCCGAATGCTGGTCGAGTTGCTTGCCGTTGAGCTGGAGCCGCGGCCAGTACCAGATATCGGTGCTCATGCTGAAGACAGGCAAGCGATTCGCGCAGATCAGGCCTTGCGGATCAGACGCGCCGTCGGCGCCCTTGCAGGTGCCCAACCTCGAGCCCAGGAGCGCGGACCAGGCCAAATTGGCGTGGAAGCGCTGGTCATCGCTCCCAAGCCGTTTCGGTATTTTAGCGCTGGTCTGGGTAATCTTCCATTCCGGTTGAAAATCGAGCGTCAGTTCCGGGTTGGGCCAGATCCGCAGCAAATCGTTCTTGAGCGCGACATTCTGCCAGGTCCAATTCCACGGATCCCACTCGAAGCCGATGAGGCCGTTGCCGGAAGGCGTGTGAAACTCCTGATCGCTGGTGAATTCGGCCCCGATGAATGGGGAGAAGCCCCTCAGCGGGAGCGGCGATAGCTTGAGGGATTCATCGAGTTTCGACGCGTTTGCGCCGCCGTTCCAATACAGTTGGTTCTTAAAATCCGCGATTGCAGCCCATGAGGCGACGCCCAAGCGCCAGCCCGAGGGGTTCGGAGCCCAATCCACCTCCGCTTCGGGCATGGATTGCTTGCCGCCGTCGTTGAGGGCCTGCTGGTTCACCCATGACGGGGTGATTGTCGGGGCGGCGAGGCCGACCGCCGTGGGGACGGTCTGGGTGTAGCAAGCGGACGGCTTGTCTAGCCCTGTGAGCGTGACGACAACACTCGTCAATTCCCCTGTGTCGGGGATGGGCAGCGACCACCCGCCGATGGAGCCGCCCTGCAAGCGCGCAACGGGCGTGACCGGCAAGGGATTGCTCCCCGCACCCGAGAAGGTGACAGAGAATAAAAAACAACTCTCCCGGCTCATCGCCAGCGGGCTACCGTTGGCGTTGAACTGATTGGAAATATCCACCTCTTGCTTGCCGCCGCGAACCACCATTCTTGCCCCAAAATCCACCTCCATGCACTTGGGAGCGGGAGCGGGAGCGGGAGCGTTTTGAGCGGCAAGCGCTGCAACAGCAAAGAGCCCGACCTCGGCAATCGAACGCCATTTCTTCATGAAGTCTACCAATGCAGGCCCTGCACGTAGGCGGCGAGCGACGACGCGTTTTGCAGGTCGGCGGCGAGCGAGCCCGCTTGCGCGGCTGTGAAAAATGATGCGGCTTCCTCCGCTGGGCCTTTGAGGAAGTTGGAGAGCTCGGCCGCGATGCTGGCAACGTCAGCGGGAAGATTGAGGATCTCCGACGGCGGCTGGCCGGCATGCGCGCCAGGCTTCACTTGCGGCATTTGCAGCAACATGAGCGTGACCGCATCGGTGAGCGCGACGCAAACCGCTTTGTCCACGAAGGTGCCGAAATCCGGCGCACTCCACGCGCCGTCGCCCGGCGGCAGCAACTGGTCGGGCGGAATCGTGCTGTAGAGCTGCACGGCGCCGCGGGCGATGCCTTGGCGGACCGGATCCCACCTGAGGATGCCGGCACTGATGGCCATGCCCGCGAAGGCTTTCAGCGCGGGTGGGACGAAACCAGCGCCAGCGATGTTGTTGGCGATGGCGACTCCGAGCGCGTTAAGACAGGCAATCCAATTTGCGGTATTCCCTTCGCCGACATTTCTTGGTGTAAATCTGGGTGCGATTGCAGCCATTATTGCTTTCCTTTTCCTTTACGGGTTATTGAAACGAGCGGAGACGAATGCCGCCGACCACGACGGGCGCCAAGCCTCGCCGGACGCCGGCGGCGGCGTGCCAGCGGGCGGAACAACAGGATCGGGCTTGAGCCGGGGCACCAGGGGCGGGTCCATTTCCAGATAGGAGTGGTGGCCGAACCTCCAATTGCGGGGAATCTGGTAGGTGCCGAGCGGCCGATTGGGCACCAACCGGCTGGGCCCCCGGTGGCCGAGCGCGGTGCTCCAGTAGGGGTGGCCGCGGTCCAGGATGCCCTCGAATAGGTTGCCGACGGGGAACGCCCGCGCCAGGACATCATCTTTAAGCGAGGCGAGGAGGCTGACCTTGCCTGCGCGCTGGGCAGCTGCGGCGTATTCGTTCACCAGGCAGTCGTCATTGATGGCGCCCGCCATCAGCGCGAGATTTGCGACCGGAATCGAGCATTCCAGCGCACGGACGGTCTCAAGGACGAGCCGGGCACCGAGGCTATGGCTCACGAACGAGATGGTGCTGGCATGATCGGCGACTGCGGAAGCGATCAGCGCCGCGAGCAGCTTGCCGCATTCCATAGCTGTGCGCCCTTCGCCCGGATAGCAGAGCGGCCCCAGCAGCGAAGAATCGCCGGGCCAGAGGACACCCACGAAGAAAAACTGCGGGCCCCACTGCAGCAGCGTCTCCCAATTGCTGAGGCGGTTGAGGCCGTCGCCCTGGTCAACATTGAAGCCATGGACAGCGAAGACAACATCGCGACCGCGCAGGTCGGCCGAAAACCCGGCCGCCGGAACGTCGGGATCAGCGATGGCAGCGCGACCGTCCGCGAACGCTGCGCGAAGGACCGTCGGCCGGTCGCGCACACCGCCGCCGCCCGGACGCGCGCGAAGATTGATGAAGTAGCTCAATGTTTCTGAATTCTCTGGACCACGTCCACGCCCGCCTGGATGGCGCTGGTCAAATCCTTGGCGACGGGGGCCAGCGGGGTGGCAAGGATTCCGCAGACCAGCGCAGCCCACATACCGGGATGGAACCAATAGGCGATGGGCTTGCCCGCCAGGCCGCCCACGACCGACCCGATCCGAAAATTGGGGCTCGCCAAGGCCGCGCCCGCCAGCAGGGCGATAATGACCGAGAAGACGCCAGCCAGCACCTTGCACCAATTGCGATAGCGCTGATCGGCGGACTGGTAGGCCTCATCGAGCAACGCGGTCAGCGCCAGATCGAAGCGGCCGAAGACGTCTGCGTGCGGCGGATCAAGGGCCCCCCCCCCCTTGGATGGCGGTGGCGACCGCACCGAGGCTGGTCGCGTCTACGCCAGTTGCCGCCGCCATCGTTTTGGCGGTGTCTGGACTCAGGCGCAGATTGAGCAGGGATTTCGCGACGGCCTTCTGCTCCGGGAGGGCGGTGCCATTCATCCAGTTGGCCCTCAGATTTGCAAGCACGGCATGGAAGGAAGTCGGAGACATGCCTGCGGCATCCCGTCTCCGTTCGGCGGCAGCATAGAACGGCGCAATGGCGCGGCGGATGTTCTTGACCCCGACGCGCGACATCCCTCCCCAAAATGCCTTGGTCGTGTCCACCAGGCCGAAGGACGCGGTGCCCAAGGCACCGGTGGCTGCGATGGATGGTGTCCGGGATGTTGATCATTTGCGCCTCACGTTCGGGGGCGTCAGGGCCCGATTCAGAACGACCACGCCAGGCCAGCCTCCAATTGGAAAAGATCGGTCGCGCTGTTCGGCTCGATCTCCGTGTGGTTTTGACCAAAGTGCAACACGGCACTCTCGCCGAAGCCGAAGCGAAAATACTTGGCGCCAACAAACGCGTGCACGCGAGCCACGAGCGGCTCGTCGAGCGTAAGCGCAGCCCGCCAATATGGCTTGCGACCGAGCCCGAGATCCGTATTCGGCACCGGCCCGTCCGGGCCCCCGAGGTTGCCGATCGTGCTCACCTTCTGCGAAAACATCCGTCCCCTGACGATTTTGGCTTGAAGCACAAATGCCTGGAAAGGGTCGTAGTCAGCGAGGAAAGCTGCGCCGGCCACGGCGAACTTGTAATCTTCGCGGACGGCGAGAAGCGCCTCCGGAAGCACGCGCAACCAATCTCGGTACCCGAGTTCCACTTGACCGGCGACGAGCAGGTTGGGCGCGATCATGAAACCAGGCCCGAAGTCGGACCAAATCTGCTGGCTCCTGTATGGCGCACGGTAGCGCAGAGGAGGTCCGCCCTTTATCTGCGACTCACTGCGGTGGTCGGATGACCCTGTATTGAAAAAGTAATCGGAACTGAGGAGCAAGTTGCAGCATCGCGAGCCGCCCGTCATCCACGCGGCATTAACGCCGAAACCGCGGGCGATCCATCCGTGCTCGCTGTCCAAAACCTCGCCGCCGGGGTTGGCCTTATATTCCCAATACGCAATGGAGGACGGCGAAAATGAGATTCCCAGTTCGCGGTTCGCGCTGAGAATCGGGCCGCTTTCGGCCTGGCAGGCGCCGACCACGGCAAAGGAGAACGCAAGGACCAAAGCGATGCCCATGTGCCAGGCGAACCTCGCCGCGTTGAATTCTTGCCCTTCCATTGCGCTGTTGCATAAAACGACTTTGCCGATCAGAACCCTTTCCCGCACCACAAGTGCCGGGGGCGACCCGCCGAAGACCGAAAACCAGAGCGCGCGAAATCGGTCGCAGCACGGCTACGCCATCGTTGCAACCGCTCTAGCGGGACGGAGCGAAGCGCCAGACGCCTTGCGAGCCGACGTGCAGGGTTGCAGGGGCGCTAAGGATTGCGCCCGGCTGCCAACAGGGCTGCATGGGCGCAACAGCCTGGCCGAACTTGGCGGCGTTGACGGTGTTGCGGCCGGTGAGAGGCTCGAATTGCCCCGAGACGGTGAGGTCGGCAGGGCAGCCCTCCATCAGCAGGTGGGCGGGAACACGGTGCCCGGCGCCGAGGGAGACCTGGGGGTCTTCGGCGTCCGGGTAGCCCGGCTGGGCCCCGAAAATTCGGGCGGCGGGCGCTACGTCGAGCATCCGTAGCACGCCCATGCCGTAGCGGCGCTCACCGCCCACCTCAATGCGGTCAAGGAGCGATCGCAGATCGGTTTTGCTCCACGCAGCGCGGGCCCAAACGTAGCCCAGCCAATGGAAGCCGGGCGTCCGTGCAAGATACTCCATGTCGAAGAGGGCGCCGTCGGAGGCGGTGGCGAAAGCGGGATCAATGGCGACGCGGCCGCGGGAGGAGACGAACTTGGCCTCAAACTCGGTTTCTTTTTCCCAGGGAAACCAAGGCGTGCCGCCCTTATCGCTGGCAAGGAAGAGGGGGGTGAAGCGCAGACTGGCGTCCACGTCAGCGGCGGGGTAATCCGGCGCCGTTGCTCTGCGAGCATGGAGGGCGGTGGCGGCGGCCCAAAGGTTGCGGGCGGGGATGAAATAGCGGGTCCGCTGCACCCAGCCGAGCTTGTGGAAGCCGATGCAGATGTCGCTCTGCTGGGCGAAGTCGAGCTGGAAGCAGGTCCAGGACATTTAGTCAGCCAGCGCCGGCTCAACCGCCGTTGCCGCCGCAGCCGCCCCCTCCAATTGGGCAGCGCGGTCGCAGGCGTGGAGGTAGGCGTAATCGAAGAAGCGCAGCAACAGGCGGCGTGCGCGGAAGGTGGCGGCGAGGTCGGTGGCGATATGTTCTTCGACCTCGTTGCAGGCGTCTCCCGCGCAGCAAGGGTCCACCGCGAAACCATTGCTCCGCAGAAACGTTAAGCATCCCCTGGCGAGGTGGAGACAGCCCATCCGAGCACAGCAATGGAACAAGGCGTAGACCCCGTGATCGCGCAGGGCAGCTGCGGCCAAGAGCAGCTCCGACGTCTCGTCGCCTTCGAGGCCTTGGACGAATGCACGGGCGGCGACAGCGGCGTCGAGGTCGAGGTTAGCCAACGGCGATCTCCACCCTGCCGAGGCCGCGGGTGTTCATGCCGCCGAGGCCGAGAAATTTCATGAGGTCGAACCCCTGCCTGGTGGTGGCCTTGAGGTCTTCGACACGGACACTTGCCGCCGGGACGCCGTAATGCTCGGGATTGCTGTAGACCACATCGAACCAGAGCAGAGCAGCGCGCGGGATGGCTTCGTAAGTGAATAGCATCCCTGGATCCGCTGCGCCTGTCTCCGGTTTAATCGAGACCAGCGTCCGAACCTCCATGTTGGCCTCGATCAGGCCATGGAAGTCGCCGTCATTGACCACGATCGCGCGCGTGATGCGATCCACGCAGGGTACGGTCCCGGTTGTTCGGACGGGGTCCGCACCGTTCAGGGCGAAGGATTTCAGGAACTGAGACCCTTCGGAAACGCCTGCTGCGCCCGGATCATGCATGAGCCGGTTCCAGCTCAGATCCAATGCCGGGCCGGCTGAATTGACACCCCAGGCCGCGCGATATTTGGCGGTCGCTGGTTCCTGGTCTGCGGGAAGGCCCGCCGCGTCCAGCTGCTGGCGGCAGGTGATCCAGACCGGGCCGAGGGCCGAGGCGATGGGGAAGAACAGGATGTGGGCGGTGGAGATTTGGATCAGGCCCTGGCGGCTGGCTTGAGCTTTGTCCTGTTCCTTGCCACGCGAGTAGCCGAAGGCGTAACAGATGTGGCAATTGCCGCAGTGGCCCATGCCATCGTCGCCGCCCTTGCCGGCGCAACTGCTGCCGCCCTTGTGCAGCGCCGCGTAGGCGCGGCAGCTGCCCGAAAGGCTGCTGCCGGGGACGACCGGCAGGCCGGTGCCTTTTTCGCGCACGTGGGGCAGCGCAATGCTGGTGAGCTGCTCGCGCCCGCTGCCGACGTGAATCGGGTCGAGGGTGAACATCCAATGGCGATGCTGTTCGAGGATCATGGTCAGACTCCAGCGGCCCGGGCCGCGGCGGGGGTAAGGGGCTGGTTTTCAAGCCGTGCGCGAAGGGCTTGCAAGTAAAGCTGGGCGGTACGGAAGAAGAGGCCGCTCTGGATTTGGCACCGGAAGAAATCCTGGTGCTTGCCGAAACGTTCGCGCAGCTCGACCTCGACCAGCGCGGCCCACTCGGCCTGGCCAGCGTCGCGCGCCTTCTCACAGGGAAGGGGAAGATGGACGCCCCAGGCGGCGCGCTTCTGCTCGAGCCGGGCGAGGAGAGAGCGGAGCTCCGTGTCTTCGAAGCCGAGCTGGCGCAGGAGCTTCCAGGTCCTGACGATTCCTTGATCGAGCTCCTCCAGGCGAACCTCGACCCGACCTTCGGCGCTGAGATCGAAACGCGAGGCGCTATGGGCGAGGAACTCGAAATCGTAGACGCTGGGGGCAAGTCGAATGCGCTCGGTGTCGCGCAAATCGGAAATATGGACGACAGCGCCGCCAGGCGCGGGCACGTAGCTGGGGCATTCGGTTCGGTCACTCCCTTCCGTGGCCCCGATGAAGACGTAGGGATGGTGATAATCCGTTCGGCAATCGCCGAGTTTGTCGGGAATCGTGTAGCCTAGCTCCCCTTTGGTGCGCACGGCCGATTCGACCCTGCCGAAGCGCTCAAGCATGCGGCGGGCGGCATCGAGGGCGAGGAACATGGGGTAGTGGTCGCTGAAGAAGAGGTTGCCCAGGGAGAAGGGGAGGCGGGTGCGCACCTTGCCGAAGCGACAGCCGAACTCGTGGTAAATGCGAAGCGAAGCGTCAACGGCGCGCTCGGCAGGCACCAGCGCGAGGAAGATGGATGGCGTGGCCAGGATCTCGCGCACCGGCCGGAAAGGCTTAGCCCGAATCGCGCCCAGTTGGATGCTGCCGTCGATGTCGCGCCCATCGAGGCGAATGCGGCTGAGGCGCTTGCCGCCGAATTTGGCCAGATCTGCGGCGGACTTCGAACCAACGAGCACGAGGTGTCGCTTTTCGCAATCGTCAAGATAGAACTCGATTGGCCCGGCGTCCTCAACATGCCCGCTGTGAACCGCGAAGTCGGCCACGCCGTCGGGAATCTTGTTGGCAATGGCGAACCCGCGCAAATGGTCGGGCACGGTCTCTTGGTCCAGGACGTCGCGGCAGAGCGACGCGAAGAACTCGCCGGTCGTCTCCCACACGTCGAGGACGGAAGAGGGGGTCGGCGTCTTGGCATTGAGGCGGTTGACGAGCTCATCTTCTTTCGAGGAGAAGCCGTCGGTGCGCCAGTCCCACTCATTCTTGGCTTCGCTCGGGCCGCGATTGATCGTGTTCTCGCCGGCGGTGCGGCGGCCGTAAAGAAAATAGCTGTTGCGGGCCAGCGCCAGCTCGTCCTTGGAGAGCGCGCCTGGCCCTTGTTCTTGCAGCTTGAAGCAGGCTAGGACCTCGCGTTTAATCTGTGGAAAATTGTGCGGCCAATTCGGGCGGCTTCGCGCCAGCCGCGTCTCATCCTGCTCGAACTGCCTGGCAAGGCCGAGCTCGGCGACCTCCTTGTCGAGGCTGCGCGCCTCGGAGACGAAGAGGGAGCGGATCATCCTGCCGCTCAGCCAATCGTGCAGGCCGAAGCCCGCAACGAGAAGGGCAACACGTCCGTTGCCATCGGCGATTTCCGCCGTGAGGCGGGGGACGCCGGGGGTTCCGCCCTGGTTTCCCCGCTCGTCTCGCCGCCACTCCGAGCGCCGCCTTTCGCAGATTGTGCAAATGCGGCCAACTTGGACCAGGGCGTGCGATGGGCGGAGGCCGCAGATGGGGCAGACGTCGTTCGCGGGGTTCTCGGACCACTCCGCGTGGATTGCGGCAGCGACGCCCCGTGCCGATGCGCCGCTCAGGTGAAATGCCGCCCTCGCGAGATCGCTTTGCAAATCCTTGAGCAGTTGGGCAGTCGCGGTCGTGTCACGGGTGGGCCCGAGGGACTTGAAATGCGGGCACAGCTCGTCGCCGGATTCTTTAAGGCAGACGTCCTCGACCCTCCGCTGAAGCCCCGGCAAATCGCTGCCCACGGGGAGAAGGAAAACCAGCGAGCCGTCATCCTCGTACACCGCATTGCCCAGCGCTTCCTCGTATTCGACGATCTCGCGGCACTCCGCGCGGATCTTGCGCAAGAGTTCGCGGCGGGCGCCGAGATCGGCGATGCGCTGGCCGCGCGCGATGAAGCGGACGGCGTCCCAGCCGAGGCCCCAGAGAATGAAGGGTTCTGATTTCCAGATGCCGTTTCCGAGGACCTCCCTGCACCGGTGAAGCACGTAATGAGCCTGCAGCGCCTTGGTGATGCTGGCGACGGCGTAGACGTGCTCCCAGAGGGAGGTGTCGTTGCTCGGCCGCGTGGTGTCGGAGCACCCTTTCTCGTAATCGATTTTCAGGATCTCGAGCAGCCGGCGCCGAAGCTCGCGGTCTGGCGGACCGGGCCAGCAGGCCGCGAGCAAACCATCTTCGGCAAGGGCGGCGTAGAGGCTCCCGCGGTGCGTATCCAGGTCGGCGGTCTCGACCCGCGTTTCGTCTCCGAAGATGTTGGAGCGGTAGAAATGACCGATGGACTGGTTCGATGCCAGCGACCGGGTGCGGTCGTTCTGCTCGGACGACCAGAGGGGATTGTTGCGGTCCTGCGCGGAGTCGAGCGAGTCGCCCGCCTTCAGCGCCTCCATGTAGAGGCTGCCGGTGCCGCAAACGTGATCGCGGATGGTGGAATCGGGGGAAACCTGGGTTGAGGCCTCACCCGGCGCGGCGAGGTCCACGGTTTGCTGGAGCCTGGCGACCACCCCGAAATCGGCGATTGTTTCCGCATCACTAGCGAAGCTGCGCTCGTGGGGATCGGCGGCCCGGTCCGGATCGCCGCTGGAGTACCCCTTCGGATCGCTGTACCAGGTTTGGCGGTATCGGATGAAGCGGGAGTCAAGCTTGCGCAAGTCGTGGAAGAGCGAGCAGATCTCGCCACGAAGAATCCAATCTCGAGCGCAGCCTCGGATCTGGCTCACCCCGGCACCTTGACCTTCAAATCCCAGATGTCCTTGATATCGTTTCCCGGCTCGAAACTTTTCGGCCATACCTGCAGCTCGGTAATACGGTTGCTGCAAAGCCCGTCGCCTTTAAGCGTCCTGGCGCCGATGCCGTACTGGGTGAGCAGCGGGGGCAGCCAGCCACAGATGAGCGGGGCGTTTCGCGCCACGTCGGCATCGCTCGTGCCGACGTAGAGCACGGCGAAAACGCCGCCGGCCCCCGCCGGCACAACGCCGATATTGACGAGATGCCTGTTGGCGTGCCGCGTGCCGCGATCATGCGGGTTGAGGATTTGTTTGTCGTCGCGTGCATCAGAGTCGAAAACCGTCGGGAAGAAGTGGAGGCGGCCTTCCATGCCTTGGTCCCCGGGTTTCCCAAAGAGCCAGTTGACATCATCTTCGTCCGTCTCAGCTTCGTCGGCAGCAAATTTGAGGCGACCTTTCCAGGTCGTGGGGCGAATGATCGGGCGCTGAAACACCCATTCGCGCACGACGAGATTCGTTTCGCTTCCGGGATCGCGGTCGTCCTTGGAGGCAAAGGGAGTGGCGAGGCTGAATTTAAAGCGCAGGAAGAACCAGGGCAGGCTGATTCCATTGAAATCTTCGGCGCGCGGCATGATCCAGTCGAATTCACTCGGCGGGGCCGACCTCGTCTCGCAGCGCGGAAATTTCAGCTGCGGACGCCGCACATCGGCCTGCGGGCCCGGCTTGCACAGTTCGACGCCACGGTCAAAATGAGGCACGGGAACCCTTCAGAAGTTCGCTGCCGTACACCGGGCTTGCGGTGCAGCCAGCCGACCTGAGCAACGCTGGCAGCTGCTCTAATAAGGCGCCGTCCAGTACATACCCCCAGGTGCGAGCGGGGACTCGGAAGGAAAAGATCTTCTTGCTTTTCACATTGAACTCGCCGCGAAGGTGCTCGCGAAGGGCGTCTGCGCCGTCGCGGAAAAGCTTGGAGACCGGCCTGCGGCTATTGGAAAGACCGACGAGCGCGTTGAACGTGGGCTTGGTGTTGTCGTGGGCACGGAGAATCTCGAAGGCGTGCTCTACAAAAAAAAAGTTGTTGAGATTCGGAGCCGCGTCCGCAATTCGCGGGATCGTCGGCTTGTAGCCTTCGTCAAGAGAATCGGCTGGTTCCATTCCTAGCAGATTGAGGATTCCATAATCAACGTGCTGCCGCCTGTGACCATCGTAATTGGCGGGTTTTTTGGTGGTACGGCCACCCATGGCGCCGTACTTGCAGATGATCTCCATGGTCTTCGCCAGCAGCCAGCGTTGGCCATTGTCAAGGCCCGGCTCGCGGCGGCAGGGAGCAAAGAACGACATGTAAAACTCCGTCCCGGCGGTAATCTTCTCGGTGCGCGGCATCCACCTGGCCTCTGATCTAGGATTCCGGTCGGAGATGCGGAATGCGAACTGCGCCGCGTGGGGGTTCCCGCCGGCGCCGCCCGCCAGCCCGAAAAGCCTGCACGTGTAACAGGCTTCGGTGTAGCCCTTGCAGCGCATGGATTCGCAAGTAGGGTCGCAGGCCTTGTCGCCCAGGCCGCGGGCGACGGCCTCGACCCACCAGCGCAGGCTGCCGAGCAAGCCCGTGGGCTGCAGCTTATCGTTCTTTTGATCAGCGCCGCCGGTCCAGATTTCGGTCGCGGCCCGAAGGTGAAAAACCAAGGCGGCGGTCATGGCGCGACACCCCACCCTGCGGGCCTTGCCGCGAGATACCCGGCGAGGGCCACCGCGCCGCTGTGATTCCAAAATTCCTCGAACTGCTCGCGGAAGAACCGGGAATGCCGATCCGCCTCCGCGCGGCCGGCCCGCGGCTCGGCGACGCACCTGTTTTCGGGCACGAAATCGGCGAAGGGGCGAATCAACAGGCCCAAGCCGAAGACAAAGATCAGGGCAGCGACCGTAACCAGCCCAATCCACGGCCACCGTGGCGCAATTGCGGTTGCCACGCGGCCGACCAGCGTAGCCAGACCGGAGCTAAGGTTGACGTGCTCTCTCCAAGCTGGCTTGGAATCCATCGAGTGCTCTCGCGCACGGACGCAAACCCGACCAGTATATGCCCCGCAGTGTCGTTGTCAACCGTCCATTTATCTGAGATAGCGGTTGGGGTGGCGCCGACGGTCGAGCTTCTCTGGAAACCTTCCGGCCGCACCGCGGGTGCCGCTGGGTGCAAGGCTTTCGCTGCCTCCGACCCCGGATCGCACCGCGGATTGGGCGCCTTACCAACCTGCGCCGAGGTCGCCGCCGGACTTGGCGATGGATTGCCCCACAATTGCGGCTTCGTTCGCATACTCGCCGGCCACGGGAGAAATAGAACGGAAACGCGGAGGATTTCCCTTTTAATACCCGTGACCCGACCCACAACCTCGGCGGGACCCAGTTTCAGGTTGCAGTAAGGAACCGGACGGAATAGAATCCCAGCTTACACATCCCGGTTTCTGAAGCGACCCCTCCATGCCGCACGCGCGATTTTGCAAAGATTTCGAATCGCTCACGGGCGTAGGTCCGTTCCGGTGGCAGAAGCGATTGTTCGAGCGATTCGCCGCCGGGGATCTGCCCCCAGCCGTGGATGTTCCGACTGGGCTGGGCAAGACCATGACGATTGCGTTGTGGCTGCTGGCGCGAGCTCAGAACGCATCCCTGCCGCGGCGGCTCGTGTACGTGGTGGACCGGCGCGCGGTCGTGGACCAGGCGACGGGCGAAGCGCAGCGGATGCAGGAGAACTTGGGGCGGCGCGAACTGGAGCATGTAGCTCGCGCGCTGGGGTTGGAGCCGGGCTCGCAGCTGCCGGTCAGCACGCTGAGAGGCCAGCTCGCGGATAACCGGCTATGGCTGGAGGACCCGTCGAGAGTTGCGATCATTGTCGGGACGGTGGACATGATAGGCTCGCGGCTGCTTTTCGAAGGCTACGGCGTCTCACGCGAAATGCGGCCGTATCACGCCGGTCTGCTCGGCAGCGACACGCTCATCCTGCTGGACGAGGCCCATCTGTGCGAACCGTTCGAAGCACTGTTGTGCGCGCTCCGCAACAGCGCCGCGCTGCATCCGCAACCCAAGCTGCGCGCCGTGGTGCCGCGCTTCCACACGATTTCGCTTTCCGCCACCCGCAGCTCGCGGGGCGCAGGCTTCGCCCTCGAGCCAGAAGACACCGACCAATCCTTGGAGCCCGTTGCGCATCAGCGCTTCAATGCGGTGAAGAAGATCCGCATGGAACAAATCGCGAGCAAGGAGTTGGCAGAATGGCTGGTCGTTCGCGCACTTGCCATGCCGCCGGGCCGCATCGCGGTCTTCTGCGATCGCCGCAAGGTAGCGATGGACGTGGTCAAGGGGCTGCGCAAGCACACCCGCGGCACGTTGATCGGCACGTTGACCGGAGCGCGCCGCGGATATGAACGAACGCAAGCGGCAACGTGGCTTCTGGAAAAGGGTTATCAAGGACAGCCGGCGTCGCAGCCTTCTTTTTTGGTGGCAACCTCGGCGGGCGAGGTCGGGGTGGACTTCGACGCCGACCACGCGGTCTGCGATCTGGTCAGCTTCGAGCGCATGGCGCAGCGGCTGGGACGCGTGAACCGGCGGGGAGGCGCGAGCCGCGTGGGCCGCATTGAGGTCGCCTGGTACGAGCCCGCGGAGCCCGCCAAGCCGAAGCAAGAGAAACTCGCGGAGTATCTCGCGGAGTGCGTCCTCCTCGAGGCACGCAAGCGTGCGATCGAGGCGCTGCCCGAACCTGAAGTGGGCTGGCGTGACGCCAGCCCACGCGCCCTGGGAGCGCTGCGGGAGAGCGCGCGCGGCTTGGTTGAAAACGCCACCTCGCGCGGGGTCCGCTGGCCCGGGCTTGACCGCGCGACCGCGGAGGCTTGGTCCCTGTCGTCGCTGCGGGAAAATCCGGGCAGGCCCGCGCTGCAACCCTGGATTCGCGGCTGGCTGCCAGAGGAAGAGGGCGAAGCCACGGTGCTATGGCGAAAATCCTTGCCCTGGCGCAACGACGAGAAAAAACCGATCCCGGCGGAGGTCGAAGCATTTTTCGAGGAGGCGGCGCCGCATCCGCTGGAGACGCTGCAGGCCCCGGCCTCGGAAACTGCAGCGATGGTGATCGCGCGGGCGAAGGCCTCGGGCGGCGGCGCCGGAGATACCCAGAGCGGCGCCATCCTGCTTTCCCAGGGGCTGGAGTACGAGGAGGCTTGGACCCGAGCGGAGTTCGCGCAGAAGCAACGCGAGGACCTGCGCGATCAACTCGCCGGGCGCGTGGTTGTGCTCTCGAGCGATTTCGGCGGTTTGAATGAACAGGGCCAACTGGACGAGTCCTCAGCCGACGAGGTCT
>Ga0134126_10006877_pt1 | contig 14301 bp, 9 predicted proteins | sample KB31752_FD_96881 | JGI IMG/M metagenome (GOLD analysis project Ga0134126, IMG submission 96881) | Terrestrial soil microbial communities with excess Nitrogen fertilizer from Kellogg Biological Station, Michigan, USA - KB3-175-2 | ecosystem: Environmental > Terrestrial > Soil > Unclassified ... | reverse complement strand
TGGACGGCGGGCCGCTTGCCCATCATCTCGAACCAGCGCTTGAAGTACTTGAACTCCTCGATGTCCTGGCCCTGGAACTTCCAGTTGAGGGTCCACGGGTAGCAGATCATATCGGCGATCGTGTACTGGTTGCCGGCCAGATACTCGTGCTTGTGGAGCCGGTTATTGAGCACGCCGTACAATCGATTCACTTCGTCTGTGAAGCGGCGGACGGCGTAGTCCTGCTCGCCGTGCTCCTTGGTGTCGACGCGGCGGAAGTGGCCGCACTCGCCGCTCTTGGGCCCCTGGTTGGCCATCTGCCAGATCAGCCACTCGTTGACCTCGTGCTTGGCGCGCAGGTCCTGCGGGTAGAACTTCCCGGCCTTCTCGGCGAGGTACATCATGATCGCGCCAGATTCGAACACCACCAGCGGCTTGCCGCCGTCCTTGGGTGAATGATCGACCATTACCGGCATGCGGTGATTGGGATTCATCTCGAGGAACTCGGCGGTGAACTGGTCGCCCATGCCAATGTTCACCGGCACGATCTTATAGGGCATGCCCAGCTCTTCGAGCAGAATGGTGACTTTCTTGCCGTTGGGTGTCGGCCAGTAATGCAGATCGATCATGCGTTGATCCTCCGTCAGTTGATGTCAGCTTATCGGTCCCGGGCGATTGCCCGCAAGAAATCGTGATGGTGGAATGCCGTTCCGCGCACTACCTTCAGCGTATGAGCGAAGCCGACTCCCTGTTCGCAACCCTGCGGCAATCGGCTGACGCCGACTCGGCCGCCGCGATCGAGCGCCTGGTGCGCGAGGCCCCCGACCGCGACCTCTGCCGCATCAATGCGTTGGCCTTTGCCGGCCGCCATGGCCTCAATGAGCAAAGGGTCATCAGCGCCTTTCTCCATGCCGCGCGGCTCGGCCTGTTCGACCTGTCATGGAACGTTCTTTGTCCGAGCTGCGGCGGCGTGCTGGATGCCGGCGCGTCGCTCAAGATGGTGCGCAACCACGAATACTGCGCCTTCTGTGCGGCCGGCTACGAGCCCACCCTGGACGAGACGGTCGAGGTCACCTTCACCGTCACGCCGCGCGTACGGCCGATCGCGGCGCACGATCCGGAGTCCCTGTCGTTCCAGGAATATGTTCGCCAGCTCTTTTTCGGCTCCGGCGTCGACCTGCCGGGCGACTACACGCAGCGCATGGACAAGGTCATGCTCGATGCCGTCGAGCTGCCGTCGGGCGAGAAAGCGCAGGTCTCGCTGCAGCTTCCGGCCGGGCTGGTCATCCTGTTCGATCCGGTGACGCATAGCGCCCACTACTTCGATGTGAAGGACGAGCCGACCAGCGAGCGCCGCACCCTCTCGATCGGCTACACCGACGTCAAGGCCTCGGCCGAAACGACCGAAATGCAGCCGGGTCCCCTGCGCATCGCCCTCGACAACCGCGCGCCGCGGCGGGTGCTGCCCGGCCTGTGGCTCGCCGGCGACGAGCTGAACGCCCTGATCGGCAAGCGGCGGCCGTTTTTGACGGCCAAGCAGCTCCTCACCAACCAGACGTTCCGCGACCTGTATCGTACCAACACGCTCGATATCGACCAGAGGCTGAAGATCACCAGCCTCACTTTCCTGTTCACCGACTTGAAGGGCTCGACCGACCTCTACGAAAGGGTCGGCGATCTCGTTGCGTTCGACCTGGTGCAGACGCATTTCAAGGTGTTGAACGAGATCGTTGCCGAGGAATCGGGCGCCGTGGTCAAGACGATCGGCGACGCGGTGATGGCAACCTTCCCGACGCCTGACAAGGCCCTTTCCGCGGCGCTGCGCATGCGCGAGGCGATGGACGATCTCAACCGCAAGGGCAATACCGGCGATCTGCTGCTCAAGATCGGTATCCACGAGGGGCCGTGCCTCGCCGTGAACCTCAACGAGCGGCAGGACTATTTCGGCCAGACGGTGAATATCGCCTCGCGCGTGCAGGGCCTGGCCGGCACGCGTTCGATCCTGACGACAGCGCCGGTCGTGCAGCACGCCGAGGCCGCTGCGATCCTGCGTGCCGGCGGCCTCAGCCCGACGTCGCAGCAACGGTTGGTGCGTGGCGTTGGCGACGTGGCGGTTTACGAGATACCCTGACGGGATGAGCCCCTATATCGGCCGGTCTATAGCGCGCCTCGAGGACGAACGCTTCCTCACCGGCCGCGGCCGTTACGTTGCCGACATCGCCTGTCCGGGCGCGCTGTGGGGCCACGTCCTGCGCTCGCCGCATGCGCACGCCGCCATCAAGCGCATCGATACCGCCGCGACGGCCGGCCATCCGGGCGTGCATGGCGTGTTCACCTCGGCCGATCTCTCGGGCCTCGGTGCGATGCCGTGCATGGCCGCAGTATCGCCGCTGATCGTGCCGCCGCGCTTCGCTCTGGCGGTCGGGCACGTGCGCCATGTCGGCGATCCGGTGGCGTTCATCGTCGCCGACTCGGCCGAAGCGGCGCGCGAGGCGGCCGAACTGGTCGAGATCGACTACGAGGCGTTACCGTCCGTCGTCGACGGCCGCGCCGCGATCAAGGACGGTGCCCCTCGGCTGTGGCAACAGGCGGCGCACAACACGGCGTTCCATGTCAAGAAGGGCGATGCAGCCGCGGTGGCGCAGGCCATGAAGGACGCCGCCCATATCGTCGAGATCGACGTGATGAACAACCGCGTCGTCGTGGCGCCGGTCGAAACGCGCGCCGGCATCGCCCACTGGGACGCTGCGAGCGACAGCTTCGACCTCGAGCTGACCGGGCAGGGCCTGCACGGCATCCGCCGCCAGCTCGCCGAGTTCGTGTTCAAGCTGCCGCTCGATCGCATCCGCCTGCACGCGCCCGACGTTGGCGGCGGCTTCGGCACCAAGAACTTCCTCTATCCCGAATGGATCCTGCTGCTGTGGGCCGCGCGCAAGCTCGGCTGCCCGGTGCGCTGGGAGGCCGACCGTGCCGAGGACTTCGTGGCGAGTGCGCAGGGCCGCGATATTGCGGCGAAGGCACGGCTCGGCCTCGCGAAGGATGGCCGCTTCCTCGCGCTCGACATCGAGATGGTCGCCAATCTCGGCGCCTATCTCTCGGGTAACGGGCCGGGCGCCGCCGCGGTCGCCGCCTCGACGGCGCACGGCGGCGTCTACGACATCCCGGCGATCGCTGTCGACGTGCGCGGCGCCTTCACCAACACGGTGCCGGTCGACGCCTATCGCGGCGCCGGCAAGCCCGAGGCCAACTACATCACCGAGCGCTGCATCGAGGCCGCTGCGCGCACGCTGGGCTTCGATCCGGCCGAGCTGCGTCGCAAAAACCTGATCGCGTCTTTCCCGCACAGGACGGCGATGGGTATGAACATCGATTCGGGCGGCTTCGTCGATAATCTCGACGGCGCGATTGCGCGCGCCGACGTCGCGGGCTTCGAGGCGCGTCGTGTCGAGGCGAAGGCGCGCGGCAAGCTTCGGGGGCTCGGCATCGCCTGCTTCCTCGAGACCTCGCGCGGTGCGCCTAACGAGGGCGCCGAGGTGCGCTTCGAGACCGACGGCGGCGTGACGGTCGCGGTCGGCACCGAATCGAACGGGCAGGGGCACGAGACCGCCTACGCCCAGATCGCCGCCGACCGGCTCGGCGTGCCGATGCCGGCCGTGCGCTACATCCAGGCCGACACGCGCGCGGTGAAGAGCGGCGCCGGCCATGGCGGCGCGCGCTCCATGCACATGGGCGGCGCGGCGGTGGTCAAGGCGATCGACGCCGCCGTCGCCCGGGCGCGCGCCACCGCGGCCAACCTCCTGCAGGCGAACGAGACCGAGCTGGTGCTCGAAGCCGGCGCCTTCGCCGTGCGCGGTACCGAGCGGCGCATCCCGCTGCTCAGCATCGCGCGCGAAAGCGGCGCGGCCGTGGGCGAGCACGTGATGAACATGACCGACGTCTTCACCTTCCCCAGCGGCTGCCACGTCGCCGAGGTCGAGATCGATCCCGAGACCGGCCTGGCGAGCCTCGTTCGCTATACCGCGGTCGACGACTACGGCCGGCTGATCAATCCCATGCTGACCGAGGGCCAGGTGCAGGGCGGCGTGACCCAGGGCATCGGCCAGGCCCTGCTCGAGCACACCGTCTACGATCCCGACTCGGGCCAGCTGCTGAGCGGCTCGTTCAGCGACTATGCCGTGCCGCGGGCAGAGGATCTGCCGTCCTTCGACATCGTGCTGGTCGAGCGGCCGACCCTGGCCAACCCGCTGGGCGTGAAGGGCTCGGGCCAGGCGGGCTGCATCTCCGCGCCGCAGACGGTCATGGCCGCCGTGCTCGACGCGCTCAAGCCGGCCGGCGTGCAGGCGATCGACATGCCGGCCACGCCGGAGAGGATCTGGAAAGCGATTGTCGCGCGCCGTGCCTAGATCGGCTGGTCGAGCTTCGCGGCGGGCGGACCACTGTCGTACTGAGTGATATACTCGGAGAGACGCTTCCAATAGGGCTGCAGCGCCACGGTCGGCGCCGACTTGTCGGGCTGCGACGCCGGCTCGCCGAGGATCGTGTCGACGATGAACTTGCCGAGCGAGCGATAGCTTTCGAACTGGGACTCGGAGAAGAACTGATCGGCCGTGGTTTCGTGCGGGAAGGTCAGGTTGGCGAGGGCGTAGGCGCACACGTCGGGCGGCTCGGTGCCGTTGTCGTGGAAACCAGGCTTGATGTACAGCACGTAGCCCGGCTCGCGCTTCGTACCGTCGAGTTCGGGATAGTAGATCCGTCCGAGGGCGCAGTAGAGCGCCTTGTCGACGCCGCGCTTCTTGATCTCGATCTTCTTGAACTCGATCCTGATGCCGAAATCGATCCAGATCTTGCGCACCGCGTTGCCGAGGTCCTCGAACGCGCACTTCTCGTCGCAGCCGCCGTCGCTCACCACGATCATGTGGCAGCGCCGGCGCACCATCTCGTACAGGCCGAGATTTTCGAAATGGCCGCCGTCGGAAAGGTAGACGTAAGCGTTGTCGTCGTCGGTCAGCCCGAACAGCTCCTTGGCCACCTGGAAGATGCCCCACTTGGGCCCGGCGCGCATCGCCTTCCTCGGATACTTGGGGTTGCCCAGCCACCAGCCGAGCCGCACGTTGAACAGCGTCATGATCAGACCGATCAACGGCGAGGAATGATAGCCCTGGTTCGGGCTGGCGGCGGCACCGGAGATCGCCATGGCCGTGCCAAGCGTGATGCCGTCGCCATATTCCTTCGTGTCGCAGAAGCCGACATACTCGTTGCCGGCAAGCTGCGGCGTCAGGACGAAGGATTGGGCCTTGCGTTCCTGCCAGGCCGTGTTCTTCGACGACACCACGTTCAGCGCCACGTTGACGACGTGGAACAGGCGCGGATGGCCGTTCGAGTCGACAGACGCCGTCGCCAGCTCCGACATTGGTGGATTGTCACGGGCGTCGAAACCCGTCAGCGGGTCGCGGGTGTCCGAATCCAGTCCCGCCTCGCCGCGAGCCGAGCCCAGGAAGGCGCGTGCCAGCCGGTTGCGGTAGAGCGAATGGGACGAAAAGCGATTGACGTTGATCGGCACGGACAGCCCCACGACGATCGCAACGCAGATCGCCAACCCGGCGCCGACCGCGACCGCCGTCCCGATATTCGCGAAATCGCGCGGATATTGTCCCAACATGCCGATCCACCAGTCGAGAGCGGTGTCGACTCCCTTGCCGATGACGACGGTGAGAGCGACCAGAAAGACGATGCTGGCCACGGTCAGGACCGCGGTCATCGACACGCTTTCGCCGTTCTTCCTGTCGAACAGGCCGGTTAGCGTTTTCGCGCTCGATCCCACGCCGGCGGCGATCGCGCCGGCGCCGCCGCCGATGGGCACTAGCGCCCAGAACCATTGCTGGCAGGCGTCGCGGAGATTCGGCGCGAACAACACGAGTGCCGACAGCAGGGCCCAGCCGATCGACAGGGCCAGGAACCAGCCCGACGAGCGGGCGAGCCATTCGCGGTCGTCATCGCTCTTGGGCGTGTAGCTGGTCAACCCGAGATAGACGGCTTCGGCGATGAACAGGGAGCCTGCGATCCAGCCGACACCGAAGACCACGACCAGGCGGACGCTGTTCGGCGGGGGCGAGCTGCTCGCAAGGTCCGAGGCGATCTCGATGCCCCAGCCTATCAGCGCCCCGGCGATGGCGCCGGAGACGGTCCACGCCGCGATCAGCTTCAGCCATTCGTCCGGCAAGCGGCCGCGGGACCGCGCGAACCAGAGCCAGGCGGTGAGATAGAGAACAGCGGCGACGACGGCCCCACTGCCGATCGTGACCGTATTGAAGAATGTTCGATGGGCATGCGTGCGGTATTCCCCGACCGAATACAGGCAGATCAGCATCGCGGCGACGTAGAGCGGCAACAATTCCTGCCGGAGGAATCGCCCCTGGGTCACCCGATCTTTCCGGGTGCTGGCCAGGCGACCGCGTATCGACGTGTTGAGCGACATGACCAGCAACAGAGCCGACCCCAGAAGGAAGGTGTGATGAACGATCGCCGGCCAATAGATCGCCGCGGCCATGGTGGTTTGCGCCAGCACCGGCACCAGGATCGCGGCCACGATCAGCGGCAGGTAGATCAGCCAGTTGAGCAGCACGTTGCGCAGGTAAAGCGCCGCCATTGCCCAGGTGTCGGCCGACATCAGGCCAAGTTTCGGGGTGAGGTAGTTGCTGTTGGCGCGCAGCCCGCGCAGCTCTTCGGGCTCCCGGCCGAGAGCGTTGGCCCGCTTGTTCAACTCCGCCAGAGCGGCCGCAGCGTTGTTGCGACGCCACGCCGTGAGCCAGCCGCCGATGTAACCGCCGCCCGAGACGGTCGACAGGTAGTGGAAGCGGTCGAGCAGGCCCTTCGCCGCGAAGGCCTGCAGGACCCCGAGCGCGAAGGAGGCGCTGCGGATGCCGCCGCCGGACAGGCAGAGCGCCGCGCGGGGTTGCGGATGATCGCCGTCGCGCAGGGCGTGGACCGCGCCGTATAGATTGCCGAGCGTTTCCAGGTTGTGATTACCCGGCGGCGTGCCGTGGATCACCCGGTACTCTTCGGCCAGGATCCGTAGTGTGTTGCTCTCTTGCCGCTCGCGCTCGGCGGCCGAGTTCGACTCTCTCCGCCCCATCATGCGTCTCCCTTACCGGCAGACTACACTCGCCCTGCAGTTGCCGACTATCTGTGCTTTTTTTCACCTCGAGAAGAATTTCGGCCACCCGGGATGACGCCCTGAGTCCGTGCCCACGCAGCCGAGTACGTCAAGGCACCGCGCGCCTTTCGCCCGCGCTGCAGCGCGAGCTGGCCACCGCTTGCCAAGGGGAAAACTCGAAGGCTCCTGGATAGAATGTCCAAGGTGGTCTCAGGCGAACGGGAGGCCAGGCATGGGTACGCAGCAGATTCTCGCAGCCGAGCGCGTCAGGCCGAATCGGTACCGCCCGCCAGTTTGGCACAGCCATATTCATGGATCCGAGTTCGCCTGGGCGGTTGCGTTCATCATGCCGTATGTCGGCGTTCTGCTCGCTTTTGCCGTCTTTCCGATCGCCCATGGGTTCTGGATGGCCAGCGATCCGGCGCTGTACGTCACGCTGTTCTCGAGCGACGAGTACGTCGATGCGCTGATCAGCACCGCGCTCTATGTCGGTATCGGCGCCAATGCCAGCGTGTTTCTCGCGCTGTTGTTGTCCGGCTTCTTCATGCGGCGCGGATGGTGGGTCAAGGCACTGCTGGTTCTCTCGATGCTGCCATGGGTCTTGCCGGCGCAGACTGCGTTCATTTCCTTTCACTGGATGATGATCTACTGGGGCTTCCTGAACAGTCTGCTCGAGAAACTGTTCGGCCTCGCCGGTCCGGATTGGCTGAGCCACTACTGGCTGGCGCTCGGCGCCAACATCGTCGCCTACGCCTGGAAGACCATGCCGTTCTGGACCTTGATCTTCCTCGCCGGGCGCATGGCCATCCCGCAGGACCTCTATGACGCCGCCGAGGTCGACGGCGCCACCGGGTTGCGCCGCTTCGTCCACGTCGTCATCCCGCTGCTGGCGAACCTCTATTTCGTCTGCACCTTGCTGGCGACGATCTGGGTGCTCGGCGACTACAACACGCCCGACATGGTGTCGGGCGGAGCACCGCTCGGATCGACCGCCGTCCTGGCAACGGTTGGCGTCGAGTTTCTGCTCGACAGCGGTCGCCCCGACCTCGGGGTCGCCGCCGTGATGGCGGCGCTGCCCGTGCTGATCCCGGCCGGAGTTCTGCTGATCCGCCGGCTTCAGACGCGGGAGGGGCAGCTATGAGCGTCACCGCCCTCCATTCCCGGCGCCGGTCGACCTACCGGTGGCGTCGAAGGACCGATGCGGCGGGGGTGGCTGTGCTCGCGGTCGGGTTGCTGATCTGGTGGTTGCTGCCGGTCTACAACTTGCTGCTGATCGCCCTCGATCCCGAAGGTGATACCGAATTCACGGGCGACATCTGGCCGTCGGACCCGACGCTCAAGGCCTTCGCCGGGGTGTTCTTCGAAGGCTACTGGTACTTCAAGGATTTCTGGCTCCAGTTCGGCAACAGCCTTTTCATCGCTGCCATGACGATGGCCTTCACCGCGCTGATCGGTTCGCTCGGCAGCTTCGCGCTGGGGCGCATGTGGCGCGGCAGGGCCGGCGCGATGTCGACCGCTGCGCTGCTCCTGTACACGGTGCCGGTCTATTTCCTCGTCATCCCGTTCTACCTGCTGATGCACACATACGGGCTGCTCGATACCCTGTGGGCAGTCATCGCGGCGAACGTGACCTTTGCCGTCCCCTACGCGCTCCTGATCCTTCAGTGGTACGGGCGGCTGATCCCGATCGAGCTCGACGACGCGGCGCGGATCGACGGCGCGACGCCCGTGCAGGTCTACACCCGGATCTATCTGCCGCTCATGGCACCTGCCCTGGCAGTCGTCGGCATCTTTTCGTTTCTGACCGCCTGGAACGAGTATCTGTACCAGTTCATCCTGCTCAGCTCTCCCGGCAACAAGACCGTGGCGATATCGCTCGCCACCTTCTTCGACAACGAATACACGCCCTGGAATTATCCGGTGGCGGCCTCGCTGATCTATGCGCTGCCGCCCATCGCCCTGTTCTTTGCGGTCCGCCGTTACATCGCAGCGGGCCTGACCGCGGGCCGCTTCAGGCGATAGGCCGGCCCGCTCACCCTGCCGCGCTCGCCGGCCGGTTTTCCGACTACTTGGAGAACACATGGTTTCAGTCGTTCCCCAAGACCTGGGGACGTGCTACGCTTTCTGTGAGTCCAACGTAGTTGGTGTTGAGGCGGGCCCGAAGCGTCTGACCTCCGAGCCCGGCTCACGAGTCGTCCAAAACTGAAAAATTGCGTCAGCGTCACGTACGCGGTGCGAACAGGGAACAGGAGACGACCATGGCTCTCTACAAGCGGCGTTCGCTGCTGCAGGGGTCGCTCGGCGTTGCGGCTGCCAGCGCCTTGGCACGGCCCTACATTGCCAACGCTCAGGCCAAGACGGTGACCTTGTGGTTCGCGCAAGGCTTCGTCGAGGACGAGGATATTGCGCTGCGCAAGGCCGTCGCCGGCTACGAGAAGGCGAGCGGCAACAAGGCCGAGCTCAGCATCATCCCGTTCGCGCCGATGCGGCAGAAGATCGTCTCCGCGATCACCAGTGGCATCGTCCCCGATGTGACCCAGAACAACCCGGGTGAAATCCTGCAGCTCTATGCCTGGCAGGACAAATGGATCGAAACCGAGGACATCGTCGAGACGCAGAAGGCGAAATTCAGTCAAACCGCGCTCGCCGCCGCCCAGGCCTACAACGACGTCACCAAGAAGCGCGCCTATTACGGCGTGCCGCTGCGTGGCGGCTGCGTGCCGTGTCATACCTGGAAATCCCTGGTCGAGAAGGCCGGCATGACCATGGCGGACCGGCCACGGACGTGGGATGGCTATTTCGACTTCTACAAGAAGGTGCAGGACAACCTGCGCAAGAAGGGTGAGCGCAAGATCTATGGGCTCGGGTTCCAGGTGACGGCCAACGGCGTCGATCCGGCCGCCCTGTTCAATGCGTTCATGCACGGCTATGGCGGCCAGGGCATCGTCACGCCGGAGGGCAGCCTCAATCTCGACGAAAGGATCAGGGAGGCGGCGATCAAGGCCTGCGAGTATCTCGGTGGGGCCTACCGCGACGGATATGTGCCGCCGAGCGCGATCAACTGGAACGATGCCGACGACAACAACGCATTCCACGCCAAGCTGATGGTGATGGATGTCGACGGCACGATTTCGACCGAGGTCGCGATCAAGGAAAAGCACCCCGAGTGGTACTTCGACGAGATCGTCACCGATGGCCTGAGTTATCCGACCACCAACGATGGCAAGCCGATCACTTGCCTCGCCCCGATGCTCAATGCGGTGATTCCCAAGGGCGCCAAGAACGTCCCGGTCGCCAAGGAATTCCTCAAGTTCCTCATCCAGCCGGAAATCCTTCAGGACACCGTCGAAACGGGGTTGGGCCGCAACCTGCCGCCGATGCCGGAACTCGCCAAGACGCCGTTCTGGGAGAACCCCAAGGACCCGCACTTGAAGGGCTACGCCCACCAGGGCGTGCTCGGCCCGACCCAGCCGGACTACTACGTCTACAATCCGGCGATGGCGGAAGTCTATCTGCAGCACGTCTACAGCAAGGCGATGATCGCCGTCGCAAAGAAGGGCAGCAAGGGGAGCGATGCGATCGACGTCGCCTTCAAGGAGATCAAGGAGATATTCGCCAAGTATCCGATCAAGCAGTCGTGAGGGACGACCATGACCGCTGAGACCGTACTCGACGTCGGCCAGCCTTCTCCGGGAAGAAGGCGATCGTTCGGGCGTTATTGGCGCGGGAGTCTCAAGGGGTCGGAGTTCACCTGGGCCCTGGCATTCAGTGTGCCATATGTCGTCGTGTTCCTGGGCTTCGTCGTCTATCCCGTGTTCTACGGCCTCTGGATGGGGAGCGACCCGGCCCTGTACTCCGACGTCTTTTCTGACGTGATCTACCAGGACACGGTCGTCAACACCCTGGTTTTCGTGGTTCTCGGGGTCAACCTCAAGCTGTTCCTGGCGTTGCTCCTGTCCGGCGTCTTCATGCGACCGGGCTGGGTGAGCAAAGCGATGCTGATGGTGTTCGTGCTGCCCTGGGCAGTGCCGCAGCTGCCTGCCTTCATCTCGCTCCACTGGATGCTCAACGGCGAATGGGGCCTGCTCAACAACGCGCTTTGGATCCTGGGCGGAATCGAGGGTCCGTCGTGGTTGAACGAACGTTGGACCGCGCTGGGCGCGGCGATCGCCTCGCATCTGTGGAAATGGACGCCGTTCTGGACCGTGATCCTGCTCGCCGGCCGCATGTCGATCCCGCAGGACATCTATGACGCGGCGAAGGTCGATGGGGCGACCGGGTTGAACAGGTTCCTGTTCGTGACCTTCCCGCTGCTCGCCAACCTGTACCTCGTCTTGACCTTGCTCGCGACGATCTTCCTGCTCGGCGACTTCAACACGGTGTTCTTCGTGACCGGTGGCGGACCAAATAACGAAACGCATCTGCTGGCGACCTTGGGCATTCGCAACGCCTTCGACCTGGCCCGGCCGGATCTCGGTGTCGCGGTGGTGATGACGGCATTGCCCGTGCTGATCCCGCTCGTGATCATCCTGATGCGCAAGCTCAGGACCACGGAGGTGCAGCTGTGAGCATGCGAAGTTTCGCGGCCGCGGAGCCGATGACGATCGCCGCCACGTCGGGTCGAGCCGGGCGGATGGGCCGCATGGCGCGACGCCGGCGATATGCGACCAGCGCGGCGGTTGCCGTGCTTTACGCCGTGTTGTTGGTGTGGACCCTCACGCCGATCTACAACATCGTGTTGATCGCCCTCGAGCACGAAGGCGATGTCTACGGTTCGAATATCGTCCCGGTGAAGCCGTCGCTCGATAGCTTCTGGGTCGTCGTCACCCAGGGGTACTGGTACCTGGAGAACTTCTGGCATCAGTTCGGCAATACCGTATACATCGCCGGTATGGTGACCTTCCTGGTGCTGCTGATCGCGTCCCTGACCAGCTTCACGGTCGGGCGACTGCGCCTTCGCAATGGCTGGCTGATCACCAATGCCGCGCTGCTCACCTACGTGATCCCGGCATCGTTCCTGGCGATTCCATTCTACCTGATCATGAATCGCTACGGGCTGGCCAACAATCCGTGGTCGGTGATTGCCGCGTTGGTGACGTTCGCGACGCCGTACGCGATCTTCATCTTCCAGGAGTACGGCCGAAGCATACCGATCGAACTGGACGAGTCGGCGCGGATCGATGGCGCCTCGCCGCTGGTCATTTACCTGCGCATCTACCTGCCGTTGATGATGCCGGCATTGGTCGCAGTCGGCACCTATGCGCTGTTGCTGGCCTGGAACGAGTATCTGTACCAGTTTCTGTTGCTGTCGGATAAGCGGAGCATGACCGTGCCCGTTGCCATAGCGCAGTTCCTGAATAGTGACGTGGCGCCGTGGAACTACATGATGGCGACGGCAATCATCTATGCCCTGCCGCCGCTCGCGACCTATTACGCGTTTCGGAACCGCATGAGTGCCGGCCTGACGATGGGCGGCGTCAAGGGTTGAACCAGGAGTCGAAGGCGCTCCAACTTATGAGCACACGCCCTGGTGCTCACGCACGTTGCGAGGGCTGATACTTCCGCATCACCTCCTGCAGGAGGTCGAGCGGCAGTGCGTGGATGGTGCGACCGTCCCGGCCGGACATGGTCTCGGCCCTGCACATCGCATTGAGGATGGCCTCTTCGGTGGCCTCGGCCGCAGCCTGGAACAGGCTCGTCATCGCGTCGGGCGCGATCATCTTGACGTTGGTGATCCGCTCGGTCTGGCCGATGTGATTGCCCGTCGAAAACGCGATGAAGATATCGCCACTCCCATTGGCGCCGATGCCGCCCACCCAGGACAACCCCGTCGTGGCCCGGCGGGCAAGCCGCTGGCATTGGATTGGAAGAAGAGGCGCATCGGTCGCCAGGACGACGATGATGGACCCGTCCGCCGCCGATGGTGCGACGGTTTTCTTGCCCGAGCGATGGGCCGGCACCACGTCCGGTCCGATCTCGCGGCCGACCGGCACGCCATCCACGCGCAACAGATCGCGCGTGCCATAGTTCGCCTGCACCAGCGCGCCGACCGTATAACGCTCTCCATTCTCCACGATGACGCGCGACGCCGTGCCGGTGCCGCCCTTGAACTCGTGGCAGATCATGCCGGTGCCGCCGCCGACATTGCCTTCGCCAATGGCGCAGCCGCCGACCGCGCTGTCGAATGCGGCGAACGCGTGCTCCTGCGTCAGGGTGAAAGCCTGGATATCGCTCAGCCAGCCATCGTAGGTCTCGGCGACGACCGGCAGATGAAAGGCCTGGGAAGCGCCGTCGCGGACGGCGATGGCCGTGATGGCGTCGCGGACGATGCCAACCTGATACGTATTGGTGATCCCGATCGGCGCGCCGAGCAGACCCTGTTCGGCGAGCCATGGAAGGCCGGTCATCTCGCCGTTGCCATTGAACGAGAACGTCCCCGCGAAGACGTAGTCGGTCCAGATTTCCGGTCCGCGCGGCCAGATGGCGGTGACTCCCGTCCGGGCAATCCGTGGCCTGTCCTGGATGACGGTCGAATAGCCGACCTTGACGCCCGCCACGTCGGTAATGGCGTTGAAGGGTCCGGGCGGCAGGGCGCCGACTTTGAGGCCGAGATCGCGCAGGCGTGCACGAGGCATTGTTCGCTCTTGGGTTTCTGACGGATGGGAACGTCCAGTCTGTGACTACCACATCAGGACGTTTGGTGTTCCGGAGAACGAAGCAGAAAGCGCACCGGCGTTGCTGCGCCCCGCGAATTGCTGTTCCAATGCGGCCATGTCCGCCCCCAACACGCTGACCGCCACGCAAATCGCGCAACAGATCGACGCCGGGAATCTCACCTCCGAGGCTGTCGTCCGCGCCCATCTCGAGCGGATCGACAAGCGCGATGCCGACGTGCTCGCCTGGTCGCACCTCGCGCGCGACGCCGCGCTCGAGCGCGCACGGGCGCTCGACCGCGGGCCGCGGCGGGGCCTGCTGCATGGCGTGCCGATCGGCGTGAAGGACATCATCGACAGCCACGACCAGCCGACGACCTACGGCTCGCCGATCTACAAGGCGCACCGACCATTGGCCGATGCCGCCACCATTGCGCTGGCCCGGCACGCCGGCGCGATCCTGCTCGGCAAGACGGTGACGACCGAGTTCGCCAACCGTCATCCCGGCAAGACGCG
>Ga0134126_10006875_pt1 | contig 14303 bp, 12 predicted proteins | sample KB31752_FD_96881 | JGI IMG/M metagenome (GOLD analysis project Ga0134126, IMG submission 96881) | Terrestrial soil microbial communities with excess Nitrogen fertilizer from Kellogg Biological Station, Michigan, USA - KB3-175-2 | ecosystem: Environmental > Terrestrial > Soil > Unclassified ... | reverse complement strand
CTGGCTCCGCTGGCCGAGCTGCCGGGCGTGGCCGCCGCAGGCGAGGAGGCCCGCGAGGCGCTGGGCCGTGCCCATCGCCACCGCACGAATCTGCGGGGATGGCCGACGACGGCGGCCGAGGCCTCGCTGCGGGCCGCACGCGCGTCGTCGGTGCTCGACGGTGGTTCATTGCAGCTGTCCGAGGACGGCGACCCAGACCCGGTGCTGGCGGGAGCGCTGCGGGTGGCGGAGGCATTGGAGGGTGGCGCAACGTCGTTGGTCGGCGTATGGCAGCGCGCCCCACTTCAGGCGATCGCACGATTGCACGCACTGGCGGCGGCCGATCTGGCCGACGACGACTCGCTCGGCCGTCCACGTGGCGACGCGGAGGTCGGCAGGCGGCTCGCACTGCTCGCTGACATCGTCACCGGCGGCACGAAGGTGCCCGGGCCGGTGCTGGCCGCGGTCGCGCATGCCGAGCTGCTGACGCTCGAGCCGTTCGGCACCGCCGACGGTGTCGTGGGCCGTGCGGTGTCGCGGCTGGTGACGATCGCCAGCGGTCTGGACCCGCATGGCCTCGGCGTGCCGGAGATGTATTGGATGCGCCACTCGGGCGACTATCGGGCCGCGGCGCGGGGATTCTCGTCGGGTACACCGGACGGTCTTGCAGCGTGGCTTGTGTTGAGCGCGCGCGCTTTACACGCCGGCGCCCGGGAGGCGCTGACCATCGCGCAGGCTCAGTCTTGAAATCGTCTCAGCAACGCGAAGCGGGCGACGTTCCGAATTGATTCGGCTCGCCGCCCGCTAGCACGGACTCCGGTTACCATGCGTGCTTTGTGGGTTACGTGGGATGGCCTCGGCGTCCTTACGATGCGCTTCGTCTGCAACCCCACCCAAAGGGTCGTCGTGGTCGTTCGCTTTTCGCAGTTACGCAGGCCCGCAACACTTTTGCCTATTCCGCGGCATGTGCTCCGCGTGGGTGCCGGGATCCGTGCTGGGTAGCCTGGCTTGGGAGGTCGAACCTTCTCTTCCGGTTCGGCCTTGGCCGCCCCAGGTTTCCGTGGTTCCTTTGTACTACGTGACTACGGTCACATCAAGGCCCAATTGCGGGCGTCGCACGATCGTTATTCAGCGGTGCTAGCTACTACGCGAAGTAGCGCTCAGAAAGCGAAACGGCGAAGCAGCGAGTACGTCAACGCACCGGCGGCAAGGGCGCTCACTCCGACGGCCGCGGTGGTCGCGACGGCCGCGCCGGACGGGGCAGGGATGCGGTCGCGCAGCGACACCGGCTTCGAGAAGGTGAGCACCGGCCAGTCGCGTGCCGATGCTTCTTTGCGCAGTGCGCGATCCGGGTTCACCACCGTGGGATGGCCGACGGCCTCGAGCATCGGCAGGTCGGTGATGGAGTCGGAGTAGGCGTAGCAATGCTCTAGCGCGTAACCCTCGCGGGCGGCGAGCTGACGGATCGCCTCGACCTTCCCCTCGCCGTAGCAGTAGAAGGCGATCTCGCCGGTGTAGCGGCCGTCCTCGACGACCATCCTGGTGGCCATTGCATGGGTGGCACCCAATGCGCGGGCGATCGGCGCGACGATCTCCTCGCCGGAGGCGGAGACCACGACCACGTCACGCCCGCAGATCTTGTGACCGGCGATCAAGTCGGCGGCCTCCGCGAACACCAGTGGGTTGACGATGTCGTGCAGTGTCTCGCCGACGATCGACTTCACCTGTTCGACGTCCCACCCGGTGCACATGTTCGTGATGTACGACCGCATTCGGTCCATTTGGTCATGATCAGCGCCCGACATCAGGAATAAGAACTGTGCGTAGGTCGACTTGAGAACTGCGCGTCGGTTGATTAGCCCCTGATCGAAGAAAGGTTTGCTGAAAGCCAATGTGCTCGATTTTGCAATGACCGTCTTATCAAGATCGAAGAAGGCGGCGGTCCGAACAGGTTTGCCAGGCGGCATCGGTGTTTGCTTCGGGTTCGACACGCTAGCCGCCGGCTCGGATGCGGTCACAGCGCCAGCATAGGGGTCGGTGCGTGACAAGTGGCGAAAGAGTGTACAAATTGGCAGTTCACGACAGGTGCCGGTGACTGCAATCTTTCCTGCTATCGGGTGCTTTCTCTGGCAAGCAGCACTTGCGCCCATCCGCAGTGCCGTGTGTATAGTGAGCATTACTCGGCTTATGCCGGGTGTGCATCAGCCCGACCCCCCGGGGCTGATACACGACGACCTCCGCCTCCTCCCCCCCTGGCGGGGGTCGTCCCTTTTTGGGGGTTTCTTTCGCGCCAGGGATAGGTTCTTCGTTCCTCCGTGGTTGCGGAACGTGATTTTCAATAAGACATACCAAAGGGTTTGTTTGGTTGCCCCCAGACGCGCATTCATCCACAGATGTCATTGCCGCGATGGCGGGGTGTCGGTAGGCGGCCGCAGGCTGACGTCATGACCGCAGCCAACGGGATCCTGTCGCTCGTCGATGACCATGCGCTTCGAAACGACGTCGACCGTGTCGCCGCGGCTGTCGGATTGCCCGTCGTGCACGCGACCGACCCGTCTGGTCGCAATGCGTGGACTGGCGCCGTGGCCGTATTGCTCGATGCGGCGGCCGCTCGTCGCTGCGCCGACCGTGCGCTGCCGCGGCGTGGCCGCGTCGTGCTTGTCGTTCGCGCCGAAGCTGAGGCTGCTGATTTTCAGGCCGCCATCGCGGTGGGTGCGCAGCGGGTCATCGCGCTGCCCGAGCATGACGGCGAGTTGATGGCCGAGATGTCCAACGCCGCCGACGCGTGCCGCGACGAGGACCGGCGCGGCGCGGTCGTCGGTGTGATCGCCGGCCGCGGTGGGGCAGGCGCTTCGGTCTTCGCGACCGCGTTGGCACACACGGCCGACGATGCTCTCCTGGTCGACGCGGACCCGTGGGGTGGTGGCATCGATCTCGTTCTCGGCTGCGAAGGCCAGACGGGTCTGCGGTGGCCGGACCTCACGTTGCAAGGTGGCCGGCTGAGCTATTCCGCGTTGCGGGACGCATTGCCGCAACGACACGGGGTCCGCGTGTTGTCGGGCAGTCGCGCTGGCCGCGACATCGATGCCGCTCCGCTGGGCGCCGTGCTCGACGCCGGCCGCCGCGGCGGTGCGACGGTGATCTGTGACCTTCCCCGGAGATCCACGGGCGCGGTGGAGGCGGCGCTCGAAGTGGCCGACCTCGTCGTCGTGATCGCTCCCGCCGACGTCCGCTCGTGCGCGGCCGCCGCGGCGATCACTCCATGGGTGTCGTCGGCCAATCCCAACGCCGGCGTTGTCGTGCGGGGCCCGTCTCCGGGTGGCCTGAGATCAGCCGAGGTCGCACAGATCGTGGGACTGCCGCTTCTGGCCGCGATGCGCGCCCAGCCGGGTGTCGCGGATGCGCTCGAGCGCGGCGGGTTGCGACTGCGTGGGCGATCGCCGCTGGCAGTCGCGACGCGACGTGTGCTCGCGGTGCTGCGCCAGCATCACGCGGCGGCCGCATGAGCGCGTCGCTGATCGACCGCGTACGTGAACGTCTCGCCGCCGAATCGGGGCCGCTGCGGCCCAACGTGGTCGCCGACGCGATCCGCGCCGAGTCCGGTGGCGTGCTCGGCGACAGCGAGGTGCTGAGCAGTTTGCGGGTGCTCCAGACAGAGCTGACGGGAGCGGGCATTCTGGAGCCGCTGCTATGCGTCGACGGCACCACTGACGTGCTCGTCACCGCGCCTGACGCGGTCTGGATCGACGACGGAAACGGTTTGCGCCGCAGTTCAATTCGATTCGCCGACGAAGCGGCTGTCCGGCGGCTGGCGCAGCGTCTGGCGCTGTCGGCCGGGCGCCGCCTCGACGAGGCGCAACCATGGGTTGACGGCCAGTTGACGGGTCTCGGCACCGGTCAGTTCAGCGTCCGGTTACATGCGGTGCTGCCGCCGATCGCCGTGGGCGGCACCTGTCTGTCGCTGCGCGTGCTGCGACCGGCCACCCAGGACCTTGCGGCGCTTACGCGCTCAGGGGCGATCGCACCTGAAGCGGCAGCGCTACTCGAAGGCATCATCGCGGCGCGGTTGGCCCTCCTCATTTCCGGAGGAACGGGTGCGGGCAAGACCACGTTGCTGGCCGCGGTGTTGGGCGCGGTTGCCGCGGGCGAGCGCATCGTCTGCGTGGAGGACGCGGCGGAACTCGCACCAGCGCATCCGCATCTTGTCAAGCTCGTGGCGCGCTGCGCCAACGTCGAAGGCGTCGGCGAGGTGACTGTTCGCGATCTGGTGAGACAGGCGCTGCGGATGCGGCCGGACCGGATCGTGGTCGGCGAGGTGCGCGGAGCCGAGGTGGTGGATCTGCTCGCCGCCCTCAACACCGGCCACGACGGGGGCGCAGGGACGGTGCACGCCAACAGCGCCGCGGAGGTGCCAGCTCGCCTCGAGGCGCTTGCGGCTCTCGGCGGACTCGACCGCGCCACGTCGCACAGCCAACTGGCAGCTGCGGTACAGGTGGTGCTGCACGTGAGCCGAGACCGAACCGGCGCGCGTCGGCTGACCGAGATCGGTGTACTCGAGCGTGGCGATGACGGCCGTGTCCGGGTGGTCAACGCGTGGCACGCGGACACCGGATCCGGCTGCGGTAGAGAACGTTTGACGACTTTGCTACGCAGCCGGGGACTGAAGTGAGTGCCGCGCTGCTGGCGCTGGTAGTAGCGCTGCTGTTGTTCCCAGTGGGATCACGCAACCGGCTCGAAGCACTCGGCGTTCTGGCGCAGCCGCGACGACGGTTGCCGTTGCTGCCGTGCGCGTGCGTCGTCGCTGTGGCATTGATAATCGCGCTGCCGGTCAGTGTTGTCGCGGCGTCCTCGATCGTCGGTGTCACGCTGTGGGCGCGCAGGAGGCGGGATCTCCGGGCCCGACGTCGCGCCACTGAATCCGCAGCGCTGCAGGCCGCGTTGGATGTTCTGGTCGCCGAATTGCGCGTGGGCGCGCATCCGGTCGCGGCGTTCAGCGCCGCTGCCACTGAGATCGACGGCCCAGTGGCGGAATCCTTGCGGGCGGTGGCTGCGCGTGCGCGCCTGGGCGCCGACGTCGCCGCGGGCCTGCACAGCGTGACCCGGAGCTCGTCGATGTCTGCGCACTGGCGGCGGCTCGCCGTGTGTTGGCAACTCGCGCAGGATCACGGGCTTTCGATCGCAACGCTGATGCAGACGGCACAGCGTGACATCGTTGCGCGCGAACGCTTCTCGGCCAAGGTCGATGCCGGGATGACCGGCGCGCGCACCACTGCCGTGGTGTTGGCAGGGTTGCCGCTGCTCGGTATCGGCCTAGGTGAGTTGATCGGCGCCGAACCCGTGAGCTTCCTGTTGTCGACCGGGGCCGGCGGCTGGTTGCTTGTAATCGGCGTCACGCTCGCCTGTGTCGGCCTGCTGTGGTCGGATCGCATCACCGGCCGGGTGTTGACATGAGCTGGGCGGCTTTGCTTTTGGCTGCGGCCATGTTGATCGGGGCGGATGCACGGCCGCGGGTACGGGCTGGGTTGACGACCGTCGAGCCGCGGCGGGCGTCGCCACCGGGCGCGAATGATCCGTTGGCCGCGGCGTCCAGCCTCGACGTGCTTGCGGCGTGCCTGCGTTCTGGGATGGCGGTGGCGACGGCGGCGTCGGCGACCGCGCCGTCTGCGCCGGCCACCCTGGCGCGGGCGCTCAACCGTGCCGCCGATCTGTTGGCGTTGGGTGCCGAACCTGCGACGGCGTGGACGAATCTCACGGGATCGGCGGACGACCATGTCGACGCGTTGTTGCGGATGGCGCGGCGGTCGGCGTCGTCGGGAGCGGCGCTGGCGCAGGGAGTTGCGGAGTTGGCCGACCAGTCACGCCACGAGGCCGCCACTGCGGCGAGCGCAGCGGCTGAGCGGGCCTCGGTGTTGATCGCAGGGCCGCTCGGCCTCTGCTATCTGCCGGCCTTCGTGTGTTTGGGCATCGTCCCCGTGGTCGCCGGTTTGGCCGGTGACGTACTGGGGTCGGGAATTCTATGACGGATGACGACAGATGAGGGGGAACCATGATGGTAGGGAACAAAATTCGGGTGTTGTGGGCTCGGCTGACGTTGTTGGCCGTCGACGACGACGGCATGTCGACCGTCGAGTACGCGATCGGCACCATCGCCGCAGCGGCGTTCGGCGCCATCTTGTACACGGTGATCACCGGCGATTCCATCGTCAGCGCACTGACGAACATCATCAACCGGGCGTTGAACACAAGCGTCTAGCCGATGACACCGGCTGCGGTTGGATTGCCGGCTCAGCCGGCGGTGGTTGGATTGCCGGCTCAGCCGGCGGTGGTTGGATTGCCGGCTCAGCCGGCGGTGGTTGGATTGCCGGCTCAGCCGGCGGTGTCACTGTCGAGGCGGCGTTTGCGATCGCCGCGCTGGTCGTCGTGCTCGTCCTGTGCGTGTCGGGGCTCACCGCGGTGTCGATGCAGGTGCGGTGCGTCGATGCAGCGCGTGAGGCCGCCCGGCTTGCGGCGCGTGGTGACGGCGGTTCGGCTTCGACCGCAGCACAAGGTATTGCGCCCGACGGCGCAGCCGTGCGACTGCGGCGGGACGGGGAGTTGGTTGTCGCCACGGTCAGTGCAAGGTCGGCGCTGTTGCCGGGTATCACCATCGCAGCGGAGGCAATCGCCGCAGCCGAACCGGGCTGACGGCGGCTCCGCCAGCCTGGTGGCGGTCGCGATGATGGCGGTGTTGTTGGCCCTCACCGCCTGCGGCGGGTACGTCGGGTCCGCGGTGATCGCCCGTCACCGAGCACAGGCGGCGGCCGACCTGGCCGCGCTCGCGGCTGCGGTGCACCTCGCCGAGGGCGTCGACGCCGCGTGCACGCAGGCGTTCGCCTTGGCGCGTGCGATGCGCGCGGTCGTAACCCAGTGCGTAGTCGAGGATCTCGATGTGGTCGTCAGAGTGGACGCACCGGTGGCATTCGGGCGACTGGCTGTCGGTCCGGCGCGCGCCAGTGCCCACGCCGGACCGGTTGATCCGCCTAGCTAGGACTTGGCGGCTTTCGTCTTGCGCGACCGGCCTTTTCGCTTGTCAGGCTTGGGCGCCTTGGCGACTCCTTCGATGCCGGCGGCGACGATCTCGTCGTCCGTCGGCAGACGCAGGGCGAGCAAACCTGCGTACGTGTCCTTTCCCAGCTCGACGCGATTGATGGTCATGTGGACCGGCACCCATCCGCCTCCGATGGCGGGCAACCGCAGTACGCCGGAAGTAGCGCCTGAGCCGAACTCTATTGTCATTCTTGCCATGTGCGGCGCGTCTTCTGGGTGGACGATCGGATCGCCGGACTCACGGGCTCGCCAGTCGAAGAAGGGTGCGGGTTCGTCAAGCCACTTCAACAACTTCCAGTGCTGTAGGTCAACCAAGACCCGGTGCACACCAGATTGGGCCAAACCGTTGAGGATTCGCTGTGCGAGATTATCGTGGGATTCGGTCATGTCTTCCCGTTCGCTGCGCCAGTTCATCGCTCGGCAGATCAGTCGCTCAGTGCCGTCGTCCTCGTCTTCTTCCAGCACACGGGAGACGAAGCTGATGGTGATTGGCTCACCCTTGAAATCCGTTACGTCCCAAGTGCTGCAGAACTTCGTGCCCGGCTCGGGTTTGATCGCCATGGACAGCACTTTGGCTTCGCTCGGATTGAGGTCGCGGCGCGGCAGATCGTCTGCGAACGCCCTGCCGTGGGTGGGCTGCTTGTCGGGGTCCCATCCGCTGTTCCGCAGCGACTCAGGGGTGTCGGTTGCGACGCCGTTCGTCAGGTCCCAGATCAGCGGTCCGGGTATCGGCCGCTCGGGCGGTTCGAGGTCGGGCGGGCCGATCCAGACATGCACGCCGTGGATGCGCCCATCGGACATCTTGACGACTTCGGTACGGATTACGCGGTCGTTCTTCGGCGTGATGCTGCTGAGGCCGACACCGGCGCGCACGGTCTCGCCGATGGCCGTCTGGATTGCCATCAGGTTGGGATTTCGGCGCAAGAACGCGCTGATTGGGACCAGGTTCTTGGTGCGAAGACCTTGTGCGACCACGGCGGGCTCGCTGCCCAGTGTTTCCACGAGCAGCCAGTCGTGGGTCATGGCGGCAGTTTACCGTCGAGCCGGTAGCCGCCTTCCAAACGCGGTGGTCTACGGAATCCGTCGTAGATCTGCGCTGCCAGCGGGCCTCAGCCAGCGGTCACTAAGGCACCCCTGAGTTGCGGCGCCCCCTCCCACGAGGTATTTTGCCCTTGCGCCCGACTTCCGGGATTGAGAACGGATCGCGTTGTCCGACCGTTCGCCGCACCTGTCTGCGTGCTCGGCGTGCTTGATCACTGCACCGTCTGGACCGCGGATCCACGGGGGCGACCGTCGAGGGGTCGGTCGCCCCCGTGGGCGGATTACGACGCGCGCCCCTCCAGTGCCGCCAGCACCAGGCGTAGCACACGCACCGCGCCCTCCTTGTCGAGCGGATCATTGCCGTTGCCGCACTTCGGCGACTGAACGCACGACGGGCAGCCGAGCGGGCATTCGCAGGCCTCGATCGCCGCCGCCGTCGCGCCCCACCACATGTCAAGCCTCCGGAAGCCGCGGTCGGCGAAGCCGGCCCCGCCTGGGTACCCGTCATACACGAAAATCGTCGGCAAGCCCTGTACCGGACCAACGGCTGTGGACACGCCACCAATGTCGCCACGATCGCAGCTAGCGACCAGTGGCAACAGGCCGATCGCCGCATGTTCCGCGGCATGTAGCGATCCCGGCACGCGTAGGAAATCTATTCCATACTGTTGCAATGCCTCAGGCGTGATCGTGCACATCACCGCGGTGGTGTCCAGTGTCCGGGTCGGCATGTCGAGTTCCACGAAGTCGATCACCTCGCCGTCCAGGCGGCGCCGCAGATAGCCGGTCACGGTATTGGTCACGGAGACTGGAACGAGGCCGACCGTCACCGGGCCGTGAGTCGTTCGCTCACCGTGGCCGGTGACCACGATGTCGGTGAGTTCGCGCGCGAACGTGGTGTAGCCGGGATCCTCCGCGTGCACGAACGCGACGCCGTCCTCGAAATCCAGCGAGTCGACGACGTAACTCTCGCCCTGATGCAAATACACCGCGCCGGGATGAACCGACGCCGGCGCCTGGCCCACGCCTGCGCTGCCGAGCATTCGCCCGGTATCGGCCTCCAGGATCGCGATCTGGCCCCCGGACGAGCCGCGGATGTCCACCGCCGGATGCGGATCGACGCCAGGGGTAGGGAAGTAGCCGCTGGGCCGGCGTCGCAGCAGCCCGTCGTCGACGAGTGTTTCCGCCACTGCCTCGGCGTTCCACATCCTCACTTCGGCGTCGGTCAACGGAAGTTCGGTCGCCGCGCAAAGTAGTTGGGGACCAAGCACATACGGGTTGTCCGGATCGATCACCACACGTTCGATCGGCTTGTCCAGCAACGCGGCCGGGTGGTGCACGAGGTAGGTGTCCAGCGGGTCGTCACGGGCGATGAGCACGATCAGCGCGCTTTGCCCACGACGGCCCGAGCGGCCCGCCTGCTGCCAGAACGACGTGACGGTGCCCGGAAAGCCTGCCAGCACCACGGCATCCAGGCCCGCGATGTCGACGCCCAACTCCAGGGCGTTGGTGGTTGCCATGCCGCGCAACTCGCCATCCGCCAATGCGCGTTCCAATGCCCGGCGGTCCTCCGCCAGATAGCCCGCCCGGTAGGACGCCACCCGCTCGCCGAGTTCGGGAGAGATGTCCTCCAGTCGTGCCCGTGCACCCAGCGCTGTCAACTCCGCGCCGCGTCGTGACCGCACGAACGTCAGCGTCCGTGCGCCCACGGCGATGAGGTCGGCCATCACACGCGCGGCCTCGGCGCCCGCCGAACGTCGTACCGGAGCACCGTTTTCGCCGACGATGTCGTCGCGCAGTGCGGGCTCCCACAACGCGACCGTGCGTGCACCGTGCGGGGAGCCGTCGTCGGTGACCTCTGCGACGGTCTGTCCGATGAGCTCTGACGCGGTGGCCGCCGGCTGCGCGGTGGTTGCGCTGGCGAAGATCACCGTCGGCGAAGAAGAGTAGCGGGTGCACAGCCGGAGCAAGCGTCGCAGCACCATTGCCACGTTCGAGCCGAAAATCCCTCGGTAGTAATGGCATTCGTCGACGACGATGAATTGCAGATTGCGCAGGAACACCGCCCAGCGGGCGTGATTGCGCAGCAGCGACAGGTGAATCATGTCGGGATTGGAGAAGATCCATCGCGAACGCTCACGCGCGAAGCGCCGCACCTCGCCGGGACTGTCGCCGTCGTACGAACTCGGTGCGACGGCAGCCAGCGCCGGTATGGCCTCGGTAAGCGCGATCGCAGACCGCAGTTGGTCGTGGCCGAGCGCCTTGGTCGGCGACAGATACAGGGCGCGCGCCCGCGGATTCGCTTTCAGGGTTGTCAATATCGGCAATTGGTAGGCCAACGACTTGCCCGACGCGGTACCAGTGCTGAGCACGACGTGACGGCCGTCGCGCGCGAGATTGGCGGCCGCGAGTTGATGCGACCAGGGGGCCGCGATACCGTGATCAACAAACGCCCGCACTACATCTGGGTCGGCCCACTGCGGCCAGGCCTGTGGCCTGCCGTGCCGCGGTGGCAGGTCTGCGACGTGGCGCAGCGGCTGCTCGTCGGGATCGGTGCCGTCGATCGCACAGGCGAGCAGTGCGCGGCCGAAATCCGACCCCGGATTTGACACTTCCTGCCTCCTGAAACCCCGCCGTAAGTGAATTGTTCCCCACTTGATCCTGCCGAGACTGTCGCAGTAGGCGCGAACATGATTGACTTAGCGCGGTCGCAGCTTCTGTGTTCGTGTATTAGCACTCGCAGGATCGACGTTGCGATCGCGGTTCCTGCGAGGGTTGTAGGTCGGGTCGAGTTCCGATTACTCCGCGAAGGTATGGCGGTCGGAACGGGCCCGGTGTACCGAAACAGGTGGACCGCACCCGGTAACAAGAGAAGGAAACAACAGGAAATGCCACAGGGAACTGTGAAGTGGTTCAACGCGGAGAAGGGCTTTGGGTTCATCGCCCCCGAGGACGGCTCCGCGGACGTGTTTGTCCACTACACGGAGATTCAGGGCAGCGGCTTCCGCACCCTGGAGGAGAACCAGAAGGTCGAGTTCGAGGTCGGCCAAAGCCCCAAGGGGCCGCAGGCCACGGGTGTTCGGGCCGTCTGAGCAATCGAATCTGAATAACTCCCCGCGTCATCCACCACTGGACGGCGCGGGGTGTTTTCGTTTTAGGGCGGCCCGCGGCCCGGCGACGCATCCGCGAGGCACCGCTGGCCTACTGTCGGTTACGTGAGCCAGCTGTCGTTCTTCTCGGCAGAGTCGGTGCCGCCCGCAATCGCCGACCTGACCGGGATCCTCGCCGCACCGGGCCAGGTGGTGCTCGTCGGGGATGGTGCGAGGCTGTCCGTCGTCGTCGATCGGCTGTGGCGCGCCGAGGGCCTCGCGGAAATGATGACCGAGGCCGGTCTGCAGGCGGAGATCGCCCGCACCGACGAGAACACCCCGCTGGTGCGCACCACCGCGGACCCGCGGCTGCTGGCAATTGCCCGCGACTGGACCCTTGGGGCGGTCAAGACCATCCCCCCGCAGTGGCTGCCCGGTCCCCGCGAATTGAGGGCCTGGACGCTGGCGTCAGGCACCCCCGAAGCCGACCGCTACTTGCTCGGCCTGGATCCGCACGCTCCCGACACGCACGCGGCGCTTGCGTCGGCGATGATGCGGGTGGGGATTGCCCCGACGTTGATCGGCACCAGGGGGTCGCATCCGGCACTCCGGATCAGTGGGCGACGACGGCTATCGCGCCTGGTAGAGAACGTAGGGGAACCACCTGGCAGCGTGGAGGCGTTTGAACTATGGCCACGCACCTGACAGGCCGTGACAGGGGGGTCAGTTTGCGTCGGCTGCCGCGGAGTGCGAAATTGTCAGTTGCCAGGGGGGCCGGATCGCCGCGGCGTACGTCCGGCATCCGGTGGCAACAGGAGAAGTGGAGCGTAGACAGAGGTGGCAGAAGGGGACCGCAGCAGCGGCCGCAATGGGAGTGTGCGGCGGCTCGTCATAGTCGAGTCGCCTACTAAGGCACGCAAGATAGCTAGCTACCTGGGCGCCAACTACATCGTCGAATCCTCCCGAGGGCACATCCGCGACCTGCCCCGCGCTGCCGCTGACGTGCCCGCCAAGTACAAGTCCGAGCCGTGGGCGCGTCTCGGTGTGAACGTCGACGCCGACTTCGAGCCGCTCTACATCATCAGTCCGGATAAGAAGAGCACCGTCGCCGAACTGAAGGACCTGCTCAAGGACGTTGACGAGCTCTACCTGGCCACGGACGGTGACCGCGAGGGCGAGGCGATCGCCTGGCATCTGCTCGAGACCCTCAAGCCGCGCATCCCGGTCAAGCGGATGGTGTTCCACGAGATCACCGAGCCCGCCATCCGGGCGGCGGCCGAGGACCCGCGCGACCTGGACAACGACCTGGTCGACGCGCAGGAGACCCGGCGCATCCTGGACCGGCTGTACGGCTACGAGGTCAGCCCCGTGCTTTGGAAGAAGGTCGCGCCGAAGCTGTCCGCCGGCCGTGTGCAGTCGGTGGCGACCCGCATCATCGTGTCGCGCGAGCGCGAACGGATGGCGTTCCGCAGCGCCGGCTACTGGGACGTCACCGCCGAACTCGACGCCAGCGTCTCCGACCCGCAGGCCTCCCCGCCCACGTTCTCGGCGAAGCTCAACTCGGTCGACGGGCGCCGGGTGGCCACCGGGCGTGATTTCGACTCCCTTGGCGCGCTGAAGAAGCCCGACGAAGTGCTGGTGCTCGACGAGGTCAGCGCGGGCGCGCTGGCCACCGGATTGCGCGGCGCGCAGCTCGCGGTGTCGTCGGTCGAGCAGAAGCCGTACACCCGCAGGCCATACGCGCCGTTCATGACCTCGACCCTGCAGCAGGAGGCGGGACGCAAGCTGCGGTTCTCCTCGGAGCGCACAATGAGCATCGCGCAGCGGCTCTACGAGAACGGCTACATCACTTATATGCGCACCGACTCGACCACGCTGTCGGAGTCGGCCATCAACGCGGCCCGCAACCAGGCCCGCCAGCTTTACGGCGAGGAATACCTGCACCCATCGCCACGGCAGTACACCCGCAAGGTCAAGAACGCCCAAGAGGCGCACGAGGCCATCCGCCCAGCCGGAGATGTGTTCCAGACGCCGGGTCAGCTGCACAGTGCCCTGGACACCGACGAGTTCCGGCTCTACGAACTGATCTGGCAGCGCACGGTGGCCTCGCAGATGGCCGACGCGCGCGGCACCACGCTGTCGCTTCGCATCTCCGGCGCCGCACGCACAGGCCAGCAGGTGGTGTTCAGCGCTAGCGGGCGCACCATCACGTTCCCGGGCTTCCTGAAGGCGTACGTCGAGAGCATCGACGACCTGGCTGGCGGTGAGGCCGACGACGCCGAGAGCCGGCTACCGCAACTCCAACAGGGCCAGCGCGTCGACGCCAAGGAGCTGACCGCCGACGGGCACACCACCACGCCTCCTGCTCGCTACACCGAGGCGTCGCTGATCAAGGCGCTGGAAGATCTCGGCATCGGCAGGCCGTCGACCTACTCGTCGATCATCAAGACGATTCAGGACCGCGGCTATGTCCACAAGAAGGGCAGCGCGCTCGTGCCGTCCTGGGTGGCCTTCGCGGTTACGGGCTTGCTGGAGCAGCACTTCGGTCGGCTCGTCGACTATGGCTTCACTGCGGCCATGGAGGACGAGCTCGACGAGATCGCGGCTGGCAACGAGCGACGCACCAACTGGCTCAACAACTTCTACTTCGGCGGCGAGCACGGCGTGCCGGACTCGATCGCCCGATCGGGTGGGTTGAAGAAGCTTGTCGGTGTGAACCTCGAGGGCATCGATGCTCGAGAAGTCAACTCCATCAAGCTCTTTGACGACGAAGAGGGCCGCCCAATCTACGTACGGGTGGGTAAGAACGGTCCATACCTGGAGCGCATGATCGTCGGCGATGACGGCGAGCCCAAGCCGCAGCGGGCCAACCTCAACGACTCGCTCACTCCTGACGAGTTAACGCTGGAGCTGGCCGAAAAGCTGTTCTCCACACCGCAAGAGGGGCGGTCGCTGGGTGTCGACCCGGAGACCGGCCACGAGATCGTTGCCAAGGACGGCCGCTACGGCCCGTACGTCACAGAAGTGTTGCCCGAGCCGGAGTCCGATGACGACGACGGGGCGGGCAGTGGCGCCAAGAAGGGTAAGAAGCCGACGGGTCCCAAGCCG
>Ga0134126_10006874_pt1 | contig 14307 bp, 8 predicted proteins | sample KB31752_FD_96881 | JGI IMG/M metagenome (GOLD analysis project Ga0134126, IMG submission 96881) | Terrestrial soil microbial communities with excess Nitrogen fertilizer from Kellogg Biological Station, Michigan, USA - KB3-175-2 | ecosystem: Environmental > Terrestrial > Soil > Unclassified ... | reverse complement strand
CGGTTTCACGAACTGCTGGAACGGGAGGGAATTTCTGCGTCGCCTTATCTCGCCCGTGCGCACTGGGTGACGTTGGAGCGCTGGGACGCGCTTCGGCCGCGGGAGATTGAAGACGAACTGAAGCGAGCGTACGAGTTGATCTATGCGAAGCTTCCGCCGCGAACGAAGAAGGTGCTGGCCATGCCGGAAGCAGAGCGCAAGAAGATCATTCGCGAGCGGAAGAAGGCAGCAGCCGCGAGGAAGAAGGCGCGGGCGTAGAGGGCGGAGTTGATCAGGCGTGGGGCTGTCGGGACTGAAGTCCCGCCCCTTCGCGTTTGGCGTTGCGCATGGGGCTCTTTCCGAAGCCTGCGAAGGGCCGTCTCATCTCTTCTTTCCTGCCGAGCGAAGGCTTTCAGTAAACGTCGCGATGATACCGGTGTTGGTCTTTCAACTGGCTTACGTATTCCTCTGCTTTCTCCGGCGACATGCCACCTTCTTGCTCAACGACCTTGCGAACTGCGGCGTGTACGTCTTTGGCCATGCGCGAGGCATCGCCGCAAACATAAACTGAGGCGTTCTCCTGGAGCCACTGCCAGAACAGGCGGGACTGCTCGAGTATGCGGTCCTGGACGTACACTTTGTCGGGCTGGTCGCGTGAAAAAGCGGTATCAAGGCGCGTCAGGTGACCATCGGCCAGCATGCTTTCCAACTCTTCGCGATACAGGAAATCGGACGACGAACTGCGCTCGCCGAAGAAGAGCCAGTTGCGGCCGGCGTGTCCAAGAGCGCGCCGCTCGTGCAGAAAGCCGCGGAACGGCGCGATGCCTGTGCCTGGTCCGATCATGATGATGGGCGCATTGGGATCAGCGGGCAAACGGAATTTCTTGTTTGGCTGGATGTAGATAGGCAGGCGGTCGGAAAGGAAAGTGCGATCTGCCAGAAGCGTGGAGCAGACACCGCCCCGCTCGCGCTGATTGGCAACATAGCGCACGACGGCAACGGTTGCGTGTATCTGCCCGGAGTGAGCAAGGGGACTTGACGAGATGGAATAGAGGCGCGGGGTTAAGCGCGGCAGCATCGCGACCAGGTCCGCGGGTTCCTCCACGACGCCGGGGAACTCCACGAGCAAGTCGACCAGGCCGCGTTCCGACGAATATTGTTCCAGAGCAGCTTGCCGATCGGGCGCCAGCATGGCGTGCAGCGGCGCACAGTTGCCGCGCTTTGCAAATTCCTGGACAATCTTGCGGCTCAGGCGGGTGATTTGCAGATTGTGCAGAAGCGCATTGTGCAGCGTTGTGGCGCCAACATTGCCGAGGGCCACCTGTTCGTTGCCGTTGAAACCCAGACGCTGCAAAATCTCGGCGACGAGGTTTGGGTCGTTGTTAGGAAGCACCCCGAAGGCATCGCCTGCTTCATATGTCAGGTGGCTGTCTTCCGTTGAAAACGCCAGATGGAGCGTCACCTTTGTGGAAGCGCTTTGCGTGAGCCTTCGCTTATCCACAAGGCGGGCGAGAAGAGGATTCTCGCGCGAGAACTTCGGCTGCGTCTTTTGCGGCCCCGCCACTTCGCCGCTCCTGGTCTCGGCGGTCTTAGCCAAAGCAGGAACCGAGGCGTGGTGTTCCGTTCGCGCCACGGGCTCGTTTCGGTTGAGCTGCGCAAGGACGGCAGCCTTCCAATTCGAGAAGGGCTGATCCACATCCACATCGCTATCGACGCGTCTTGCGATGGGATTGGCGCCAAGAGATGCGAGCTTGGTATCGAGGTCAGCGCCGAATTTGCAGAAGTGCTCGTAGTTCTTGTCGCCGAGCGCGAAGACGCTATAACGCAGCTTTTCCATACGCGGAAAGTGCTCCAGGCAAAGCTGCTCGTAGAACGGCTGCACGCCGTCAGGAGCGTCGCCGTCGCCATAGGTGCTGGCGAGAATCAATGCGTGGGTTTCCGCGGCAAGCGCGGCGGGAGTGTAGCCGACGAGTGTGGAGACCGCAGGCGCATAGCCCTGGGCTTTCAGCTCCTTTGCGAGCTTGCGGGCAAGCCCTTCTGCCGTGCCAGACTGCGAAGCGTAAAGCACGGCGATCCGCTGGCCCACGGGTGAGGACGCGGGCACAGGCGCAGAGGAAAACAGGCTGGCGACCAGGCCATTGAGCCACGCGCGCTGCTCCGGGCTGAACGGAGCATTGTCAGGAATGAATGGAATGTTTTTGCTCATCGCGCTGCGACCTCCTCCAATGCAAGAAAGGACTTCAGATCATCGATGGAATGGCGGCGGCTGAAACCGAGGAATGACTCGTCGGCGTGTCGCCGCTCCGCATAGGCTTGAAACAGCCGCTCGAGCACTGGTGGAAGATCGGTATAGGCGATGGAGGAAATCAGCTCGCGCGCAAGCCCCTGGTCCTGATCAGCGCCTCCACCGATGACGACTTTGTATCCTTGGGCGCCCATGACTTTAGTGCCGAGCAACCCGATGTCGCCGATGTAGTGCTGAGCGCAGGAGTGCGGACATCCTGTGACGTGGAGGTTCACGGGCTGCAGTATTTGAAAACGGCTATCGAGGAGATTTGCGAGTGACACAGCATGGGCTTTCGTGTCGGTTGCCGCATAGCGACAACCGCGGTTGCCGGTGCAGGCGACGGTTCCACGCAGCACCGTGCTGGCGTCGCATTCGAGGCCAGCCGCGCGAAGATGCTGGATGGCCTCCGCAACACGGCTTGCATGGACGTTGGGAATGAGCAGGTTCTGCCAGACGGTGAGACGAATTTCTCCCGTGCCGAATTCATCGGCGATGGCGGCAACGGCGTGCATTTGCTGCGCCGGCAGGCGACCGACAGGCACAGAGACTCCGATGTAGTTGAGATCAGGCTGCGCCTGCGGATGAATGCCAATGTGACCGGAGCGATCGATTTCGTTACGCGGCTCGCATTCCTGCGCGCTGCAGTGCAGGAGTGGAAAGGCCAGGCGCTTTTCAGTTTCGGCGAGGAACTTGTCGACGCCCCAGAGATCTACAAGGTATTTGAGGCGTGCCTTCTTGCGATCGGTGCGGTCGCCGTTATCGATATAGACACGGATCATGGCGGCCGCAACGGCGACGGCCTGCTCAGGCCGGACCAGCACGCCAGCATCCTCCGCAAACTGCCGATGACCGGCGATTCCACACAACAGGACGCGAAAATAGATGCCGGCAGGCACGCTGCGTCCTTCGCCGACGCGTACTGCCTGGAAGCCAATGTCGTTTGTGTCTGCCAGTACACTGACGGAGCCGCCGCTGTCGAAAGCGACGTTGAATTTGCGCGGCAGTTCATAGAGATCGCGCGAGTTGAGGATGTAGTGGTGCAGGCCTTCAGCAAGCGGCGACACGTCGATGATCTCAATTGGATCGATGCCGGTGGTGGGCGAGGCGGTGATGTTGCGGACGTTGTCAGCGCCGCTGCCGCGCGAGGTTAATCCCAGGGATCGAACGGTGTTCAGGACGCGGACGATGTCTTTCGGCTGAAATTCGCGGATCTGCAGGTTCGCACGCGTGGTCACGTCGGCTCGGCCGGAGCCATGACGCTCAGCCAGATCGGCGAGACCGCGCATCTGGTGGGTTGTGAGTCGCCCGCCTGCAATACGCAAGCGAAGCATGAAGGAATCCTGCGCCGGAGCAACATGAAAGAGCCCGTGATACTTGAAGCGGAATACGTCCTCGGCGGCGGGCGCGCGATTTGCATCCGCGTGGGCCAGGAGCTTTTCCCAGATGTCGAGGGGATTTTCTTCCGCTTTCCAGCGCTCTTCGCGGCACAGATCGGGGATCGGAACTCCGTGATATGTCTCTTCCGCGGCTGCGGCCAGGTTAGCAGCGCCGCAAGCCGGATCACTGGAGATGTGCCCGGTGGAGGTAAGGCCCGCAAACGGCCTGAACTTCTGCTGCACAACGCCGGCGAAAAACCCAGCGAGGTATTCTTTCTGATCGGCTGTAAACGCGCCGGAGTAACTTGATGTAGATTCCATGCCGATGCCTTTGCTCCGAGGTGAAGTGCGCTGATGATGCGCAGGAGGTGCGTTGCGGTAACTGGAACGGCCGCAATGGTCGCAGCTATTCAGAGAGCTCAACGCGGAGCGAGTGTGTCTTGGTGGGTACGCCTCAGCACGGCATGGTGCGCGAGGCGGATGGAGGCGGGGAGCGCTTCGTGGGCTCACCCGTACAGCCATGCTACGACAGGCATGGACTCGATACAAGCGGCGCGGGGCGTTTCCTTACGCGGTCCTGATGGAAACATCTCAAAAACATTTGGGCAGCGGCTGGCTGCAAGGATTGGAACTCAGCTGGACGGTTCAGATCCGTTCAGGCGAGCCTTGCGAAGATCGTCATTGAGCAGAATTGCCTCGGCGATTTCGCGCATTGACTTTCTGCGCTGACGGCTCTCGCGCTGCATCGCGCGATAGGCTGCCTCTTCGTCGAGGCCGAAGTCGCGTTGCAAAACGCCCTTGGCACGCTCAATGGCCTTGCGGGATTCAAGGCGGTCAGAGAGCTCCGAATTTTCGCTTTCGAGGCGAGCACGCTCCAGCTCGGCGCCAACGAGATAGCCAACCGCGGAGAGCAACCGGACTTCCTGATCGGTGTAGTTGTACGGTTTGAGGTGCTGCAGATTGATGACGCCCACCAGCTTGCTGCGGCAGAGGATGGGGACAGACAGGAAGGCCTCGAAGGAGTCCTCCGGAAGGTTTTTGAAGCGCTTGAATCGCGGGTCCTGCAGAGCGTTGGCGGAAATCGCCACCGGCTCGCGATGCCATCCCACCCACCCGGTGATTCCCTGGCCGAGGGAGATGCCGAGGTGGTCTACCAGATCGGAGTGCGGATTTTTGGAGGCGCGCAGAACAAGCTGATTGTCTTCGAGTACGTATACGAAACAGGAGTCGCACTGGATGAGCGCGCAGGCGAAATCAACGATGCGATTCAGCACAACGTGCAGCGGATCGGCTGCAGCCATGCGGCTGCCGATTTCGTGGAGGAAGTCGACGCCGAGCGCAGCCGACTTGCTGGCCGGCGTTGCGGCAGGCGCTCCGGTGAGCAAAGGGCTGATGGGAGGCGGCGGGGCGTCAGTCGGCACGTGAAGCGCCGCGGTATCACGCTTCTGCTGCAGCAACTCGGCAGAGCTTTCTGCGAGTTCCTTGATGAGGAAGCCCATCTTTGACTGCGTGGGCTCGTAGTCCGGCACCACTCCGTATGCGTTCAGTCCTTCCGTGGTACTGGGCCCGATGGATCCAACGACCGTGGAGCGAAAGCCTTCGTGCAACGCGTCGGTATAGCCCATGCGCTCCGCCATCAGGAACAGGTGCATTACCTGGCCGGCGTTCATGAAGAGCACAACGTCGACGAAGCCGTGGGCAAGCGCGATCACAGCCTCGCGCAAAGGCTGCGTGTCTTCAGGCAGGGCCCACTGATAGACCGGCAGGCGCGTGATGGATATGCTTTTCTCCGCCAGTGCGGTGAGCAACTCCGGATTGGATGTGCCGTACTCCTGCACGGCGATGGACATGCCCCTGAGGCTCGTGCCGAACTTCGACTCGAGCGCGCCCATGAGCGCGCGCCAGGTGAAGGGCTCGGGCGCGACGACTGTAATTGGAATTTTCAGCTCGCGGAGCGCGCTGGAGGATTTGGGCCCACGCGCAGCGATCTTGACTTTGCCGAGCGCTTCGAGAAACTGCTCGCGGTCCATATGCTCGGCGACGGTCTTGACGAGCGCCTTAACGCCCACGCCGGTGGTGAAGATGACCAGGTCGAAGGCACCGCGCATCAGTGCTTCAGCAAACTCAAGGACCGGCTTGTGCGAGTCGAGTGAGATTTCGCGCATCGCCGGGGCAACCAGCGGTTCGCCGCCGTAGGTGCGAATCAGCTTTGCCGTTTCCGCCGAGCGGCGAGCCTCAAGGCTCAGAACGCGCAGACCGTTAAAGTTCGCCGCCGGCATCATTCCTCTTCCCTGGGTGGACTGCATCGTGTTCATTCGGATTGGGTCACCCGCGACGTGCTCCGCCTGGGGCTGCGGAGCGTGATGCTGAGGCTATCGTACCATCGAAGTTTTTTGCTTCGTCTCATCAGAACACCAGGCGTGACGTGAACGAAAGCGCGTGGTTGTAAGAGTGGTAATGTGTCACGGCGATCTGCTCGCCCGCACCGAACACCACGGCGATACGGCTTGTTTCATTGGACGTAATCTTGATCTTGCTGACCTCAAAGCCCGGCGCGATGAAGGTCTGAGCTTTACCGTCGTGCGGGCCTCCCCGGAAGAATGTCGAATTGATTTCAATCTCAGGCCAGAAGATACGTTTCACGCGATCTTGAAATGCGGTATTCCATGTGATGGGCCGCCCCATAGACGCGGTATGACCGGTGGGCAATGCGATGCCCGCGGCAGTCTGCACATCGAAGGAGCGAAACCCTTTCCCGATGAAGACAGTAGGTGCAATGCTTCCGTCAGCGCTTCCGTTTTTGTAACTGCCTGTGGGAGCTGATCCGGCGAGCGCTGCGCTGACGGAATAGTTCCCTTTGCTTTCGTTGGCTGACAGAACACGATATTTAAGCAGCGCCGAAACATCGCCAGACCCATCGACAGAGCTCGTCGCACTGTGCAGAAGGAAAGGCGGAAGATTCAGGTCCAGTTCGGTCTTGTACCACGGGATCACGTTGAATCCCTTGCCGCCGTCGATGTTCCACGTGGTGGTGTGCGTCGGCTTGTATTGACGGATGGCGTCGAAGCGGATCAACTGCACGAGCCCTGACGATGGCGTGAATACGGGCACCGCCCAGCCGGGCTGTTGCGACGATGTGACACGCACACGCTTCTGCCATGCATCGACAAAGCGCGCCTGTCCAAAGCAGGGCACAACCGTAGCAATGAAAACGAAGGCACAAAGGATTCTGCGCACACAAACCTCCTGGCAAGATTGAGAACGATGAAGAACAATGCACACGGGGCGCGTGCATCGAGCGTGTTGAGTTGAAATGATTCCGTTCGAGCGTGCAGTCTGGAAACAAAGAGAAGTCCACGCGGGGTTTTGGGGTACGCAGCGCGGGCTCGCGCTTCACATTCCGCACATCCCGGTGCCGAATGCCAGCACGCCATCTTCCTTTTCTTTACACGCAAGCCCATCAGGATTGTATGAGCATCGATGCGAACGCCACTAATTTGCTCCTCTTCACGCGGTCCTTACGGAAATGCGCGCTTCGGCCTTGCATGCGTTGCGCTCTCCCGGTATGCTCAACGCAATCGCTCTGATGCGAGCAGCGTTTTTGGACGGCCTGCTCCATTCCCCACCGGCTCCGATGCCGGCGATTGATTCGAGCGATTTATCGCACGGCTCCCCGAAGAGCTACTCCTGATCGCATAAGCTTCAGCAGCGCACGGCGAGGGTTTCGCCTGTCTGCTCGCTGTGTACTCTTCGCAACCGCGGCGCATGCGTGCCAATGGAGCCACCGTGGAACTTCCCCTGATCGAACGTCTGCAGGAATCTGCAAACCCATTTTTCCCACCAGAGCCAACCGAAGCTACCAGCGCTGGAGCGTACTGCGGTGGGTCGTCGTCCGATCACGGGCTGCGCATGCCCGGTCCCGGCGAGCAATACCGTTTTCACTTCGACATGACGAAGTGCATCGGGTGCAAATGCTGTGTAGTGGCTTGCAACGAACAAAATGGCAATCCCGCCGACATCCTGTGGAGACGAGTGGGGGAGATTGAAGGAGGCACGTATCCTAATACGCGGCGACACTACGTATCGATGGGATGCAATCAGTGCCTGGAACCTACATGCATGACTGGCTGCCCAGTGGACGCCTACTCGAAGGACGGCGTCACCGGCATCGTGCGCCACAGTGCGGATGCATGCATTGGATGCCAATACTGTACGTGGAACTGCTCCTATGGCGTGCCGCAGTACAACCCGGAGCGCGGCGTGGTGGGCAAATGCGACATGTGTTACGGACGCCTTACGCGCGGCCAGAGCCCTGCGTGCGTTTCGGCGTGTCCTGAAGGCGCGATTGAAATAGAGCTGGTGAACGTTGCTGAATGGCGAACAAATTACAAGCATCTGGCCAACTCTCCGGGTATACCTTCAGCCGACGACAGCCTTTCGACAACACGGATCACGCTTCCGAAGCACGCGCCGGGCGACTTACGCAAGGTAGACATCACGCTCCTGCAGATCGAGCATGCTCATTGGCCACTGATCTTCATGACCGTGCTCACGCAAGCGTCGGTTGGGTTGTTCAGCGCCATCGCATGGACGCAACTAGGCGGCAAGCGGGCGCACGCACCGGCGGCGTTCGTTTCCCTGGGAGTAGCGCTCGCAGCGCTCTGCGCGTCTACGTTTCACCTGGGCCGGCCCATACACGCGGCGCGTGCGATGAAGATGTGGCGGCGCTCGTGGCTCAGCCGCGAAGTGCTGTTATTCGCGCTGTTCGCTACGGCTGCAAGCTTCTACTCCGCGGCTTTGCTCTTCAGCTTCGCACGGACTGCCGGGGTCCTCGGGACTGCCACTGTACTGCTCGGCATTGCGGGCGTGGCTGCGAGCGCGCGCCTTTATCTCGCGCCCGGCCGACCCGCCTGGAATACGTCCATCACCTTCCTTGAGTTCTTCGCAACTGCATTGTTGCTCGGAATCGCTGGATCGACGTTTCTGAGCGGTGGTGATTCGCATCGCGAGCCCGCCCTGCTGGCGGCAGCACTCGTCAGCGCGGCTTCCATTGCGCTGAAACTGGCCAGGCTTCGCCTTGCATCGCGCTATGAGCTTTTCGCGAGCTGGCAGCTGCTGCGTTCTGTGCTTCTGACCAAGCTCCTGCTGCGACTGGGCATGCTCGTTCTCGGAACGTGTCTTCTGGTTCTGACGGGGACCACTTCAGGGCACATGCTCGGTCTGGGCTTGCTGGTGGCGGGCGAATTTATCGGCCGCTATCTGTTCTTTGTAAGCGTAGTGCCCAGCAAGATCGCAAGCGGATACCTGGCGCAGGAGGCGGCATGAGCCTGCTGCAGTGGGTTCGGCGCAGAAGCGGTCTGGACACGCGCGCGTCGAAGTATGCTTTTGCGGACGATCCGGTGCTTGGCTACACCTCGGCGCGCAAGCACGCCGAGCGATGGGTGAACAGCACGTGCGGCTACTGCTCAGTGGGTTGCGGCATGCAGCTTGGAGTGCGCGATGGCAAAGTGACCAGTGTTCGCGGCAACCCCGATCATCCGGTCAATCGCGGCAAGCTATGCCCGAAGGGGCTGGCCGAGCACTACGCCATCGATGCGGACGGCCGGGCGCTCTACCCGTTGCTGCGCAAAGATGGCGAGCTGGAGCGTGTGAGCTGGGACGATGCGCTCAACACGATGGCCAGGCGGTTCCGCGAGGTCCAGGAGAAACATGGGCCGGACTCCGTGGGTGTGATCAGCACCGGCCAACTTGTGACAGAGGAGTTCTACACGCTTGGGAAGCTGGTTCAGCTTGGGATTGGGACGCGACATTACGACGGGAATACGACGCTCTGTATGTCGACCGCAGTCGCCGGCTATAAGCGCTCGTTTGGCAGCGACGGACCGCCAGGTGCGTACGAAGACCTTGAAGTCGCAGATGTGATCCTGCTTATCGGAGCGAATATCGCGGAGAATCACCCGATTCTTTGCATGCGGTTTGACGTGAACCCGGACAAGACGCTCATTGTCGTGGATCCCCGCGTAACCAAAACGGCGATGATGGCGGATCTCCATTTGCCCATCAAGCCGCGGTCCGATCTGGCGCTGATCAACGCAATGCTGCGCGTGATCGTTGAGGAAGGCTTGTACGATCAGCGGTACGTTGAGGCGAGCACGACCGGGTTTGACGAACTGCGGACATCGCTCGAGCCGTACACTCCGGACTTCGCGGCGGAGATCACGGGCCTCGCACCCGCACTCATACGACACACGGCTCATGTCTATGCGAATGCGCGTGCGCCATTCATCGGCTGGACCATGGGCGTGAACCACAGCACCAAAGGCACAGAGACCGTATGCGCGATTAACAATCTTGCTCTCATCACCGGCAATATAGGGCGCGCCGGAGCAGCCCCTTTTTCGATTACCGGCCAATGCAATGCGATGGGGACCCGCGAGGCTGGATTCACGTCATCGCTGCCGGGCTATCGCAAATTCGAGTCGGAACGCGACCGCAGCGAGCTCGCCCAGTTGTGGAATGTGGATGCAGGCCGCATTCCTGCTGCACGCGGACTTGCCTATCCGGACATCATCGAAGCCGCGGTAACTCGACGTATCCGGGCGCTTTGGATCATAGGCACAAATCCCATTGTCTCGTTCCCAAACATCGACGTGCTTCGGCACGCTCTCGGGAATCTTGACTTTCTGGTTGTGCAGGACGGGTTTCATCCCACGCCCACGTCAGAGCTCGCGCACCTGGTTTTGCCAGCGGCGATCTGGGGCGAGAAGGAAGGGACCTACACCAACTCCGAACGCCGCGTGAGCAAAGTCAACAAGGCAGTGGACCCACCGGCAGAAGCCAGGCCGGACTTCGACATTTTTCTGGAACTCGCGGAAAAGCTTGGTTGCCGCGAAGAACTGTTTCCGAAGTGGAAGAAGCCTGGGGATGCTTTTGAGGAATGGCGTGGCGTATCGCGCGGCCGGCTCTGCGACTACTCCGGAATGACGTATGAAGCGATTGAAGGTTGTGGCGGTATTCAGTGGCCGTATGAAGCAGGATCGCACGAAGATCCGGCGGCAACTCGCAGGCTCTACGCAGATGGCGCCTTCGAAACGGTGGACGGCCGCGCTCGGCTGATTCCCACCGCGTGGGCACCCTTCCCAGAGCAGCCCAGCGCCGAGTTTCCGTTCGTGCTGAACACCGGTCGCACGGTCGAGCACTGGCACACTCGCACAAAAACAGGCGCCATCTCCATTCTGCAACAGCTATCTCCGCGTGCATGGCTCGAGATGAACCCATTCGACGCGAACCGGCTCAATCTCAACCCCCACGATCGCGTGGACGTGGTCTCTGCCCGCGGGCGAGTGAGCCGCGTCGAGCTGCGGGTTACGGAGATCATTGCTGCCGGCCAGGTGTTTCTTCCGTTCCACTTTGCAGAAACGAATGCGAACCAGGTAACGCAGAGCGCGTTCGATCCTGTTTCGCGGGAACCTAACTTCAAACAGTGCGCCGTGCGGGTTGAAAAATCTGCCGCTGCACATTCCTGACCCTTTCATTCCCGTAGCGAGATATGCGTTTCGAATCTGTCTGACTCTCTACGAATACGTTCGCGAGCCCTCGCATTCAAGTCATGAATTCACTCCGCAGGAGCCATTTCCATGAATAAGGCATCTTTCGCAAAGAGCGGCCATCTTCCTACTCTCGTTTCAGCCTTTCTCTACTTCGATATCTCATTTATGGTCTGGGTGTTATTCGGACCTATTACTCCGTTCATCGCGGAGCAGCTTCATCTGACTGCCACCCAGAAGGGATTGCTGACTGCGGTGCCCCTGCTAGGCGGCTCGTTCTTCCGTCCCATTCTCGGGTTGCTCGCGGATCGTCTGGGCGGTCGCCGAGTGGGACTCATCGGGCTTTCTTTGACACTGATCCCACTTACACTCGGATGGCACTTCGCCACGGACTTGTGGCAACTCTACATCGTCGGATTCCTGCTGGGAATTGCCGGCGCCAGCTTCGCAGTCGCGCTTCCACTCGCCGGGCGGTGGTATCCGCCAGAGCATCAGGGGCTTGCCATGGGCATTGCCGGGGCGGGCAATTCGGGCACGCTCATCGCCACGCTCTTCGGTCCGCGGCTGGCGCAGCATTATGGATGGCACGCGGTGTTTGGCGTGGCGCTGCTGCCCATCTGTGCCGTGCTGGCGGTGTTCTTCCTGCTGGCACGCAACAGTCCCTCGAAAGCTGCGCCGAAACCGTGGAGCAGCTACGGCGCGCTCCTGCGCACGACGGACACGTGGCGCCTGTGCCTGCTTTACAGCGTTACGTTCGGCGGATTTGTAGGCATGACCAGCTTTCTGTCGGTCTTCTTTCACGACCAGTATCAGCTAAGCAAAATCGCTGCGGGCGATCTCACCACGATAGTCGTCCTCTCCGGCAGCTTCCTGCGGCCGGTGGGCGGATGGCTGGCCGATCGCTTCGGCGGCTTTCGCATGCTGGTTGGGCTATTCGGCATCATCGCGCTCTGCCTCGTGGTTGTGAGCGCACTGCCTCCGATCGCTGTCGTTGTGCCGTTCCTCTTTGTGGCCATGGGAATGCTCGGTATGGGGAACGGCGCAGTGTTCCAGATGGCTCCGCAACGCTTTCCGGTTGAGATCGAATTGATCACAGGCATTGTCGGCGCGGCCGGCGGCCTTGGCGGCTTCTTCTTGCCGTCGCTGCTTGGAGCGCTGAGGGACCTCACTGGCACCTATGCATCCGGGCTTGCTTGCTTCGCCCTCTGCATTGCGGGCATCTGCCTATTGCTGCTCGAATTCGGCGTTGCCTGGAAGCGCTCATGGCCCCAAGGCGCCTTGATGCGCGCCCGGATCTTCAGTTATCGAGAACCCGTGCGAAAGACGGCTATCGCTGAAGCGGGGACCGACTGATATCTTCGTCAAACGCCTGTCGTGCCACACAGGTTGGCGGTGATTCGCGCGAGGGTGCAAAGCGGAGAAGCGAGAGAGTAAGTGCGGATCGCCGTCTATTCAGGTTTCAGGAAAACGGGGTCGCGGTTGGACCCGTGAACATCGGAGTGGCAATCGGTACACGATTTTGATGGCTCAGCGTGACTCTTCGCGGGACTCATGTGCGCTCCCGTCTTTGCGTCCGGCGCCGGGAAATGACAGGACTGACAGATCGCATCGACGTTGGCGCGCAGGAGCAGATGCGGATTCGGACCGCCATGCGGAAAGTGACATGCGGTGCAGCCCTCGGTCTTTACAACCGCGTGTTCAAACAAAAACGGCCCGGTAGCCGAGGTGTGGCAATCCGCGCAGAAGGTGTCTTGCCGGCTCGACGCTCCTGGACGCTCCTCTTGCTCGGTGCCATGCGAATCGTGGCAATCTGTGCATTGAATGAGCCCGTTCTGGACATTGTGGCGCGACGGCATCTCGAATTGAACCTTGACCTCCGCATGGCAGCGATAGCAGAGCTCAGGTTGGTTGACTTTGAGGAGAGGCTTCGAACTGCCACCGGCATGAATGCTGTGGCACGCAGTGCAGCTCACCCCATTCTTCCCGTGCGGTGAGCGGTCAAAGCTCGCGTGTTTGCCCTGATGGCAAGTGAGGCACAATTGGTCCACTTGTTTTTGGGTTCCTGATGCCGGATCGACTTGCTTTGATTTGGCGCCACCGCTGGCCACGTGATCGTCCTGGGTTCCATGGCAAATGGAGCAGGCTAGGTCTTTTGCGTCGGCCCGATGCGCATGAGGGCTTTGAGCGAAGTCTCTGACTAATGCTGAGTGACAACGCGCGCAGGTGCGAGCTTGCGATGGATCGTAACGATCGGTAAGGTTTTCCTGGCGCTGGTCCGGCTGGGCGACCGCGGAATGTGCTGCCACCAGCGGAGCTACAAATACAAATGCGCCGAGGCTCGCGGCACGAAAGGTGCGCATGCTTGAAACCCGCCAGTTTGGACCGCTTGGGAGTGACATTCGTTTTGTTCGCCTATCGGCCGGCATCGATCCCGCTTCCCAGAGTCCAGGCCGCTAAGAGACGGACATGGTTCGGGCACTCACTGGTTTGATTGGGGAGCCGGCGTTTCCGTCGACGCCGAGTGTTGAATCAAGGCACCTGGGGCATTGCGCGGTGGGACAAATGGCTGAGGACTCATGCTGCCGTGGTGGCACGTGCCACAAGTCACGGGTCCGGGAACACCGTCCTGGCCCACGATGTACTTGCGGTTGATCTCCAGTGTCATGGTGTACATGAGACGGGCAACTTGCTTCATGGGCCTGGAATCGTCTGCGAATCGAGGATGAGGAGGGCCGCCGGGATCAACTCCATCAGAATCTCTCACGTGGCACGCGCTGCACCGCACGCCGAGTTCCGCGCTCCATTGATTCATGATCGTCTGCACCTGGGAGCCGGAGATGTTTTTGGGTAACACCTTGAGGTTTGTCGGCGACGGAAACGGTTGCGACCTTCTCGGCAATGCAGCGATCCGGACCTTCGGTGCGTTCGGCGAAGATTGCGTAGTTGCGACGTTGACGAAGAGAGAGGTCACGAGGACGGCCAGGAATGCTTTCCGCCCGGTGTTCAAGGCCCTTTTCATCGAGATACGGATCGCATTCACAACCGCTCACCTGGACAGGTTTGAAGCGCTTACTTTTGCGGAAGAGCCGGTGCACTTGCTGTTCCGGCTCCTACCGTG
>Ga0134126_10006873_pt1 | contig 14308 bp, 14 predicted proteins | sample KB31752_FD_96881 | JGI IMG/M metagenome (GOLD analysis project Ga0134126, IMG submission 96881) | Terrestrial soil microbial communities with excess Nitrogen fertilizer from Kellogg Biological Station, Michigan, USA - KB3-175-2 | ecosystem: Environmental > Terrestrial > Soil > Unclassified ... | reverse complement strand
CCTGTACATGGCGATGTTCACGGACAAATGAAATTTAATACAAACGGAACAAAAATTGCTTGTTGCAGGGATACCGTAATAGATGGGAATAGCGGTACTTACCAGGGTTATGCGTTTATTGACATGTTTAATTTTAATAATACAACTGGCGTAGTTTCTAACCCGCTTACTCTTTCATTAAATAATCATCAAAAGTCGTATGGCTTGGAATTTTCTCCTGATAACTCAAAACTATACTTGTCTTATTATGATGTTACAGGAATAAATGGTGGAAACAGTTATGTAGATCAATTTGACTTAAGTGTTGTAAATATCCAAGGTTCTCAAATAAATCTGGGTACATCAATGGATCCCTCTGTTTTACGATCGCTTCAGTTAGGCCCCGATGGGAAAATTTATGTCGCAAAATCAAACGGCCCTTTTATTTGTGTAATTAATTCACCCAATGTGGCAGGGACTTCCTGTAATTATATAGATAACGCCATTAACTTAGATCCGAATTTCGTTAATATGTGCATGCTGGGCTTGCCCGGTTTTATACAAAGTTATTTTAATGTAAGTTTTCCTAATATACCATGTGCCGCATCTGTAACCGCTAATTTTCAAAGCAGCGATACTACTATTTGTAAAAACACTTGCATTAATTTTACCGACTTAAGTTTAGGTTCGCCAACATCATGGCATTGGACTTTTTTGGGAGCCTCTCCTGCATCAAGCAATGTTCAAAACCCACAAACGGTTTGCTATGCAAGCGCAGGAACTTACACGGTTAAATTAGTTGTTTCAAACGGTACGGCTAAAGATAGTATGACCGAACAAATTATTGTAAACGCAGCAACTATTAATGCAGGACCTGATGTAATTATTTCGCCGGGCGAGAGCACACAATTAAATGCAACGGGCAGCATAAGTTATACCTGGAGTCCTATAACAAATCTTTCCGGCTCAACTATTGCAAACCCAATAGCAAATCCAACAGTTACAACAACGTATGTGGTAAGTGGTACACCTAATAGTTGTGGTAATAAAGATTCGGTAACTGTGTTTGTAGAAATAAATTGTAATGGAGATGTTTTTGTTCCAACCGCTTTTTCACCTAATGGCGATGGGCAAAATGAAATGGAATGTGTAATGGGTAATTGTATTGAAACACTTAACTTTTTTATTTATGACAGATGGGGCGAAAAAGTTTTTGAAACTACCGACCAAAAGTTTTGTTGGGATGGTGTTTTTAGAGGTAAACAAATGGACCCAGGCATTTTTGTTTACTACTTAAAGGCAAGCTTTACAAACGGGAAAGAAATAACTAAAAAAGGAAACATAAGTTTAGTACGTTAAACACAACTAATAATTTCAGTATGAAAATTAAAACCCTATATAAAAAAACTTGTTGTGTAATGTTGTTATTTATAATAACAAGTATTGGACAGGCGCAGGATGTTCACTTCTCACAATTTTGGATGACTCCGCTTCTTCTTAACCCGGCGCAGGCAGGGGCACAACAAAATTTGCGCGGCAGCATTGATTATCGTAATCAGTGGAGTAGTGTTGCTCAACCTTATTCAACAGGTAATCTTTCTTTTGATATGAAGCTTGGCAAAAAAGATAAAAAAGCTTTTTCGGGCATTGGTTTAAATATCAGTCAGGATAAATCGGGTGATGCGCAATTAAAAACATTTCAATTAAGTGTGTCATATGCTTGTCATATACACATAAATGATAAAAGCACCATTGGCGGCGGAATTTATGCAGGCTTTATACAGCGTAGCATTAACACCACTGGTTTACAATGGATGAATCAGTATGATGGAACTTCGTATAACGCTTCACTTCCTTCGGGCGAAACATCTACTGCAAATAGTATAATGCGTTTTGATGCCGGTGGTGGTTTGCATTATGAGTATGGTAAAGGAGAAAAATATATGACCGGTAACGACCATAAAAAATTTAGTGCAGGTATATCTATGTTTCACTTAAACTCACCTACCTATTCTTTTTACGGAACGCCTGAAAAATTATATATAAAAACAGTAGCTTATGCTACTGCAGAGTTGGGTATAGCCAATAGCGCTTTATCATTAGTTCCTGGTGTTGTTTATTCGCAACAAGGTCCATCGGGCGAATTAATGGTTGTTACTATGTTTCAGTATCAGTTAAAGTCCGATTCAAAATATACAGGTTATGTAAAAGGCTCAACTCTTTCACTAGGCGCTTACTATCGTAGTAGTGATGCTGTTGTGGCAACTATGCTTCTTAAACTTTCGCACTACGCTATTGGTTTTAGTTATGATGTAAACACGTCTAGTTTAACAACAGCTTCAAAAGCGCGTGGGGGTTTTGAAGTATCACTTCGCTTTGTAAACCCAAGCCCTTTTTTATATAAAAATGCTTCAAGGCTTTAGTATGGTAAAAAAAATATGGATTGCTTTAATTATAAACTTGCTTTGCATTTCTTTGCTTGCCCAAAAAAAGCCCATTGTAAAAGCAAATGCCGATACGGTAAAAATTACCATTACTAATTTGGGTAAAACAATTAACACACCTTACCCTGAATATGCGCCTGTAATTTCTGCCGACGGCGAAATGCTGGTGTTTACATCGCGCCGACCGGTTACTGAAAAAGAAATAAAAAAAGCGAAGATAAGCATGGAGAATGTTTACATCTCTAACTATGATGCAAAAAAAAAGAAATGGACTGATGCTGTGCGTTTATCTGAGCCTGTAAATCAAGCAGGAAGGCATAACTCGGCCATTGGGCTTTCTAACGATGGGCAACAAATGTTGCTTTATCGTGATGACGAATCGGGTAATGGTGATATTTATGAATCGCGCCTTATGGGTAATAGTTGGATAGCACCTGTAAAGTTGGATGAACCTGTTAATAGTAAAAATCACGAATCATCAGCCAGTATATCGCCCGATGGGCGAACTATTTATTTTGTGAGTAATCGTAAAGGCGGGCAAGGAGGGCGCGATATTTGGATGTGTACATTTAATAATAATAAATGGGATAAGGCCGAAAACCTTGGCAGTGTTGTAAATACAGCCGAAGATGAAGAAGGTGTTTTTATACACCCCGATGGTAAAACGCTTTACTTTAGTAGCAAGGGGCATAACTCAACCGGTGGTTATGATATTTTTAAAACTACAAACGAAAACGGAAAATGGACGGAGCCTAAAATCATGGGAGCAAACATTAATACACCCGATGATGATTTATATTTTGTATTGGCTGCAAACGGACAAACAGGCTTTTACTCATCGGCCAAATCAGGGGGCTTAGGCGATAAGGACATTTATGAAATACATTTTATCCCTTTAAAACCAAAGAAAGAAAAGGCAGCTGAAGGACCACAACTTACTTTGCTAAAAGGAATTATTACCGATGAAGATAGTAAAGCACCTTTAGAGGCTGATATAGAAATTATTGATAATGTAAAAAACCAAACCATAACAACTATTAAATCAAACAGCAGTAGCGGAAAATATTTAGTATCGTTGCCTTCGGGAAAAAATTACGGAATTATTGTAAAGGTTAAGGGATATTTATTTCATTCAGAAAACGTGGATATTCCTTACTCAGCAGGCTATCAGGAAATTGTAAAAGATGTGCAATTAAAAAAATTGGAAGTAGGAAAAAGCATTGTACTTAAAAATATTTTTTATGATTTTGATAAAGCCACGCTTCGCCCCGAATCTATGTCGGAGCTTGAAAGGCTTATGCAACTGCTAAATGAAAACCCCACACTTACTATTGAACTTTCGAGTCATACAGATAACAAGGGAACCGATGAGTATAACCAAAAACTTTCGCAACAACGCGCCCAATCGGTTGTAGATTTTTTAATTGGCAAAAGCATTGATAAAAGTAGACTGGTAGCAAAAGGTTATGGAGAAATGGTGCCGGTTGCTACTAATGATACTGAAGAAGGCAGACAACAAAACCGCCGTACCGAGTTTAAGATTTTATCGAGGTAAACAAACAGGTAGAAAAAACCAAACAGTTGGCTTACTCTATCGGCGGACATTATAGTGGAAATATATTTGGATACTATTAATAAAGTGCCTTTATAAATAGTATTAATAGTTTTGCTTTATATAATCAGTCTTAAATAATGCCAATCTTTTATTTACTTTTTCTTTGGAGCGAACAAGTTAATTTGTAAATCGTATTTGCTACTGTTTCTAACAGGTTATATTTTGCAATTCACCCCTTAAAACATTCGACTCCCCATTACCAATAAAAAACAACCGTAAAATCGTATTAATTTTGATTTAAGACTCATACAAGGTTATAATATGGTAATTCCAATTCCATTGAATATTGGAAGCAACTTAAAAATATAGTGATGGAAACAATTCTTGTCCCAACCGACTTTTCTCCGGCAGCAAAAAATGCAGTTAAGTATGCATTAGAACTTGCTAAGTTTTTTGATGCAAAACTAGTTCTAGTGAACGCTTTTTCAGCACCAATAGCAAATACGGATACAATGTTTCCGTTAGATGTTGTTATGCCATTGCAAAGCGTGGCAGCAAAAAATTTAGAAGCTCTTAAAAATGAATTACTTTTGCAAAGCGAAAAAAATATTGATATTGAATGTGAAGCTGAAATGGGGCCAGCTTACGAAGTTATTGATTATATCAGCAAAAAACACGATGTAGATTTAATTGTAATGGGAATTACCGGTGACGCAGGAATAATAAAAGAACATCTCATAGGAAGTTCTGCGGTTAAAGTTGCGCGAAATATTGAAATCCCAACTTTTATTATACCTGAAGGAGTAAAGTACCAGCCAATACATCACATTTCTTTTGCTTGCGATATGGAAAAAACGGGACAGATATCACTAATAAACGTAGTTAAATCTTTCTGTAAAATATTCGAAGCCGAATTAGAAGTTGTTAATGTAGAAGGACTTGAGGACGAAACTAGTTACGAAAAAGCCAGAACAAGTGTATATATAGAACGAAAACTGGAAGAAGTTAAACACAAAATTGTTTATGTTTCTGAAAATAAAGTTAGCAGAGGTATCGAAGATTATTTAGAATCAATGCCAACTGATCTTCTCATAATCAATCCAAAAAAACACAATATTTTTCATACTTTATTTAAAGAAAACGTCACTAACGAGCTTGCTTTTCATGTGCATTTACCTATTCTGGCGATTCATTAAATAAAATAACTTAATCTTAAAAATTAGAAATTATGAAAACACAAACAATTTCGAAAAAAAAGTGTAGTGCGTTAAGCATCATCGCATTATGTTCTTATCATAGTATGTTAGCACAACAAAATACAACATCAGAAGATACAACACCTACCCATAGTATAATTTTTATTTTTAGTGTGTTGTTTTTTGTAACTGGGTTTATATTGCTAATTGTATTAAAGTTGCGTGAGGATGCTAAGGAGAAAAAAGAGGGTGATGTAACTTTATATCATAATAAACACAGACATCACCATCCAAATCATTATGGCCATAAACATCAGTATCATCATTAGTACGTATTATTTCTTAAGCATACGATAAATGGTAGATTGACTGATATTGAGTTTTTCAGCCACTAGCTTTATATTGTCGTTATATTTTTTTAAGTATATCATTAAAATACGTAAGTCGTATTCCTCCATCGTAAGTTCTTGGTTTGTAACCTCTGTTATTATATCTGATGAAGTTAAAGTTATATCTTGTGCATTAATTTCGTTATTCGAACTCATCACAATAGCTAACTCTATTACGGATTTTAGCTCTCGCACATTTCCAGGAAAGTTATAGGTAAGTAATTTTTTTTGCGCCTCGTGTGTAAGTAATTTCTCTTCTAAAGCGTTTTCCTTGCAAAACATTTTTATAAAATGTTTTGATAGTAATAAAATGTCATTCTCTCTTTCTCGTAAAGGAGGTAATTCTATTGAAAGGCCAAATAGTCTATAATAAAGATCTTCTCTAAACTTACCGTCTTTAATTTCATTTTTAAGGTTGCGATGCGTTGCTACAATTATACGGCAATCTACTTTAACTGGTCCATTGCTTCCAATGCGTATAATTTCTTTTTCTTGTAACGCACGAAGTAGTTTTGCTTGTGTAGCAATATTCATTTCACCAATTTCATCTAAAAAAAGAGTGCCACCATTAGCTTCTTCAAACTTACCTATACGACGTGCTATAGCCCCTGTAAACGAGCCTTTTTCATGCCCAAATAATTCGCTTTCTATCAAGTCAGTTGGTATAGCCGCCACATTCACCGGTACGAAAGGTTTGTTTTTGCGAGATGAATTATAATGTATAGCCTTAGCTACAACTTCTTTTCCGGTCCCGGTTTCACCAGTAATAGTTACTGTTATGTTGGTTGAAATGGCTTTTTCTATTAAGTCAATTATTTTTAAAATAACCGGGCTATTTCCAACTATAAAATTTTGAAAATTGTATTTTTTTTGAACTTCTTTTTCAAGATAAGAAATCCTGTTTTTGAGGTATCGGTTTTCGTGTATATTATTTATTAATCTCAATAAACGTTCACGTATATCTTTTTCTTTTACAATATAATCGCTGGCACCGTGTTTAAGTAATTCAACGGCAGTCTCAATATTGTCTTGCGCAGATATAACAAGTACTTCAATATTTGGGTTATGAGCTTTTATTCTGGAAAGAACTTCGGTACCATCCATATCCGGTAAGCCATAATCAAGGGTTACAACATCTGGCTCCTCATCAAGATGCTTTAAAAATTCTTTTGCGGTATAAAAACCTTTTACCTGATAATCAACATTTAACGAGAGGTTGTAAACTAATAATTTGTTAAACCATTCATTGTCTTCAACTATATATAAGGTAAACGGTTTTCCATTCATAAACACACCAAAGTACGAAAAAAAACCGCTTTAAAAAAGGTTAAAAAAACAAAAAAACAGCTATTTATTTTATTATATGTGGGTAGCATTAAGGCGTTCGTTAATAATATCTTCAGCAATATAGCAACTACGCATAAGCGCGTCATTATCTTTACTTATAAAATCTACGGCACCCTCACTAATAGTTTGTAATTCGGTCATTGAGTTTTTTGATTGTGATATAACGACAACTTTACAATTCGAACACTTTTGTTTTATTTTTTTAATAACGTATAATGCATTTTTACTATCTCCCAAATAAAAATCAACAAAAGCAATATCAGTATCAGCATGAAGGTTGTACAAACAATCATTCAAATTGGTGTATGATTGGATATCAAAGCTATATTCTTTATCTAAAGAGATTGGTTTTATATAACTCTGTAATTTTTTTGAGAGAATATTGTTGTAAAATTCACTATCCTCTAAAACTACTATTTTAAAATGACTTTGCGTTTTCATAATTCTTGTTTTAAACATTAAACACTATATACTACTACACTAAAACAATCAAGTAATTATGATTTTCGTTTTTTTACTTTTTTGTGGATCCATATATAATCCATTATGTATGAATAGCTCCAGTGGCTATCAAAACTAGCCTCTTCGTCAAATGTTATAACATCCGTATTGCTTTTTAATTGTCTAGCAATTTTTTCGCTACCAAATGCAGTTTCTTGTGGCGCTAATATTTTAGATTGATGTTGTGTTTTCATGACTAAGATTTTTAGCATTTAACTTACTTTTCATTTTGCGAAGCAAGTGATTGTAAACGGCAGCTTTCATGCTTTTACCGGGTCTTTTGCCTTCTTTTATTTTTTTACTCAAATGATGTTTTTTTTCAATGTGATTAACCCCAATAGTTTTTATTAAATAGTTAGATAAATGCCTAACACGGTTTTGAAATAATTTACATACTTTATAGGGGCTATCTTGGTTTATTATGTTTGCTAAGTTGTTCATGCTTTACACCTAAATAATTACTAATAACACCAATACATTTCCCAATACTATGCCAATATTTATGCCCACATAACTGATTTTGTAATTAGCTATTTAACAGGCAGTTATTTTTTTATTTTGAAAACCAAATGTGGTTTATCACATGTGTTTTTATCAAATTGATAAACAATTATCAATTTGATAAAAACCCCAGATGAAAAATATCTATAAAATTAAAAGTAGAAATGGTGATTTGTTCTTAGTAAATAAGGATTGATATATAACTATTATATGTATTCAGGAAAATGTTCAGTAATTACTTCATTGATAATTACTTTTGTTAAGGGTTTTCTTTTAAATGCAATAATTTCTGAAATTAGTTTTGCCTTTTGTTCATCATCAGGATTTGGAGATGTAGTTAACATGACTATTTTTGAGAGTATTGACTTATCCTTCTTGCTTTCTTTAAACTCTTCTATAAACTCCCAACCATTCATGCCCGGCATATTAATGTCTAAAAAAATTATGTCTGGATTTGGATAACTTAACTCATTGTCTTCAAATCTACCTTTATTAAGCAAAAAATCTAATGCCTCTTTACCACTTTCTGTAACATATACTTGTTCAGTAATGCCTAAATTCTTAATAAGCTTTTGGTTAAAAATGTTAGTAAACTCATTATCTTCAATGAGTAAAATGCAGTTTAATTTTTTCTTCATACGTTTTCTTCCATTTTTGGTAAAGTGAAATGAAATTTACTCCCCTCATTTTCTATAGATTCCACCCATATTTTACCATGATGAAGTTCAATAATTTTTTTGCAATGTGCAAGCCCTATACCGGTTCCGTCATATTTTCTCGTGTTATGCAGGCGTTGAAATATTACAAAAACCTTGTCTTTATGTTTTTCATTAATTCCTATGCCATTGTCTTCAACAGTAAAGTGCCAATATTCGTTTTCTTCACTAACAAATATTTTTATGACAGGTGAAATGTTTTTTTTCTGAAATTTAATGGCGTTGCTCAATAGGTTTTGAAAGAGTAGTCTTATCTCAATAGGATATCCTCTAATTATAGGAAGTTTGTCGCATTCTATTTTTGCATTTGTTTCAAATATGGTTGCATGCATATCATGTATAACTTGCTTAACAATTTCATTACAATCCATTATTTCAAACTGACTTTTTCTTCCTATTCTCGAATATTCTAAAATGTCGGTAATCAGCATAGTCATTCTATTAGCCGACTCCCGTATGTAATTAATATAAGCTCCTCCTTCTTTATCTAACTTATCTCTATATTCTTCCTCTATTAACGAAATAAAACTTGTAATAGTGTTTAAGGGTTCTTGTAAATCGTGTGAAGCGATGTATACAAACTGTTCTAATTCGATGTTTTTTCTTTCTAATTCTTTGATATATTTTCTATCTGAAATATCTCGTATAGCAACCGAAACCAATAATCCATCTTCAGTTTCTAACGGACCAAAATTAATTTCTATTGGAAACTCATGCCCGTTTTTTTTTCGTCCATGTACATCTAATATTAATCGATGCATTTGCGATAGTTTAAAAAAAAGTTTCCCTTGATCAGTGCCTGAATTTCTGTGACGATCAACTATTAATAAACTTATAGACTGAGACAACAAATCATCTCTTTTATATTCAAATAATTTTTCAGCCTGTGCATTTACAAGTTTTATAATGCCATCTTTATCCATTATTATAATGGCATCCGGCGCAGATTCGAGTAAACCTTTAAATTTATTTTGAGCCTGTTCTAATTCTTTAATACTTTGCTCAAGTTTTGCCGACATTTTATTAAATGAGTATGCCAACGCACCGATTTCATCTAATGAAAAAACTTTTGCTCTTGCTTCAAGGTTTCCTTTTGCAAAAGAATTCGTAGCAGAAATGATTTCTGAAAGCCCATTTTGTATACTTCTACTAATGGATATAGTAAGTAACAATCCGGATATTTCAACTGTAAGCGCAATAATGAAAAGCAATTTTAAAATTATGTTTTAAAGCCAACGTGCGCCTTCTGCTAATGAGAAGGAAAAATTATCTTCTGAAATAGTAATTTTTTCAGTAATAGGATTTATTTTTTGCAGTAATTCATTTATTTTTTCTGGAGAAGGAGAAACTTTGCTTATTTCAGCATGTAAACTATCCCCGATAGGGATAAGTTTTAATGCAGCCGGTTCGGCTTCGCCCCAATAATAAATGGCCCTGTTGATATAAGATATGCTATTAAATCGCCTAAAGAGTTTTATCATGCCGTTAACATCGTCAGGATGATTTCTGCCTTCAATAAAACCTTGTCGAGCTATTTGTAAATCAGGATTTTGTTTCATCAACTCTTTTCGTGTTTTGCTATCGCCTAACGGAACTTTAATAAACTCCTGAAATTTTTCGTAATCTTTTTCGTCCTGCCAAATCCCATATCTTAGTAAATGATATGAGGCATCTTTTTGTGCTTTAGACCATAGACCCTCACCTTCTACATAAGCTCTTACTGACGAAAGTGTATGAATAGAAAAGAATAGTGTGAACAATTCGATTCCAATAAGCAAAGCCATAACACCTACTGTAAAGTAAAGTTTCTTTGCAATAGAAATATCTTTAAACCATCTTAATAAGAAAAAATTTCTCATACGCTTTAAGTAGGCAAACAATTAAATCTTATTTACTAAGGTACAAAAAAATGCAAAAATAAGTGAATCGCTGCATAATATTTTTCGCAAATTCAATTCGCCAAATATTAAGTGCAATTCACCCATTAAATTAATATTACTACCCTTATCAGATTTTGGTAACCTGCTTAATTACGTAAATTTATATAGATAGTTGTTGAGTGCAAACTAAATATGATGAAATTATGCGTACGAGTAGTAAAACCTTCAAAAAAAATCACACAGCTACAAAATTGGCCGTTGATGTAAAAAAAATAGAAGTCCGTAATTTAAAATTAGACGACTACCTTGGGTTAAGCTCTTCGATGACGGAAGCTTATAAAAATTGGCATGGTGCTGCTTGGACGGAAGATGATATTAAGCGATTGCTCGAAATTTTTCCGGAAGGACAAATAGTTGTTTTAGTTAATGATAAAGTAGTAGGAGTTGCCCTTTCAATTATTGTAAACTATGATGCTTACGGCGATGACCATACATATCAACAAATAACCGGTAATTATACTTTTAAAACACATACTTCAACGGGTGATGTTCTTTATGGTATTGAGGTTTTTGTACATCCCGATTATAGAGGGTTAAGACTTGCGCGTCGCTTATATGATGCTAGAAAAGTACTTTGCGAAAAGTTTAACCTTAAGGCCATTTTATTTGGCGGAAGAATCCCAAATTATACCGAGCATGCTACCGAACTAAGTCCTAAAGAATATATACAAAAAGTGAAACTAAGAGAGATTCATGACCAAGTTCTTTCCTTCCAACTTTCAAACGAGTTTCATGTAAAAAAAATATTGACCAACTATATGCCTGATGATGAGGAATCGAAAAAGCATGCTACCTTAATGGAATGGAACAATGTGCTTTATATTAAACCAACAAAATCATTAAATCAACACAAAAGCACAGCTCGACTTGGTTTAGTGCAATGGGGCATGCGTTCTTTTTCAAATTTTGATTCACTTTGTGAACAGATTGAATTTTTTGTGGATACAGTTGCTGGGTACAATTCCGACTTTGTTCTTTTTCCTGAATTATTTATGGCCCCACTAATGGCAGATTTTAATCATCAAACAGAAGCAGAAGCCATAAGAAACTTAGCCAATTTTACGGAACCGCTTAGAGATAAATTTATAGATTTTGCCATTGCCTATAACGTAAACATTATTACAGGTAGCATGCCGTTTATTAAAGGCGGGCAGTTATATAATGTGGGGTATTTATGCCGTAGAGATGGTTCTATCGAAAGATACTGCAAAATACACGTTACACCTACCGAAGTAGATGCCTGGGGCATAGTAGGCGGAAATAAGCTAAAAGTTTTTGATACCGATGTTGGTAAAATTGGAATACTTATATGTTATGATGTAGAATTTCCGGAATTGGCAAGACTATTGGCTTTACAGGGAATGGAAATACTGTTTGTTCCTTTTTTAACAGACACACAAAATGCCTTTACACGTGTTAAGGCTTGCGCTATGGCAAGAGCAATAGAGAATGAATGTTTTGTGGCCATTGCAGGTGGTATAGGCAATTTGCCGAAGGTTCATAACATGGATATACAATATGCGCAATCAGCAGTCTTCACACCGGCAGATTTTGCTTTCCCAACCAATGGTATAAAAGCCGAAGCAACACCAAATACAGAAACGGTTTTAGTGGTTGATGTAGAGCTTGATTTACTTAAAAAACTCCGTTCGCATGGAAGCGTTCATAATATTCTTGATAGGAGAACTGATTTATATGATTTAAAACAACTTAAACCAAATGGCAGGCTTAATGTATTACAACAACATGCAAATGACCACTACGTGTTTAATTTTTTAAACCCCGATATTTTAAAATAAACGGCCTTATTTTACTGCTTTAATTTCTTCTAATCCGGCTCTAACATCGTAAATAACCTTTTCAATTAAATTAGAAAGTTTCTCAACATCTTTTTTAATTATATCTGCGTTCTTTTTTGCTTCTGCTTCTATTTCAAGTTTTTCAAGAACAGTAATAATTTCCTGCATTTCAAAAATTCTAACCGAACTTAACATTTTGTGAGCATTTATTTTTACAGTTACCCAATCTTTATTGTTTGTAGCTGTTTTGATGATAGCTGTAATTTCAATAACTTCATCAATAAATTTTTGCATAATACTTAGTAAAAAAGCATCATCACAATTTAAATAATTTTTAAGTTCTTGTATATTCATGTATAATTTATTTTATTCTTAATCGTTCGTATAGCTCACTCAAATAAGTTCTGCTTACCGGAATTGTTCTGCCATTAATTTCTATTACTTCACCATCAACTTTATCAATTTTTGACAATTGCACTATAAAAGACCTGTGTACTTGCATAAATTCTGTTTGTGGAAGCATTTCATATATATCTTTTAATCTTAAATGGGTTTTATATGATTTCCCGTTAGCAACCAATGTTACATCATTATCATTTGCTCGTATAATGTTTATATCATTTACAATTAACCTTATATGAACACCTTCGTGCTTAATAAAAATATTTTGTTGTATAGATGTTTCGGGTATTTTGGTTTTTTCGAAAAAGGACTTTATTTTATTTACTGATTTTAAAAATCGTGCGTTTGAAATTGGTTTGTGTAAATAATCAATTGCATTATATTCAAAAGCATCTACTCCGTATGTTTTTTTACCCGAAACAATTACAACAGGAGGTACGACTGTTAAACTATTAAGAAATGAAATGCCATCTATATCAGGCATTTCCATATCAAGAAAAAGAAAATCAATTTCATTAAAATTTATTTTATTTAATGCTTCTGCAGGGTTATGATAAATTCCATCTAAGTGTATAACATCTACCGTAGATAAGTAATGTTCAATTACCTTTGTAAATAGTGAATCGTCATCTATAATCGCACATTTAAGCTGCATAATATAATTTATTTATACTGGTGTGTTTTATTGCATCCATTAGGTTAAAAGAAATTGTAGTTTTTGTTTCAATTCATCAATTTTAATGGGCTTAGATATGAAATCGTTCATGCCGGCTTCTTTACATTTAAGTTCTTCATCTTTAAAAGCGTGAGCTGTCATAGCTAAAATGAGCATTTTATTTTGTGGTGAAGGCAATTTAGTGCGAATATAATAAGCAGTATCATACCCATTCATTTTTGGCATTTGTATATCCATAATTACTAAATCAAAATATGTTTTTTCTAATATACTTATGGCTATTTCACCGTTCGAAGCAATTTCAACTTCTGCCCCAAGTTCATTTTCTAATAAATATTTGGCTACCATTTGATTTAGTGTTTCGTCTTCTACCAGCAAAATTTTTTTCCCCCTTAAAAAATTACCCTCTAAACTAATGGTTTGCTTTATATTTTCCTTTATATTAGTTGAAACTATTTCAAAATCCATTTGCACATAAAACTCTGAACCTTTATTCTCTTCACTTTTAAACCAGGCTTTTCCCCCCTGAATTTCGGCTAAGCGTTTTACTATAGCAAGCCCCAAACCGGTACCGCCATATTGCCGAGTTGTATTCGAATTAACCTGATGAAAATATTCAAATATATGTGATTGATGCTCTTTAGCAATGCCAATGCCGGTGTCAGCTACCGTAAATAATAATTGTACGGTATTTTCGTTTTTAGAAACTGTTTTCACTGTGATAGTAACATTTCCTTTATGGGTAAATTTAATTGCGTTAGCAGCTAAATTTAGTAATATCTGGTTTAATTTTGATGGGTCACCATACAAACGAGGCGGTATTTCATTATCAATTTGGCAATTTAATTTAAGACCTTTTTCTT
>Ga0134126_10006872_pt1 | contig 14310 bp, 18 predicted proteins | sample KB31752_FD_96881 | JGI IMG/M metagenome (GOLD analysis project Ga0134126, IMG submission 96881) | Terrestrial soil microbial communities with excess Nitrogen fertilizer from Kellogg Biological Station, Michigan, USA - KB3-175-2 | ecosystem: Environmental > Terrestrial > Soil > Unclassified ... | reverse complement strand
CGCCCTCGTCGCCGAGTTCGATCGCCAGCCCCTTGACCAGCGTGTCCAACGCCGCCTTGGCGCCGGCGTAATCGACATAGAGGTTGGGTGAACCGAGCCGCGCCGCGGCGGAGGAGACGACGACGATTGCTCCGCCGGGTCCGCCGAGCCGGGTCGAGAGCCGCCGCGCCGCCTCGCGCGCGGTGAGATACGAGCCGAGCACGTTGACGTCGAAGACGCGCCGCATGCGCTCCGCCGACATCTCGGCGAGCCGCGCTGCCGGCGCGACGACGCCGGCGTTGACGACGACGCCGCCGAGCGGACCCAGTCTCTGCGCCGCCTCGAACACCGCGAGCAGTTCTGATTCGACCGCGACATCGCCCTGCAACGCTGCCGCAACGCCGCCTTGCCGCTCGATCGCCGCGACGACCTCGCGCGCTGCCGCCTCGTCGCGGATGTAGTTCACGGCGACCCGCCACCCTGCTTTGGCCGCGGCGATCGCGGCGGCGCGGCCGATGCCGCGCGATGCGCCAGTAATCAGCAGCGTCTTGCCATGCATTGCGCGCCCCGCGAAAAGTTGACATTCGAAAGTTGACGTCCGTAACGGCGCCTCTTGATCGCCAGCCCGGACCGGCGCATCCTGAACGAGTAACGGCTGCGGGGGAAGGCCCAACGAGAGGGAGGTTCATATGAACGTCGCCCAGATCCTCAAGCACAAAGGTCGGGACGTGCTGACGACCCGGCCGCATCATACCCTGCGCGAGGCCGCCGAGGTGCTGGGGCGTCGCCGCGTCGGCGCCATCGTCGTCGCCGACGCCTCCGGCGCGGTGCTCGGCATCCTCTCGGAGCGCGACATCGTGCGCGCCGTCGGCGTGCATGGCGGCGAGGCGCTGGCGGAGCCGGTTTCCCGGCACATGACTGCCAATCCGACGACGGTCGGCGAGGAGGCCGGCATCGACGAACTGATGCAACTGATGACCGCCGGCCGCTTCCGCCACCTGCCGGTGGTCGAGGGCGGGCGCTTGGCTGGCATCGTCTCGATCGGCGACATCGTCAAGCACCACGTCGACGCCCTGCACCACGAGCGAGATTCGCTACGCGAGTACATCGCCTCGGCTTAAGCGCTCCAGTGCTCGCCCTAGTGGCGCCAATCACACGCTTGACGCCCCTTGCCGCCATCCACCACCCTCGTCCTGAGGAGCCCCGAAGGGGCCTCGAAGGACGCTCGGTTCTCTGATGGTTTGCGCAATTGCACGTCGTCGCCAGTAGGGCGCTTTTGCACAGAGGGCGCTCCTCGCTGGAGCGTCCTTCGAGGCCCGCTTCGCGGGCGCCTCAGGACGAGGGCGGCAGATGGAGCCCATGCGTCGGAACTGACCCACTAAGTCTTGGTCTTCGGCCCGTCGCTGTTGACGAGGAAATAGAATTCGGCGACGCCCATGTCGGTGATGACATTGGCGCGCAGGCGGGTGTTGACGCGCTGGATCAACGCTTCCATCATCGCGCTGATGTCGACGCGGTCGAGATGGCGGAAGTCGATCTTGTCGTCGCCATAGATATACTGGAACGTCTCATCGACGACGAAGGGCTCCGGCGGCGTCTTCAGCGTCTTGGCGACCGCGAGATCGACGACATAGTTGAGTTGCACGACGACATAGCCCTTGACGCCGCCGTCGCGAATGATCGGCACGTTGAGTTCGCGGCTTTTTCGCGTCTCGAAGGCCTGATCCTCGGCCTTCAGCGCCGGCGCCGCCGCCTGCTTCTTCATGACATAGGAGGCGCCGAAGCTTGCGCCCGCCAGCACCGCGGTCGTCCAAACAGCGACGAACAGCGTCTTTATCATCGCCGGTTCTCGCGCCAGATCTGATCGGAATAGGTGCCGTCGGATTGTCCATCCGAGATGACGCGGGCGACGATCTCGGCGACGGTGCGCGCCGCCTGCAATTTCGCGTGCAACAGGCGCTGGTTGGCGTCGAGCTTGGCCAGCAGGTCGCCGAGCGCCGAGCGCAGGCGCGGATGGCCGCGCATGTCCGACAGGCTCGCGCCGAGCCGGCTCAACTCCAGCAGGCCCTGGCTCTTGCGCTGGCTATGGGCGCGATAATCCACCGGCCCGGTCCCGCCGAGATCGTGGGTTTCACGCTCCACCGCCTCGCTCAGCCGCTCGATGGTGACGAGCACGAACGGCAGCGGGCTCTGTTCGGAAGACGTGGGGCGAGCCCTCATAGCGGCGCCGAGCGTCCAAACAGGAGCGCGCCGCCCTCGATGTCGGCGCCGCTGGGGTTCGACAACGCATTGGCGCTAGCCTGAGCGGTCTGGGCCAGCGCAGGCCCGTGCATCGTTTCGGGCGCCAGCATTTTCGCGCCGCTCGACAGCGGATGCTCGGCAAACAGCCGCGAAGCGAGGCCGAGCCGTCCGGAGGCGGCGATCTGGTCGGCGACCCGCTCGGCGAGCATCGAGCGCCACATTTGCCCAGCGTAGCCCTGGCCAAAGGCGCTCGGCGCATCCTTCGGCAGCATCTCGCCGATGAACTCACCGAGCATGACGGCTTCGAGCTTGGTCTCGGCCTTGCGCGCCCGCGACATCGGCGCGCCGATCGGCAGCACGGGCGGCGTCGGCGCCGCCGAGTGGGCCGCCGTGCTCAGCGCGGCGGCGAAATCCTGCGGCGAGGCCGCGCCGTGCGCGGCCAGCGCCTTGAGTTTGTCGACGACGGCGGCGGCGCGGCTGGGATCGGCGGCGCGCGCCACCTCGAGAACGATATCCGTGGGAGGCGCCAGACTCATGACCAGGACTCGCGGCTTGCGATCATCGGCGCAGCCTCGCGTCTACGGCTTGCGCGAGGCTGGGCCGGCGGCGACCGTCGCCTCGATCAACTCCTCCAGGCTGCGCCGCTCCTGCCCGTCGCGCCATTCCTGGCGCGCCGCGCCGAGATAGCGGTCGGCGAGCTTGGCGAGTCGCCCGTCGTCGAGCGCGCGTTTCTCCAAATCCTTTTCGATGACGCCGGCGACGGCGAGTTCGCGCTCGATGGCGCGCACCCGCCGCGTGCCCGCCGCCGAGGCCGAGCCATAGGCCATCAACCCGTCGCCGAGCGCCTCGATCATCTCGGCGTGGGTGGCGGCGAGCTTTTCGCGCTCCTGCGTCACCACCGCCAGCCGCCAGGCCGACAATTCATGTAGCCGCTTGCGCAGCCGCTCGATGCGCTCCAGCCGCTCGATCTTGCGTCGTATTGTCGCGCTCCTTTCTCAGCCTGATCCGAGCCAGACCGAAAATGCCGCCATGAACTCCGCTACCTCGCCGCGGACGGTGAAGTAGAGCAGCACGATGCCGCCGCCGACGAGGAACGGCGGGGCGATGAAGAAGATCGCGATTTGCGGCGTCACCCTGTTGATGAGCGCCATGGCGAAATTGACGATGATCGAATACAGAAAGAACGGCGCCGCGACCCTGACCGCGACCAGGAACGATTGGCCGAGCACGTCGCCCATCTCAGCCAGCGAGCGGCGCGCGTCGAAGGCCGAGCCGAACGGAATGGCGCGGTAGGAATCGACGAGCGCGATGACGATCTGCCAATGAAAATTGGAGACGAAAATCAGCGTCGTTGCGCCAAGCGTGATGATCGAGGCGAGCGGCGGCAACGACTGGTTCTGATCGACCTCGACGCCAAACGGATTGGCAAGCCCGAGCAGGCTGGCCGAAACGAAGGCGAGCGTCTCCAGCGCCGAGAAGAACAACCGCGCCAGCACGCCGATAACGCCGCCAATCAACAATTCGCCAACGATGAGCCGCGTCATCGGCACGGGATCGAGCGCCACCCCATGCACATTGCCGATCAGCAGCGGCGTCAGCGCCAGCGTCGCGCCGACCGCGACAAACACCCGCACCTGCGTCGGGATTCGCGAATTGCCGACGCCGGGCACGATCATCAGGCAAGCGCCGATGCGGCAGAACAGCAACAACACCGCAACGATGATCTTCGGCCCGCTCAACATGCGCCGATCACGCGACGACGCCCAATGAGCGCACCTCGATGCCGCGCGCGATTTCGAGTTGGCTCAGCACCGGCAGCGTCGGAAACATGCGCTCGATAATCATGCGCACGAAGGGCCGGGTCTCCGCCGTGGTGACGACGGCGAACATGTGTTTCTCCTCCAGCCGCTTGCGGATGGCGGCCGAAACCTGGGTGGCGAACTCCTCCATCAGGCGCGGATCGATATCGAACTCGGCGACCTCGCCCTTGGCGTCGCGCTTCAGGCTCTGGTGGAACACCATGTCCCAGCGATTGCCGAGCCGCAGCACCTTGAGCACGCCGGAATCGAGGATGGCGCCGCAAATCTGCGGCGAGATGCGCACGCGCACATGCTCGACGATCTGCTCCGGCCGACGGATATGTGGCGCGATCTCGGCGATCGCCTCCAGGATCAAATTGAGGTTGCGGATCGATACGCGCTCGGCCAGCAGCAGCTTGAACACCGCCAGCAAGCCGGAATGCGAGATCTGCGAGGGGCAGATGTCGTCGAGCAGGCGCTTGTACTCAGGCTCCAACCGATCGAGCAGGCCGCGCATGTCGCGATAGGAGAGCAGGCGCGCCAGATTGTTGTGGATGGTCTCGGAGAGGTGCGTCAGCATCACCGAAATCGGGTCGATTGGCCGGAAGCCCTCGCGCCGCGCGTCGGCGGCGAGCGATTCAGGAATCCAGAGCGCCCGCATGCCGAATGCCGGCTCGCGGATCTCGTCGCCGGGCGTCGAAGGCCGCCGGCCGTCGCCGACGACGACGAGCACGTCGTGGACGCGCAGTTCCTGCGTCGCCGCGATCGTGCCGTGCAATCTTATCTGATAGGTCTTAGCCGGCGCGCTGATCTCGTCGGTGAGGCGGATTTCCGGCACCACGAAGCCATATTCGCGCGCGAACTTGCGGCGCATCTTGGCGACGCGATTGGCGATCTCGGCGTGTTGGGAGAGCAGCGTCGCCGCCAGTTCCTTGGAGAAGCAAAGCTCGATCTCGACCGGGCGCAACTGCTCCTTGATCGAGGTGCGCGCCTCGGCGCGGTTGCGCTCCTCCTGTTGGGCGCGCGCCGCCGCCTCCCCCTGCTCCAGCCTGCGCGCTCGCGCTGGAATGGCGAAGCCGACAAAACCGAGCAAGCCGCCAAGCGAGGCGAAGGGAATCAGCGGGAGGCCCGGAATGACGCCGAGAACGATCATCAGCGCGCCGGCCATGAACAAAGCGGTCGGGTAATGGCTGAGCTGCCCGAGCACGGCCTTTTCCGTCGAGCCGCGCGTGCCGCCCTTGGCGACCAGCAGGCCCGCCGCCAGCGAGATGATGAGCGCCGGGATCTGCGACACCAGGCCGTCGCCGACCGACAACTTGGTGAACACGTCGGAGGCGCTCGTCAACGTCATGCCGTGGCGGGTGACGCCGATGACTATGCCGCCAAAGATATTGACGCCGAGAATGATGAGACCGGCGATGGCGTCGCCGCGCACGAATTTCGAGGCGCCGTCCATCGAGCCGAAAAAGGCGCTTTCCTCTTCGAGTTCGCGCCGCCGTTGCTGAGCGACTTTCTCGTCAATCAGACCGGCCGACAGATCGGCGTCGATCGCCATCTGCTTGCCGGGAATGGCGTCGAGGGTGAAGCGCGCGCCAACCTCGGCGATGCGCGTCGCGCCCTTGGTGATGACCAGGAAATTGATAGTCACCAGGATCAGGAAGACGATGATGCCGATGACGAAATCGCCGCCCATGACCAGGCGGGCGAAGCCGGCGATGATATAGCCAGCGGCCGTAGCGCCGGAACTGCCGTGCGAGAGAATGAGCCGCGTCGTCGAGATGTTGAGCGCCAGCCGCAACACCGTCGCCACCAGAAGCACCGTCGGAAACGCCGAGAATTCCAGAGGCTTCTGGATCCAGAGCGACACCATCAGAATGAGAACCGAAAGCGCGATCGACAGCGCCAGGCCGAAGTCGATCAATAGCGCCGGCACCGGCAGGAAGAACAGACACAGCACCATGACGATGCCGATGGCGAAGCCGACATCGCTGAGCGAACGGGGCGCTTCACGCGCCGGAACGGACGTCGCCGACAATGCACACCTCTCCGCGGCAGGAGCTTCAGCTATACGCGCGCCGCCTTACGCCGGGCCTATCGCGCGCGCCGACCGCTCAGTTGTCGAAGCCGTGTTCGATCCGCGCGTAAACCCGCTCAGTGTAGACATAAAACTGCGCGCCGATGAAAGACGCCGTCAGGCTGAAGACCAGGAACACCACGATAAGCTTCGGCACGAAGGTCAGCGTCATCTCCTGCACCTGCGTCAACGCCTGAAGCAGCGCAATGGCGACGCCGACAACCATCGAGGCGAGCACGACGGGGCCGGCGCCGATCACCACCATCCAGATCGACATCTGTAAGAGATCGAGAACGTCGCCTTCGGTCACTGAACCGTCGCGCCGCCCGACAACGCCACCTGCGCGCCGTCGCTCAAGGTCGCCGTCGCGCCCGTGTCGGATACTGTGACCGAGGTGACGACGCCCGTCGTCTGGCCATCCAAGGAAGTGACAGTTTGGCCAATCATGCTCTCCGCTTGCGACAGCGAATTGGTGGTCAGCATGGCGCTCAAAGTTTGGTTGGCTTGCACCGACTGGCCGACCTCGGAGACGGAGGCCAGTTGCGACACCATCTGCGTCGGGTCCATCGGCTGCGTCGGGTCCTGATGCTGAAGCTCGGTCATCAGCAGGCTGAGGAAGTCGTTGTAGCTCAGGGTGTTGGTCGCCGCCACCCCGCTGGCGGCGGCGGCGGAAGTTTGCGAGGCCCCGGCGCTGCCGACCGAGGAAACGGGTGTGGTCATTTTCGACTCCTGATTAGGCGGCGTGCGTGGTCGGTTCGTCGGCGACGGGAAACATCTCCGCCTGTTCGAACGCATACATAAGGCGAAGCGCCTTCATCGCCTCAAAATAGCGCGATCGGCCGATGAGTTCGAGAATGCCATCGAGCCCGCGCCGGATTTGCGGCGAGTCAAACGCCTCCCGCGCTTTGGCGATCAGCGAAGCCGCGAGTTCAGCGGTGTTGCGCGCCGAGGCCGGGTCCATCAGCATGACCTGCACGACAAAATAGACCTGACGCAGCGGCGTCGTTGCGTCCTCCGCCTTCATCACATGGGTCTCGAGAAGGAAGGTGGCGTCGTTCATGAGTTCCAGCGTCGCCTTTCGATCGACCCGCAGCACCGCGCCGTTGATATAAATTCGCTCGCCTGATCTCAGGGTGATGTTCATGTTCGCCTCAGTGCAACCCATCGCGAATGATCTGGTTAATCTCAATTAGCGGCGCAAGATCGCAGGCGTCGCCGCCGCGCAGCCGCTCGATCTCCTTGATTACCCAGATGCCGATGGAGACCAGCCCAGCCCGCAGACTTGGCGGAAGCCCGTTTTCCGTACCGGTGAGATCGTCGAGAAACACTGTCCATAGCGTCCGTAGCTGATAGAGCGCGCTTATGCCCTGGCGGGATTTTGGACCGGCCGCTTGAGCCTCGCAAAGCATCGAGATCACCCGATCGAGCGCGCGCGCTTCCTGCGCCCGCATAGATCGCGACGATTCCTCGACAATCTCATTGTATGCGAATTCGTACATGGTCGATGACCTCGCCTCAGCTCGGTAGGTACTGCGCCAGGTTCAAGTTGTGGATCTGCGAAGTGAGTTGATAGGCCATCTCCAATTGCGTGCTGAGGGTGGTCAGTTCGGTGGCGATGTGTGCGGGATCGACATTGTCGGTTCGGTCGAGCTCCGACTGTAGCAACGTCATCTGGCTGCTCATGGCGCTGTTGGCTTGAGTGATCTTGGATTGCGCCAGGCCGAGCTGCGACTGGGTCGTGGTGATGGAGCTAACGCCCTGGTTTATCACGCTGGACGCCGCCGAAGTCAGCGCCTGCTGGGCCCCGGAGTCGAGGCCAATGGCGCCAAATTCGCTCAACATCGCGTAGCCCTGCGCCAGTTGCCGAAAGCCTGCGCCATTGGTGTTGGTCGAGGTCTCGATAACGTCGTCGGCGCCGATCTGCGACGAGGTATTGGCGCTCGACGCGTTCGACCAATAGCTGCCCCAATTCGGGCTCTCGAATTGGGCGGCGAAAGGGCCTGAGAGGAAGCCCTGCATCTGCGTCGAGGTAATGCTGGCGACCTGGGATGCGGCCGCCGAGAAGCCAAAATACGATTGGAAGGCTGCATCGACAGCGCTCTTCGCCGTCGAGGACGGCTGCGCGTAGTAATCGTCGAGCGCCGCCGTTTGCGTGTTCTGACCGCCGAACACATAGCTGCCGCCGGCGGTTGTGTTGGCAAGCGAAATAAGCTGTTGCAGATTGGTCTGGCCGAGCGACTGGAGGATCGCGCCGGCGCCGGTCGTCGCCGAAGATTGCGTCAGGCTCTGCGCGGCGGTTTGTGCGGAGGACACGATCGACGACAGCGCCGTCTGCGCGGTGGAAAGATTGGTCGCGACGATGCCATTGGCGTTGGTGAGCGTCTGCAAAAGGTCGTCCTGGGTTCGCAGCGATAGTTCATAGCCGGATTGCGGGCCCAGTTGCAGCCCGAGATCGGCGTATTGGCCCATTGCGGATTCTGTCTCCAGCGTCGAGAGCTGCGATTGTGCCCGCCGAACGGCTGGCAACAGCGCGGTGGAGAGTTGGGCCGAAGAGACGTTATTGATGGTCATGGCTCAGATTGCACTTACGAGGGAGTTTAGCATGCTGGTGACGGTCGTCACCAACTTGGCGGAGGCGGTGTAACTGCTTTCGATTGTCAGCATGTTTGTGAGTTCGGTGTCGAGGTTTACGCCGGTTGCGTTGCTTAGCGCCGACGAAGCGCTGCTCAGCAGCGAGCTTTGATAGGTGGCGTTGCCGGAGGCCCGCTCGTTGGCGCCTTGCAACCAACTGACGGAGGAGGCGGCGTAAGCGGAAATCGAATCCGTCGTGGCCAGGCCAGCGTTGGTGGAAAACCCCATCGGCGCCTGCAAGGTGGAAACGAGTTGCTGAAGCCGGCCTGTGTAGCCGGCGTCCCCCGTGGCGTTGTACGTATAGTTGAGGTTGCTGGCATCGGAAACGCCGCCGTCGCGAATCAGGAAAGCGTTGCCGCCCTGCGTCGGGTCGACGGAAGGGTTGACGACGAGAGCGTTGGCGAGGCCCGTCCAATTCGGCGACGACGGCGTGCTCGCCGCGCCTGGAGTCGTGAACAGGCCCGGGAGCGTCGGCAGGCCGGTCGCGGTCGTCGACTGGTCGGTTTCCTGGAACGCCGTCATCAGATTGCCGGCGATCTGATCGAGTTGCGCCTGATATTGGGGGGCGATCGAGTCGCGCAATTGCGCAAGGCCAGCGATTGCACCGGACTGGATCGGCATGTTGGACGATGGACCCGTGATCGGCGTGCCGTTGACCGACACGGCGTTTCCGCTCTGATTGGGGCCGAGCGTGCCGCTGGCGGTGAAGGTGAGTTGCGAAGGCGCCGATTCGAACAGCGGCACGCCGCTGTCGGTAAAGATCGACATCGAGCCATTGGTGTTGACCGTGGTGGTGACGCCGATTTGCTGGGCTATCTGCGTCACCAACGAATCCCGTTGATCCTGCAATGAGCCGACATCGGAGCCGCTTGCGAGGCCGGACATAACGGAGCTATTGACGCTGGTGAACTGGTTTAGCAATGAATTGACGGTGCCGACCGCTCCGGCAATTTGTTGATCGGCCTGCGTGCGCACTTGGGTGACAGTTCGTGCGCCGGCGTCGAGCGAACTGGCGACGCTCTGTGCGGCGGCAACTGCGGCTTGCGCCGCGCTGTCACTTTCCGGCTGCGCTTCGAAGGTCGCTATCGCCGCGCTGAAATTGGCGAGTTGCGCGTATGGCGAGGCGCCGTTCTGTAATGATCCTGTGGTTGAGGTCGAGGTCGCGGAGTCGGAGACGGTCTGCGCAAGGGTGGCAAGGCCATTGGAGATTGCAGTCTGCGCCGCCGAATCCGCGGTCGTCGAGTTGAGCTGCGCGGCAAGCGCAACGTTGGCCTCGCGGATGACCGAGTAGACCGTGACGCCATCGTAAGCGGTGGTCCCCAGATTGGCGACCTGCCGGGAATAGCTGGGCGTGTTGGCGTTGGCGATGTTGGTGGCGATCGTCGAGCTTTGCTTGGCGATCGCACTGAACGAAGTGTCTATGATGTTGAAGGCAGAGGAGAGCGTCATCGATTCACCTCAACGCAAGCCGCGAGCGGCTAGGATTGGATGTTGTTGAGGACGTCGAGAAGCTTCGCGCCCGCCTGGAACACCTTGGAATTGGCTTCGTAGGAGCTTTGCGCCTGCACCATGTTGGTGAGTTCGGTGGCGAGATCGACCGTCGAGCCCTCGAGTGCGGACGAGTTGATTGTTCCGAGGCCGCCGGAGCCAGGAATGCCGACCTGCGCCGCGCCCGATTGCGGGTTGGTCTGGAACGCGTCGCCGATCGCGGAGGTCAGGTTGTCGGGGCTGGCGACCTTGGCGAGCGGTATTTGGTAAGCGGGATCGGTGTAGCCGGTGTCGTATTCGAACGACAAGACGCCGTCCTTGGCGATATTGATGCCAGTGAGTGTTCCCGGCGCGCTGCCGTTGATGTTGGCGGCGGTGACGGAGAAATCGGCGGCGAGCTGCGTGGTCTCGCCGAGGTCGACGCTGAGCGTCTGGCCACCGGGGACTGCGAAGGTGAGCGGGGAGCCGCTCAACAGCGCGCCGCTATTGGGATCGAAGGCGAGTGTCTGCGTCGCCAACGGCCCGGAGCTGTACGGGAATCCGCCGGCCGTCGCCGCGTCTGAGGCGGCGTAGGCATCGGCTTCCCAGGTATTGGGGCCAGTCTTGGTGAAATAAAAGTTGATCGTATCCGCATTGCCGAGGTTGTCATAGGCGACCAGCGAGGTCTCCTTTGTGTATTGAGAGGCCGCGTTGTTGGCCGAGGGCAACGCGCCCGTGACAAGGGAGGCAGTCGAGGGCAGGTTGGCGACCAGCGAGGCAGTGGTTGACGGGATTGCGGTGTCGGCGGCGTTGTCGACGTTGACCTTCACCAGGCCGGAAAGTGAGTTCAGCGCGATGCCGGCCTGTCCCGCGGGCGAACCGAGCAGATAGTAGCCAGCGGAGTTGACGAGGTTGCCGGAGGCGTCGGGGACGAAGGAGCCGTCGCGGGTCAGGAAGATATTGTTGTTTGAATCCTCGACAATAAAATAGCCGGCGCCCTGCACGCCCATGTTGGTTGTCGTCGTCGTTTGCGCGTTCTCGCCTTGGAGTCCGTTGAGTGCGACTGTCGTGGTCGTCACGCCGTCGAATTGGACCTGGGAGTTCTGTGCGGAGTCGACCAGCGAGGAGAATTCGGTCTCCACGTTCTTATAGCCGGTGGTATTGGCGTTGGCGACGTTCTGGGCGATCGTCGACAGCCAATTGGTGTTGCCCTGCATGCCAGATACCGCGGTATTGAGAACGCTCATGGAATCAGCTCCGAAGATCCGCTGGCATTGGACCCTTGCTGGCTTGCCCGAGGCTCGCCTGCATCAGGAGACCGAGCGCACGAGGCTGCCGACGAGAAGGTTCCAGCCATCCACCATGACGAAGAACAGCAGCTTGGCCGGCAGCGATAGCACCGTCGGCGGCAGCATCATCATACCCATCGACATGGTGAGCGTAGCGACGATCAGGTCGATGACCAGGAATGGCAACACGATCATGAAGCCGATTTCGAAGCCGCGCCTCAGCTCCGAGATCATGAAAGCGGGGATGAGGATGCGCAGATCGATGGTCGAGCGATCCTTGATCTCCAGCCGGCCGCGCGACAAGTTTTCAAACAGCGTCATGTCCTTCTCGCGCACCTGTGCGAGCATGAAATCGCGGAACGGCTGGCTGATCGCGGCCAGCGCCTTGTCCTGCGGTAAGGTGTTGTTCATCAGCGGTTGCATGCCCTCGCGCCAGGCGCGATCGAAGGTCGGGGCCATGACGAACAGCGTCATGAACAGCGCCAACGAGGTCAGCACGATGTTGGGCGGCGAGCTTTGCAGGCCGAGGCCGGAGCGCAGGAATGACAACGCGATGATGAAGCGGGTGAAGCTCGTCACCATGATTAGCAGACCCGGCGCGACCGAGAGCGCAGTGAGGATGACCGCGATTTGCAGCACCCGGCCGGTCGCCGATGCGTCGCCGGCCGGAATCAGCGAGCTAAGATCGATGTTCTGCGCCAGTGCCGCCGAGGGGAGGGCGAGCAGCCAACCGGCGGCGATCGCGAGCCGCCTCATTGCAGCACCAGAGTCTTGATGAGGAGATCGCTGACCTTGCCGCCGGAGCGCACGAAGGCGCGGTCGCGCAGGTCTTGGCGAATGTTCTCCAACCCAATCGGGCCTTGCAACTCGTTGATGGAGACGGTGTGCAAAAATGCAAGCTCGTCGGTGGCGATCTCGGCGGCGACGACTTCGGGATGTTGCAGCGTCTTGGCGTCGAACACCAGCGAGGCCTCCAACCTTATCCAGACGTCGGAGGGGCTCGCAATATTGGTGACGATGGGCGGCATGTCAATCATGTTCGGGCCTCCGGGTCCGCACGCGAGGGCGGTTTGCGCTTTCTCTCCCGGCTTCTTCTTCGGTGCGAGCTTGCCGGGCGGAGGTTTGTCGGCGGCGCTGGGGTCTGGGGCGAGCGCGGGCGGGTTCATCGCCGTGAGGCCGACGCCGGCGCCGGCGGCGATCAACGTCACCAGCAGAAACTCGATGAGCTTCGACATGAACGAAGACTTCTTCTTAAGTCCCGCCGGTGGATCGGGCTCGGCCATCGCGACGCGCTCCCGTTCAGTAGGGCTTGAGGATGTCGTAGACCTGCTGACCCCAGCCTGGCTGTTGCACCTCTGTGATGCGGCCTCGGCCGCCGTAGGAGATGCGGGCCTCGGCGATGCGGTCGTAGGCGACCGTATTATCGCGCGAGATGTCGTAGGGTCTGACGATGCCGGCGATCGTCAGCTCACGAAGTTCGAAATTTACCCGCACCTCCTGCGAACCCTTGATGACGAGATTGCCGTTGGGCAAAACTTGGGTGACGATGGCGGGAACAGATAGTTGTATCTGCTCGGAGCGATTGATGTCGCCGTTGCCTTGCGAGGACGAGGTCGAGTTGAAATCGTGCTTGTAGGTGAGCGGCGTCGGTTGCGTGGAGGCGGAGCCGCTGGATTGGGGACTGAAAAGCCAATCGAAACCGAACGTACCCTTCGCGGTCGTCTGGCGATCGGAGGAATTGCCGACCACGGCCTTGTCGTTGATCGAGATATTGACAGTGAGGATGTCGCCAACGCGGGCGACGCGCTGGTCGACATAGAGATTGACCGGCATCGGCGGCGCGTTGGCCGTCGCCAACGCCGGCAGGCGGATGCTGGCGTCGGGCGCGTGGTCGGAGATGCCGGAGCCGACGGGCGATAACTCCGGCGCCCGGTTGATGTCCTTGAACTGTCCGGCGCAGCCTGCGAGCGGCAGCATCAGCGTCATCGCTATCAGGAAGGTGCGCACTATCATGATCTCTGCGCGCCGAGCGCGCCGGCGATGAGGGTGGAGAGCTTGGCGGCTTTGTCTGCCTCCATCTCCGCCAGTATCGCGCTGGCGGTGCGCGGCTTCAGTTTGGCGAGCACGGCGGCGGCCATGCCCTCGTCCATCGCCGATAATTGCGTCGCCGCCGCATCCGCCGCCATCTTGCCATAGATGGCGACGACATCGTCGGTCGCCGATTTCATCATTGTCTCGCGCCGAGTGACCCATTGGCGCGCCGCCGCCTCCTTGGCGTCGAGCTTGTCAACTTCGTCGCGCACCTGGTGTTGGAGATCGGCGAGGCGTCGTAGTTGATAGGCGGCGCGCGCTTCCGCGGCCGAGGGGGCGAGCGCCGCGCAGTAGCGCGAGATTTCGCCTTCCATGGCGCGGTCGGGCGCCGGCTTTGGCTTTACCTTGGCGCCGTCCTGCGCCGCGGCGGCGGTGGCGATGAGGGCGCTGGCGAGGGCCGCGGCGGTGAGCAGCTTGGAGAGAGAGCTCATAAGAAATTCGTTAACGGCGCAGGCTTATCCCGACCTGACGCTATTGCACGATGAGGTCGGCCTGAAGCGCGCCGGCGGACTTGATGGCTTGCAGGATGGCGATCACGCCGCTGGGCTTGACGCCGAGCCGATTGAGGCCGGAAACCAGCGCACGCAGGCTGGCGCCGCTGACGACCGCGACCTGGCCGCCGGATTCGTTGACGTTGATCTGCGTCTTCGGCGTCACCACGGTTTTGCCGTTGCTGAGCGGCGCCGGCTGCGAGACTTTCGGCGTTTCGGTGATGCGCACGTTGAGCGTGCCGTGGGTG
>Ga0134126_10006868_pt1 | contig 14314 bp, 11 predicted proteins | sample KB31752_FD_96881 | JGI IMG/M metagenome (GOLD analysis project Ga0134126, IMG submission 96881) | Terrestrial soil microbial communities with excess Nitrogen fertilizer from Kellogg Biological Station, Michigan, USA - KB3-175-2 | ecosystem: Environmental > Terrestrial > Soil > Unclassified ... | reverse complement strand
GAAGGGAAGCAAACAGCGCCACGACTGCGACCAGCAGGAGCTGCCAAAGGGAGATGTCGGCGAATCCGGAGAGGATGCTCAATTCTTGTTTGTCTTTGGTCGCAGTTGAGCCTTGCGACCGCCTGATCGGCAATCGGGGCGAGCACCGCGCCCTCTAAAGGAAAATGCGCCGCGAGCCAAGCATCTTCGGCAAGGGATAACAAGAGTAACGCATGACGGCGCGCAGCCCCCTCAGCGATGCCGCGCGATCCATCAACCGCGCTGTTAAATCCCGCGCGAAGCTATGCAGCCCTCGGGCGCCAAACGGCATAAGTCAGCCATCCGATGCCGTGGGACAACAGATCGATACCCAGCAGCAGTCCGAGCACCCACATGCCGCTCGCGGGAAAGCGCGTGATGATGATCAGGCCCGCAAGAATGCCGAACAGGCCCGAGCACAGCATGACCCAGACGAATTCCCGCCAATGGCCGATGCCGATGAGTATGCGGACGAAGCCGGAGATCAAGAGCACCAGGCCAAGGACGTAGGTCAGGATAAACGCGCTGATCATCGGCTGGCTCACCAACGTCAAGCCGAAGACGACATACAGGATGCCGAGCAGCACCTGCCAGATGAACCCTCCCCATCCCTTGGTCCAGAAGGCGTGGATGATCTCGAAAGCACCGGTCACGATGGCCATCCAGCCGATGAAGATCGTGCTGACCAAGGTGAAGAAGGCGATGTCGCCGAGGACGAAAAAGCCGGCCACGATCATGAAGATTCCAAGCAGGATACATACCCACAGCGGCGGCGCCGGCAGTCGTGTGAGTGGCATCGAAGTGCCGTGTCCAAACAACGTACTCATGTGTCACCCTCGTTTCTTGATGATTGACGGGAACGCAGGAGGGAACGGCGGGCGACCGTGCCCGACGGGATTTCCTCCCTTGGCTTCGCATAAGGGGCTGGTAGGCGTCGGATGAAGCTTTCGCACGACTTCAGGCGCGGACAGACGTCCCGTGGAGAGGCAAGGCCGTTCTGTTTCCTGCGCGACCGACGGCAAGTCCATTGGACCTCCTGTCTGGCCCGGCGATCAATCAGCGGATCGCCAAGCGGTTCGGCGGCATCGTGCTGAAAGGCGACATGTCCCGTCGCCCTGGATCAAATTGGTCGGCTGAAGCCGAGTTAACGCCCGGGTATTCACGGTGTCAATCACACAACCGCGCGACATATCGTGACGGTTTTACGAAAACCTTCCCGGGATGCGTTGTCGCGATCGGCGCCAGTAGCTTCGATTCGAAACTCCCACGAAGCCAACCCGGGGCGTTACAGGTGGTTGAATGCGATCAAGATCACCGGCACTTGCCGTTCACGGCGCGTCCCCTATCCTGTGGTGGGTGAGGCAACGGGCTTCCGGTCATGACGCAGCAGCAGCCGGTGGACGAAGCAGGAATGGCTCGAGAGCGCGCGTGGCTCGATCCTCGCCGGGGCGATGTCGAGGACGATGCCGCCAGCCCCAAGCAGCGTTCTCTGCTCGCCATCGCCGGCAGCCTGCTTGTCGAGATCAGTCTGCTGAAGCTGTTGTTCGCCTGGACGGTTTTGCTGCTGCTGCCCGCGGTGCTGCTCGGCCTCGCGCCGCTGGTGGCATCGGCGTGGTTCTCCACCCTTTCCGAGCACATTGTCGAGCTTACCGAGATCGGTGCGGCATTGATGCTGATCGCAATTGCTGCGCTGGGGTGGGTCGGATGGCGGCCATTGCTGCGGCTCGCCGAGATCAATTTCTGGTCGCTCAACGCGCTCGCAATCCAGCCGAGCTACGCGTTCGGCCGCGAGGCGTTGCGGCACCTGGCGGAGCGGGCGCGACAAAAGGACCTCACCCCCATTTTTCGGGCAAGGTTGCGCCGCGCCAGTTCGCTGGGCGCAGGCATGCTGCTCAGCGCCGCCGCGGTGTCGATCGCGATCCTGGTCTGGCCATTCACACAATGGGCCGCGACGTTGCACGAACTCCCTGCGATGCATGTGCTCGTCAAGGCGACGCTCGCCAACGCCGCCGTCCTGGTGTGCTGCTATCAGGCCGCCGCCTCACTGGCGTGGGGTCTTGCCGATGCCAGAATGGACCAGCCGGTCAACCTTGCCGCCTTCGATGCGCCCGTATCCACCTCCCGCATCTGGCGCGTGGCCCACCTGTCCGATCTGCACGTCGTCGGCGAGCGATATGGTTTCCGGATCGAAAGCGGGCGCGCCGGCCCGCGCGGCAACGAACGTCTTGGCCGCGTGCTGGCGCAGCTCGCCGCCATTCACGCGACCGATCCCCTTGATCACGTGCTGATCAGCGGCGACATGACCGATGCGGGACGGGCCAGCGAATGGGCCGAATTCCTTGACGCGCTGTTTGCGCATCCGGAGCTGGCAGCCCGTACGATCATGCTGCCTGGAAATCACGACTTGAACATCGTCGACCGCGCCAACCCTGCCCGGCTTGACCTGCCGCTCAGTCCCGGCAAGCGCTTACGGCAGATGCGAACGCTGTCGGCGATCACGGCCGTGCAGGGCGACCGGGCACGCGCCGTCGATGCATCAGGCAACATCACGACCACCCTGCGTGAAGCGCTGGCGCTGCACCAGGCGCAAATCGCGTCGTTTGCGGAGCACGGCGGGGTACGCCGCGCATTGGCGTTACGCGGAGTTTTCGATGCGCAGTTCCCGATGATCCTGCCACCCGACCATAAGGACGGCATCGGCATAGCCATCCTCGATTCCAACGCCGCTGCCCACTTCTCCTTCACCAACGCGCTCGGCTTCATCTCGTTTGACCAGGCACGTCGATTCGAGACGGCCATCGGCCGATTTCCAGGAGCGGCCTGGATCATCGCGCTGCACCATCACCTCGTGGAATATCCGATGCCGGTGAAGGCATTCTCCGAGCGCGTCGGGACGGCGTTGATCAACGGCAGCTGGTTCGTGCGCAGCATGCAGAAGTTTGCCGACCGCCTCATCGTGATGCATGGTCACCGCCATATCGACTGGATCGGGACGTGCGGCGCCCTCAAGATCGTGTCGGCTCCCTCGCCGGTGATGAATTCCGGCGGCTACTTTTACATCCACAAGCTCATGCGCGATCCGAACGGAGGCCTTTGCCTGGCCGAGCCGGAACGCGTCGAGATTGCAGGCATGCTTTAAAGCTGCGCCTGGTTTCAGGGCTGCGCCGGCTTTGAGGATTGCGCGGGCTTGCGCCCGGCCGGTCCGCCCAGAAGCTCGGCGATCCATCGTGTCGACGGATGCTCGGCGCAGAAGGTCAGGATCGCGAGCGTAATCGGCACCCCGATGAAGGTGCCGAACAGACCCCACAGGAAAGTCCAGAGAAAGATCGCAAACAGCACGATAAAGGGCGAGATCGACACGGTGGTACCGGCCACGCGGGGCTCGATATAGCTGCCGACGGCGAACTGGATAATGTTGAGACAGGCAAACGTGCCGAACACCGCCGGCCAGCTCTCGAACTGTGTCATCGCAAGGAGAGTGGGAAACAGGGTCGCGATAAACGGACCGATGAACGGAATATAGTTGAGCACGAATGCGATCACGCCCCATTCGAACGCGAACGGCAGTCCGGTGACCGCCGCGAACAGGCCAACCAAAAGGCCGGTGATAACGCTCATCTGAGTCCGTACCAACAGGTACTTCCGGAATTTTGCCGCGGTCGCCGCGCTGCCGTCCAGCAACACCCGCGTGGCGGCAGGGTTCTCGAGCCTCTCGATCCGCTGCCGGATATCGTCGACCTCGAGCAGCCCAAGCACGACGTAGACCAGCGCGATCAGCCAGAAACTCAGCATGGAGTTGGCCAATCCCGTGACGTACTGCATGGCGCGGAGCAGCCAGCCGACATTGAAATGCTCGGCCCAGAGGCCGGCAATCTCGACGCCGTGGTTGTCGAGCCACGCCACGGCCTGTTCATAGAACGCCTGATAGCGCGCAGCGTCAGCGACCAGAAACTGCCCGACACGGCCAAAGGCCCAGGCCGCGAGGCTGGCAAAGGCGAGACAGATCGTCGTGGTGAAAAGAATGGCGATCGCGAGCGCCGCGAGCTTTGGCATCCGCGACTGCAACCATCGCTGCGCCGGCCAGACGACACCGATGATGAACAGTGCCGCGGCCAGCGGCGCCAATACGCCTTTCGCCTGCTGCGCAGCAGCGCAAACCACCACCGCCGCGACGACAAGCGTTGCGACACTGCGTCCGAAGCCTACGCCGTCCCTGGACTCCATCGCATCTTCCGCACGACAGTTTCAAGTTTATTCAAACTGCGAGGCGCCTCGCGTAGGGCTCGCCGACCATCTTACATCGTATGTGATCTTTCGGCACGACCACAACAGTGCCGGCGGGAGAGCTTCTCCGGCGCCGGGTTGTGACGGATTTTTTGACCGCCAAAGATTGAAAGGAACTTCACGGATTGTAAATGATTGAATGCGGTCCGTTGCCCTATTTCTCAAGAGGACGACGGAAACCAGCCTAGTTGGTCTGATTGGCAAGTCGAACCGGAAAGGGAGGTCGCCATGGCCACGCGTGCTGTCGATGGATCTATCCTGCTTGTGAAAAAACTTGGCGGTATCTTCGCGATGATCGTGGGTGCCCTGATCGCTGCGATCGGCGCTGACGTCGGGTCATCGACAACGATCGCTATCGGCATCCTGTTCGTGATCGTCGGAGCGATCCTGCTGGTGCTGAAGATTATCAGGCGCAACGATGGCGGTCAGGTCTTCTGATCGGATGAGCTGCCCGGTCTCGCGGCGGCTTGCGGCGAGGTTCACGACTTTGGATCGCGGGTGAGCCGGGCCACGGCCTGGTCGGCAAGAGAGGCGAGCACGGCGGGCTCCAGTGGAAAATCCGCCGCAAGCCAGGCATCTTCCGCAAGCGTCAACACATGGCCGAGCGCGGGGCCTTCAGCGACGCCGCGCGCGATGAAGTCGGATGCCCGCAGCGGGAATTTTGGCGGGGTGAAACGTTGCGGCAATCGCGCCAGCTCGATCCAGGGTGCGGGATCGACACCGCTGCCGGCCCGCGCCCAGGCGAGCAGGAGCCGATCGCGGTAACGCTCCTCGCCGAGACGATAGAGCCTGCGGCGGGCGCGCGCCTCGTCCATGCCGGCGAGCCGCCACCAGCGGTGGCCCATGGAATCCAGTGCTTTCGCCTCGTTGTTGGAGAGACGCAAACGCGTGGTCAGCCGCCGCGCGTCCTCGGGCAGCGCGACCGCGAGCGCGGCGAGCCGGCGCATCGGATCGGCGTTCAGGCCAAGCGTCGTTTCCGCCGCGATCATCGCGGCAAAAGTCCCGCCATAGCTGATGCCGCCGATGATCATTTGCAGCAAGCCGCCATCGGCCATCGCGGTGGTGGCCTCGACCGCGCCTTCGGCGACCAGCAGTTTCAGCATCTCCATCCGCATGCGCTCGGCCGACAAGCCCGCAAGGCCCGCACGCGCCCTGATGCAGGCGAGATATCCGGCGCGGTCCACGTCACCCGCGCCGAACGCCGCATGGAAGCGGAAAAAGCGCAGGATGCGCAAATAATCCTCCTCGATGCGCTGGTCCGGCTCGCCGATGAAGCGGACACGCCGCGCGGCAAGATCCTCCAGGCCACCGACATAGTCATGAACGACAGCATCGAGCCCGGCCGAAAGCGCGTTGATGGTGAAATCGCGCCGATGGGCGTCGCCGACCCAGTCGCGGCCGAACGACACCCTGGCCTTGCGCCCGAAGGTTTCGGTGTCCTCGCGCAGCGTGGTGATTTCAAAGGGCTGTCCGTCGACCACGAGCGTCACGGTGCCGTGCTCAATGCCGGTCGGCACGCTCTTGATGCCGGCCGCCTTCGCCCGCTTCACCACTTCTTCGGGCAGCGCGGTGGTCGCGATATCGACATCGCTCACGGGAATGCCGAGCAGCGCGTTGCGGACCGCGCCACCGACCACGCGCGCCTCCTCACCGCCGCCATTCAACAGTGTCAGCACGCGGGAGGTCGGACCGGGGGTGAGCCAGGGCGCATCAAGCACCCGTGCAGTGTTCATTTCTCGACTCCGGGAACGAGCTTACCGTTCTCGACATGCGCGGGAATGTAGGTGGAATTTGGCGAGCCGCCGGAAAATTGCGCCAGCAGCACCAGGCTGATGATGACGAGCACGAGCGAGCCAAGCAGGAGCCTCGCCACCATCTGGATCGGCCAGGATGCAGGCACCAGCACACCGGAACGGGTTGACAACAGGAACAGCACATAGACGGCGAAGGGGATCAGGAAAATCCCGATCTCGATGAGTGCCGAACGGATCATGTCAGATAGATCCGCTCGTACAAGACGCGCAGGATGCCCGCGGTCGCGCCCCAGATATAACGTTCCGCGAATGGCATGGCGTAATAGGAACGCTCGATGCCGCGAAAGTCTTTGCTGTGGATCTGGTGGTTCACCGGGTTCATCAGGAAGGAGAGCGGCACCTCGAAGGCGTCGACCACTTCGGAATGATTGATGGTAAGCGCAAAGCCCGGCTTGACGCGCGCCACCGTCGGCAGGATGCGGAAGCCGAAGCCGGTGCCATAGACGCCGAGATAGCCGATCGGGTCGATGAAGGAGCGGTCGAGCCCGACCTCCTCCCAGGCCTCGCGCAACGCTGCGTCGCGCGGGGAGGCGTCGGTAGCGTCGATCTTGCCGCCGGGAAAGGCGATCTGGCCGGCATGCTCGCTCAAATTCGGCGAACGCTGTGTGAGCAGCACCGTCGGCTCCTTGTGATCGACCACCGGGATCAGCACCGCCGCAGGCCGCACCGGCTGCTCGCGCGCGATGATCTCGAGCATGCGGTCGGTGCCGGCATCGCCACTCTCCGGAATGACGTTGGGATCGATCAGCCCCGACGGCACGTCAAAGGACAGCCGCGCGCGGGCGCGGTCGTAAAACTCCGCCGCGGAAATGACGGCTGGCGCCGCCTTCACCATCGGTTCGTTCAAAGTGCTGCCCTCACCTGCTCCGCATCCGCCATCGCAAAGAACTCGCCTGCGGACTCAACCCCGAACATCTCCTGCCCATCGACCATCCGCTCCTCACCCATGTCAACCAGATCGTAATAGAGCGCGCGGGTGACTTTCGCCCACAGATCGGCGCGAACGTGAAGATAGGGCGTCAGCCCACCGTCGGCGGCCGGCTCGAAACGCAGCCGATGCGCCGCGTCGCAATCGACCCAATCGTCGACATTGGTGCGGAAGCGTAGCAACAAAGTACCTTCCCCGTCGTTGTGCTTCTGCATTTCGACGGCGAGGAACGGCGCGTCATCGACGCGGATGCCGACCTTCTCGACCGGCGTGACCAGAAAATGCTTGTCGCCTTCGCGCTTGAGGATCGTGGAGAACAGGCGCACCAGTGCGGGCCGGCCGATTGGCGTGCCCATATAGAACCAGGTACCATCGGAGCCGATTCGCATGTCGAGATCGCCGCAAAACGGCGGATTCCACAAGTGCACGGGGGGCAGCCCCCTTGCGCCCGAGGTCGTGTTGGTGGCCTCACGCGCAGCCGTTGTCAGGCCTTCAAGATTGGTTGTGGTCTGCCCTTGCTTCGCCATGGTTTGCCTTAACTTTCGAATGCCTCAATCTGGCACGATTGGTGCAAGACCTTGGTGCAAAACCTACGCATCATGATAGAGCGAGTTCCCCGGGAAAATACCGGTTTGTTCGCCACATCGTGATGCCGTTAATACCCTGAAATGCCGATAGAGTGTGGATAGTTTAATTCAACGAATACATGGCCTTTGCACTGTTTTAGCATGGGCTATGGCAACTGCGTCGCCGCTCATCGCGACGCTTGCAAGGTAAGGAGCTAGGCATGGCTGACAGTGTGGAAAAGCTCGAGGACGTGATCGTCCGCTCGGCGGAACAGGTCTCGGGCCAGATCCGCGCAGCCAAGGAAGCGGTAGCGACCGTGATTTTCGGCCAGGACAAGGTGGTCGAGAACACGCTCGTCACCATTCTCTCCGGCGGTCATGCGCTCCTGATCGGCGTTCCCGGTCTTGCCAAGACCAAGCTGGTCGAGACGCTCGGCGTCACGCTCGGCCTCGATGCCAAGCGCATCCAGTTCACGCCGGATTTGATGCCGTCGGATATTCTCGGCGCCGAGGTGCTCGATGAAAGCACCGCCGGCAAGCGCTCGTTCCGCTTCATCTCGGGTCCGGTGTTCGCGCAGCTTTTGATGGCGGACGAAATCAACCGCGCCAGCCCGCGCACCCAGTCGGCGCTGTTGCAGGCGATGCAGGAGCAGCACATCACGGTTGCCGGCGCGCGGCACGATCTGCCAAAGCCGTTCCATGTGCTCGCCACGCAAAACCCGCTGGAGCAGGAAGGCACCTATCCGTTGCCGGAAGCCCAGCTCGACCGCTTCCTGATGGAGATCGACGTCGATTATCCCGATCGCGACGCCGAGCGGCGCATTCTGTTCGAGACCACCGGCGCGGAAGAAACGCTCGCCAAGGGCGCGATGCAGGCGGACGCGCTGATCACGGCGCAACGCCTGGTGCGCCGCCTGCCGGTCGGCGATTCCGTCGTCGAGGCGATCCTTTCGCTGGTGCGCTCCGCGCGTCCAGGTCCCGAGGGCGGCGAAGCCGGCAAGCTGATCGCCTGGGGGCCGGGCCCGCGTGCCAGCCAGGCATTGATGCTGGCCGTGCGCGCCCGCGCGCTGCTCGATGGACGCCTCGCCCCTTCGATCGACGATGTGCTCGATCTCGCGGAGCCCATCCTCAAGCACCGCATGGCGCTCACCTTCTCGGCGCGCGCCGAGGGCCGCACCATTCCTGACGTGATCCGTCAATTGAAGACGCGGATCGGTTGATGGCTGAACCGGTCAAGCACGAGAAGGAGCTCCTAGCAGTCCGACGTGCCGATGGCGAAAGCCGATCGCTCGCCGCCTCGCTGCCGCGTCTCGTCCTTGAAGCCCGCCGCATCGCCGCCAACGTGATCCACGGCCTGCATGGCCGCCGCCGCGCCGGCGCCGGCGAAAGCTTCTGGCAGTACCGCCGTTTCGTGTCCGGCGAGCCGGCGCAGCGCGTCGACTGGCGCCGCTCGGCACGCGACGATCATCTTTATGTGCGCGAGCAGGAATGGGAGGCTGCGCACACCATCTGGCTTTGGCCCGACCGCTCGCCGTCGATGGCGTTCGCCTCGCGCGGCGCACGCGACAGCAAGTTGGAACGGACGCTGATCGTCACCTTTGCGCTCGCCGAGCTCCTGGTCGCAGGTGGCGAGCGCGTCGGCATTCCCGGACTCATGAACCCGACCGCAAGCCGCAGCGTCATCGACAAGATGGCGCAGGCCATGCTGCATGATGACGCGGACCGCCTCAGCCTGCCGCCGTCCTTTGTGCCCTCGGCGCTCGCCGAAATCGTGGTGCTGTCGGATTTCTGGTCGCCGATCGCGGAGATCCGCAAGATGCTGACGGGATTATCCGCCTCAGGCGCGCACGGCGCGCTGGTGCAGGTCGTCGACCCCGCAGAGGAAACCTTCCCCTATTCGGGCCGGATCGAGTTCGTCGAGCCGGAAGGCTTTGGCGTGATCACCGCGGGCCGCGCCGAGCGCTGGACCGGAGATTACGTGACACGCGTCGCACTGCATCGCGACCAGATCCGTGATGAAACCAACAAGCTCGACTGGCTGTTCAGCACCCACACCACCAGCCGCTCGGCGGCCGAGCTGCTCTTGTTCCTGCATGCCGGCATGATGGTGAGCAAGAGCGGCACGCGGGTGAATATCAAGGCGAGGCGGGCGTCATGATGGCAGGCCTTCCCCTCTCCTTTGCCGAACCGCTGCTCCTGATCGGGTTGCTCAGTCTGCCGCTGCTGTGGTGGCTGTTGCGCGTCATGCCGCCGCGGCCGCGGCGCATCGAGTTCCCGCCGACGCGGCTGTTGTTCGACATCGCGCCAAAGGAAGAGACGCCATCGCGCACGCCATGGTGGCTGACGGCAATCCGCCTCGCCGCGGCAGCGCTACTGATTTTCGCGGCCGCCGGCCCGATCTGGAATCCGAAGACCGGTCTTGCCGGCCATTCCTCGCCGCTCGTCATCCTCCTCGACGACGGCTGGAGCGCGGCCTCGAGCTGGGACAGCCGGATCCGCGCCGCCGACGAGCTGATCGCCAGCGCCGACAGTGACCGCCGCGGCGTCGCGCTGGTGCCGCTGTCGGAGCCCAACCGCGACATCACCATCATGCCGGCCGGCGCGGCGCGCGTCGCACTGCGGCAGTTCACGCCGAAACCCTACTCGATCGACCGCGTTGAGACGTTGACGGCGCTGGATCGCTTCCTGAAAGCGACCGGCGATGCCGACATCGCCTGGCTTTCGGACGGCATCGACACCGGCCGCGGCGCGGAATTCGTCGAGGGCCTCGGCAAGACCATCGGCGATCGGCACCTCACGATCTTCGAGGGCGGTACGCCATCGACCATGGCGCTGGCAGCCGCCGAAAACGCCGCCGCGAAGATGACGGTGAAGGTGCTGCGCGCCGATAGCGGCGTTGCCGCCGGCACGGTGCGCGCACTCGACGCCAAGGGCTCGCCGATCGGCGACGCGCATTTCAACTTTGGGCCGAAGGATCACGAAACCGAGGCCGCCTTCGACCTGCCGGTCGAACTGCGCAACGACATCGCGCGGCTGGAGATTTCCGGTGAGCATTCGGCGGGCGCCGTGCAGCTCCTCGACAAGCGCTGGCGCCGCCGCGCCATCGGCATCGTCTCGGGCTCGAGCTCCGACACCGCCCAGCCCCTGCTCGCCTCGACCTTCTATCTCACGCGTGCGCTGGCGCCGTTCGCCGACGTGCGGCTCGGCGACAAGGGCGCGCCGCAGGCCGTGATCAAGCAATTCCTCGACCAGAAACTGCCGATGATCATCATGGCCGATGTCGGAACGCTGTCCCCGGAAATTCGCGATCGGCTCAATGCCTGGATCGATCAGGGCGGCGTGCTGGTGCGCTTCGCCGGCCCGCGCCTTGCGCAAGGCGACACTGAGGGCGAGGATAATCTCGTGCCGGTGAAGCTGCGCAAGGGCGGCCGCACGCTCGGCGGCAGCCTCACCTGGGAGAAGCCGCAGCATCTTGCCGGCTTCTCCGCCGACGGCCCGTTCGCCGGTCTCGCCGTGCCAAAGGATGTCACCGTGAATCGCCAGGTGTTGGCCGAGCCGGATGCGGTGCTCCCGACCAGGAGCTGGGCTTCGCTCGAAGACGGCACGCCGCTCGTCACCGGCGAGCGCCGCGGCAAGGGACTGATAAGCCTGTTCCATGTCAGCGCCGACATGCGCTGGTCGGACCTGCCGATGTCGGGCACCTTCGTCGAGATGCTGCGGCGTATCGTGGATACCTCCGGTTACACTTCCAAGCCCGGACCGGGAGTTGCGGCCGAGGCCACGAAGGAGACCCTGGCGCCGCTGCACACGCTTGACGGTTTCGGCGCCCTTGGGCCGCCGCCCTCGACCGCAAAGCCGCTGTCGGCCGACTACCGCGATCGCGCCACGCTCGATCATCCGCCGGGCCTCTATGGCCCGGCAGACGGACCTCTTGCAGTCAATACGCTCGCTGCCGCCGACCGCATCGCTTCGCTCGACACCTCCGCGCTCAAGGCGCAACGTGCGAGCTATACCAATGCCGAGCCGCGGGACCTTCGCGGCATCCTGCTCTCGTCTTCGCTCGCTTTGTTCCTGATCGACGCCATCGTAATCGCCTTCCTTGGCGCCGGCATCGCCGGCCTGTTGCGGCGGCGCGCAGCGCCGGCTGTGCTCGCTCTGGCGATCATCGGGGCGGGCCTGGCGCTCATGCCGTCGCTTGCACGCGCCAATGAGGCCGCCGACGAATTTGCCATGAAGGCGACGTCGCAAACACACCTCGCCTATGTCGTCACCGGCAACGCCGACGTCGATTCCATCGTGAAGGCGGGCCTCGCCGGGCTGACACTGTTCCTCGCGCAGCGCACGGCGCTGGAGGCCGGCGATCCCGTCGGCGTCGATCCCGCGCATGACGAGCTTGCCTTCTTCCCGCTGATCTATTGGCCGATCGTGCCGGGCGCGCCGAAGCCGCCGCAGGACGCGCTCAACAAGATCGACGCCTACATGAAGCAGGGCGGCACCGTGCTGTTCGACACCCGCGATGCGATCGAGGCCGGCCCTGGCGATAATGGCGCGGCGCAGACGCCGGGCATGCAGACGCTGCGCGACCTGCTCTCCTCGCTCGACGTGCCGGAGCTCGAGCCGGTGCCGCGCGAACACGTGCTGACAAAGACGTTCTATCTCTTGCGCGACTTCCCCGGACGTTTCACCACGGGCCAGACCTGGGTCGAAGCGCTGCCGCGCGAGGATGAGGAAGAGGCCGACGAGAAGCGGCCCGCACGCGGCGGCGACGGCGTCTCGCCGATCATCATTACCTCCAACGACCTGGCCGGCGCCTGGGCGATCCGGCCCGACGGCCAGCCGATGCTGCCGTTGACGCCGGGCGAGCCGAAGCAGCGCGAATACGCGTTCCGTGCGGGGGTCAACATCGTGATGTACACGCTGACCGGCAACTACAAGGCCGATCAGGTACATGCGCCGGCGCTGATCGAACGCCTCGGCCAGTAGGATTTGGTATGAATTACGGCATCGCGTTTACGCCGCTGGTTCCCTCGTTCGTGCTGTGGGTCGCGATCGCGGCGATTGCCGTGATCGCCGGCCTGCTGTTGCTTGCGCGCTCGCGCGGCTGGGCGTTGCGCGTCACGGCGCTGGCGCTGATCGTGCTCGCGCTTACAAATCCCTCCTTCACCCGCGAGGATCGCGAGCCGCTTTCCTCGGTCGTCGCCGTCGTCGTCGACAAAAGCCCGAGCCAGAGCTTTGGCAACCGCACCCGGGAGACAGCGAAGGCACAGGAGCAACTGGTCGACAGCCTGAAGAAGATCAAGGGCCTGGAAGTGCGCGTGGTCGACGCCGGCCAGGCCGACGGCGAGACCGACGGCACGCATCTGTTCGGCGCGCTGTCCTCGGCGCTGTCGGACGTGCCGGTCGACCGAGTCGCCGGCGCCTTCCTGATCACCGACGGCCGCGTCCATGACATTCCGGCGAACGCCGCCGCGGTCGGCTTCCAGGCGCCGGTGCAGGCGCTGATCACGGGCCAGAAGGGTGAGCGGGACCGTCGCATCGCGATCACGGCTGCGCCCCGCTTCGGCATCGTCGGCCAGAGCCAGACCATCACCTACCGCCTCGACGACCAGGGCGTCACCGGCGAGCGCGCCAAGGTCGTGGTCCGCCGCGACGGCGAGACCATCAGCGAGCGCACGCTGCAAAGCGGCCAGACCTCCAGCGTCGACGTCGACATCAAGCACGCGGGCCCCAACATCGTCGAGATCGAGGCATCCCCGCTCGCGAATGAGCTGACGCAGGTCAACAACCGCGCCGTGGTTTCGATCGACGGCGTGCGCGACAAGCTGCGTGTGCTGCTCGTCTCCGGCGAGCCGCATTCTGGCGAGCGCACCTGGCGCAACCTCTTGAAGTCCGACGCCAGCGTCGACCTCGTGCATTTCACCATCCTGCGTCCGCCCGAGAAACAGGACGGCACGCCGATCAATGAATTGTCGCTGATCGCGTTTCCGACCCGCGAGTTGTTCCAGCAGAAGATCAACGAATTCCAGCTCATCATCTTCGACCGCTACGCCCGCCAGGGCGTGCTGCCGATCGCCTATTTCGACAACATCGCACGCTATGTGCGCGCAGGCGGCGCGGTCCTGGTCTCCGCCGGGCCCGACTACGCCTCCAACACCAGCATCTGGCGCACGCCGCTGGATTCGGTGCTGCCGGCCGAGCCGGTCGGCGTGACCGAGAAGCCCTTCTACGCAAAGCTGACGGAAGCCGGTAAACGCCATCCGGTGACACGCGGGCTTGAAGGGTCGGCGAGTGACCCACCGCATTGGAGCCGCTTCTTCCGCACCGTCGACACCCGCAATGCGGTCAACCCGCCGGTCATGACCGGCGCCGACGGCGAGCCGCTGCTCTTGCTGTCGCGCTTTGGCGAAGGCCGCGTCGCGCTGCTGCTCAGCGACCACATCTGGCTGTGGGCGCGTGGCTATGAGGGCGGTGGTCCGCATCTCGATCTGCTGCGCCGCGTGTCGCACTGGCTGATGAAGCAGCCGGACCTCGATGAGGAGGCGTTGCGGATGCAGGTGAAAGGCAAGGATCTGGAGGTAATACGCCAGACCATGGGCGACAGCGTCCAGCCGGTGACGGTCACCTCGCCCTCCGGCGCCACCAAGCAATTGACGCTGACGGCCGGCGATCCCGGCCAATGGCGCGCGACCATGCCCGCAAACGAG
>Ga0134126_10006867_pt1 | contig 14314 bp, 15 predicted proteins | sample KB31752_FD_96881 | JGI IMG/M metagenome (GOLD analysis project Ga0134126, IMG submission 96881) | Terrestrial soil microbial communities with excess Nitrogen fertilizer from Kellogg Biological Station, Michigan, USA - KB3-175-2 | ecosystem: Environmental > Terrestrial > Soil > Unclassified ... | reverse complement strand
TGCGTAAAAATCACTCGTCCTCAGCGTCGTTCTGGCGAGTGAGCCACTGCGCGAAAGCCGCGTAACCCCAGATAAACGTCGAGACGAGAGCGCCGATCGCGCCGCCGATCAGGAGCGGCACACGTCCCGTGCCGGGCAGGAATTGCAGATCGAAAATGTTGCCGCCCGCGGTACGGTCGACGAAGGACAGGGTGCAGAAGCGGAAGGCGCGTTTTAGACGTGGCCATTGCTGATCCCACACCGCGAGAACGAGTTCGTCGCGTTCACGTTCGCCGAGTATCGACAACACGATCGGCTTCGACGGGTTGTCGTAGATCGCCCATAGAATTCGCCTCGCGGCGGCGGGATCGAGCGGCGATCCGTCCGCCGAACCTTCTCGCGCGAGCGTGAATACTTCGTCGTAGCCGCGATCCTTTCCGTGTGGCCTCCGGAACAATCCCAACAGTCTGGTCGCGCTTTGCAATGCAGGGATATCGCTGAATTCAACGAGGATTGTGTGCGTCCAAACGCAACCCGGCCGCGGCATTTCCGGCGCCGCCCGTGTGCGCGCGAAGGCGTAGTAGCCGCTTTCAGGAAGCGGATAGCCCGTCAGGTATCCATCATCGCCGATGACCGCGGCTGGGCCCGATTCGGAGACCTACCATCGCGGCTTTGTCATCGGTCGGACGAAATCATATTCGGCGGCGACGAGTAGAGTTCCGTTCCGATTATGCACTCATAGCGAGTGGCGCTGAAATTGACAAAGATAAAAACATTTGGTGAAATTTGCACTTGCGGTTGGGGGGAGCGGGTGCATGTCAAAAGTTGTTGCCCTCTTTCAAAGCACTGCTTTCGATCCTGAAACGATCGATGTGCTGGCGCGGGCCTATGACAAAGCTCGCAAGTCCCTGCACAAAGGCCAGCCGGAAATCGTCCAAGTAATCATTGCCGAGCGCATCATCGCGGAGGCAAAGTACGGCGAACGCGACCCCGACAAGTTGTGTAAGGCCGCGCTGAGCGCGCTCGGGGATAAGGCGATATCTGGTCGGCGGTAGGCCGCCTCGCAGATTTTATTTTGCGGTTACAGCATCCCTCCCCAAGTCGTGGGAAGAACCCGTTACCGACTCGCCCGGCGGCAGCCAAATCAGAGCTGCGCCGGTTGCGTGAGGCACCGGGGGGGCCAATGCCGACCGAAATATCGCTCTCAATTGAGCAAAGGATTGCTGCTGAGAAAAGGAAGGCGGCCGATCTTCTGGCGATCCTGGTCTTGGTGCCAACAATCATGTGCTTGTCGTCGATCTTATTGGCAGTCGAGTCCCGTGCCTTCGAGTGCGCACTAATCGCGACGGCGTTCATGGAATAATCGCGACGAGCCGCCCCGCAGGCAGACATAGACCCAAGTGGGTTTCTTTTAAATCGGACAGCGCGCTAATCGTGTAGCCCCCATTCGCGCCAATGTGTCGGGCGGACGTCGATCCGCGCGTGTGTAATGGCGTTGACCCAGCCGTCACCTATCCGCCGGCAAGGGAACACAAGAACGTGGACGCCCGCCTTGTCGATCACCGCCAATTCAAGATCGCGGTCGCGTGGTGCGCTGCCGGCTATCTGCCACATACCTTTCTCGTAGGTGGGGCGACCGGCCTCGGCATTGATGTGCATCATTGGCGGTAGAGGCAGCACCGCGCGCACGCCCGCCGCCAACCGAGGCGACCTCATGCGCTGCGACTGCGGCTCTCGCTCGCTTGTAATTCGCGGATCATGTTCTGCAGCTGCAGCTCGGCGTCGGGGCAATCGTGCCCCTCGCGCTTGAGGCTCTCGATGGTGCTGCGCTGGCGCTCGATCTTTTCTCGCAGCGTAAACAGCCTTTCCTTCGGATGTTCGCCCATGACGTCCCCCCCGGAAAGAGAGGAACTATTAGAGCGGCAGACCAACGAACCGTCTAGCCGGTACTTAGTGCAAATCGGATATTTTACGAGCCGCCATTGCTTCGGCTTCGCGGGCGAGGTCACGCCATTGCGCCGCAAGCTCAAGCCAGCGTGTGCGGCTCGTGTCGCTCGCCGCCGTCTTCGCCATCTGCTCGGCTTCTTCGGCGCGCTTTTGGAAATCTTCCGCCTTCAACATAACCTTCGCATAAACCCGTCTGAGGCAGAACGGAAGCCCCCGATAATTACCTGTGAAAAACCGTGGTTGGAATGGGCCAAGGGCCAGCACCTTGGCGGCAGGCTGAGCTGACGTTGGTGACCGGGGGTATTTCGACTGAAGGCCCCTCACAGGGGTTCAAACACGACGAGCCGGCGGCCCCAGTTGCGCAAAAAAGAAGCCGCGATCACGGGGATCGCGGCTTTGTGTGCAGGAGGTGGAGGATTCAGGCTGCTCCGCAAAGGGAGCAGCTTGCGCACACGATCATTACAGCGACGACCAACGGCCTTGTAAATCAACGGGACGTAAATCCTGTGGACAGGGGCCGCCTGGTTGTCGGTCCGTCAGAAGCCCTCAATCCTGAATAGAAGGCCTCGCAGCGCATTTAGGCGGGGCGGTGGTGCGGGACTTAGGCCCCGGCGCGGTGCCGGTGGCGCAGAGACAGGCATGACGGGGGGCGTGGTGGATACGTCGCAAGAGAGTCTAGCCAGGGCCGATGGACCGGCTGGACCGGCAGAGGGTTGCTAGGGTGGTATGTAGCGTGTGTGAGGCTATATGACGAAATCAGCGAACGTGATGACGCAGGCCCAAGTGAGCGCCGCCTGCAAAGGCGCGCTGGCCGCCGGGGCGAAGTCGGTGACGGTCGAGGCGACCCTGCCGAACGGCACGAAGCTGAAGGTGACGGCACGGGCGGAAGACGCCGCAAATGGCGGAAATAGACACGAAGAACGTGAGAGGCCCAATCGGCACCTAAGGAGCGGACCCGCGGCACATGGGTCAAAACATGGGTAGGCCCACCGGGCTTACAAAAGCTTCTGAATTGAGAATACGTTAGCAAAACCGCTGGCGGTGGGAGCGATACTGCAAACAAATTGCGGCCAATCACGAATTCAGCGAGATAAGGTTCGGACAGCGGCACTCACGTCATAAAGCGCGGGAGCCGCCGACCATGATCCCGTGGGCTGCCTTTTCGCGAGGTCTTACCTGAGAAACCGAACCGGGCCTTTCCCAGCCAACCGCTTCAGCATAGTCGAATATCGGTAGCGGCCGGCCGATCAGGTAGCCCTGGATTTCGTCACATGCCTCCGCCGCCAGGAACCGCAATTGCTCCTCCGTTTCGACGCCCTCAGCGGTTACCGGAAGCGACAGACTGCGTCCAAGTCCAATAATCGCCTTGGTGATTGCAGCCGATTGAAGATTATCGGCCAATTTCGTGATGAAGGCCTGGTCGATCTTCATGCGATCGAATGGAAAGGACTGCAAATAAGAGAGGGAGGAATACCCCGTACCGAAATCGTCCATGGCGATCCGAACGCCGAGGCTCTTCAACCGCCGCAAGACCGCGACCGCTCGCTTGAAGTCGTCGATAAGTACGCTTTCCGTAATCTCAAGCTCCAGACGGGACGGGGACAGCCCTGTATCCAACAAAATCTGGTGGACGAGGGTCGGCAGGTCGCCGTGCTGAAACTGGACGGGCGACAGATTGACCGAAACTCTCAGCTTCTTTGGCCAGGATGCCGCTTCCCGGCAGGCCTCGCGGAGGATCCACTCGCCGAGCAGCAGGATCAGGCCGCTGTCTTCCGCGAGCGGGATGAAGACATTTGGTGGCACCAGCCCTCGCTGTGAATGCTCCCATCGCGCCAGCGCCTCGAAGCCGACGATCTGCCCATCGAGCCGCGCCTGCGGCTGATAATGGAGATGCATCTCGCCACGCTCGATCGCGTATTTTAGATCGTGCTGCAACAGTCGTCGCTCGCGCACGCGCGCGTCCATTTCGGGCGCGAAGAAGCGGACCGTATCGCGGCCCTCCCGCTTTGCGCGGTACAGAGCCGCGTCGGCGTTCGCCAGCAGCGTGCTGAGGTCCCGGCCGTCATCCGGATAGATGGCGACGCCGATACTCATCGCCACCCGTACAGATGGACGGTGGACCGCGAGATGCGCCGCAAAGGCTTGCTGGATCCGCCTTGTCAGGTCTTCGGCGCCGGACGGCTGCGCGACTCCGCACATTATGATGCTGAATTCGTCTCCTGCGCTTGCCGCGCATGCGGTATGCCGCTTTTTGGCACGACCGCAGTCACACCGATGCCGGCCACGAGTGGCCGCGGCGCATCATCGCCGAAGCGGCAAGCAAGCTTTGACAGACTGCGATCAATGAGATGTCTCGCGTCAGCCGCCAAGGCTAACTAGGTTTTCGATCGTCGCGCGATCCGGCGGAGTCCCGGCGTCGGCGTTGTTGTAGATCATCATTCCGCGGTCGAGCACGACCACGCTCTGCGAAAACTCCAATGCGATATCGACGTGCTGCTCCACAATCAGGATTGCCATATCGCTTTCTGAGCGGATGCGGTGAATGACCGCCACGATCTGGTCGACGATCACCGGCGCCAGTCCCTCTAGCGGCTCGTCCATGAGCAAGAGCCGCGGATTTCCCATCAGTGCGCGCGCAATCGCCAGCATCTGCTGCTCGCCGCCGGAGAGCTGATTACCGCCGTTGCCGCGGCGCTCATCGAGCCGGGGGAACAGTTCAAACACTCGCTGCAAGTTCCACGGCCCCGGCCGCGCTGCGATGGTCAGGTTCTCCAGAACAGTCAACGACGCGAAAATCTCGCGCTCCTGCGGCACTAATCCCATGCCAAACCGCGCCCGCTGATGCGGCTGCATTCGATCGATGGCACGACCGCGGAAGACGATCGATCCACCCTTCTGCGCCGCGCGGCCGATCAGCGTCGACAGCAATGTGGTCTTGCCGACGCCGTTGCGGCCGAGCACGACCAGCGTCTCGTTCGCCGCCATCCGCAGCGAAATGCCATCGAGTACCTGCGTCGCGCCCCATCCGCTGGAGAGCCGATCGCATACGAGGATTGCCTCCGCAGTGGCGGGCTTAGGCATGCTTACGGTGCCCCAGATAGACGTCGCGCACCTGCTGGTCGTGCGCGATCACTTCGGGCGGCCCCTCGGTCAGGATGCGACCGGCGACAAGAACCGTGATCTCCCTGGCAAAACGAAACACCAACTTCATGTCATGCTCGATGATGAGCACAGCCATCGACGACGGCAGACTGTCGATCAGATCCATCATGCGATGCGAATCGGCCGGCGGGACACCCGCCGCCGGCTCGTCGAGTACCAGCACGGCCGGCTCGAGCGCCAGCGCCACGGCGACTTCCACAAGCCGCTGGCGACCGTAGGGCAATTCAGAGACGCGGCGCAGCGCATCGTTATCGAGCCGCAGCCTCTCCAGCAGGTCGTATGCAGCCTCCGCCGCGCGGTCCTGCGCATGCGCACCGAAGAGAACGAGGCCCCCCTCCTTCCGATGCTCCAGGATGGCGAGTTGCACGTTCTCCAGGACGGTCAGTCCCCTAAGCAGCGTGTTGAGCTGGAACGTACGGGCAAGGCCGCGCCGCACGCGCTGGTCGGCGGACAAGCCGGTGATATCGCTGCCATCGAGGAAGATGCTGCCGCTCGACGGCTTGAGCTGTCCGGTGAGCAGGTTGACGAACGTCGTCTTGCCCGCGCCGTTGGGCCCGATCAGGGCGCGGCGGGCGCCGACCTCCATGCGGAAGTTGATGTCGCCCGCGACCTCGAGCGCACCGAAGCGGCGGTTCAGCCCTCTGGTCTCGAGCGCCGGCGTCATAGCGCTTCACCGATCTTGGCGGCCCCGCGGCCGAAAAGCCCCGCTAGCTGCCGCCGCAGCAGGTCGACGATCCCGAGCACGCCGCCACGCGAGAACATAACGATGCCGATCAGGATGAGGCCCAGCCAGAACAGCCAGAAAGTCGGGCTGCTCTTGGCGAGTGCGTCTTGCGCGATCAGGTAGATTGGCGCGCCGATAAATGCGCCGTATAGCCGCCCTGCCCCGCCGAGCACGAGCACCACGAGCACCGTGCCGGACAGTTCGAAACTCAACGAATTCAGGCTGACAAACTGGTTCGTCTGCGCGGACAGCGCGCCGGCAAGCCCGGCGAGCGCGGCAGCAACCGTGAAGATGACCAGCTTGCGCCGGGCGACCGGCACACCGATCGCCGCCATCCGCACCGGATTCTCGCGAATTCCAACCAGCGACCGTCCGAACGGCGCTAGCAGCAGGCGACGGCACACGAGCCAAGCGAGGAACAGGACGACGGCAGCGTAGACATAGCCGACCTTGCCATACAGATCGAATTCGAAGCGTCCGAGCAACGGCGGCATCATGATGCCTTGCAGGCCGTCGGCGCCGCCCGTGATCGAGTTGAAATGATTGGCCAGCGCCTCCAGCAGCAACGTCACGGCCATGCCGAGCATCAGGAGCGTGAGCCCCTTGGTGCGCAGGATGATATATCCGGTGACCAGGCCGACGATGCCCGCCATGACGGTCGCCGCCAACAGCCCCGAAATTGGCTCGCTCCAGTGGGACACGGCGAGAATGCCTGCCGTGTACGCGCCAACGCCGTAATAGGCAGCATGACCCAGGGTCACCACGCCCGTATAGCCAAGTAGCAAATCGAGCGATAAAGCGAACAGGATCATGACTATGATCTGCGTCGCGAGCGGCAGATAACTCGGCAGCAGGAAGTATGTACCGATCAAGATGAGCCACGGCAGGAGTTCGATAACGCGCAAACGGCGCGTCGCGCGCATGACAGCGAGCGTATGAGCACGGCCCTGCATGTCACGCCTTTCCGAACAGTCCGGCCGGCTTCAACAGCAGCACGACCAGTACGGCGGCGTAGACAAAGAAAGCGCCGAATTGCGGGACCAGCATCTTACAGGCGGTGTCGCCGAGACCCAGCAACAACGCCGCGACGAAGGGGCCGCGGATCGTCCCGAGTCCGCCGACGGCGACGACGATCAGGAAATAGACGAGTTGCTCCATGGCGTAGCCTGGCGCGATCGCGATGATATCGGCGCCAAGGCTGCCGCCAAGCGCGGCGAGCCCACTGCCGAACGCGAACACCAGCATGAACAGAAGATTGGTGTCGATGCCCAGGCACTGCGCCATCGAACGATTGTCGACCGCGGCGCGAATGCGGGCGCCGATCATCGTGCGGTCGAGCCCAAGCCACAATCCGACGAACAGCACGAAGCCGACGACGATCAAAAAAGCCCTATAGGTCGGAAAGGTCTCGCCGAAGAAGGTCAGCTGCCCGCTGATCGCGTGTGGGATGTCGACGCGCTGCGGCAGGGGACCGAAGACGAAGTGCGCAACCGCCGTGGCAACAAAGATCAGCCCGATGCTGAGCAGGGTTTGCTCTAGTTCGCCCGCGTCGTAGAGGTGCCGATATAGCAGGCGTTCCAGTACAATGCTGAACAGCGCCACGGCGACGAAGGAAGCCACGAGGGCCACCCAGAAAGGTGCTCCGGCGTTGTTCATCAAAGACAGCGCCACATAACCGCCGGCCATCGCGAACACCCCGTGGGCGAGGTTCGCGATGCCGAGGAGCCCCATCGTGACCGACAGGCCGACTGCGATGACGTACAGCACCATTCCGTAGGCGACGCCGTCGAATAGGATGCCGACGCCGAGGTTGACGATGTCCATCGGTTCGGCCCGCCTCAACGCGCCGCGACTGGAAGGCGCCGGCTCACTGCGGGTTCACCAGCTTCCACTGATCTTTCACATTCGGAATCGTCTCGATCGTGACGTTCGCGAGGTGGCCGTCTACCTTCTCGACCTTGTCGATATAGACCTGTTGCACAATGTCGCGGGTCTCCGGATCGATCGCGATCGGGCCGCGCGGACTTTCTGGGTTTTTCCAGTGCTTCAGCACGTCCATAGCGGCATCGCCGGTGTACTTGCCTTCCTTGATCGCGGCGAAGATGGCGGCCATTCCGTCCCAGCCGCACACGGCCATGAAGCTAGGCGTGCTATCGGCGCCGTATTTGCTCTTCCACAGCTTGACGAATTGAACGTTCTGCGGAAGCGAGCTGTGCGCCGAGTAGATGCCAGCGGTGACGGTGCCCAGCACGGCGTCGCCCATGTTCGGAAGTTCCTCGTCGCTGGTGATGTCGCCAGGGCCGAGCAAGGTTATGCCGGCGGCCTTCAGTCCGGCGTCACTGTATCCCTTGACCGCCGCGGTGGTGATGCGGCCGGCATTGGTGAACATGAACATTGAGTCGGGCTTCGCATTCTTGATCTGCTGCATGTACGGCACGTAGTCCGGCGTGATTTGCGGCATGTGCACGGTGCCGACGATCTGGCGACCGTCCTTCGCAAACGCCGCAATGAACGCCTTCTCCGAATCGATGCCGGGTGCGTAATCGCTGACGGCCACGTAGGCCTTCTTGAATCCGTGCTTGCCCGCCCACTCGCCGATCGTGTAGGCCGTCTGCCACTGGGTGTACGAAACGCGCACAATATAGGGCGACAGGCGCGTCAGATTCGACGTCGACGCATTCATCAGGACCAGGGGCGTCTTCGCCTGCGTCGCCAGCGGCGCGATCGCCGCGGCATTCGGCGTGAACACGAGGCCGCCAATCATCTGAACGTGATCGCGAACGATCAGCTCCTGTGCGAGGCGCCGCGCGTTGCCGGGATTGGGACCGCCATCGTCACGCTGCAACAGTTCGACGTTGACGCCCTTGGGCAACTCGCTCTTGTGCGTGTCGAAGTAGAGTTGCGCCCCGTGCAGGATATTCTCGCCTAGCGATGCGGTTGGCCCGGACAGGCTCAGGATCATTCCGATCTTCACGGTCTGGTCAGCGGACGCCGCCGTGGTAAAGCCGAGCGACAGCGCCGCTGCGCAGCCGGCCAGTGATCGCAGGTACTTGCAGGCCATTGTTACTTCTCCCCGTTCAGGCGCCATTTTTGGGCGCAGTTTCATGGTTTCGGCGCGCAGCTAAAGCCCTAGCCGGCGGCGCAAGAGCGCCGGATCGGCGGACAAGACGGCCGCATCGATAGAAACAGGTTCGAAGGCGCAGCGCGCGAAGCGGGCCTTGTCGGCAAAGGGCACCGTCGCGTCGATGCCAAGCTTGGCGCGAATGCCGTTCCTTCCAATGCGAACGTACTCGTGGCCGCGTCCCTCCGGCATCACCAGCAGGTCGCGCGAGGCTTCCATGCGCGTCGCCAGGGCGTATTCGACGTCGAGTGGATCGCGGATATCGATGTCCTCATCTACTACGATGACGAGATCGAGATCCTTCAGCGCGCCGAACGCTGCCTGGATGGCATTGCGCTGGAACCCGTCGTGCTGCGCCGACTTTTTCTCGACCTGGACGACGGCGTGAAAGCGATGCAAGCCGCCGGCGGTCATCTCCGCGTCCTTGACGATGGGGATGGCTGCCTGCAGCACCTTCAGCAGGCTCGCCTCCAGCACGTACTTGCGCAGCATGATGGTTTCGCGGCCATAGCCGTTGATGGCGTGGTAGATCGGTTTGTCGCGGTGCGTGACGGCTGTCACTTCCAGAATCGGCGCGTTGTCTTCCGGCGAGAGATAGCCGACGAATTCGCCGAACGGCCCCTCGAGATGCACCTCGTCGATGAGCATTCGCCCCTCGAGCACGATTTCCGTCTCGGCCGGCACCAGCAGATCCTGCGATACGGCCTGGACAACCGGCAACGCGCGACCTGCCAGACCGCCAGCGACTGCGATCTCGTCCGCCCCCTCCGGCATCTGCGAGCCCATGGTCGCCGCCGTGTATTGCAGGGCTATGTCGGTCCCGATGCAAACGGCGACCGGCAGCGCCGTCTTGCGCCGCTGCGCCCGCTCGAAAGCGAGCCGCAGATGCCGGCCGAAGTCGAGCTTGATCGCCACGCGGTTCGATCCGACCAGCTGCAGGCGATGATACGAGGCGTTGTAGACGCCCGTCTCCGGATCGCGAACGATGACGACGCCGGCCGTGATGAACCGGCCGGAATCTGCCGCAGTGTGATGCAGCACCGGCAGCATCCGGCCGAGGTCGATATCGTCCTTATGGATGTACTGCTGCACCGGCGCCTTCTCCAGCCGCATGGGGGGACGCGGATCCCCCAAGGCGCGACCGATGAACTGGCGGATGCTGCGGAAATCCACGCCGAAGGCCGCTTCGCAGTTCGCCTGGCAGGCGAGGAAGTTGCCGACGACGGGCAGGTCATGACCTTTCACATCGGTGAACAGCAGCGCGGTCTCGCCGTCGCGCTTCTTCATAATGGCGGCGAGCTCAAGGTGCGGGTCCGCCGGCGCGGTGTAGGCCTGCAAGCGCCCGCGCTCGACCATCCGATCGAGCGCCGAGCGGAAGCGCGTATCAAGCACATCTGAATTCTGGAGCTGAGCGACCATAAAGAGACTTCCTGCAAATTCCAGCGAACTAAGATACCGCCTGCGAATTGCGTGCCAGTTCTACTCCGCCGCCGCCGGCTTCTTGGCGCGCGCCTCATCGTGCGCGAGGTCGTAGGTCGCGAGCATGCGGTCGAGCAGTGAGCCTGCCTTGGCCCAATCGTATGTCCTGAACGAATGACCCTTCGTGACGAAAGTCGCCCCAGCGTAGAACATTTCATATTGCTGGTGACGCGAGCCGAACTCGGAGCCCACGGCATCCCAGGCAAGCTTGTAGAACTTCACCTTCTGTTCGGCGTCGGCCGCCGGCGACTGTTGGGTCCTGTGAATCAGATCGGCAAGTTCGGGCACGTCGAAATCGCGTACGGAGGACGGAAGCATGATCATGCCGCCGCCGGCGAGCTCGCGCAACGACGTCACGAACTTTGGATAGAGCTGCTGGGTCAACACCTGGGCGGCGTAAAGAGTGTGCGCATCCGGCACGAAATATTGCCCCCGCTGGTGGCCCTTCGTCTCCATGGCGACGACCAGCGCGTCGACCATCGCCGATTCTGCAGCGAGCTGCCCGAGGATTTCGCGCACCTGCGGAAAGCCCAGAATGCCGTTGATCTCGCCGATGCGCCTGGCAATCCCGAGCAGGAAGCGCAGCTTCACAGAGAGCCGGATCATCGCCTGGTAGTTCTGATAGACGTGCGCCGGCGTCGCGTGGAACTGCTTTTGGCACATCTCGATGTTCTCGACGATGAACACCCGATCCCACGGCACTTTCACGTCGTCGAAATAGATCACCGCATCATTTTCGTCGAAGCGGCTCGACAGCGGGTAATCGAAGACGGAGCCGGCTGCCGCCTCATACGACTTGCGCGACAGGACCTTGAGCCCCTTTGCGTTCATGGGGATCGCGAACGACAGCGCGTACTTCTCGTCACCGGGCTGCAGCGGCTGGATACAGGTCACGAAGACTTCGTTGGCCATGATGCCGCCGGTGGCGAGCATCTTGGCCCCGCGAACCGTGATGCCTTCGGCACTGCGGTCGACGATGCCGGCGCTGAGGAATTCAGATTTCTGCTGGTTCGCCGCCTTGCCGCGATCCGCCTGCGGATTGATGATGACATAGGTGAGATAAAGATCATTGTCGCGGGCGTAACGATAATACTCGGCAAGAGCCTTACCGCGTGCCGGGTCGTAGGCATCGAAGACGTCGCAGCCCATGTACATGCCCGCGATGCACGAAGCCACATGGTCCGGTGCACGGCCGACGAAGCCACCATGCAACTCGGTCCAGCTCTCGAGGCCGCGGCGGCGTTCGACCAGTTCCTGGTAGCTCGCCGGCAGCTGCCAGATGCGATTCGCGCGCGCGCCCGTCCCTTCGACGCCATAGGTCATCAACTCAAGGTTCTCCGGCGCGCTCTGAAAGTCGAACAGCTTGGAGATTGAACCGACAGTGTTGGCGAAAGCAGGATCAGTGGTCACATCCGTGACACGACGGCCGTCGATATAAACGACGCGGCCATCACGAAGCGATTGTGCGTGTTGCGAGCCGTTCTTGAGCATCGTGAAGCGGAGCCTTTCCGGGTGATCAGAAATAATGGAGCGGCAGCGGCCAGGCGGGCGTCGCCTGGTTTTGGTCCTGTAGGCTGTGATAGCGCCCGCCGAAAAAGACCAGCGGTCCCTCGCCTTCGGAGGGCACCGAAAACCGCAGCACTTCGACGACGAAGATGACGTGGTCGCCGCCGTCGTAGTGCGCGTAGGGGCGGCATTCGAAATGCGCTAACGCACCGTCGAGCAATGGCGCCTCGAGATCGCTCACGACGTGAGCGACATCGCGCCATTTGTCGGTCTGCGCCTTGGCGAAACGGTCGGACAGGTCGCGTTGGGCTCGGGACAGCAGATTGATGCCGAAGCTGCGCGCTTCGAGCATAGCATTCAGGCTGTAGGCGCTGCGCCCAATGCTGAATAGAACCAGCGGCGGGTCGAGGGACACGGAATTGAACGAGCTCATCGTCAGGCCAATGAGCGCGCCATCGGCCGCTTTGGCCGTGACCACGGCGACCCCGGTCGCGAAGCGACCGAGCGTCATGCGAAAGGCCTGAACATCGAACGCAGCGCTCGGAGCCGCCGGCGGGCCCTGCACGCTGACTGTCATGTGCGCGAGTCGCACCACGCCTTTGCTCCCCTGCATAAAGCTTAGTCTGAAAGCTTTGTAACAAAGGTGTCAAGGCGCAAATTCGGTGCACCCCGCACAGAACCCCGGCATCGCCATGTCAGTGGTTACACTCGTCAACGGCGCTTGCGCACCCCTTGCTTGAGCGGGGTCGGCGAACGGTCACCGCTCTCGGCAACGCGGCCGAGATAATCGAGCAGACGCAACGCGTTATCCCCGCACACGACGAGCTTCGCCATCAGCGTGCGAAGCGTTTCGAAGGCCTTCTCGTCCAGACAGTCGAACAATGCGTCGTTGCCCTGGACCTGTATGGGCGACAGCTCGCGCAGGCGCTCGCGCGCACGCTCCGTGATGCGCAGTAGCACACGGCGGCGATCGCTCGGATGCTCCCGCTTCTCCACCAAGCCGGCCAGGACAAGCTTGTTGATCTCGGTGGTTACAAAGGCGCCACTGAGGTGTAGATGCTCAGCGATCGCATTTACCCCGATGCCCTCATCCTGCTGATGAGCGATTGCCATCAGAACGCTGTACTGCGCTCCGGGCAGACCTATGAATGCACCAAACCGGCTGCGCACTTCCTGAATGCGTGCCGCAAAGGCCAGCGTGTCATAGACCATCTGACGGAACACTTTGTCAGAGTCGTTCACGAGCAAGGCCGGACGCGACACCGTCTTTGGATAATACGTCGCGTTCGAGTCCCGCTCGGCTCTAGTCTTGCGCGCGTTTTTGACCTTTTCGCCGCCAGACATCGCATGTCCCCTGTTAAACTGTGTATGCTTTTAGAGCCTTCGAATTCCGGGACAGCTTTATCGCAAACTCGTTACTCGGCAAATGGGCCACCGGAATGGCGCGCACTGACAACCTCGTCACGCTACGGCAACTGGTTCGTCCGTCGAGTGCGGCCTCGCACATGAGGCAACTCGAATTTTAATGCATCAAAACAATTCATCGGCGCGTGTCCGGAAGGCCAAGACGTAGGCCAAGGGCCACAACTGAGCTCTGTAGAGCGCGCGTTCCAGAACGTTTCGCGGAGCGGCCGGGCCGGCCTATTCCCTGCAACCCGCCGCCGAGGTGCGCTCAGCGTCGGAAGCGGTTTGAAAATCCGCTTGGAGTGTCTTACGTTTCAGTCAATGGCCATCTTGCGGTACAGGTGTGTTGGCGTCGGCGCTCTCTTGACCGCGCGTGAACTCCTGCTTGCAGAACGGACAGCGCAGCTTCAGCCGCGGGTCAGCCGCTATCGCTTTCGAGAGCATCTTCTCGATGTAATAGTCCTTGCCGCACGAGGGGCATGTCACGGTATTGACCCGGGCCATTGGGGTTCCCCTCTTAAAGCTGTTTGAGCACGTCGGCCGTGAGATAGTCCTCCAACCGCATGCGCGACGTGATCGCCTGCGGGATCGTGATCTTCTGCGGGAAGGTTTTGCGATCGACGGGCTGCGTCGCGTCGATACCGCCCTTGGTCGTGACGATATCGTTCGCCGACGGATCGAGGCGTGTGCCCATCATGCCGGGAATCACGACTAGGTCCTTGTCCCATTGCGAGCGCGTCGCCACGGCCCACAATACCTGCTCCTCATCGAACACATCGACATCCTCGTCGACGACGATGACATGCTTGAGCCGGAAGTCGGAGGAGAGCGCGATGGCGATGACCGTCTTCGGCTCGGCATCGTTCGATTTCTTGACCGAAACGTAGGCGTGCAGACGGGCTGTCCCCGACACCGGCATGTTGACGGCGACGACGCCGGGCACCACGGCCTTGATGCGGTTGTAGAGATAGGCCTCGATCATCGGCGCATCC
>Ga0134126_10006866_pt1 | contig 14318 bp, 10 predicted proteins | sample KB31752_FD_96881 | JGI IMG/M metagenome (GOLD analysis project Ga0134126, IMG submission 96881) | Terrestrial soil microbial communities with excess Nitrogen fertilizer from Kellogg Biological Station, Michigan, USA - KB3-175-2 | ecosystem: Environmental > Terrestrial > Soil > Unclassified ... | reverse complement strand
TTCTGTGCGCCCGGCGCGCCGTCCTGCCAAAGCGGGATTTCCTGTCCACGGTCCATCCCGAACAGCACGCTCGAAAATAGAATGAAACTGCAAAAGATTCTGTGGTTCATGGCAAAGATAGAGGAGTCTATCACAGCAATCGCGACGCATGACCGGCATTGGCTGACTTCAGGCGAGACGTGCGAACATGCTTTTTGAACTTCTGCAAGGCATCTGTGCGTCCGGAGAATGGAGCCCTACGTCTGAAAACCCACTCGAAACTGATCTGTCTTGCTGTGGCCGCATGCGCGATCGCTTCCGCCGCGACGCCCCTCGCGCTCGATCCGGCGAATCCTCATTACTTCCTATTTCGCGGCAAATCCGCGGTTCTGGTCACTTCCGGTGAGCATTACGGTAGCGTCATCAATGCCGATTTCGACTATGTCCGATATCTTGACGAACTCGCTCGAAATCATCTAAATTTGACGCGCATTTGGGTCGGCCCTTATCGTGAGGTTGCCGGCAGTTTCAAAATTGCCGGTAACACGCTTGCGCCGCAACCCGCCAGTTTTCTGCCGCCATGGCCGCGCTCCAACGTTCCAGGCGCGGCGGACGGCGGCAATCGATTCGATCTAGCCCACTGGAATCCGGCCTATTTTGCACGCTTGCGCGATTTTATCGGCCAGGCCTCGCGCCGCGGCATTGTGGTCGAGGTGAACCTGTTCTGCCCATATTACGAAGAGGCCATGTGGAAAGTGAGTCCGCTGAATGCCGCGAACAATATCAACGGAGTGGGTAGCGTGCCGCGGACGGAAGTGCTGACGATGAAGCATTCCGGTCTTCTCACCATTGAGGATGCCATGGTCCGTAAGATTGTGACCGAGTTGAACGGCTTCGATAATCTCTATTACGAGATTTGCAATGAACCGTACTTCGGCGGCGTCACGTCCGAATGGCAGCGCCACGTCGGCGGTCTAATTCGCGCGACGGAGCAATCGCTCGCGAACCGGCATCTCATCTCGCAGAATATTTCGAACGGATCGAAGCGCGTTGAGCAGCCTGACCCGAACGTATCCATCTTCAACTTCCACTACTCACGGCCTCCCGAAAGCGTTGCAATGAACTACGGCCTCCAGCGCGTCATTGGCAATAACGAGACAGGCTTCGACGGGCAGGCGGATGCTACTTATCGGATTCAAGGTTGGGATTTTCTGGCTGCGGGCGGCGGTCTTTACAATAACCTCGATTATTCGTTTGCTGTTGGGCATGAAGACGGCTCGTTCCATTACGATGCCGCTACTCCAGGAGGCGGCAGCCCGGCTCTCCGTAAGCAACTCGGCATTTTGTCGACATTCTTCAACTCGCTCGATCTGGTCGATCTTCAGCCCGTCGATGCGCGTGCAAAATCTCCGGAGCCTAACGCTCCTACGCTACGGGCGATTGCCGCCGCTGGGCGTGATTACGTCGTTTATGTTTATCACGCTCGCATCGATCCCAAGGCTAAGCCGAAGTACATTGTCGATTCCACAGTCCATCGCGATAAGCTCTTACTCGATTTCCCGCCCGGCAATTACGAGCAATACTGGCTAAATACCCGTAAGGGCGCTACGGAAGGCAAGAAGCGTTTTCATCACTCCGGCGGCGAGCGTACGTTCGAATCGCCCGCTTATTCGGAAGACGTCGTGCTCCGGATTCGTCGCATAGGGTCGCGTCAGCCGTAAACGCGGAGATCTCCACCCATCTACATACCCGGTCTACCGGGCCTCATCTACCCGAACCAAGGGATGCCGGAGAACGCGGCGAGTTTCCTAACCTTGGAATTATCGGAAACACCATGGTCCCCCAACGCGTTTTTGCCGCGGCAGTTCTTGCGTTCCTGCTGCTAAGCGCTTCCTGTTCCCGGCCGGGGAATGCGGAAACCAAGCCGGCCGGCGACACGAGCTCCTTGCCGATCGTGGCAGTCCAGAAAGCGTGTACCAATACTCTCTCACGGAATCTGACCTTGACGGCGGAATTCGAGCCCTATCAGGAAATCGACGTGATGGCGAAAGTGGCCGGCTATGTGAAACAGATCAATGTCGATATCGGCGATCGCGTCCGGCGTGGGGCGCTGCTGGCCACGCTAGAAGTTCCGGAAATGTCCAACGAGCTTGCGAAAGCGGCGGCCGGCGTCGAACGCAGCGATGCGGAGGTGAAGAAGGCGCAAGATGACGTGCAGCGCGCAAAAGCGGCGCACACCATCGCTCATCTGTCCTATCAGCGCCTTAGCGACGTTTCGAAAGCCCGGCCGGGCCTGGTGGCGCAGGAGGAGATCGACAACGCGCAGAGCAAAGACCTGGTGACGGAAGCTCAAATTTCGTCCGCGCAATCGAGCCTCGCGGCCGCCGAGCAGGAGTTGAAGGTGAACCAGGCCGAACAGGCTCGCCTCAAAACGATGTTCAACTATACGATTGTCGCCGCTCCGTTCACTGGCGTTATTACGAAGCGGTATGCGGATACGGGTTCCATGATTCAGGCCGGCACCTCCTCGCAGACGCAGGCGATGCCGATTGTCCGGTTATCGCAAAACAATCTGCTGCGGCTCATTCTTCCCGTGCCGGAATCGGCTGTTTCCGGCGTTCATATCGGCCAGCACGTGGAGGTGAAAGTGCCGACTTTGCATCGCTCTTTCCCCGGAAAAGTGGCTCGGTATGCCGATAAAGTGCAGCTTTCCACGCGAACCATGGATACAGAGGTGGACGTGCAGAATCCGTCGCTGGTGTTGATCCCCGGCATGTACGCCGAGGTGAATCTTCAGTTGGCGGTGCGCAACAACGTCCTGACCATACCAATCGCGGCGATTGACAACAGCGATAACAAGACACGCGTGTTCAGGGTGACTTCCGAAGGCGCTATCGAGGCCGTTCCAGTTACTCTCGGCCTCCAGACCTCCACCAATGCCGAAGTGCTTTCCGGGCTGAAAAATGGCGACATGATCGTCGTCGGCAACCGCGCCGGGCTTAAGGCGGGTGAAAAAGTTCAGCCGGCGGTTGTCAGCCTCTACGATTCAAAAGCAACTTCGTAATGTCACGTTTTGCGATCAAAACCCCGTATTTCATTGTTGTTCTCTGCCTGGTGATTCTGGTTGTCGGCACGGCGGCCGTCCTGCGCATGCCCGTGGACATGTTTCCGTCCATGGATATTCCGGTTGTCGTAGTGGCCACGTTTTACAACGGAATGCCGCCTGAGCAAATTGAGAACGACATCACCAGCCGCTTTGAGCGTTTCTTCACGCTTGCGAGCGGTATCGAGCATATCGAATCGCGTTCTCTCACCGGCGTCAGCATTATCAAAGTCTACTTTCAGCCCGGTTCCAATGCCGATTCCGCGGTCACCACTATCTCGAATCTCGCCATGGCGCAGTTGCGCCGTCTACCCCCCGGCACCCTTCCGCCGGTGGTGTTAAAGTTTGACGCCTCGAGCCTTCCCGTGTGTCTGGTCACGTTCAAGGGGCAGGGCATGAATCAAACCAAGATCCGCGATCTTGCGCAATTCGTCGTGCGCAATCAGATCGCGAGCGTGCCGGGAGCATCGGTGCCTCCCCCGTTCGGAGGGCGCTACCGCCAGATCATGGTCTACGCCGATCCCTACAAGCTCGAAGCCCATCAGCTGAGTTTGATGGATGTGGTGCGAAGCATCAATCTGGCGAATCTCATTCTTCCGGCTGGTGACGTTCAGATTGGGCCGCTGGATTACAACATCTACACCAACAGCCAGCTCAACAGCGTTCAGGAAATCAATAATCTCCCGATCAAGACGGTCGGCACGAGTCCGGTAAGAATTAAAGACATCGGTGTGGCCAAGGATGCCTACCAGATTCAAACCAACCTTGTGCGGGTGGATGGCCAGCGCTCTGTGTATTTACCGGTCCTCAAGCAAGGCGGCGATACAAACACCATCGCCGTGGTGAATGGGGTCCGGCAGACGATAGGCAAGCTGTTCGACGTCCCAAAACAACTGGTGAGCCGTGTGGTCTTCGACCAGTCGCGTTTCGTCAAAACCGCGATTGACACTCTGCTTCACGAGGGTGGCATGGGATTGTTTCTCACGTCGCTGATGATTCTGATTTTTCTCGGGAGCATGCGTGCGACCGTGGCGGTGTTCTTCTCCATTCCGCTGTCGGCGCTCGTGACGTTTATCGCACTGCAGTTAGGCGGCAGCTCGATCAACAGTATGATGCTGGGTGGCCTGGCGCTGGCGTTTTCAAGGCTGATCGACAACTCGGTCGTGGTGCTCGAGAACATCTACCGGCATCTCGAAATGGGTGAACCGCCCGAAATTGCGGCGGAAGTGGGCGGCCGCGAAGTGGCTCTGCCCGTACTCGCCGCGACCCTTACCACCGTCGTGGTTTTCTTCCCCGTAACCTTCCTCTACGGAGTGAGCCGCTATCTCTTTTCGGCGCTGGCTCTCGCCGTGGGACTTTCGCTGTTTGCCTCGTTCGCGGTGGCAATGACCGTTGTTCCGCTGTTCTGTGCGCGCTTTATCAAGCACGCGGGCCAGCACGAGACGCCATCGGCGGAGCACGATGTGGATTACGCGCCGCCGCGCAAAGCGGGTTTTGGCGACCGCTTCAACGCCTGGTTTAACCGGCATTTCGAGCGTTTTCTTGGCTCTTACGATCGTGCCGTGGGGGTGACGCTGCGCCGTCCGGTGCTCACGCTGGCAGCCTTCGGAGTCGCGTTTCTGGCGAGCCTTCTTATCTTCCCTCTGCTCGGCGTTTCGTTCTTTCCCCGCACCGACGCCGGACAATTTGTCATAAACCTGAAGGCGCCTCCGGGCACTCGCCTGGGCGTAACGGAGCGCGAAGTTGCGCGGGTAGAGGACATTATCCGGCAGACGGTGTTGCCTAAGGATTTGGGAATCATATTGTCCAATATCGGCACAGTTCCCGGTTTTTCCGCGATCTACACGACGAACTCCGGAATGCATACGGCGTTTGTGCAAGTGAGTCTCAAGCCTGGGCACAAGATCGGCAGCTACGAATACATGGCCCGGGTGAAGCGTATTCTCGCGGATCGGATGCCTGAACTATCCGCCTATTTTTCAAGCGGCAGCCTTGTCGATGCGGTGTTGAATCTTGGCCTTCCCGCGCCGATCGACGTTCAGATCGGCGGCTCCAATATGCAGCGTAGTTACAATCTGGCGCTGGATCTTTCCCAGAAGATTCAGCAAATCCACGGTATCGCCGACGTTTATATCCCACAGGATCTCGATTATCCGGCCCTGAAACTAAACATTAACCGAATGCGAGCGGCCGAGTTAGGCCTCACGCAAAAGGAAGCTGTCGACAACATCATCACCGCGCTTACCTCTAACCAGATGATCGCGCCCAGCTACTGGATCGACCCCAAGAGCGGATTCGATTACATGTTGACCGTACAATATCCGGAAAAGCAAGTGAATAACTTGCTTGATTTGCGCTCTATTCCCCTGCACGCGCCGAATTCTCCTGAGCCTACCCGGCTTGACGCCATCACCGGCATTACGCGCGTCGATGCTCCTACCGAAGTCGATCATTATCAGATCCGGCGAGTCATTGATATCTATGTGCGGCCGTTAAGCGAGGATCTCGGCCGAATCGCGAACCGGATCGATTCGATTGTCGCGTCGACGAAGATTCCGGAAAGCACGTCCGTGACTCTGCGCGGCATGGTGCAGGGCATGCGCCAGTCGTTTAAGAGCTTTGGAATCGGTTTGTTGCTCTCGCTGGCATTGCTCTATCTCATTCTGGTTGCGCAGTTCCGGTCCTTTGTCGATCCGTTCATCATCCTGCTGGCATTGCCGCCGGCGGTTTCCGGCGTTTTACTGACGCTCTGGATGACCGGCACGACGCTGAATGTCATGTCCCTGATGGGCATTGTGATGCTTGCCGGCATCGCACTCTCGAATAGCATTCTGATGGTGGAATTCGCGCACCGGCTGCTCCAGGAGGGCCGGACTGTTGCCGACGCGATTGCCATTGCCTGCCGCGTCCGGTTGCGTCCGGTTCTAATGACGTCGCTCGCCACCATCATCGGTCTGCTGCCTATGGCGTTCAAGATGGGCGAAGGAAGCGAAGCGTACGCGCCGCTCGCGCGCGCTCTCATCGGTGGGCTGACGCTCTCCGTGATTCTGACCGTCTTCCTCGTCCCCGCCGGCTTTCTGCTGGTTTATCGAAAACGCGACGCTCACAGTGGTGAACCTGTGACGGCGGGCGCCGTGGAGGTTCAAGGGTGAATCGTTCACTGACGATTTGTGCCGCTGCCCTGGCCGTCGTTGTTGCGTGCTTCGCGCAGAACCAGCCCATTCCCGTGCCTCCGACAGCGAAGCCGCCGCAACCTGCGCCGGCCGCTCCCGGCGCGACGCACCTGACGCTGCCCGAAGCCGAGCAGATGGCGCTGAAGCAAAACCCGAAAATCAGCCAGGCTCAGTATCAGGCGCGCGCGTATGGTGAAGTGGTCAGCGAATTTCGTTCCGCTTACTTCCCAACGGTTGCAGGCAATATCACGGCCGTGGGAGCCGACGACGGAAGCCGTCTCGCGGCGGGAGCGCTCAACAATCCGGTGCTCTACAGCCGCGTCGGGACGGGCGTGACGCTGAGTCAATTGATCACCGATTTCGGACGAACGTCGAGTCTGGTGCAATCGGCATCGCTCGGCGCTCAGGCGCAGCAGCAGGCGCTGAACTTTACGCGCAGTGATATCGTGCTGCAGACGGACGGAGCGTACCTCGGCGTGCTGCGGTCACGAACGGAACTTGCGGTGGCGAAAGAAACCGTGCAGAACCGACAGCTTGTGACGGATCAGGTGCAGGCGCTGTTTCAGAGCAAGCTGAAGTCGTCGCTCGATCTCACGTTCGCGAAAGTCAACCTGGCTGATGCGCAGCTCTTGCTATCGGCAGCCGAGAACAAGGTTCGCTCCGCCGAAGCGGAACTGGCGCGAGTGCTTGGGCTGCCCGCGAACACCTCGTTTGCGCTTGTCGATCCAGCCATAGGGGAACAACGTCCGGGCGATTCCAACAGCTACGTGCAGCAGGCGCTCCAGAAGCGGCCGGATCTGCTCCAGCGCCGTCTCGAAGTACGCTCAAGCCAGGAATTTGCGACGGCTGAAGCGCGCTTGACCAGGCCGAGCGTAGGGCTCTTCGGGTCCGCCGGCTACGTGCCCGCCGGCGTGACACAGGTGCCCGGCACGTTTGGCGCTGTCGGGGTCAATCTGAACATACCCGTATTCAATGGCGGTCTGTATCGCGCAAGGCGGTATGAAGCCGACGCCCGCGCGGCGGCGGCCGAGCAGGGGCTTCACGACCTGGAGCTGCAGATTCGCCGCGATGTCCGCGTGGCGTGGCTGAATGCCAATAACGCATACGAACGGCTGGGGTTGACACAGCAATTGCTCGACCAGGCGAAACTTGCGCTCGATCTATCGCAGACGCGCTATCGACTTGGGCTTTCGTCCATCGTCGAATTGAGCCAATCGCAACTGCAATATACGTCGGCGGAAATTGCCCAAGCCAGCGCGAGATACGACTACGAAGCGCAGCAGTCTTTCCTGCAATATCAGGCGGGTTTGTTGCACTAATCCGAAGCGACGCCGAAATGTGGCCTTTGCACACTCATCGTCAAGAACCCGTCACTCAATCGCCTGCGTCTGCAGAGCCATTCATGATGGCCGTGTTGCCTCAGCTAGCCGAGCAACAGCGCCTCGCCTGGTGCGTGGACGGCAGCGCCTGGAGACTCGATATTGTGTTCACGTTAGACGAGGCGCTCCTGCGCGCGGAGCGGGACAAGCCCTCGGTGATTCTGCTCGACCGGGACCTCTCGAATAGCGACTGGCGCGCGGCAGTTCACAAATTTTGTAAGCTTCGTCCCGCCCCCAGCGTCTTGCTTGCCTCGCCCGTTGCCGATCAATATCTCTGGGACGAGCTTGTCGCGAACGGCGGCTATGATGTCGTCATTAAGCCGTTTCAGGCAGGCGAGTTGAAACGCGTCATCGCCTCGGCGCATGCCTTCTGGAAGAGCCGTTTGCCGCGCGGGTAAACGGCGGTAAACGGTTCTTTCGTGCTATTTGGCGATGGCGTAGCCGCTCATGGACACAACTTGCGGACTCCCGTATGACGTGTCGTTGAAAACAAGCGAAGTGCTCCGTTCGCCTACCGCCTTCGGAGAAAAGTCGAACGACACGGCGCACGTCGTGTAGGGAGCGACCGCCGAGCCGCACGTATTTTGAGTGATCGCAAAATCCTGCGTGTTGCCGCCGAAGAATTGAATGCTTGTGAAGCGGATTGCCGGGCTTCCGGGATTGTAGATATAGACCACGTAGGACCCGCTGGTCTCGCCGAGATGGCGAGTGGGGAATTGCCACGTCAAGCGCGAAAATTTCAGAGGGGCGCTGACCGCAGTTCCGCTGATGGATATCTCTTGTGGACTATCGCTTAGATCGTCAGTGAAAACTAGCCCGGCGTACCGCTGGCCCGGGCTCTCGGAGAAAAGTTGAACGCCACCGCGCATGTCGTGTAAGGCGCAAGTGTCGAGCCGCAGGTATTTTGAGTGATCGCAAAATCTCCGGAGTTGCTGCCCCCGAGTTGAATGCTGGTGAAATGGACCGCCGAGCCGGTCGGGTTGTAGACGTATTCCACGTAAGATCCGCTGGTTTCGCCAACCGGGCGGGTCGGAAATTGCCACGATAAGCGCGTGAATTTCAGTAGGTAACTCCCACCGCCACTGATAGGCACAACCTGCTGGCTGTTCTTTGTGTTGTCATTGAGGACGAGGAACGTCGTCAGTTCACCCGCGCCGTAAGGAGTTAGAGTCAGAGTTACGCTGCAACTCGCATTAGCGGCAAGAGTCGGGCCACAAGTCGTTCCGGTAATCTCAAACTCCGGCGGGCCGTTTTCTTCGTCGAATTGCGTATTGCCGCCGGCAAGTTTAGGGCTGGCTAAAGCCGCCGTCTGCGGTCCGGCGTTATAGATTGAAATCACCCCGGGCCCGCTCGTCTTCCCAATCGGAACCGGACCGAATGTGAACGGAGATGGAGAAATTTGCAGATCTGCGTCCACGATCGGCTTAGCCGTCAGCAGAAGCGCATGCTCCTGGTAATCGGGAACGGCGGCATCACCGGACGCAATAATCTGCCCGGCGTTGTTAATACCGTTTGCGTTAGGTCCGTTCTCATAACCCAGGTTCCAGCCAGATCCGGCCTGAAGAAGAGTGCTCAGATCGATGATTTGCCCATTCTCCGCAAGAAATGGGTGGAAGGTATGGTCCTCATTCATAGCGCCACCAACCACTTGTGCGCTTTCGTTGATGCCTGTAACCTGACCGTAGGGATCGCTGCCAATTGCGCCGAGGTCCGTGAATTTTCCGTCCTGCCAGAGAAACGCATGAGATCCGTCAGCCCCGTACTGGGAGCCCGCCACTTGGCCCTTGTTGTTGATCACGGGCGGCCTAATCGTAACGAAACCCGGCGCTAACTTGCCCAAATCGGTCATCTGCCCGTCCTGCCACAGAAACGTATATTCGCCAAAATTCGAGTAGCCGACAACCTGCCCGCTATCGTTAATGCCAGTAGCCACGGTATCAACGTCGGCTCCGCCCAACGTGCCGAGATCCGTCATCTGGCGGTCCTGCCACAGAAATGCATGATCGGCGCCGCTCGCCGTTAGTGAATCGCCGACGATTTGACCAAGGTTATTGATGGCTCGGGCGGAACTTTCTGAGCCCCCTAAAGTGCCGAGATCCGTCATCTGGCCGTTCTGCCATAGAAACGCGTGGCTGCCGCCGTTGCCGCTAGAGTTCTCCGCCGTTCCGACGATCTGGCTCTTGTCGTTAATCGCTAGGGCACGGGTAGAGTCGTAGCCCGGCAATGTGCCGAGATCCGTCAACTGGCCGTTCTGCCATAGAAATGCGTGATGGACGCCTTGGAGATTCGTATCCATATAGGCCGTCCCGGCCACCTGGCCGCTGTTATTAATTCCCGAAGCCTCACTGGTCTTGTAGCCAGGCAATGTGCCCAGATCCGTAACGGCGTAAACGGTGTATCCGTTTTGCGGTGGCTGCTGCGCCATCGCAAGGCCAGCCACGAACACCGGCAGACAAAGCACGGTCCAAATCTGCGACCGAAAATAGCGAGATTTCATAAGCCGTGCCTCCGGTGCACGGATGCATCTTACTGTGACCCGATAGCAGTAAGTTGACGTCTAACCGAGTGAATTTATATCACAGTCCGAACAAATTTCAGCGGGGAAAGTTACGGATAGGTATTTAATCGGAAATCGCGATAATAGATGAATTACAAGGAATAACGCCTGAATATGCCATATTTAAGTCGTGTTGAAGCAATGTATCACGTGATGGCCCGTGGTACTTTAACGCTATTCAGCGACCGTCGGTGGATAATAAGAATCGCTCGTGAAGCAGAATAAATACGACGATCCCGAATTTTTTGCCAGTTACAGCCAGATGCCGCGTTCGGTTCGCGGGCTGGAGGCCGCGTCAGAATGGCCCGTTTTGCGCGCTCTGCTTCCGGACCTCCGTCACAAGCGGCTGCTCGATCTCGGCTGCGGGTTTGGCTGGCACTGCCGCTATGCGCGCGAGGGGCAGGCGCGGCGAGTTGTTGGGGTCGATCTCTCGGAGAACATGCTGGCGCGGGCGGCGGACATGACAGCCGATCCGGCAATCGAGTACCGCCGCTCGGCGATCGAGGACATCGAGTTTCTCCCTGGAGAATTCGATGTGGCGTTCAGTTCGCTGGCGCTGCACTATGTCGAGAGGTTCGACGCCGTATGCCGAAAGATTCACGAGTTCCTGACGCCTGGCGGCGCGTTTGTCTTCTCCGTGGAGCATCCGATATTCACGGCGCTGGCGGCACAACAATGGCATTTCGGGCCGAATGGCGAGCGGCTTCATTGGCCGGTCGACGACTATCACACGGAGGGTCCGCGCCACACGCATTGGTTGGCGGACGACGTGGTCAAATATCATCGAACCGTTGCGACTTACGTCAATACGTTGATCGATTCCGGCTTCCGCATCTCGAAGCTCCTGGAGCCTGAGCCATCGCCGGAACTCCTGGCGGAGCACCCCGAGTTGATCGACGAGCGCCGCCGTCCGATTTTCCTGTTGATCGCGGCGGACAGAGAATAAATCTCGTGTAGGGGACGGGCAGGCACGGCCCGAGCGTGATTCCGGAATGCTCGAAACGGAGCCGCCGCACGTAAGTGGGAAGGTTGCCCGGCAACACGAGATAGCGTTACGCTAGCTGATCACGCCCTTACGTACCGCATACAGAATTAACTCCGGAATGCTGTGCAGATTCAGCTTCTGCATCAGATTGCCGCGATGCGTGTCAACTGTATGAGGGCTTAGGTTAAGCGCCGCCGCGATTTCTTTCGTCGTCTGCCCTTCGGCCAGCAGTTGCAGCAGCTCACGTTCCCGCGGCGTCAGCAGTTCATAGCTATCCTCGACGCCGCGCTGCCTGATCTGGCGCACGTAGTCTTCTACTAACAATTTGCCGATCGCCGGAGAGAAGAACGCCTTGCCCTCGCTGACCGCGCGCACCGCTTGAATCAGGTCGGCTTCGGCCGAGTCCTTCAACAGATATCCTCTTGCGCCCGCCTTCAGCGCTCGAAGCACGTAGCTCTCGTCGGAATGCATGCTGAGGATAACAATCGCGGTCCTGGGGCGGGCCGCGACGATGCGCGCCGCTGCTTCAATTCCGTTCAGCGTCGGCATCGCAACGTCCATGACAACGACATCGGGCGAGTGCTCTTCGGCCAGTTGGATGGCCTCGCGGCCGTTGCTCGCTTCACCGACGACGCCAAACCCCGGCTCCCGTTCGAGCAGCAGGCGGAGTCCTCCGCGCATCACCGTGTGATCGTCGGCAAGAACGATTCGAAGCGGCTTCATCCCGTTTTCGCTCACCATTACGTTCTCACGACGATGTCCGAAGTAGGCCGTTCGGCCGCCCATACATCGTTATCTCCGGCGACGGCTCAAGCGGCAGGGGCAATTCCACGGAAAGAAGAGCGCCTGCGCCCTCCTCCGACACGACGCGAAAAACGCCGCCTAGATGTTTCACCCGCTCCTCCATGCCCAGCAGCCCCAGTCCTTTGTCGCGGCGCGGCTGAAAGCCCGCGCCATCGTCCTGGATGGAGAGAAATAACCGCGTGGGCTCCTGCTTCACGTGAATCCGCACGCTCTGGGCTTTCGCGTGGCGGTAACAGTTATGCAGTGCTTCCTGAACGACGCGATATACGCAGGTCTTGTGCTCCTCCGGCAGTTCGTCGGAAACGCCCTCAGCAGCGACATTCACTCGAAGTCCGGTTGTGCGCGACACTTCACGAGCCTGCCATTGCAGCGCTGGGGCAAGTCCCAAATCGTCCAGCATCGAAGGCCGCAACAGGAGCGACATGTTACGGACGACAGCAACGGTTTTCTCGGCCAGTTGCCGGATCGACTGTAATTGGCCTTGTAACGGATCTCCCGCGGTGGCGGGCAACTCTTTGGCAAGATTGCCGGCGTTCAGCAACAGGGCCGAAAGCGATTGCCCCACTTCGTCGTGCAACTCGCGTGAAATAGTCCGGCGTTCCTGTTCCTGTGCGTCGACCAGCCGTGCCGAGAGCTCCTGCAACTCGCGTCGCGCATCGACAATCTCGCGAAATCGCAGTTGCGCCTCCCGCTCCAAATGCAGTATGCGATACATGCTGACGGCCGCGAGCACGATGCCGATGCCCACTGTCAGCGCGAGCATCAGAATCATCCGCAGGCGGAACTGCCGGAAGAGTTGCGTTAACAGCGTATTCCCCTGTTCCAGTTGGTGCTCGTTCACCTTGCTTACCTGATTGGCCAGGCTGATCATGGTCATGCGGCGCGGCAGCACCTGGTCCCGCATAAATGCATAGCCGCGTGAACGCCGTTCCGGCGCATCCCACGCCAGCGCGGGCTTTAAGGCATTGAAATAATCCGATAATTCTTCCGCGAGATGATTGAACGGCGCCACTTCCTCCGGATTCAGCATCTTGCGATATTGGGCGATCGAGGCTTCAATCGTGAGGCGAGTCTTTTCGAAGTGCGCGCGGTGTCCTTCCGCCATCGCGTCGTTGGGTTCCAGAAGGAAGTCGCGGACGTAGGTTCCCGAAAGATAAATGTCAGACCGGAGTTGCTCCAGAATGCGGTCGCGGAGGATGTAATCTTCACGAATTCTTTGATTGCGGGTCTGGATTTGGCGCACCACCGACAGTCCGCTGATGCCGGCCAGAGTAAGCAGAGCTAACAGGCCGCCGAAGCCAATCCATAGCAGAAACTGCGTCTGTTTTCCGTCTGTTCTTACTTTTACGGATAGAGCCACTGTCGAGGGAACATCCTCTACTTACTATGACATTGCGCGGGCGGCGCAAGCTCACTTTCGGGCGGCGGGCTGCTGCACGAATATCTCGCAAGCTCGATCGAAAAATGCCGTTACTTCCGGCGTGTCACCCACTTCGGCGTTCGCCATCATGGAGAAGACAATCCAGCGGCCTGATGTTGTGAGCAGATAGCCGGATAATGCTGAGACATGTGAGAGAGAGCCGGTCTTGGCATGCACGCGCTCTCCACCCATCAACCCTTTGAAACGCCGCCGCAGCGATCCATCAATGCCGCCGACCGGCAGCGAGTCGAGCCATAACTTCTTTTCTGGGCGCGTCCACATGTAGCGCAGCAGCGTCACGGTGGATGCCGGCGTTGTCACTCCTTGCCGCGCGAGGCCGGAGCCGTCACCGAAATCGTAGCCATCGTTCGTAATCCCGGCTTGTTGCAGAAACTTCTGCCGCTCGTCCAGACCGGCCGCGAGCGTTCCCACATTGCGCGTGGCGTATCCAACCTCCCGTAGCAGCATTTCCGCGTGCAGGTTCTGGCTGACTTTGTTGACAACCTGAACGATCTGCCACAAAGGCGCGGATTCGAGAGATGCCAACTCCGTGCCCGAAGGAAGACTCGCGAGCAGCGGCGCGTCCAGCGGGTCCGCAACATTGTTCAAATCGCGATGCAGCGCCCGCGCTTCACCGTTCACCACGATGCCGCGCTCTTCCAGCGCTTGTTTTAGGGCTTCGGCAGCGAACAGAGCCGGGTCCGCCACGGCGACGTCTTCCTGGATTTTGGAAGCGCTCCGTCCGATCGTGCCGGAGAGAACCAGTTCGTTCGAGCCCGTCGGCCGCGAGATAGTGACGTGGCTCTCGGCGGAATTGTCGGTGACCACTTGATTCAATACGACGAAGTAGCCCACATTCGGCTGAAGGCAAACGTCCGCCAGATCGCCCGTCTCCGCCCCTTGCACGGTGAGGCGAAC
>Ga0134126_10006865_pt1 | contig 14319 bp, 16 predicted proteins | sample KB31752_FD_96881 | JGI IMG/M metagenome (GOLD analysis project Ga0134126, IMG submission 96881) | Terrestrial soil microbial communities with excess Nitrogen fertilizer from Kellogg Biological Station, Michigan, USA - KB3-175-2 | ecosystem: Environmental > Terrestrial > Soil > Unclassified ... | reverse complement strand
CTGGTAGGGATCGGTATTGGCGCCGAGTGCGATCACCTTGCACTCATATGCCGGCTTCAGCAGCTCCTGGCGCAGCAGATCCGCCGCCGCCGTCTTGGCAAAGAGCCGCGTCTCGAAATCGAGCCCGGGCGAGAGGCCCAGATAGGCATGCGTCGGCCGCGCGAAACAGTAGACGCAGCCATGCTCGCAGCCGCGATAGGGATTGATCGATTGCTCGAAGGGGATGTCGGGCGAATCGTTGCGCGCGATGATGCTGCGCGAGCTGTCGATCGCCACCGTGGTGCGCAGGGGCGGCGGATCCTCGGCTTCGTCTGCCGGCTGGCGCCAACCGTCATCGACCGCCGCCCGGCTCTCGCGATCGAAGCGCGGCGAGGGGTTGGCGATGGCGCCGCGGCCCTTGCGCGGCCGGTCGGGCAGGGGATCGTCCATGTTCGGGAATATTACGGCTTGCGTCAGAACATATCAAGAACGGCGCCGACGCACCTTCCCCGCCATGCCTCTTAGGCGTCGCGCCATCCGCACGGCCTTCCGACTATAAGGAGCCGTGACCATGATGAAGCGGATCAACCATTCCGGGACGCCTAGATGACGCAGCGCCGCGGGTGCGTCCTCGTCGATCTGGGCCTGCCTTGATGCGTCCGACCATATATCCGGCGAGTACGTCAAATCGAGTGCCGCTTCCGCATGCGCTTGTTGTCCGTCCGGCAGCTTCGCGGCAAAAGCGAGCTCTCGCCGGGCACAAACCGCTTCGACCCGGGCCCGGAGCTTCTCTTCATAGCCGATGCCGCACCGCATCAGCCTCGCATGCGTGGCCTCATGCACGATGGTCAATGCAATCAGCTCCGGTCTGGTCGCGTCGGCCAAGACGTGCCGCTCATCGATTTGGCAGGCATTGAGCAAATAGTTGAAGGATCCCCGGGCGGCTGGCAGTACCCTCACCCATACGCGATCGAAATCGTGAACGAGCCGATCATACCGAATTCGGTCGTATCGCTTGATCAGGCCGTGCGCTTCTTCGACGGGGCGCAAAACCGGCGAACTCTCGTCCGCAGCAGTTCCCACCCAGAGCCCATCGATCCGCCGACCCTTTGATATCCACAGCAAAAGCCGCTCGCTCAGTCGCGCGCGAGCCCTGGGTATCTTCGGCCGCTCCCTCATCGGAAGTCGTGCAATCAGTAGAGGAATTTCCGCCTCGTCCATACGTCCTTTCAAGGGGGCGGGCACGCGGCAGGCTTCGCTTTTTCTCTCCGCCCTGATATCGCCCGCCGGTTATCCTGGCCTGCCATCATGCCGCCCGACAGCACCCCGCCGGTCTCGGTCATCATCCCGACGCTCGATGCGGCGAACGGCCTACCCGTCTTGCTCGCCGCACTCGAAGAAGGACGCGCGGCCGGCGTGCTGCGCGAAGTGATCGTCGTCGATGGCGGCTCGCGCGATGCGACGGTTCCGCTGGCGCAGGCGACGGGCGCGCATGTCGCCGCATCGCCGCGCGGCCGCGGGGTTCAGCTTGCGACCGGCGCCGCACTGGCCGGCGGCGAGTGGCTGCTTTTTCTCCACGCCGACACGGTTCCGGCGCGCGGCTGGTCTTCGGCACTCGCCGATTTCATCGCCGTACCGGCCAATCGCGGCCGCGCCGGATATTTCCGCCTGCGCTTCGACGACCGACCGCCGGCGGCTCGGATCCTCGAAGCAGCGGTGCGCTGGCGCTGCCGCCTCCTGGCCCTTCCCTATGGCGATCAGGGTCTGCTGCTCTCGGCCGAGCTGCTGCGCGCGCTGGGTGGGTTTCGGCCGCTGCCGCTGATGGAGGATGTCGATCTCGTGCGCCGACTGGGCCGCGGCCGACTTTCCCTTCTCGACGCCGAGGTCGTCACCTCCGCTGCGCGTTACCGCCGCGACGGCTATGTCGCGCGGCCGCTGCGCAACCTCTTCTGCCTCGGGCTCTATTTCGTGGGCGTGCCGCCGCGCCTGCTGCTCCGGCTCTACGGCTGATGCGCCGCCAACGCCACCTCGTCGTTTTCCTGCGCACACCGCGGCTCGGGCGAGGGAAGTCGCGGCTCGCCGCCGGCATCGGGCCGCTCGCGGCGCTGCGCTTCCAGCGCGCGACGCTTGCACGGCTGCTGCGCCTGCTCGGCCGCGACCGGCGCTGGCGCTGCCACCTCGCGGTGACGCCCGACCGTGAGGCGCATCGCCGCTGGGGGCAGGGCACCGAGCCGCGCGGCCAGGGAAGCGGCGATCTCGGCCGGCGCATGGCACGCGTGTTCCGGGAGCTGCCGCCCGGCCCGGCGCTGATCATCGGCTCCGACATTCCCGAGATCACGGCCGCGCATGTGGCGGCCGGCTTTCGCGCGCTCGGCCATAGCGAGGGCGTGTTCGGTCCGGCGGTCGATGGCGGCTACTGGCTCATCGGCCTCAGCCGCCGGCGCGGCATGCCGCACGGCCTCTTTGCCGGCGTGCGCTGGTCGACGCGCCACGCGCTCGCCGACACCTTGGCGAGCCTGCCGCCGGGCTTTCGCGCGGCGATGCTGGAGACGCTGGAGGATGTCGACGACGCGGCGTCCTATCGGCGCTTCCTGGCGCGCCGCCTCAGCCGCCGCGCGGCAGATGCTCCTTGAGGCGCGGCATCAGCTCAGCAAGGTTGCAGGGCCTCACCCGGTTGTCGAGCTGATGCTTGATGATGTCTTCCCAGCCGTCGCGGCAGGCGCCCGGTGAGCCCGGCAGCGCGAAGAGATATGTGCCGCCGGCAACGCCCGCGGTGGTACGGCTCTGGATGGTCGAGGTGCCGATCTTCTGGTAGCTGAGCCAGCGGAAGAGTTCGCCGAACCCGGCGATCTCCTTCTCATAGACGGCGTGGAACGCTTCGGGCGTGACATCCCGGCCGGTAACGCCGGTACCGCCCGTGGCGATCACCACGTCGATCGCGGGATCGGCGATCCAGGCCTTGAGTTGGGCGATGATCGCGTCCTTGTCGTCGCGCACGAGGCGCTTCTCGCCGACCTTGTGGCCTGCCGCGGTGATGAGCTCGATCAGCGTGCGGCCCGATTTGTCGTCGGCTTCGCTGCGCGTATCGGAAACGGTCAGGACGGCGATGGTGACGGGGAGAAACGGACGCTTCTCATCGATTGTCGGCATGGCGACTATCCGGCTCGGTCGTGCTGTCGAGCGCGGTATAGGTCGGCCATTGGCCGGCAGCAAGCGCATCGAGATCGAGCGAAGGCTGCCCGAGGCGCTGGCGGTATATCCAGTAATTGGCCAGCACGCGCCTGGTGAAGACGCGCGTCTCGCGCGACGGAATGCTCTCGATGAAGAGCAGCGGGTCGCGCCGCATCTCCGGCGTCGCGCGCCAGTGCTGCACCGCGCCGGGCCCGCAATTGTAGGCGGCGGCGATGAGCACGAGATTGTCGCCGATATGATCCCGCTCGATCAGGCTGACGATATATTCCTGCGCCAGTGCCAGGTTGAGCTCGGGCTGCGCCAGCGTGGCGCGCTGTGCCGCCTGTCCCAGCGCCACACCAGCGCGCTTCGCCATCGCATGCGCGGTCGCCGGCATGAGCTGCATCAGCCCGACCGCGCCGGCATTGCTCTCGACATGCGGCAGGAATTGCGATTCCTGACGCATCACCGCAAACAGCAGCGCACGGTCCACCGTGAAGCCGCCGATCGGGGTCCAGTGCGGCACCGGATAGAGCGCGTGATCGCGATGCCGGCTGTCGCCCTCGCCGGCGCGCGCCGCGAGCTGCAAGCTCAAGCCCGGCATGTTGGCGCGCTCCGTGACCGCGACCAGCGCCTCCAGCAGCGCCGCGCGCGCATGCGGCGCAAGGCCGCGCAGCTCCGTCTCGGCGCGGCCGGTCTCGCCGACTTGCAGCAGGGCGAGCGCGCGCCTTCCGGCGGGTGACGCCTCGAGCATGTCGGCATCGGTCTCGGTGAAGGGCGCGTTTTCGAAATCGAAGTAGGTATCGACGCCGAGCGTCCGCCGCGCGATCAGTCCATAGAAGGTACGCGGGTGCTCTGCGGCGATGCCGAGCCAGTAGTTGAAGAGTTCAGGATGGCGGCTTCTCAGCTCGACGCGCGCCGCCCAATAGGCCGCCGCGGAGACCAGCCATTTGGATTGGCCGGGCGTGCGCACCACCGCCTCGAAATGCTGGCCGGCCTCGGCGTAGCGGCCGAGCCGCCAGGCGGCGAGACCGGCATGCCAGTTGGCGGCGCCGGCATAGACGGGGCTGTGCGTCGCGGCGCTCACCATGAGCGCCTCATGCGCTCTTCCGGTGGCGAGATAGCCTGCGGCGATGACGGTGCGCAGCTCGTCCCGCTGGGCGCCGCTCAGCAGGTGCTTCGCGTCATAGCCCGCCAGCGTGAGTTCGGCCTTGCGCGGCTGATGCGCGGCAAGCCTGCGGATCTCGGCGCGCAGCTGTCGCGCCTGGCGGCGCTCGGCGGCGGAGAGCCGGTGCGCGTCCGCCGCATCGTCGCTGTCGGCATCGACGCTGCGCGGCGGCAAGCTGACCGCGGCGGGGTCTCTCGGCGGCGGCGCGCCATCCGGCCGATGCGCCAGTGCCAACGCATGAATGGCGTGCGCCTCGGGCTCGTCGGCGTGATGTTGAAGCCAGCGGTAGAGCTCGCCATAGCTTGCGCGATAGTGCTTTGAGAGATAGCGCTGCGCCTCGACGCTGCCGAGCAGCAGTGGATCGCCGAGCTTGCGGATCTCGCGATTTGCCTCGGCCCAGCGGTCGGCGCTCTGCAGCGCGAAGATGCGGCGATATCGCTGCGCATCCTCCGCGGTGAGCACGGTGGGGAGATCGGTTTCGCGAAGCTGCTCGGTGCCGGGTGTGAGGGCCGCGGTGCGGACAGACTCCGCCCTTGCGCTGCTGCTGGGAAGCGTCGCCACAGTGCCGGACAAGATCGCGAGCGCCACAAGAATTCCACAGCGCGCCCAAGAGTTGCCCGGCCGGAGTTGATATCTCCTGCCCTGCATGGGAACGCCAATAGACTACTGGCTCAGGGCCTGGCAAGCGAAAATGCTGGTTAAATTTGAGGCAATTTATGGCAACCCTGAGGTGATGTTGACGGATTCCCGTGACTTATTGCCCGTCCTTCAATTTGGTCTGGAGCGCGAGCAGGTCCTTCCACGCCTCACCTTTTCGAGCGGGGCTGCGCAACAGAAAGGAGGGGTGATAGGTGGCGATCGCTGGAACGGGTCCGTCCAGTCCTTCGCCCTGCAGCGTGAACCAGCGACCGCGCAGACGCATGATGCCGTCGGCGCGCCCGAGCAATGCTCCGGTGGCCGTGCCGCCGCAGAGCATCACTGCTTTCGGGCGCAGCAATGCGATGTGGCGCCAGACGAAGGGCAGGCAGGCGGCGATCTCCTCGTTGGTCGGCTTGCGGTTGCCGGGCGGCCGCCAGAACAGGACATTGGTGATGTAAGCGTTGCGGTCGCGGCGATAGCCGATCGTGGCGAGCATGCGGTCGAGCAGCTGGCCGCTGCGGCCGACGAAAGGCTTGCCCAACCGGTCCTCGTCGGCGCCCGGCGCTTCGCCGATCACCATGAGCTCGGCGTCGGCGACGCCCTCGGCGAAAACCGTGTTGGTGGCGGTGCGCTTCAAGCCGCAGCCGTCGAAGCTGCGCACCGCGCTTTCGAGCTCCGAGAGGCTTGTCGCGGCCGCTGCAAGGCGCCGCGCTCCCGAGTCCGTCGCTGCGGCGGGCGTCGCGGCGACTGGCGCCGGTGCGCGTTCCGCGGCGGGCGAAGGCGCGGGCGGCGGCGCGCTCGCGCGCTGCGGCGCCAGCCGATCGAGCGCCTGCTCGGCGATCGCCTCGTCGGCGCCCATCGCCACGTACCAGCGCAGCAGCTCCAGCGCTCCGTCCATCAGGCGAGCCTAGCCCGGATTTGTCCGTGGGAGAAATCCGGGCTAGCGCAACCGCCGCGCCCTTTGAATTGTCGTCGCAACCGAGGCCGCGTGCGCCAGCGTGTCGCCACTTGGGCTCTGGCTCTTTGATGAGCATTCTCTATAGTGCGCGACTGAGGACGTGACCGCACGCCGGGCCGCGATGCGCCGGAGCCGCGGGGCGGGACTCGGTAGCGCCGCGGGCATTGAGGGCGATGGACAGCGAGCAGCGGGTGAAGTTGGGATCGGCGAGGTGCGGCGCCGCGGCTGCGGCGTTGCTTCTCTCTTGCTTAGCGGGCTGTGCGGCGCCCAGCGATCCTCAACAAGCCGGCGGCAGCCCGCCGGCAGCTGGCTCGATGAGCGCGCTCGGCAGCTACCTCGCGGCGCGCCACGCGCAGCAGATCCACGATTACGGCCAGGCGGCCGCGTATATGAATCATGCGCTGGCCGACGATCCCGCCAATTTCGATCTGGTGCGGCGCACTTTCACGCTGCGTCTCGGCGAGGGCGAGGTCGATGCGGCCGTGCCTCTGGCGCAACACGTCGCCGAGATCGACCCCGCCTCCGGTCTGGCGCAGATCGTTCTGCTCCTGAAGCAGATGAAGCAGGGTGACTTCGAAGGCGCGGCGGCGCGCGCGCAAGCGCTGCCGGCCGAGGGTGCGCAACAGCTCTCGGCGCCGCTGCTGCTCGCTTGGTGCGAGCTGGGCCGGTCGCGGCCGGCGCCGGCGCTGCAGGCGCTCGACGCGCTCGATCGGCTGAAGGGCGTGAAGCTGCTCAAGGACCTGCATGTGGCGCTGATCAACGACGCCGCCGACCGCATCGACGAGGCCGATAGCGCCTACCGGCAAGCGCTTGCCGACCAGCAGCATCCGACCTGGCGCACCGTCGAGCTGGCGGGGAATTTCTACGAACGGCATCAACGCAGCGAGGAAGCGCGCCGCCTCTATGAGCGGATCGATGGCGGCGAGCAAGGCGCCGAGCTGGCCGCCTCGGCGCTGACGCGCATCGCCGAGGGCAAGGTGCCGCCGCGCATCATTGCCAATCCCCGCGACGGTGCCGCCGAAGCGCTCTTCGATCTCGCCAGCGTGCTCGATCAGGCCGAGACCCTCGATGCCTCGCTGGTCTATGCCCGGCTTGCCCTCTATCTCCGGCCCGACTTTCCGCTGGCCCAGCTCCTCGTCGCCGAGATCGACGAGGATCAGCAGCGCACCGCCGATGCGCTCGCGCAGTATCGAGCGATCGACGCGAAATCGCCGCTCGGCTGGACGGCGCGGCTGCGCGCCGCCACCGATCTCGACGCGCTCGGTCGTACCGACGAGGCGGTAGCGGATCTGCGGCGCATGGCGGCGGAGCGTCCGCACAATCCCGATCCGCTGGTCGAGCTCGGCGACATCCTGCGCGGCCGCAGCCGCTTCGGTGAGGCGGTCGAAGCCTATGGCGCGGCGATCGGCCGTGTTGCGAAGGTAGAGCCGCGCGATTGGCGCCTCTTCTACAGCCGCGGCGCGGCGCTCGAGCGCGCGGGCCAGTGGCAACGCGCCGAAGCCGACCTGCAGCAGGCGCTGCAGCTGCAGCCGGATCAGCCGCTGGTGCTGAACTATCTCGGATATTCCTGGATCGACCGCGGCGAGCATCTCGACCAGGGGCTCAAGATGGTGAAGCGGGCGGTCGAGCTGCGCCCCGATGACGGCTACATGGTGGACAGCCTGGGTTGGGCTTATTACCGCCTCGGCGATTTCCGCGACGCGACGGAGTTTCTTGAGCGCGCGATCGAGCTGCTGCCCGAGGATCCCACGATCAACGACCATCTGGGCGATGCCTATTGGCAGGATGGCCGCTTGCTCGAGGCCCGCAATCAGTGGCGGCGCGCGCTGCAGTTCAAGCCCGAGGCCGACGAAGTCAAGACGATCGAAAGCAAGCTCGATCACGGCATGGCCAAACTGCCGGCGAGCAAAGTGACGCGCGGCGGCTGATGGCGGCCGTTCGCTTCGCTCCGGCGAAGCTCAACCTCTATCTCCATGTCGTCGGCCGGCGCGCGGACGGCTATCACCTGCTCGACAGCCTTGTCGCCTTCGCCGATATCGGCGATGACGTCGCGGCCGAGTCTGCGCCGGCGTTGTCGCTGTCGGTAAGCGGACCGCAAGCGCCGAAGCTCGCGGGCCCGAACTCGGACAATCTCGTCTGGCGCGCGGCGGAGCTGCTCGCCGCCGAAGCCGGCCGGCCACCTGCTGCAGCGCTCCGACTGCTCAAGCGCCTGCCGATCGCCTCCGGCATTGGCGGCGGCTCGAGCGATGCGGCGGCGGCATTGCGCGCGCTCGACGAGCTTTGGCACCTCCGCTTCGACGAGCGATCGCTCTCGGCGATCGGCGCGCGCCTCGGCGCCGATGTTCCGGTCTGCCTCGTGGCGCGTGCCGCCTGGCTTGCCGGCATCGGCGAAAAGATCCAGCCGGCGGCATCGCTGCCGGCCGTCGCGGCGCTGCTGGTCAATCCGGGGACCGCCCTGGCGACGCCGGCGGTGTTCAATGCGCGGCAGGGGCCGTTCTCGGCGCCGGCGCGCTTCGACGCGATGCCCGGCGACGCGGCCGGGCTCGCTGCGCTGCTTGCCGAACGGCGCAACGATCTCACCGAGGCGGCGATCGGCCTCCTTCCGGAGATCGGCCGCGTGCTCGATCGCCTGGAGCGGCTCGAGGGCGTGCTGCTGGCGCGCATGAGCGGCAGCGGCGCCACCTGCTTCGCGCTCTTTGCAAGGCGCGCGGGGGCGGAAGCCGCGGCGCACCGGCTCGCCGCCGAGGAGCCGGGCTGGTGGACTGCAGCGGCGGCGCTCTGCTGACGAGGGCGACCTCGTCACTCGCCGATGAATGCCGCAAGGCGATCGTAGCAGAGCGTCTGCTCGCTGCGGCTCGAATGGGCGTTGGCGCCGCTCGGGCTCGGCGCAAGGAAGAGGCGCGTCGGGCCGAGGCGCGTCGGCTGGGGTCCGAACTGCGGCTCGGACCGTTCGCCGGCAATCGCCCGGTGGAAGCGGCGGTAGCCGGTAATGCCGAGGAAGCAGGCGATCTTCGGTGCGTGCTGCTTCAGGCTCGCCTCGAGCCGCGCGACGCCTGCGGCAAACTCTTCGTCGCTCACTTCGCTCGCGCGCACCGTCGGCCGCTTCACCAGATCGGTGAAGCCGAAGAAGCCGTGCTCGAGCAGCGCCCGATCGTGCTCCGATCTGAGCTCCGCCACGCCGAGCGCTGTGCGCGCAGCGCGGCTCAGCGTCGAGCGCGACAGCGCCGGCCAGAAGCGATTGCCCGGTCGCGCGAAATAGTGCCCCCGCGTGGCGGAATAGATCGATGGATTGATGCCGACGAAGACGACGGCAAGCCCGTCGCGCAGCAGATCGGGAAGTGTGAGCGGCGTATCGCGCGTCAGGGCTGCGCCTTCACCGATTGCTGCAGCTCCATCGTTCGCGCCTCGGCCTGCTTGAGCTCGCCCGGCGAGAGCGTCTGTGCGAGCCGCGCTGCGGCAGCCTTCGAGCCCTGGTCGCCGCGCGCCGCCGCGATGCTGTACCAGCCATAGGCGTCGATCGGCGACTTTGCCACGCCGTCGCCATGCTCGTAGAGGAAGGCGAGATTGTACTGCGCATCGGCAAGGCCCTGCTCCGCGGCGCGTCGGAACCATTGCGCCGCCGCGGCCATGTCGCGCTCGACGCCGATCCCCTTGGCGAAGGCATAGCCGAGGCTGAGCGTGGCATTTGCGTTGCCTTGCGCCGCGGCCTTGCGATACCAGGCGATCGCCTGCACCGCATCCTTGTCGACGCCAAGCCCCTTCTCGCACAGTACGGCGTAATCGTACTGCGCTTCGGCAAGGCCGCTCTCGGCGGCGGCGCGCAGCAGCGGCGCGGCGCGCGCATAATCCTTGGTGACGCCCTTGCCGAGCGCGTAAAGCGTGCCGAGGCGGTATTCCGCAAGTGCGTCGCCCTTCGCCGCGCGCGGCGCGAGCCAGGCGGCAAGTTGGGCCGGATCGGTCGGCTCCGTCGCGCTCGGCGCGGCTGGCGGCGGCAGTGCCACGGTTTTTGCCGGCGGCAGCGCCATTTGCACGCCCGAGCCTGGCGGCGGTAGCGCGAGCAGGATGAAGCCGCCGAGCAGCACCGCCACCGGCGCCAGCAGGGCCAGCGCGAACCAAAGGCGCGATCCCGCCGGAGCGCTCGTCTCGGCGGTGCCGCCCGGCAGCAGACTCCCCGGCGGCAGCACGGTGGTCTCGCCGGGGCCGGTGCAGGCGTGGCGGATGGTGCGCTCGATCCATTGCTCGATCGGCACGCCGGCGGCGCGCGCCGCCTGCTCGGCAAGCCTGAGGCTCGGCGCGTCGAGCGTCGCTTCGCTCCAGCCCTGTTCCGGCGGCATGGCCGTGCTCATGGCTTGCCGCGCTCGGCGCGTGCGCGCCGCCGCGCGTCGTCGTCGGCGAGGCCGAGCGCCATCACCGCCTGCGCCAGATTGGCGGGATCCTCGGCATCGATCAGTGCATAGGCGTGCTCGGCCGAAAGCGCTCGGCGCTCGATGAGCTGCCGCACGCTTTGCGGCAGGGCCAGCAGGCGGAGCGCGCGCGTCACCTGCGCGGCCTGACGGCCGACGCCGCGCGCGATCTCGTCGGCGCGGAGGCCGAATTCCTGCACGAGGCGAAGATAGGCGCGTGCCTCGTCGAGCGGCGGCAGGCCGCCGGCGCCGAGCGTGTCGGCAAGCGCCGCCAATGCGCGCTGGGCCGCGCCGCTGGCGACGGGGTCGGCGGCCGCGCGCTCGATCGCGCTCGCTGCGCGGACCACCCCGCCCAGCCACTGCCGTAGCGGCAGACCCGCTTCGCGCGCCGCCGCTTCCGCCATGCGCCGCGCCTCGAGCGACAGGAGCCGCGGCTGCCAGCGCGCCGGTTCGGCGTTCATTCGACGGGTCTCGGGCCTCGCAGCATGCCCGAAGTATAGCAAGTTGCCCGTCGGTTGAGAGCGGTCATGGAGAGTCGCGCATCGAGAAAAACGTCACGGGGAGGGGGCGATTGACGCGCCATTCCCGTCGCGCGTAAGGTGTGCGCTTTGCGCAAGGACGCGCTGGGGATGGCGAGGCTGGAGGACGCGGTGAAGCGCCTGGAGCGGGCCGTGATGCGGCTCGAACAGGCATCGCTTCAGCAGGGTGATGCCGATGCGGCGCGGAACGGCCCGCTCGCCACTGCTCAGTCCGACTACGCGGCGCTGCTCGAGACGACCGAAACCGTGGCGGCGCGGCTCGATGCGGCGATCTTGCGGCTCGATCGCGTGCTGGAGGGCTGATGGCGCAGGTGACCGTTACCATTAACGGGCGCGGCTATCCCGTCGCTTGCGATGAAGGCGAGCAGGCCCGCATCACCGAGCTCGCTCGCTATGTCGATGCGAAGGTGCGGGGATTCGCGCGCGAGCTTGGCCAGATCGGCGAGGCACGGCTGCTCGTGCTGGCGGCACTGGTGCTCGCCGACGAGCTGGCGGATGCCCAGGCGGAGAAGAATGGTGAAAAATCCGCCAATGGTGGCGTCGCGGAGGAGGGCCAGCTCGCCGCCGGCGTGGAAAATCTCGCCGAGCGCATCGAGGCGATTGCGGCGAAGCTCGAAGCGGCCCACATTTAGGGTGAGGATGGGGCTGCGCGGTGCGTTAGGTCGCACGAACCCCGGGGCCGATATGTACCTCTAGGGGACTGTCCCTGCCGGGGCCCTGGTCTCGGTATATGGTTCCCACCTGCGTAAGCGGGCCACGAGGGTTAAGCAATGCCGACGGCCGTAGCGGCTCCATCCTCACTCCACTCTTCCGACGCGATCTCTTCCGACGCGATCGCCCGCTCGCCCGCACCGAACGGCTCCGGCGGTGTTATGTTGCGTGCGGTCCGGCGGTGCGCGCCGCCGGCGGGAAGGACCGGATAGACATGAGATTTCTGCTCTGCGGCGACATCGTCGGTCGTTCCGGCCGCGAGGTGGTGATCGCGCATATGCCGCGGCTCCGGCGCGAGCTCGCGCTCGATTTCGTGATCGCCAATGGCGAAAACGCCGCGCATGGCTTCGGCATCACCGAGACGATCTGCGGCGAGCTCTACGCCGCCGGCGTCGATGTCATCACCACCGGCAATCACGTCTGGGACCGGCGCGAGATCATCCCCTATATCGCCGGCGACCCGAGGCTGCTGCGCCCGATCAATTTTCCGCCGGCCACGCCGGGCAACGGCTATGCGCTGCTGGCGCTCGCCGATGGGCGCCGCTTGCTGGTGGTGAACGCGATGGCGCGGCTCTTCATGGACGCGATCGACGATCCCTTCGCCGCGCTCGACGGTCTGCTCGCCGAGCACGCCCTGGGCGAGGTCGATGCCATCCTGGTCGATTTTCATGGCGAGGCGACATCCGAGAAGATGTCGATGGGCCATTTCTGCGATGGCCGCGTCTCGGCGGTGGTGGGTACGCATAGCCATGTCCCCACCGCCGATCACCAGATCCTGCCGCGCGGCACCGCCTACATGACTGATGCGGGCATGTGCGGCGATTACGACAGCGTCATCGGCATGCAGAAGGAAAGTGCCGTCGCCCGCTTCGTGCGCAAGATGCCGGGCGAGCGGCTTCAGGTCGCCGAAGGTCCCGGAACGCTGTGCGCCGCCTTCGTCGAGACCGACGATGCGACGGGCCTTGCCCGCCGGATCGCGCCGCTGCGCCTTGGCGGCCGGCTCCAGCCGCATTGGCCGCTGGGCGAGCTGGCCGCTGCCGAAGCCTGAGACGCCGCGCGCGCCCGGCGATTTTTCCGCTGCGCGCTGTCGAAATCGGGCGGTCCCGCGCGTCATTGGGGCGGCGGCGAAGAGGCCGCCGATGAGCGAGGGAGAGAACACCATGAAATACATGCTCCTGGTCTATTCCAACGAGGGCGCGCTGCAGGCCGCGAGCGAGGCCAATCGCAACGAGATGATGGCCGCCTATGGCGCCTATGTAGAGGCGCTGAACAAGGCGGGCATCGCCTCCGGCATGGACCGGCTGCGGCCGTCGAGCGCGGCCACGATCGTGCGCAACGAAGGCGGCAAGGCCAAGGTGCTCAACGGACCCTATGCCGAGACCAAGGAGCAGCTCGGCGGCTACTTCATCATCGACGTGCCGGATCTCGACGCGGCGATCACCTGGGCCTCGCGCTGCCCGGGCGCGACCTACGGCGCGGTCGAGGTGCGTCCGGTCTGGACGATGTGAGCCGCCGGTGCCGATTGAGGCAGAGGCGCCGGCGCGCGCGGCGGTCGAGGCGGTGCTGCGGTCGAGCTATGGCAAGCTCGTCGCCTTTCTCGCCGCGCGCACCGGCGATGTGGCGGCTGCCGAGGACGCGGTCGCCGAGGCAGTCGCCACTGCGCTGGCTCACTGGCCCAAAGAGGGCATGCCGCGCTCGCCCGAGGCGTGGCTCAGCGCGGTGGCGCGCCGCCGGTTCATCGACCAGGCGCGACGGCGGCACAGCGCCACCGTCGCCGCCGATCATCTGCGACTCATCGCCGAAGAGCTCGCCGCGGACAGCGAAATGGAGATTCCCGATGACCGCCTCGCGCTGATGTTCGCCTGCGCGCATCCTGCGCTCGACGCCGGCATACGCGCGCCGCTGATCTTGCAGACGATCCTCGGCCTCGATGCTTCCCGCATTGCCGCCGCCTTTCTGATCTCGCCGGCGGCGATGGGGCAGCGCCTCGCACGCGCCAAGAGCAAGATCCGCCAGGCCGGCATTCCCTTCCGCGTGCCCGAGCGCGCCGAGCTCGGCGAGCGTCTCGATTCCGTGCTCGAGTCGATCTACGCCGCCTTCGCCGAGGGCTGGTCCGATCCCACAGGCAACGAGATCCGGCGCCGCGAGCTGGCCGAGGAGGCGATCTGGCTCGGCCGCCTCGTCACCTCGCTCATGCCCGATGAGCCGGAGGCGCTGGGGCTGCTGGCGCTGATGCTTCATGCCGAAGCGCGGCGCAAATCGCGCCGCGATCCCTCCGGCGAATACGTGCCGCTGGCGGCGCAGGATACCGCCCTCTGGGACGATCGCCTCATCGACGAGGCGGAGGCGCTGCTGCTGCGCGCCGGCGACATGGGCGTGATCGGCCGCTTTCAGCTCGAGGCGGCGGTGCAGTCGGCCCATGCCGTCCGCCGCCGCACCGGGCGCAGCGACTGGCCGGCGATCCGGCTGCTCTACGACGCGCTGTGGACGGTCACCCGATCGGCCGTGGTGGCGATCAACCGTGCCGTTGCCATCGCCGAGACGGAGGGGCCGTCGGCGGGTATCGCCGCGCTCGATGCGCTCGCCGGCGATAGCCGCCTCGCCGAGTACCAGCCTTACTGGGCCGCGCGCGCGAGCCTGCTCGCGGCGCTTGGTGCAGGTGACGCGGCGGAGGAGGCGCTGACGCAGGCCATCGGCCTCGAGCACGACCCCGCGGTCCGACGCTTTCTCGAACGAAAAAGGTTGCGCTAG
>Ga0134126_10006864_pt1 | contig 14320 bp, 12 predicted proteins | sample KB31752_FD_96881 | JGI IMG/M metagenome (GOLD analysis project Ga0134126, IMG submission 96881) | Terrestrial soil microbial communities with excess Nitrogen fertilizer from Kellogg Biological Station, Michigan, USA - KB3-175-2 | ecosystem: Environmental > Terrestrial > Soil > Unclassified ... | reverse complement strand
GCTTTCAGCACGTAGCGCCGGTCGCCCTCCTAGACAAACGGCGCCGGGCAGCCTACGATCCACGATTCGGACCCGCCGTAGTTTCCTACTGGATCGAATCAACCAAAGGACGCGAATTTGGCCGAGCTAGCGCAATTGGATTGGGTCGCGATCGCCTCTCGCTGGCTGCACATTCTGGCCGCGATCACGGCCGTGGGGGGCACGATCTTCATGCGGTTCGCCTTGTTGCCGTCGGTCGGCGCGCTGCCGGACGACGAACGCAAGAAGCTGCACGAGGGCGTCCGCTCGCGCTGGGTGAAATTCGTCATGGCCGCCATTTTGTTTCTGTTGGCCAGCGGCATCTACAACCTCGTCATGAAGGAAAAGCAACTCAAAACGGCGGCCGAGGGCGCTAGCTCGTTGTATCACAAGCTGTTCGTCATCAAGTTCTTGTTGGCATTCGTGATCTTTTTTCTCGCCAGCGCGCTCACCGGCCGCAGCCCGGCCTTCGCCAATATCCGCCAGAACGCCCGTTTCTGGCTGACCTTGAATCTGGTCCTGGCGATCATCGTGGTTTGTGTTTCGGGCATGCTGCGAGCGATTCCGATTTCATGAGCATGGATAAGAAGGCCAAAAAACGCATCGACTTGCTCCAGCAGCGGCTGCAAAAGCTCCGCCAGCAACTGGCCGGCGCCAAGAAGCAGATGGACGATCCCGACGACGTGCGCCGGCTGGAACGCGAGATCAACGAAGTCGGCTCAGAGCTGGAAGAATTGAAGCAGAGTTAGGCCGCTGGAATTCGCTGAAACAGGTTGTTCCATGCCAGATCATTGGTACTCGATTGAAAACGCGGATGAAATCCCCTCGCCCGCGCTTGTGGTTTATCCCGACCGCGTGCGCGAGAACCTCCGCCGGATGATCGCCTTGGCCGGCGGAGTCGAGCGGCTGCGGCCGCACATGAAAACGCACAAAATGGCCGAGGTCATCCGCATGCAGTTGGAGGCGGGAATCTCCAAGTTCAAGTGCGCCACGATCGCCGAGGCCGAGATGGCCGCCCGGGCCGGCGCCAAAGATTTGCTGCTTGCTTACCCGCCGATCGGACCCAACGCGGAACGTTTCTGCCGGCTGACGAAGGCCTTTCCCCAAACGCGGTTTTCGACGATCGCCGACGACGCCGGGGCGATCCGCGCGCTGTCCAAAGTGTTTTCGCAGGCCGGCGCCGAGGTCGAAGTCCTGCTCGATATCGACAACGGCATGCACCGCTCGGGGATTGCTCCGGGAGCCGAGGCGGTCGCGCTCTATCGGCTACTGGCCGATCTGCCCGGTTTGCTACCCGGCGGCTTTCATGTCTACGACGGCCAGATGCGCGAAGCGGACCTGGCCGAGCGAACCCGGCACGCCGAGGCCGATTACGCCGCGTTCGACGCGATGCGCCGCAGCGTCGAAGCGGCCGGCTTGCCCGTGCCGCGCGTGGTGGCCGGCGGCACGCCGACGTTTCCGATTCATGCGCGGCACGCCGATCGGGAGTGCAGCCCTGGGACATGCGTGTTTTGGGACGCCAGCTACGCCGGAAAGTTTCCCGACCTCGATTTCATTCCGGCGGCCCTCGTGATGACGCGCGTCATCAGCAAGCCGACGGAGAATCGGCTCTGTCTCGACCTGGGCTACAAGGCCATCTCGCCCGACAACCCGCAAGATCGCGTCGTGCTGCTCGATCCGACCGACGCCAAACCGGTCGTGCATAGCGAGGAGCACCTGGCGGTCGAGACGAGCCGGGCGAACCAATTCTCGGTTGGCGACGTCCTCTACGGCGTGCCGTTTCACGTGTGCCCGACCGTCGCCCTACACCGCGAGGCGGTGGTGGTCGAAAACGGCCGCGTCGTCGGGCGATGGACGGTGGCCGCCCGCGACCGCATGCTGACGATCTAGATGACGCAAACAAGACTCTTCACAGGCATTCCCGGCCTCGACGAACTGCTAGGCGGCGGGTTGCTGCCGGGCACGCTGACCGTGCTGGCCGGCGCGACGGGCATCGGCAAAACGCAATTCGGGGTGCAATTCGCCCAGGCCGGCCTGGCCCAGGAGGGCCGCCGTGGGATCATTTTCGACATGGCTTGCCGCGGCGACGCGCAAAGCCATGAGGAATACGCCCGGCGCCTCTACGACTGGCGCCTGACCAGGGCCGACGCATCGCGCGCGCCGGCGCTCGATGGTTTCTTCGCCGCCGAGGGCGTGCAGGCCGATTACCTGCGCGTCTTCGACTATCACGGCCGGCGCGTGACGCGGCGCGACCTGGGCTTCGAGGCCTGGCAAGATTGGCAGGCGGAACTGGCCAAGAAGCTCGAAGTAACGATCGCCTTTTTCTACGGTAATTTCGTGCGCGGCGTGCGGCGCGCGGTGGTCGACGGCGTCGAACCGGCCGAACGGGCCAGCGAAAGCATTCAGTTCGAGTTGTTCGAGTACGTCTATCATCAGATCTTGCGCAAAGATTCGGAGTGGGTCGCCCGAGACCTGTTTCGCCAGCACTACCGGGCCAACGCCGAACACGTCGCCGCGGCGGCTTACGACCCCGCGCAAGTGGCCTGTCTGCTGCTCTATACCACGCCCGAGACGATGCTCGAAGAATTGATCGTTCGCAAGCTCGATGAAGGCGACCTGCTCTCGAACGCCAACACGCTCATTTATCTGGGCCGTGTCCGCGAAGCGAACAAGCTCGGCCGCGCTCTTTACGTGGCCAAGCACCGCGGCAGCGCCTGTACGGACGAGATCGTCCCATTTACGATCGGCGACGGCGGGCTGCGGATGGGCCTCGCCTAGATGGCGGCTTCGCCGCCAAGGTTTATCGCTTTGGGGCTGGGACATGGTCGGGAGCCTTCGTTCGACGAGGGCTCCCGCCATTCCTCTCACCATGTTCCAGCCCCAAGGCAATAAACCTTGCCAGTGGCGCAGCCACTGGATCTCCGGTGCGACAGCACCGCCATGCCCCATGGGCGTGAAGAACGCTAGTGCCGATGGCCCGAGATCATGTGGGCCCGCGCCATCGCGTCCTCGGCCTCGGGAATCTTCCCGGCCCGCTGATAGGTGACGCTCAAGGCGGTGAAGCTGAAGGCGTCTTTCGGCTCCAATTCGCAAACTTTCAAGGCGTGCCGAATCGCCTCGTCGTGCCGCCGCAGCCGGGTATAGACCACGGCCAAGGCCGAATGGGCCAAGGCATAGTTGGCGTCCTGCGCGAGCAGCTCGTCGAGCTTGGCGGCGGCGCCTTCCAGGTCTCCGGCATCCTTGAGCTTATCGGCCTCGGCGTAAAGTTCTTCGTTGGTCGGCATGGCGGCTTCTCCTCTGGGTGAAAGCCCTCCAGTTTACCAACTTCACGCGAAACGGACAGAGTTCCAGGGTTTGGGTTTGCAGGTTCCAGATTCCAGGTTTCAAGTTCCAAACTCCCCGGTTCCCCACGTCGAACGTCTCGCAGATTCACCACTCTTTTCAAGTTACCTGTAACCTGTAAGGCTGAAACTTGGAACCCGAAACGTAACCTGAAACCCGCAACGAGCCCGAAATCCAATAAAATCCCGCCCAGCCGGTGCATCAGGTTGAACTGCTCGCACCGGCGTACCGATAGACACCTCTGGGCGGAAACCGCGTTCTCGGAACAGGACCGGCCGACTCCCCCCGCCTCGCAATGCCCGTGCGAGGGTCTTTCGAGACAAGCCGCCATGGCAACCGGGCCAGCTTCTGCCAAAGGTGTTGCACGGTGCAGATCCATCCTCTCGCTGTGGTCGACCCCACGGCCAGCATCGGCCGCGGCGTCGTCATCGGGCCTTTTTCCATCGTGGAACGCGATGCGACGATCGGCGACGGATGTGTTCTGGAAAGCCACGTCGTCATCAAGCAAGGAGCGAAGCTTGGCCCTCAGAACCATGTGTTCGAAGGCGCCATCATCGGCGGGCTGCCGCAGCACCTGCGGATGCCCGAGCGCGTCGGCGGGGTGGTCGTCGGCGCCAGCAATACGATTCGCGAGCATGCCACGATCCACCGTGCCCTCGACGCCGAGCACGCCACGATCGTCGGCGACCATAACCTGTTGATGGTCGGCGTGCATATCGCCCACGACTGCAAGGTCGGCGACCATACGATCTTCGCCAACAACGCCATGTTGGCCGGCCACGTCTGCGTCGAAGACCGGGCTTATGTCTCGGGCAACGTCGCCGTCCACCAGTTCTGCCGCATCGGCGGCATGGCGATGGTCGGCGGGCTGGCCCGCGTCGTCAAAGACGTGCCGCCTTACGTGACGATCGACGGCGGCAGCGGCTACGTCGTCGGGCTGAACACGATCGGCCTGCGCCGCAACGGCTTCAGCCCCGACACGATCGGCCAACTCAAGGCGGCGTACCGGCTGATTTATCGCAGCGGCCTGAAATGGCAAGAGATCTTGGAACGGCTGCAAAGCGAATTCGCCGTCGGCCCGGCCGCCCACTTCGCCGAGTTCTTTGCCGGCAGCACTCGCGGCATCGTGGCCGAGCGTCGCGAGCCGCCCCCCGCCGTGCCCACGCTCCGGCTGCACGACGACGTTCACGCAGAGCCTGGGTTGCGCGTGAAAGCGGGCTAGGGCGGTCACGGATGAGTTACCGGTCCGCTTACAATTCGGCGCCCAGTCGGCCGGCCTACACGAACGCGTCCGCGGCGGACGTTTTTCTCGGCTTCGGCGCCTTGGCCTTGATGGCCCTGGGCGTCTCGCTGCTCGTATCCGGTTATCCGACCGTGATGGTCTTGCTGTCGGGCCTGGCGGACATTCCCTGGTCTGAGCTGGGGACCGCAATCGCCGCAAACGTCGCTTGCGGCGCGGCGGGCGGACTCGCGATCGGTTGGCTGCGCGTTCATCGCCCCGCCCGGCGGCAGGCTGTCGACGAACTGGTCAGCGCGGCGGCTTCTCCCGATCTGGCATCCGCCGCGCGCATCAATGCCACAGCGGTGGCCTTGCACGTCGGAGCCGGCGTCTGCGCGGGGCTGCTGGTCAGCGTTTTGGGGACGGCCGCGCCCCACGAATGGGGCGATCACGTTTTGACCCTGGGCGGACCGCTGCAGTTGGCATTGGGCGGCGCTGGCGGTGGCGGTGGAGATTGGCCGGCCGACGGCTGGGCTGTGCTCTCCTCGCTGTTCGCCTTCATGCTGGTCGTCGGCGCATTGACGATTCTGGCTTCGATCGTGCTGCACGGGCTGCTGGCCGCGGCCGCCCAAAGCGCGGTGACGGGGGCCGCGCAAGGCTGGGGACAGGCGCTGGGCACGTCGTTCGTGCTGGCCGCGACCCGGCTGTGGACTTCGCGGGTGAGTTGGCAAGGCATCGCCGCGCGCGAAGCGCCGCCGCTGTCGTTGGACGCGGCGATCCAGGAATACGCCGGTTCCGACGAGCATACGCGGCGCCTGATCGGCCGCTATCTCGACTGGCTGCGCGAAACGGGCTACCCGGTGACGATCGAGTCGGCCGCCGCGCGCTTCTACGATTGGGGGCGGTTTCTCGAATCGCGCGGCCGAGGCCGGCCGCCGCAGGCAGTGACGCTGTTTCCCTTGCACCTCGACGACGAAATCCGCAAGCGGAACCCAGCCGAGCGGGTCGTTGAGCCGCAAGGCGTGCCCCAGTACGACGGCGGCCAAGCGACGCTATTCTATCGCGGTTGGTTCCGCCGCGCGCTTCGCACCGGCGCCATCACCGGCGCGGCCTCCGGCTTCTTGCAAGCCGGCATCGTCAGCCTGTTCGTCGGGTGGCTGAAGAGGTGAAAACGTTTCTCGTATCCGACCTCGACCGAGTGCGATGGCTTTCGGTAAGGCGTCGCCAGGTTGACCATTACTAGTTTTTTTCCGTTGACGCGACTTTTGCTGCGCTGCCTTCTTCGCGGAAGGTTTGGGGTTCGGCGTCCCCCTTGACCTTTTGCGAGCTTTTTTCAGCCATTCAAGATCAAACACGAACGAGTTAATCCTGATACGGTCGTGCTTGCGATTATAACCAGAGGCTTGTTTTTCGAGCACCTGCGTTAATTCTTGGCAACTTTTTGGCGCGGCTCGCTTGGCGCCGGTTTTCCAACCCCGACAGGTTCCATTCCAGGCAACTAGATAAATCCCGTGAGTTCGCTCCTCAGCACGCAGGTACTGATCTCCGAGCTGCCGCGCAAGACTGGTCGCGATGTTTGTGTTCGATGACCATTTTATCTCGACGACGACCGCCGCCTTCGTGCCATCCAAGCATGTGGCTGTAATCAAGATATCCTTCCGGCGAAGGAATTTTCCTTGGTGCTCCCGGTCGAGATTTATCACTGTGGCGTTTGGATCCAAAACGCGACCGGGCAAGCGGTCGGAAAGTCGGCGCAGGAAATACGCTTGTAAAGTCCCTTCATGTTGCGGCTTGCGGGTTCCCTTGTGGTAAAATAGTTCAAAATCCTCGCCGATTGTTGCGGAGATTGCACGTACTTGTTCTTCGATTATTTCGATCAGGTCGTCTGCCTGACGTACAAACCGATGGTCCGCATTAGCCAGAACGTCAAGCACGGTTTCTAGTGGAAGGAATTGATGCGCTGCCCCTCCCAAGATTCGCCGCGCGCTTTCCTCAGCCAGAGCACGTTCATGCCAGCGCTTTAGTCGCTTGTGCTCAGTGACAAGGTTCGCCAAGAGCTTTCGGTCTTCAGATCCCCCTCGATTAAAAAGAATGGCCGGGATTGCGTCGCGAAGTTGGCGGCAAAGCATTTCCGGCGTGACGAAGCCGTCGAGGCCCTCTGGATCGGCGCTTGGCGGAAACGCTGAGAATAGCATCGATGCCAATTCGTAGAGGCGCTCAGCGGGCCAGTTGCTGAAGGCATGGTAATTGCGGTAGTCGAAGAGTTGCCCGAGCGACAACAAGCCATCAATGTCGCCCTTACTCAAGTCCTCGCGTAGCCGGGGCCACGCGTCATTCGGCGAGAGCCTCAACAGCACATTTAGCGCCGGCTTGGCAAGCTCGGTTTCGGAATTGGCTTGAAGCGTCTCGCGAGCCAACGAAATCGCGAGTGCGGGGTCTCGCTCGAAAAGACAATTAAGAAGATCGCCTCGCGAAGTAACTGCGAACTCCTTGTTCGCGACGAACTCGGCCAATTTCTCACGCAGCGATTTTGTCCACAACAGTTCGGGCATATTCGATGCAGTTACCGCGTGTCGCGACTCCGACTGCAACTCGCGTTCGATCGCAATCAAGAAGACGGATTCTGTGGCGCTGCGGTCAGCGTCGTGGCATGCTTCGATGACTGCCGTGTCCCAATAAATGCTCCAGTGAAGCATCGCGGGCAGCCATTTTTTGATGATCTCAGAGTCCAACCGCACGTCCTTCGGTCGATATGTTAGCACGGCACGGAAGCACCAGCCCTCGAAAAGGACGGTTTGCGGGACGCCGTTTGTCATAGGAACGGAGGTCGGCTGACAATCGTGAATGCCTTCCACGCAAACATCCAGGACTAGACGCTGTACATTTGTGTCAAGGTCGTCCCATGTTCCCACCAGATTAACGGGCCGCGCATGTTCGCTCGGGAAACACACGCTGGAGAGCGCCCACATTTTCTGTTGCAGTGAATAATCCGATCGTTCTAATATCTCCGCAGTATATTGGCCGATTTGGACCTCGTTGTGGTGCTTCGCCCTAGCAGCCTCTTCAACCTCCGCTTGGTGTTTCCTCTCCCATTCTCTATATCGCTCCAAGCCGGCCTCGAAGCTCACGACAATGCCAGGGCGATGCTTTTCGACGAAGGTTTTTGCGCGCTCTTGCAAATCGTTGCTGCCGTGGTTGGCTGCGATCAACACGTCGTCCCATACGTCATTCTCGGCGAGGGCTAAAGTGGGCAGTTGCTCGATTAGCCATTCGATGTCATCTGGCAAAAGAATCCAGCGAAAACTTCTCGCTGCGGCTTCTTTTCCTTGCTCGCGATGGTACTGCAAATCAGCCAAATAGAGCTTTCGCCGCCATACCTCGGATTTGCGAAAGGCGGAACGGAAGTCGAATCGCAGATGAAGTGGGCATTCCCATTGTCGGACTGCAAGAGGAAGAAGGGCGTCGAAATCGCCTTCTGCCGGCTGGCCTTGGCCCAAAATAACCGTGATTGCGCGATGTAAAAGATTCTCCCCTCGACGGGGCGGTGATGCTTCGGCCGCACTGCCTTGCTTTAGTGCTTTGGGAAGGAATCGCTTGATCACAAATCTCGCCGCCGGAACCGTCAATCGCTCCATAAGGATGTTTTCCAGCACGTGCGTGGAATCGATGACGTCGTCATGCGGCTCCGGGCAATACTTCACCGCATCTTCGATCGCCCAAAACCCTTCGTCGAGAAAGCGCTTGATGAGCGCCGAAACTGCCGCCTTGCGAACCCGAGACTTGGGGCGCGAAGTCCTCACGAACGCAGCGAGCCTTTGCAACTGGCCGGCTATAGCAAGGCGTTTGACAACGATTAACGCCGACTCAACCAAGTTTGGCGGGGCCGTTGAATCGCATAAGATTTCAATCGCAGGCTCAACGGCGGCGCGAGAATCAGTCGAGGCCGCGATCTGCAACAGCAAGATTCGGCGCAATGGCGAGCGACCTCCATCGCGCAACCGCCGTGCCAGTTCAGCGCCTACGCCCCTGACGCGAAGCTGGGTCACGCTGGGCTCGTTCCAAAAGCGAAGGTTCCAAGGGCTTGCCTCCGCGATTTCTTCAATGCGGTCAAGAAGGTGTCGAACATCCGCTAAGCCAAGCGGATGGTCGGATTGCGGAGGCAGACCTCCATTCATCGCAATAACCCAGTCGCGAATTTCCGGTCGGCCCACTTGTGCTAGCAGCGAGAGAATTCCTAGGTGGGCGCGATTCAAGCTGCCATCAGATTCGGTCAATAGGCCTTTGATGCGCCCGAGCACGAGATCCTTAAGGGCGAATGCACACATCCATTCGCGCACATGCTTTTGCGCAAAACGCCCGACTGTAAATACCGCCGATTCAAGTGCCCTTTGAGCGGCTTGGCGGCTCGGCCCGACTCCAGGGGGTGATTGACGAATTAACTTGTCTAGCGGCGGGCTGTTCGTGTCCAGACTGTCGGCTGCGACGCGGTCGATGCCCGCAAAAGTCATCACGCACGCCAAATGCTTCGCCGCGCTAAACCGGTCTTCAATTTCTAGGTCATTGGAAGCGCGTTTTCTCTTTCGCTCGTTTTTTTCGTCCAGCAGTTCCTTGAGTACGCCTTCCCAGATAGCGTCCTTAGTAAGTGACATGCCCAAGTGACGCTCGATGTGTCGAAGTGGAGCCGGAAATTGTGCCACGCTCTGCAGGTCGTGCTCTCGGATTTTTTCGAGCACGCTGCCAAACGTCGCCTCGCTGAGCATGTGCCGCTCTCCAGCGCGGGTCAGCCCCAACAACTCGACCGCCGCGAGATTGCCTTTATAGATGCCTTTCAGCCCGTCCAGTAATGGTCGCGGTAGACTGACCTCACGGCAGAAGACGATGATCTTCAGGCGACTGCGCGCGTCCGGCGTCAGCAACTCCAAATCGCGCAGGAGTATTTGATGCAAATTGTCCTGAATAGATTCCCCTTCGTCCAACGAATCGATGATCCACGTTGCACGCCGATCTGACGACAACCATTTATCCCAGCCGACCGGCTGTAATGGCAAACCGACGCTGTGACGGTCCAAGTTCGTCGAAAACGGCTCGGCATCGAATACGCGGAGTGCCTGAAACTGCTGAGCTATAAACGTCTTTCCAATCCATGGCGGCCCAACAATCAACACGGCTTGAAACGGCATGAGAACGTCAAATTCAAATAGCTCGTTTGAGCTCGTGACGAACCCCCACTCATCAGTTTCGGGCCGTGTTAAGACACTCGGCTCGTAGCGGCGAAACAGACGCGATACGGTTGACTTGAGAATTGGAGCAGGGTTTGTCATCGCCGTCGCAACAAAAGGAAAGAGATTGGTTGCTCAGGTAGCCGTGAGATTATAATCGCTCGGCTCCCAGCGCGGCGAAGGAAAGAAGCCACCGCTAAGTGAAATCGGCGACGTCGCCAAAGAGCAAATTGCGGCGGCTGCGGCCCAGGATGCGCTTAGAACGGTTCGCGCCATCGCTACGAGCGGGAAACGTAACGCACCGCGTACGCCCTATGCGTTCTTGACCGCCGTCACCAACTGCGTCAGCGAGCTTTTGGCGTCGCCGAATAGCAACGCCGTCTTGGGGTTGTAGAACAACTCGTTTTCGATCCCTGAAAAGCCGGGGTTCATGCTGCGCTTGAGAACGATGATCCGCTGGGCCTGGTCGGCGTTCAGGATCGGCATGCCAAAGATCGGGCTGGAACGGTCGTTGCGCGCGGCGGGGTTCACCACGTCGTTGGCCCCGATGATCAGCGCCACGTCGGCCCGGCCGAACTCGCCGTTGATGTCTTCCATGTCGTACAGCCGGTCGTAGGGCACGTTGGCCTCGGCCAACAGCACGTTCATGTGGCCGGGCATGCGGCCGGCCACCGGATGGATGGCGTACTTGACCTCGCCGCCGCGCTTCTCGATCAGTTCGGCCAGTTCGCGCACCTGGTGCTGGGCCTGGGCCACGGCCATGCCGTAGCCCGGCACGACAATCACCAATCGGGCGTAAGCCAGTTGCAGCGCGGCGTCGTCGACCGAGATCGAATGGACCGTCAGTCCTTCGGTCGAGGCGCCCGCAGATGCCGGCGCGTCGCCGCCGCCGAAAGCGCCGAAGATCACGTTGGCGAACGAACGGTTCATGGCCTTGCTCATCAAGATCGAGAGCAAAAACCCGCTGGCCCCGTCCAGGGCGCCGGCGATGATCAGCACGTTGTTTTGCAAGGCGAAGCCGGTGGCCGACGAAGCCAGCCCGGCATAGGAATTCAGCAGCGAAATCACGACCGGCATGTCGGCGCCGCCGATCGGCAGCACGATCAACACGCCGACCGCCAGCCCGAGCACGACCATCAGATAGAAGACGACCGAGGTCATCGAGTTCTGGGCCGGATCGGGATTGAAGATCAGATAGATGAACATCAGAAACGCGATCACGAACAGCGAAATGTTGGAGGCGTTTTGGCCCTTGTAGGTGATCGGCTGGCTGGGGATGAAGCCTTGCAGCTTGCCGAAGGCCATGAAGCTGCCGGTGATCGTGAGCGAGCCGAACAGCACCTCGAAGCCGAGGGCCGTCATTTCGACGCTGCCCGGCGCGTGCGTCGGCTCGTGAAAGTGGGCGATGCCGACCATCGTGGCGGCCAGGGCGCCGAAGGCGTGCGAAATGGCCGTGCGTTGCGGCACGGCGGTCATCGGCATCCAGATAGAAATCGCGGCGCCGATCAGCGAGCCGAGAATCATGCCGGCGATGATCCATGTAAACGTGAGGATCTCTTGGTGCGCCAAGGTGCCCAAGACGGCCACGAGCATGCCGATCGCGGCCAACTGCATGCCTTGCCGGGCCTTGGCCGGATTGGTCAGGCCCTTGAGGCCCAGGATGAACAATACCGAGGCCGCCAGGTAGCTGGCCTGGATCGCGAATTCGCGGAACGAAGACGCGTGGGCCGACTGTTCCGGCGTGTTCGCGGCTGCGACGGCGGCTGCGGCGACGAGGTGGGCGAAGTTCACTTTTTCGGCTCGTTCCGCTTGAACATCTTCAGCATCCGGTCGGTGATCATGAAGCCGCCGACGACGTTGATCATGGCCGCCGTGACCGCCACGAAGCCCAAAATGGTGCTAACCATGTGGTCGCCTCCCTTGCCGGCGATCGCGATCGAGCCGACCAGCGAAATACCCGAGATGGCGTTGGTGGCCGACATCAGCGGCGTGTGCAGCAGCGGGGGGACGCGCGTGATCACCTGGTAGCCGACGAAGCCGGCCAGCACGAACACGTACATTTGCAGGAACGCGGTCACTTCGGAGGCGCCTCACTTGAATCGATACGGTTGATTCGGAAACCGACGCGAACCCTCGGAATGCTAGCTTTCAGGCCGCGCCTTCGCAAGGGCGGCGGCCCTTCGGCGATGATAGGTCATGCTTCAGCATGTCCGCGTTTGAAGCCGCGAAAGTCATGCTGAAGCATAACCTACCAAGACTAACCGAATGTGCGCCTTACCTGGCACGCGACTGCCGCTCGCCTTCGCCGATGGCGTAGAGATGCTTTGCGGCCCGCAGGAAGATTTGCCCCTGGCTGATGGCGGGCGAGGCGTAGCAGGCTTCGCCGAGCGGGTTGACCGCGACGGCTTCGTATTTTTCGCCCGGCTTGACGATCGTCGTGACGCCTTCATCAGAAAGAAAATAGGCCAGGCCGCCCGCCGAGACCAAACTGGCGCTGTAGTGCGGGCCGATCCGCTGCCGCCAGGTGCGGCGGCCCGTTTCGGCTTCGTAGCAACTGGCGATGCCGTCGTCGGAGACGACCAGGAAATAATCGCCGAAAGCGACGGGCGAGGGCACGTAAGACGTGTTCTCCTTAGTCCGCCAGACGACGTGCGTCTTGGTCACGTTGCCCCGGCCGTCGGGGCGGATCGCCAGAATGTGATGCTCCGGAAAGCCCGCGGTCATGAACAGCAGCTTGCCGTTATCGACCATCGAGGCTACGAACTGCTCGGTCGGCCCGTCGATGATCCAATGCCGCGAGCCGCTGCGTGGGTCATAGCTGGCGATCGACATCGAGCCCGACAGAATCATCTGCGTGCGGCCATCGAAATCGCGAATGATCGGCGTCGCATAGCTGCGGGTTTTGTTCTCGCGCGGCGTCTTCCACACCGTCTCGCCAGTGGCCCGGTCGAGGGCGAGCAGATAAGCGTCGCCGTCGTGGTCGCCATTGACGATTAGCTTGTCCTCGAACAGCACCGGGCAACTGCAATAGCCGTGGACGCTGGAAAACGGCCCGGGCCGCACCAGCCACCGTTGCTTGCCGGCGAAGTCGTAAGCGGCGACGGCCATTTGGGCGCCCTTGGCCTCGCCTTGCTTCGTCCCTTCGAGGAACGTGACATAAACCAGTTCGCCGTCGGTGGCCGGAGTGCTCGAAGCGTAGCTGTTCAGCGCGTGCTTCTTCTCCAGCGGCGATTGAAGCACCGATTCTTGCCACAATGTCTTGCCCGATTTGCGATCGAGGCACAGCAAAATGCGGTCTTGTTCCTCTTCCAGGCAACTGACCAAGAAAATGCGGTCTTGCCAGATCACCGGCGAAGCATGGCCCGTGCCGGGGACTTCGACCTTCCAAGCAATGTTGTCTTGCTTCTCGCCGTCCCAATGCGTCGGCACGCGCGGTTCATCGCTCGACCCATCGCCGCGCGGGCCACGCCAACCTGGCCAGTTCTCGGCCGCCGCTCGAGAGGCGATGGAACAACACGCGGCGAAACCAATCAGAACCAGGACGCGGCAAAGCGGGGCCGGCAGGGCAGGCATGGGCAGGACTCGTGCGGGGTTGGACGCGGCGGGGTCACTTGCGGATAGCGGACAGGCTATAGCTAACACTACCTCGCCGGGTGCGGTCAAGTATTTTGGCGGAGTCCGCGCAACAAAAAACCGCGGCGGACCCTTGCGAGTTCGCCGCGGCTCTTGTTTCAAACCTTCCGCCGATTGCGACGGTGGAGTCGCTGCGAGAAGAACGCGGATCGGACTGCGCTAAGCGCGAGTCATCGTTGATCCGGGTCCACGCTAAAAAAGTTTGGCACCTCCGACGGAATACTAGGCAGAAGGCTTGTTTTCGAGATCGTGCTCGATGCAGGATTAAGCATCGGCACTTCAGGGGCGGCAGGTTCGGCGGAAATCGGATGCCGAAGCATCATTTTCTCTCGCCGCCCGCCTCTCCGGTCTGCAACCCGATATCGCTATTCTACTCTACGCAGCAAGGCCGCGCCGGGACCAAGCCAAAATTTCGCCAAGGGACCAATGCCCGGCCGCGGCGCTATTTCATTTCGGCTTCGGCTTCGGATCGGGATTTGGATTCGACTTTACGGGCCGTCCCCCGGACGCCAAGCGATCGAGAAACCCCTCGATCGCCTGCTCCAGCTTTTCGGGCGTTTCGTAGGCGCCTGCCGCGATCTGGCTGCGAATCTCGGCGATCCGCGATTGGCGGTCGGAAGCGTCGAGCTCGGGGAGGCCGGCCATATTGTCGCTCTATTTCTTCGCCCTATTTCTTCTCGACGAGCCAGATATTGCGGTAGACGACCGGATTGCCGTGATTTTGCAGGCTGATCGGGCCGGTCGGGCCTTCCTTGCCGCGGCCGCCGGGCGTCTGCTGGGGCAGTTCCAGATCGTCGTAAATCTTCACGCCGTTGTGCTTCAGGGTGACGCGAGCGTTGACGGTCTTTTTGCCGTCGGCGTCGAATTTAGGGGCCGTATAGTCGAAATC
>Ga0134126_10006863_pt1 | contig 14321 bp, 12 predicted proteins | sample KB31752_FD_96881 | JGI IMG/M metagenome (GOLD analysis project Ga0134126, IMG submission 96881) | Terrestrial soil microbial communities with excess Nitrogen fertilizer from Kellogg Biological Station, Michigan, USA - KB3-175-2 | ecosystem: Environmental > Terrestrial > Soil > Unclassified ... | reverse complement strand
CCACGGCGACCATAACCCTGGGAACGTCAGGATGACCGCGGACCGTGTGGCGCTCATTGACTGGGACGAAGCGCACGTCGACGCGCCTGATCTCGACTTGGTGTTGCCTTATAATGCCGCTGGGCTCGAAGGCGAGGCTTACCATATCGCCGCTCAAGCATCTGCTGCATGGGAGGCCGCCGTCTGCTGGGAGGATGCGTACGCGATCAAACGACTCGCCGAAGTTCGAGCGCTCTGAGCAGCGGCAGCAACAGCAAATTCTCCAATAGCCGGCCTATTCGGATTGCGGCCGTTAGTGGTCGGCGCCCAGTTTTCGCAGCCAACTCAACTCACCCGCTAGTTCCATAATATATATTATGCGAATGACAGCAATGCGCGTCCGGCCGGGTTTGCGACTTGGGCGGCGCCGTCGCCTGGGCTATCGTGCGGCCTCCCCTGATACGAGGTCTCCATGCAGCCTTCCCGCGAACTCTCCCGCCTGGTCGAGATCATGGCGCGCCTGCGCGATCCAAAGACTGGCTGCCCCTGGGACATCGAGCAGAACTTTTCGACCATCCAGAATTACACGATCGAAGAAGCCTATGAGGTGGCCGACGCCATCGAGCGCGAAGACTACGACGACCTTCGTGACGAACTCGGAGACCTTCTGCTGCAGCCCGTCTACCATGCGCAGATGGCCGCCGAGCGCGGCCTGTTCGATATCGGCGACGTTATCGAGGCGGTGACGACCAAGATGATCCGCCGCCATCCGCACGTCTTCGGCCCTGACGCCGCCGATAGCGCGGCGGCAGCGACGGTCCGTTGGGATGCCATCAAGGCCGAGGAGCGCGCGCACAAGGCGGCGGCAAGGCCGGCGGCAGCGCCGTCGCTGCTCGATGACGTGCCGCAGGTGCTACCGGCCCTAGCCCGGGCGGAGAAGCTGACCAAGCGCGCCGCATCGGTCGGTTTCGATTGGCCGGACACCCCGTCGGTTGTCGCCAAAGTCCGTGAGGAGCTGGATGAGGTCACCGTTGCAGCGGCAAGTGGCGACCAGGAGGCGGTGGCCGAGGAACTTGGCGACCTGCTGTTTGCCGTCGCCAACCTCTGCCGGCACTTGGGCGTGCCGCCCGAAGCGGCGCTGCGCGGCGCCAATGCCAAATTCGTCCGTCGATTCCGCTATGTAGAGGAGCGCGCCGGCCAGGACGGGGTCGCGCTCGCCGACGCCGGGCTATCGCGGCTCGATCGCTATTGGAACGAAGTACGGAACAGGGACAAGGAACGCGAGCACGGATCTTGACGATCGCCGGCCGCCCCTCCAGCCGTTGCCGAATTGCGTCACCCCGAACGCTTGCGCCCCTTCTGCCCCGCTAGCGTTTTCCACGACACGATCACTTCGCTGTCCAGCCCGCCTCGCGGCCAGCCGAGAGCTGCCCCTCCCTTACCATCATCACCAGGTCTGTCATTCCTGGAGATCGCATCATCATCGGCACACCGTGCCATTGGGTGCGATCCATCGGAAATCCAGCTGATGCCGCCAGCTGTATCGCTATTCGGCGATCCGGCCGGCGAATTTTTCGGCAAAGACGGCTTTGAACCGCGGGTCGACACGAACCTCGTAGGTTGTGCCAGTGTCATCGGCGGGCTCGGCCGAAATCACCTGAGCATGACCGTAGAGCCAGCCGACATCGGCGCCTGCCGCGAAAGGCACGTGGACGCGATAGGTCCGAGCCTCCTGCCCCAGCGCGTCGTCGATCGCGCCCAGCAGTCCATCGAGCCCTTCCCCCGTCACCGCTGAAACCTCGGAAATGCCGACGACCGGCCCCGCGGGCTCGGCGGCCACCACGATCGCAGCAGCGCCGTCGCCGTTGCGCGGCAGCAGGTCGATCTTGTTCCAGACCTCGATCACCGGCTTGTCCGATGCCACTCCAAGCTCGTGCAGCACGCCGACGACGTCCAGCGCCTGCGCGGCATGGTCGGGATTGGCAACGTCCCGGACATGGAGGATGAGATCGGCGTCGACCACCTCTTCGAGGGTTGCCCGGAACGCCGCGACGAGATCATGCGGCAGCTCGGAAACGAAACCGACCGTGTCGGAAAGCATGACCTCGCGCCCGCTTGGCAGTTCGAGCTTGCGCGTCGTGGTGTCGAGCGTCGCAAACAGCAGATCCTTGGCGAACACACCGGCGCCGGTCAGCCGGTTAAACAGCGTCGATTTGCCCGAATTCGTGTAGCCGACGAGCGCCACCGTCGGAAATTCCACGGCCTGCTTGGGCGCCCGCTGCTGCGCCCGCGTCTTCTTGACCTTTTCCAGCCGCTCTTCGAGCACCCGGATACGATCCTGCAGCAGGCGGCGGTCGGTTTCGATCTGGGTCTCGCCGGGGCCGCCGAGAAAGCCAAAGCCGCCGCGCTGCCGCTCGAGGTGGGTCCAGGAACGGACGAGGCGACCCTTCTGATAGGTCAGATGGGCCAATTCCACCTGCAGCACACCCTCTCGGGTCGCGGCGCGCTCGCCGAATATTTCGAGGATCAGGCCGGTGCGGTCGAGCACCTTCGCCTTTGTGGCAGTCTCGAGGTTCCGCTGCTGCACGGGCGACAGAGCCGCATCGACAAGCAGGAGCTCGACTTTTTCATCGGCGACCTTTCTCGCCAGGGCGTCGACTGTCCCCTGCCCCAAAAAGGTCGCCGGGCGGACTTCGCGGACCTTTACCGCTTGCGAGAAGACGATCTCGACGTCGATCGCCCCGGCCAGCCCCTCGAACTCGGCCTGACGTGCCTCGGCAGAGTGCCGCGCCGCCTGCCCTCTTACATCGGGGCACACCAGCCCGACGCGAGTCGGCTGGGCGCGCTGGTCGATTGGCTTGCGGCCGACCGGTTCGCTCTCGTCGCCATCTAGAGGTTCGGTCATCGTCTCATCGCAGTTCCGCCCGGGCGGCAACAATCAAGGCAGCAACCCCGCACCATCGCGTGCTCGGAGCGGTCGGGTTGCACCAAGCCATTTCGATCGTTCGCCACCCGCTATTCGTCGCTGGCAGGGTGCTCAGGGTCGAACAATTGGATCGGAGCCGACGGCATGATCGTCGATATGGCATGCTTGTAGACGAGTTGCGACTGCGCATCGCGGCGCAGCAGCAGGCAGAAATTGTCAAACCACGTGATGACCCCCTGCAGTTTGACGCCGTTCACCAGAAAAATCGTGACCGGAACCTTGTGCTTGCGGACGTGGTTGAGAAATGAGTCTTGGAGATTCTGCGCCTTTTCGCCGGGCATTTAGGCCTCTTTTTCAAGATGGGCGGACGGGCGTGGGGAGAGACGCCGTCGGCCGAAAGGAGCGTGCGCCGCCGCCGGCTCCAACATTAACTCTAAAGCATCGCCCAAAATGCTGGCAACCACCTTTCGTAAAAACGATGGAGCAACAAAGGGCTAGATCAAGCGACCGTGACCAGCAGGCCACGGGGGTGCGCGTTGCGTTATAGCCGCCCGGCCATTTCCAGGCAATCCGAGTGCCCACCTCGGGTTGAACCGAACGGGGTGAAGCGGCGAAACCGTCCATTCGTCTAGAGGCCCAGCGACTTGATCTTCCGATGCAGCGCCGAGCGTTCCATGCCGACGAATTCGGCCGTCTTCGAGATGTTGCCGCCGAAGCGTTCGATCTGCGCCATCAGATACTGGCGCTCGAACACTTCGCGCGCGTCGCGCAGCGGCAGGCTCATCAAATGGGCCGAAGCATCCGTATCGCCCACCGTCGGCAATACCTCGCCGATATCCGAGGGCAGCATGTTTGCCGAAATGACGCCGTCGGCCGGCGCCTGATCCTTGACGAGGATCAGCAGCCGCTCGATGGAATTGCGAAGCTGGCGGGCATTGCCCGGCCAGTCCTGCGCCTGCAGGACGGCGATTGCGTCTTCCCCTATCGTCAGGCGTTGCAGGCTGTGCATCCGTGAGATTTGTTCGAGGAAGAGGACCACCAAGGGCGGAATATCCTCGCGCCGTTCGCGCAAGGGCGTCAGTTGCAGCGGCACGATCGCCAGCCGGTGGAACAGGTCGGATCGGAACCCGCCCTCTTCGATCAGCTGCGCCAGGTTCTGCGAACTCGACGAAATGACCCGGACGTCGATCGGCACCGTCACCTGCCCGCCTACGCGATTGAAGCGATTTTCAACGAGCGTTCGCAGCAGCTGCCCCTGCGCCGCCTGCGGCAGCGTGCCGATCTCCGAGAGGTAGAGCGTGCCCCCATGCGCGCGCTCGAAGGCACCGACCTCGGTCCTGACGCCGCCGGTCTTTTCGCGGACCTCGCGGCCGAAGAGCACCACCGGCACCTCGTCGGGCGCATAGAGCGAGACGTTGATCTCGATGAAGGGCGCATCGGCCCGGGTGCTGCGCTGGTGGATCAGCCGGGCGCAGAGCCCCTTCCCCGTCCCCGAGGCGCCTGAAATGAAGATGCGGGAATTGGTCGGGGCCGACTTGTCGATGATACCCCTGATCTGCTGCAGCGCCGGCGACGGCCCGGCAAGATCGATCGCATGGCTGTTCGATCGCTCCTTGAGCGTCTCGACCTCGTTCTTGAGGCGAGTCGCTTCCATGGCGCGCTGGGTGATCAGCAACAGCCGGTCGATCTTGAACGGCTTCTCGATATAGTCGTAGGCGCCGCGCTTGATGGCGCTTACCGCGGTTTCGACATTGCCGTGGCCCGAAATCATCACCACCGGCATGTCGGGATGCTGGCTCTGGAACAGATCGAGCAGCTGCAGCCCGTCGAGGCGTGAGCCCTGCATCCAGATGTCGAGGAAGACCAAGCTCGGCCGGCGGCGCGCGATCTCATTGAGCGCCGAGTCGGCGTCGTGGGCCTGCCGCGCCTCGTACCCTTCGTCCTCGAGGATGCCGGCAATGAGGTCGCGAATGTCGTCCTCGTCGTCGATGATCAGAATGTCGAGCGCCATCAGGTGTCTCAAACCGCCTCGACCGGCGGCTCCTCTGTCTCGGTTTTGGTTTCCTCGCCCGCCCCCGCGACCGCGTCATCCACCCCGTCTTCTGCTTCGATGAGCGGCAGGGTGAAGGTGAAGCATGCCCCTACCCGCCCCTCGGCGTCCGGTTCCGCATCGACCAGCTCGACGGTCCCGCCGTGCTGCTCGATGATCTTGGCGACAATCGCGAGGCCGAGGCCCGTGCCTTTCTCCCGCGTCGTCATGTAAGGCTCGAGCAGCCGCTGCCGGTTGTCTTTCGGCCAGCCCTTGCCGTTGTCGGCGACCGAGATCCGCATCGCGCTCGCTTCGCGTTCGAGAGTGACCGTGATCGCCGGATTCTTGACCTGGTCGAGTCCAACGCCTTCAAAGGCTTCGACGGCATTCTTGATGAGGTTCGTCAGCACCTGCGAGATCAGCCGCGCATCGAACCGGGCGACCATCGGCCCCTCCGGCACCTGCGTGTTGATTGCGATCTCCGGCAGCCGGACGCTTTCGAGGAACACTGCCTGTTTTACCGTCTCGGCAAGATCGCCCTTTTCGAGATTGGCTTCCGGCATCCGGGCGAAAGATGAGAATTCATCGACCATGCGGCCGATGTCGCCGACCTGCCGAACGATGGTGTTGATGCACTTGTCGAAGACGTCGAAATCATCGGCGAGCTTGCCCGCATAGCGCCGGCGCAGCCGCTCGGCCGAAAGCTGGATCGGGGTCAGCGGGTTCTTGATTTCGTGCGCGATACGGCGCGCCACGTCCGCCCAGGCGCCGGTCCGCTGCGCCGACAGCAGGTCGGTGATATCGTCCAGCGTGAAGACGAAGCCCTTGGACTCGGCGACGGTGCCTTCGCGGGTCAGCTGCACCTGATAGGTCCGATAGTCCGGTCCGGATCCGAGCTCGATCTGGTCGCGAACCTGGCCGCGTCGCGACGACTTCGCCCGTTCGAAGACCGCGCCGAGGGCTGGAATCACCGTGCTGATCGGCTCGCCCATGAGATCAATCTCGTCGCGGTCCAGCATTTCGCAGGCACGCAGATTGACCAGCGTGATCACGCCGAAGGCATCCAGGCCAACTATCCCCGCCGAGACGCCCTCCACCACGGCTTCGGTGAATTGCCGGCGCTTCTCGTTGGTTTCGCTCGCGTGAACAATGGCTTGCCGTTGCGCCTTCAACTGCTGCGTCATGCGATTGAAGCCGCCGATGAGGTCGACCAGATCACCGCGCCGGCCGCGCACCGGCGGCACCTGCACGTCGAGGTCGCCTTGGCTGACGAGGTTGGAGGCGATCATCAAATTGCGGATCGGATCGACGAAGCGGTTGGCGAGGGCAATGCCGATCCATACGGCTGCGAGCAACAACACCAGGGCCAGGCCCAGATACATGATCGTGAAGGTGATCTGGAAAACCAGCCGGTTGGACGCGTATTGCCGGTATTCGGTGATGTTGTCGTCGGTGAGCCGCATGAACTCGAGAACTTCCGGGTCCACCGGTCTGGCGACGAACAGATAGGTATCGTCATAGCCGCGAAGCTTGATGACCGAGCCGATGAGATTGGTCGAGCCCGGTGCGATTTCAGTGGGCACATCCTCAACCACGCCCTGCGTAAGGCCGGGCGGAATGCGCGGCCAGGCCCCCGGGACGTTGATCTGCGCCCGCATCAGCGTGTCACCCTGCGCGTTGATGAGCGCCGTAAAGGGGAGCGAGCGGGTGATGGCCAGCGCGGTCAGGATGCGCTGGTATTTGTCGCGGTCCGTCGCGAACGTCGCGCGCTCCTGTTCGAGTTCATTTGAGACCCAGATGATATCGTCGCGAAGCACCTGCGCGTGCTCGAGCATATAGGAGCGTGCCACGAGCCGGGAGCTTTCGACCATGGTCCGCGTCCGTTCGGAAAACCACTGGTCGAGGCCTTGGTTGAGCGAAATCGTCGCGACCACGGCGACGATGGCGGCGGGCACGGCGGCGGCGATCGCGAACATCGCCACCATGCGGATCTGCAACCCCGCCCCCGCCTGCCGCCGCCAGCGCGCGCCGATCAGCAGCGAAGCCTCGGTCAGCACCAGGGCAATCACCATCAGCACCAGGATGCCGTTGGCGATCCAGATGCCAGTCCAGACTTCCGGAGACGGGGAAACATTGGTGGTGCCAGTCAGAATCAAGAACGACCCCGACGCGACCAGAACCGAGGCCAAGACCACCACGAGGCCGATCAGCCTTATGGCGCGCCGCCCGGTTAGGCCCAACGGCAGCTTTCCGCCCCGTCCAAGGGCGCTGACGCCGGCGCCTGGCGGAGCCTCGCTCGTGAGCGCTGTGTCGTTCATGTCACAACAACTGGTGTCCGACGGGCTGGGATCACAGAGCGTGACCGATCTCGCGCCACCCTTCAAGCCCAATTGTTGCCGAAATGTGACACAGCCATGCGTCCGGCCCGTTTAGGCCCAGTAAAATCGGTCAGCCGGATCGAACTTCGCTTCAGGTCGAAGGGGCGCCCAGCAGGCCGCTGGGCGCCGCATGGGCCGCCCAAGTCTCGTCGGATGACCTCACCCTGAGCGCGTCGAGGGCGGGGGTGCCGGGCAGACCTACGCCTGCCGCCGGGACTGCCGGACGATCTCGATATTGTGGGTGCGGATCTTCTTGCGCAGCGTATTGCGATTGAGGCCGAGCAGGTCCGCCGCCCTTATCTGGTTGCCGCCGCAGGCGTTGAGCGCCATGGCGATGAGTGGAGCCTCAACTTTATCCAGGACGCGCTGGTAGAGCCCCGCCGGAGGCAAATGGGGCTCGTGCTCCCGCAGGAGCTGGGCGACGTGGCTTTCGACTGCCGTCGAAACGTCGATCGGCGACCCACCGGCCGCACCCACCTGGCGATCGGATACGTTGAGCTCATTCTCGACGATTTCAGGGGAGATCGTCTCGTCCGCGTAGAGCGCCGACAGCCGTCTCACGAGGTTTTCGAGCTCGCGGACGTTACCCGGCCAGGCATGGGCCTGCATGAGCCGGATCGCCTCGGGCGAGATGGATTTCGGCGGCTCGCCCTCCTGCTGGGCGCTTCTGAGGAAATGCGCCACCAGGTCACCGATGTCGTCGACCCGCTCGCGCAGCGGCGGCAGGCGGATCGGCACGACATTGAGCCGGTAATAGAGATCTTCGCGGAAGAGCCCCTGCCGGATCATCTGGCCGAGATCGCGGTGGGTGGCGGCAACGATGCGGACATTGGCCTTGATGGCCGTACGCCCGCCGACCATGGTGTATTCGCCCTCCTGCAGCACGCGCAGGAGCCGCGTCTGCGCGTCCATCGGCATGTCGCCGATCTCGTCGAGAAAGAGCGTCCCGCCCTCCGCCTGCTCGAAGCGGCCGGAGGAGCGCGCCAGGGCGCCGGTAAAGGCGCCCTTCTCGTGGCCGAAGAGTTCCGCCTCGATCAGGTCGCGCGGGATAGCCGCCATGTTGATGGCGACGAAGGGGCCGTTGCGGCGCTTGCCGAAATCGTGCAGCGCGCGGGCCACGAGCTCCTTGCCGGTGCCGCTCTCGCCGGTGATCATCACCGTCAGATCGGTCTGCATCAGTCGCGCCAGCGCCCGGTAGATATCCTGCATGGCGGCCGAGCGGCCGACCAGCGGCATGTTCTCGCCGGGATTCTCCTCGCGGCCGGCGCGCGCCTGCGGCTTGCTGGCCTCCGCCAGCGCCCGCGCCACCACCGACAGCACCTCGGCGATATCGAACGGCTTGGGCAAATATTCGTAGGCGCCCACCTCGTTGGCCCGGATCGCCGTCATGAAGGTGTTTTGCGCGCTCATCACGATCATCGGCAGGTCCGGCCGGAGCTTCTTGATCTTCGGCATGACGTCGAAGGCATTGCCGTCCGGCATCATAACGTCGGTGATCAGCAGCGCTCCCTCGCCTCGGCTGATCCAGTTCCACATGGTGGACATGTTGCCGGTCGGGCGGACCTCGTAGCCGGCGCGCGTCAGCGCCTGGTTGAGCACCATGCGGATCGCCGCGTCGTCGTCGGCAACGAGGATCGTGTGCGCGCTCATCCCGGCTCCCCGTCGCTCGACAGACTCTTCGGCCCGCTGGCGACCGGCAGCAAGACGCGAAAGCGTGTGCGCCCCGGCCGGCTCTCGCTATCGATCACCCCGCCATGGTCGCCGACGATCTTGGCGACCAGCGCCAGGCCCAGCCCCGAACCATTCACCTTCGTGGTAACGAAGGGATCGAACAGCACCGGCAGGATTTCCGGCGGCATGCCGGGGCCGTTGTCCTCGATGATAATTTCCAGGGGAAGCGAAATCCGGTCGACGATGCCGGAAACCGAAATCTTGATGCCGGGGCGAAAGGCCGTTGAAAATTTTATTTCAGGTTTCGATGTTCGCTCAAGGGCTTCGGCTGCGTTTTTAACCAAGTTAAGGAAGACCTGGACCAGTTGGTCGCGATTGCCCCAGACCGGCGGCAGCGACGGATCGTACTCCTCCGAAAAGGTAATGCCGCGCGCGACACCGTTCTTGGCGAGCAGCTTCACGCGGTCCAGCACGACGTGAATGTTGATCGGCTCGCGGTCCATTGGCCGGTCGTCGCCAAAGACGTCCACCCGGTCGATGAGCGTGACGATTCGGTCCGTCTCCTCGCGGATCAGCCGCGCCAGCGGCTGCTCCTCGGCGGTAACGGTCTGCTCGAGAAGCTGCGCCGCCCCGCGGATACCGGAAAGCGGGTTCTTGATCTCGTGCGCCAGCATGGAAGCGAGGCCGGTGACTGACCGGGCGGCCCCGCGTGAGACGAGCTGGCGGTCGATCTTGTCCGCCATGGTGCGCTCCTGGAACAGCAGCGCGACCCGGTTGTCGGTATCCGACAGCGGGCTGGCGAAGAGATCGACGACCCGGTCGTCGCCGAAGCGCGAAGAGCCGACCCTGAGCCGGTATTCGGTCATCGGCGCGCGGCGGGCGATGACCTGCTGCACCAGATTGACGATTGGGCTGCCAAACGCGATCAGGTCATCGAGCTTCTGCCGGCTGAGCACGCTGAGTGAGGCACCGAAAAAGGCCTCCGCGGCGTAATTGGCGAAGACCACCATATTGTGCTCGTCGCAGACCACTACCGGCTGGGGCAGCGCCTGCAACACGGAGGTCGCGAGGTCGAGCTGCGCCCGATCGGCTAAGCCGCCTCCGGCAGCCTCTCGCGGAACAGCCGCCGGATCATGTGCCGGACGTCGTTTGGCTCGGCTGAGTTGAGCAGCGCCCATCGGGTCTCCCTTGCCGGTGCGATGCCGGCCGCTTCCAGATACCAATCGAGATGCTTGCGCGCCGCGCGGACGCCGACATCGACGCCATATTCGTCGAGCACCCCCTCGTAATGTTCCTCGACGATCTCGGCGAGTTCGTGGTCCGCCGGCGCCGCGGCAATCGGCCGACCGGCCAAGGCATCAGCCACCTGCCCCACGCGCCAGGGCTGCCCTTGCGCGCCACGCCCGATCATCACTGCAGCGGCGCCGGATTGCGCCAGTGCCTCGCGGGCGGTCGCCGCATCGGCAATATCGCCGTTGACCACGACCGGGACGCCGACTGCCTCGACCACCGGCCGAACGAGGTGCCAGCGCGCCGTACCCTTGTAGAATTGCTGCCGTGTCCGCCCGTGGACGGTGATCATCTGCGCGCCGGCATCTACCACCAGCCGTGCCAGATCGGCGGCGTTCAGATTGTCGTCGTCCCAACCCAGCCGCATCTTGACCGTGACGGGCAGCGGCGTCGCCGACACCACCGCCTCGACCAGCCTCACGGCTTCGTCGGGCACGCGCATCAGCGCCGACCCGGCATAGCCGTTGGTCACGCGCTTGGCTGGGCAGCCGAAATTGATGTCGATGATGTCGGCTCCGGCGGCATGAGCGATCTCTGCGCCACGGCGCATCCATTGCGTTTCGCACCCGGCGAGCTGAACCATATGCGGCAACTCGCCGGATTTGCGCAGCTTGCGTTCCATCTCGTGCTGCCCGGCCGCGAGCGCGTTGCTGGCGATCATCTCGGAGACGACGAGCGAGGCGCCATAGCGCGCCGCGAGCATCCGCATCGGACGATCGGTAATGCCCGCCATTGGCGCAAGAAATGCGCAACCACGCAGCCGATGCGCCCCGATGCTGATCGCAGAGGCAGAAGCCGTCAACAATATGCCCCGATTTTCATCATCAGCAGGCGGCTGCCTGCGCAATAGCCATAGCGCCCAAATGCCTCGCCGGCAAGTTTGGCGTACCACGAAAGACTTGCTGGCACAGGTGCGAGCGGCTACCGCTTGCTTGAATCCGGCAGTCCGGCCGGCAGGAATGAGCCGAATGCAGGGTGGCCGAAGCGTTGCAGTGATCATCGTCGCGGCGGGCAGGGGCGAACGCGCTGCGCCGGATGGCAAAGGCGACCCCAAGCAGTACCGGCTGCTCGGTGGCATCCCCATCCTGTCTCGGACGATCGCGGCGATGTTGGCGATTCCGGCTATCGACCGGGTGCTGCCGGTCATCCACGCCGATCACGCCGACCGCTATGCCGCGCTCGGGCTCAGCGATAGTCGGCTCTTGCACCCGGTTTTCGGCGGCGCCGACCGGCAAACGTCCGTGCGCGCCGGGCTCGAGGCGCTGGCGCCGCTGCATCCAGATCTCGTGTTGATCCAGGACGCTGCCCGCCCGTTCGTCGATGCGGCACTCGTGGCTGGCGTGCTCGCGGCCCTCTCGACGCATCGGGGGGCCCTGCCCGTCATCCCCGTCACCGACACCATCAAGCGCTCGCACGACGGTGTCATCGTCGACGGGACCGAAGACCGCCATACGCTCTTCGCCGCGCAAACGCCGCAGGGCTTTCATTTCGAGGCGATCCTCGCTGCCCATCGTCGTGCCGCCGGACTGCCGCAGCCCTTCACCGACGACGCCGGGATTGCCGAATGGGCCGGTCTCGGCGTCGCGCTCGCCCCGGGCAGCGTTCGCAACATCAAGATTACCCTACCCGAGGACTTCGCACGCGCCGAACGGCTGCTGGGAGAAGCAACGATGATGGAGACCCGCGTCGGCACCGGCTTCGACGTGCACCCCTTCGAGCCCGGCGACTTCGTCACGCTCGGCGGAATCCGCATCCCTCATGGCAAGCGCCTGCAGGGTCACTCCGACGCCGACGCGGCGCTGCACGCCCTTACCGACGCTCTCTACGGCGCCTTGGGCGAGGGCGATATCGGCACGCATTTTCCGCCGAGCGATCCGCAATGGCGCGGGACGGATTCGGCCGTCTTTCTGCGCCATGCGGCTGGGCTCGTCACCGGCCGTCGCGGCCGGATCGTCAATCTCGACCTGACGCTGGTCTGCGAGGCACCGCGTATTGGCCCGCATGTCGCGGCGATGCGCGAACGCATTGGAGAAATTTGCACAATTTCGCCGGACCGCGTAGCTGTTAAGGCGACCACCAGCGAAAGACTGGGGTTCACCGGCCGCGAGGAAGGGATCGTCGCACTGGCGACGGCCAGCATCGAGCTGCCGAGGGAGGACTGAGCGATGAAGATGCCGCCCGCCATTGCCGCCGAAGCGAAGAAGGCTGTCGAAGCGCTTGCCGCCGCCAAGCTGTCCGTCGTCACCGCCGAGAGCTGCACCGGCGGCCTGGTGGGCGGGGCGCTGACCTCGGTGCCGGGCTCGTCCGCCGTCGTTCACGGCGGCTTCATCACCTACGCCAACGCCGCCAAGACGGCGATGCTCGCCGTCCCTGCCCGGCTGATCCGCGACTATGGCGCGGTTTCGGCCCAGGTCGCCCGTGCCATGGCCGATGGGGCCCGCAACAAGGCGCATGTCGATCTCGCCGTCTCGATCACCGGCATTGCCGGCCCGGACGGCGGCAGCGACAAGAAGCCCGTCGGGCTGGTCTATCTCGCCTGCGCCACCCATGAAGGCACCAAGGTCGTCGAGAAACGCTTCGGCGATCTCGGCCGCGACGGCATCCGCGAGGCATCGACGCTGGCGGCGCTCGCGCTCATCGCCGACGTTGCGACGAATGGCGTGCAGGACGCGCGCCCGGCCCCCGCCGATCCGAGGCGGGCAAAGCTCGTCGCCAAATAGCCGGCCTTACGCCCCGATCAGCACGAAGACATTGCCATCCGGCGCCTGCATGACGGCGACGTGCCCGTTCTCGATGCCGGATGGCTCGGCCAGCCAGGAAACCTGCGGGTCCTCGGCCAACGCTCGATATGCCGCTTTGACATCCCCTACCCGAATCTCGACGTCGATTGTGCAGCGCTCGGGATGCGTGCTGAGCGTCAGCTGCGAGCTCGTCGCGTCCGGAAAATCGAGCCCAACGAGGGTCCAGGGTACCCCCTGCTCGGTCACCCTGTCGAGCCGCCAGGCCTCGCGCATTCCCACGCGCCGATAGAAGTTCAGCGACTTGCCGAGGTCATCGGTATGGATGCAGGCACAATCCATGCGCTGGAACATCACGCGCCTCCATAGCGCCTCTCGGCTTCCGTGACGAAGGCATCCATTATCTCGCGCTGCTTGGCGGCGAAGGCCGGCTCGGCGACCGCCGCGATCAACGGGTTGGATATCTTGAAATCGATGTCGAAATGGATGCGCGCCCCGCCACCCTCCGGCTCGAACCGCCAGTGGCTGACGAGGTGCGAGAACGGGCCGTCGGTGGCGCGCGCGTCAATCGTGCGCTGCGTGGGATCGAGCACCACCCGGCTGGTATAGGCCTGGGTGATCGGGCCGAAGCTCAGCGTCATGCGGGCGAACCGCACGTCGGCGGCCCCTGCCCGGCTGTCGCGGCGCACCTCCATCGACCGGCAATTGGGAATGAACCGGGGGTAACTTTCGAGATCGGCGACCAGCTCGAACATCCGCTCGGGCGCAAAGCCGACATGACGGTCGAATTCGAGCTTGGGCATCAGTCGCCCGACGCGCAGCCGGTCGATACGGCTCGCACATTCGCGCCTCGACCGGAGGCTTCCGCAATGACCTCGGGGAGCCTCGCGGCGAGCCTGCCAAGCCAAGAGGCAAATCGGCCCTCAGCCTTCGACAGCGCGGGCAAGGGTGAAACCGGCATCAGGCGGCGTGCTGCGCCAGCCGCGCCGCGCGGAGCTTGGCAAAATCCTCACCCGCATGGTGCGACGAGCGCGTCAGCGGGCTCGATGAGACCAGCAGGAAACCCTTGGTCTTGCCGACCGTCTCGTAGGACTTGAACTCCTCCGGAGTGACATAGCGGATCACCGGATGGTGCTTGCGCGTCGGCTGCAGGTACTGGCCGATCGTCAGGAAATCGACGTCGGCACTTCTGAGATCGTCCATGAGCTGCAGCACTTCGTGGCGCTCCTCGCCCAGGCCCACCATGATCCCCGACTTGGTGAACATGGTCGGATCGAGCTCCTTCACCCGCTGCAGCAGGCGGATCGAAT
>Ga0134126_10006862_pt1 | contig 14322 bp, 12 predicted proteins | sample KB31752_FD_96881 | JGI IMG/M metagenome (GOLD analysis project Ga0134126, IMG submission 96881) | Terrestrial soil microbial communities with excess Nitrogen fertilizer from Kellogg Biological Station, Michigan, USA - KB3-175-2 | ecosystem: Environmental > Terrestrial > Soil > Unclassified ... | reverse complement strand
GGAGCTGCCGATCCCGGAGGTGCAGAGGAAGGTGCGGCGGGATTGGCTGGGGCAGGAGCTGTCTGGGAGGCCGGCTGCGATGCCTGCTCCGGAGTGGATGGCTTGCTCTTACATCCTGTGCTGCAGAGGAACGCTGCAGGAAGGAGAAGGGAGGCGGCGACAATGATTCTCCTAGACATAGAACCCCCTCAGCATTGCTAACGTACCGACGATTGTCCCTCCAAAGAAACTGTTATGTCTAACAGAGCGTTTCAATCAGCTTCGTCGATCTGTGCGCGACAGAAAGTTTCCTGTAATGCAGACCAGGCAAGCGGACAGCCCGCCGATGCAAAGATGTATACATCCGTGGGCTATCCGGAATGGACCCGAGATTTAGTTCGTGCCTTCGGTCAGGCGAAGACGACCCTATGCTGCAGGGCATACTGCACAACCGCAGCGTTGGTGTTCAGGTTGAGCGTGTTCATCAGTCTGTACTTATGGAACGCGACGGTACGTGTGGTGAGGTTGAGTACAGCCGCGACCTCTTTCATGGTCTTGCCTTCGGCAAGCAACTGCAGGACTTCGATCTGCCGCTCGGTTAGCGGGACTTCCTCATCTGCTGCGGCTACGGAAACTGAATCCGAAAAGAGCTTTGCAGATTGCGGAAGCTGCTGCGAGAGATAGATGTCTCCATGCAATACGCGACGCAGCCCGAGCACAAGTTCGGCGCCGGATGCGGTTTTCGGGATGAATCCAGAGGCGCCTTTTTGGAAGCATTCGCGAATTGTGTCGTCGTCGGAATTACTGCTGATGCACACAATCCTCATCGAGGGCATTGCACGCCGTATCCGGTGAATGGCCTCAAGGCCGTTCATCAGCGGCATCGCGAGCTCAGTGAGGATCAGGTCGGGGCGTAATCGCAGCGAAGTTTCAATAAGGCTACGTCCGTCGCTAACGGTACTGACAATTCTGAATTTGCTGGCCAATAGCTTGCTGAGCCCAGCCACAAACAGACGATGAGAATCAGCAATTACGAGGGAGGGTGGAACATGCACCATAGTGACCTCCGGGGGAGACAAGCGCACCATGAGTGACCTCCTTTAAGGTACCTTTATCCGCGAAGGAGGTCGCCAAGATCTACAGGTTGAATTCAGTCTGAACCTTAACCAGCCTCTGGTCGTGCTGTCACTGTTATTTTTGTCAGCAATCGAGCATCATTACGCAATTTCGTCGCGGGGCGTCCAAGTTACCGTGGTAAGGTCGCGTTCCGACCTGTGTTGGAGTTCTGGATGTCGGCATAGATCGTTTGTGATGGAAGCGCAAAGTTGCATCCCGCAGTCTCAATGATTTGCGCGATCCGCATTAATAATTCCTCACGGATTGCGTTGAAGTTTTGAATATTCGAAGTAAGCAAGTATGCCCAGATTTGAAGTTCGATTGCCCATTGTCCGAAATCTGTGAGATTCACTCGCGCAGAACTGGCTTCCACCCGCACATCCTCAGTAACAAGTTTGTAGATTTCATCGCGAATCGCGAAGATCTGCGTCTGCGTAGCGGAATACTGCAAGCGGATCGTTACGGTCATCGGCATCTTGGTTCGACTACGGAAGCTCTCGATATTTTCCTGCGAGAGACTTCCAGCAGGAATCAATAGAAGTGTCTGTTCGATCGTTCGCATCCTGATGGAACGCAGGGTGATGTCTTCAATCGTGCCGAGTCGGCCGGAGATGGAGCAGAAGTCGCCAACGGCGATAGCCTTATCCGAAATCAGCAGAATGCCGCCCAGCAGGTTTTCGATAGTCTTCTGAGCTCCAAAGGCGACTGCGATACCGCCAATCCCCAGTCCGGTCAGCGCTGTCTTCGTATCAACACCAGCGACTGTGAGCGCGACAAAAATGGCTGCGATGGTAAGCAGTACCTTCAGGAGTCGCTCTCCCATTAAAAGCATTGAGGCTGGGTGGGTACGATCCGAGCGAAGCAGCTTTATGCGCGCGCGATCGAAGAGCAACGTAACCGATCGACGCAGCGCCAGTGTCAGAACCACGACCAGAACAATCGCGCCGAGGTGCCTACTGACGATTCGAAACCGTAGAGGAAATCCGAGGCGTGGAAGCCAGATGAGATGAGCGGTCACGGTGAAGATCCAGACCAGTGGCCACTTCAACTTCTTGGCTAATCCAACAAGGAACGTTCGTTTCTCATTGCTTGGGAGTGCCTTACGGATGATGAAAATAATTCCCTGGCTTAGAAGGAAAAAGAAAATCAGAGGAATGAGTAGAGACGCGATCCATACAACCCAGTGGGCCAGAGAGAGTCCAAAAATACTGTGCCCCTGAAGCCATCGGGGCATGAAGCGTTCGACGCGGCTCTCAGTGATGAACTGGTGCAGAGCTGGCACCTGTTCCAGTGTCATGGATGAGATCAGCCAGATGCTCCCGTCGGGACGATCAACATGCACGAGGATGATGTCAGCGCGGTGGTCACCAATCTTGAGAGGGCCAATACGTTCCTGATCCAGCGGAAGACCGTCGTCCAGGGCTCCGGTGTCCACGTCGCTTATTGATGCGAGCGGCTGATCGAAGCAGCAGTTCATGAGCTCCTGTAAATTGCGGGCGAGGAGCTCGGCATCAGGTTGCTGTTCTTTAGACAATTGCATGTAACGCGCTGCGGAGACGTAGTCGTTGCGATCCTCTGCGCGGATGAACTCCCGTACCATGCTGCGCGGGTTGCTTCGACCGAGCGGATCTGCCGCCGGCGCCGCAGGTTGTGCCGCAGGAACAGTCGTGTTGGATTGCGATGCTTGAGACGGCGATGAAGCGGCCGGCGCGAGTGGAATCTGTGCAGCGGCATGGCCGGCAGGGATAAGGCAGATACCAATCACGCTCAACCGAAGAAGTCGACGCAGCAAAGGCGGCCTCCCGCGGTCTTCGAATGATGAGACTCTAGCGGAATAGAGCACTTGCGGTACCTGCTACGAGTGACAGGTGCCTTAGGGCCGCTAGAGCGGCTTGATGACGTGGGTCTTGAGGGCGAACTTCACGAGGTCGGAGTTCGTACCGAGAGCGAAATCTTCCATGATTCTGTACTTGTGAAAGGCGATAGTGCGCGGTGTCACGTTGAGGGCGCGCGCAGTCTCCTTCATCGTCTTGCCTTCGGCAAGAAGTCGCAACACTTCGCGTTGACGCGCGGTTAATTCGCGTTTGCGTCCTGGCCTCGGATCGCGTACAAACTCGTCCTCAATGCGTTGCGCGACCTTTGGTGTAATGTAGGACCCGCCCTTCAACACCTCCTGAAGAGCTTTTTTCAGCTCCTCTGGCGCCGAGGCCTTGAGCAGGTACGCGGATGCCCATCCATGAACTGCAGCGCGCGCGAATTCGGCATCATCGCTGTCAGTCAGGACAACAAGCTTTACTCGTGGCAGCAGCTTCTTGAGTTCGGGACCCGCCTCCATACCACTGAGCTTGGGCATGTTAAGCTCAAGAATAATGACGTCGGGCTTGAGAGCCGCGGCCATACGCAGCAGTGCTCGCCCATCGCTAACCGAACCCACCGCCTCAAAATCTGGGTCGAGTAGTTCCTTGAGGGCATCTGCGACGAGAGTGTGTTTGTCCGCTACTAAAACCTTCGGATGTGTCATCCCAGCCTCCGCCCGTGCAAACCTCAGCTTGCGAATTGGTTGAAACGGGCTCGACGACTGCCGGAGTTGACTGCAAGGTATCTTCGATGCAAGACCGTGCACACTGTCAATAGCTGAAATTGCTACAGGTGCTAAAAGGGCACTCTGTCTGGTGATTATGGAGCGCCTCCAGCGCTCCTGTTATCACAAATTCGCGGGCGAGAACCCAAAACAAATGCAGATCATATGAGAATAAGGCGAATCGATGTGCAGCGGAACGCGGACGTGCACCGACATAATGGGTTGCCGAACCATCGAGGGGAGCAGTTTTGTTTTGACGCGTTCATATCCGGGAGAGACCATTTACTGTACAAATTTACGGTTTCAAGTGCCTGCCAGCAACGATAGTCGTCTCGAAGATGGTAACCGTGGAGCACGGTCGAACGGCTGCTAAAGCCTCTGCTCAAGGGGTTAGTTCTTCTCCTGACAAGTGTCGCACCACTTTTGTGGGCGCAGCGCCCTGATGTTGTAGTGATGAAGAACGGAGATAGATTCAGCTGCACCGTGAACAAACTTCAGCAAGGTCTGCTCCACATCGAAACCGACTATTTCTCGGGACGCTGGGGCTCGACTGGGCGCAGGTAGAGAAAGTGGAGAGTTCTTCAGTTTTTCAAATCACCTTAGATGACGGCACCCGGTCCTTAGGCCAGATTCGAAGACATTCAGCCGACCAAGCCAAACTTTTGGCGTCAGCTCACCGGAGGGATCGACGTCGGCTATGACTTCACGAGTGGTAACAGCCAAGCGTCACTGACCACTAATGCAAACGTGAAATACGAAACACCAGGATGGATGGCCGGCATCACAGATACCACGTCCTTCAGTGGGCAAACCGGAGCAACGCGCACAAACTTGATTGACCTTCAAGCACAGGAAGGGCTGTTCTTTAAGAAGAATTGGAACGTCGTGGGCCTCGAAGACTTCCTGCATAGCTCGCAACAGAGTCTGGATCTTCGAACCACGTTGGGTGGGGGCGTTGGGCGTTATCTCTTCCGGACCAACTGGACGTTCCTCGCTTTGATTGGCGGGACGGTGTACACGCACGAAAACTTCACGCCCAACATTCAATTGGAGTCCGACCAGAACATAGAAGGCCTGGCCGGAATCGAGTATAAATCCTCCGCTTTAATCGATATTCGCTCGTGTCTCAGGCGTTGGTCTTTCCCTTGGATTCTCAGATCCTGGCCGCCTGCGTGCTACTCCGAAACTTACTTCAACAGGAAATTGACGAATAACTTTTCCACGAATCTCTCGTTCTGGGACAACTATGACAGCCCCCCCACCGAACTCTAAGGGCAATGAGTTTGGCATCAGTAGTGGTGTGGGCTGGACGTTTTAGTCGTTGGATCCGACGGTCAGGTTGTATGAATGGCAACTCCACCATGAATGCGTGTCACGACTGAATCTCACTGTAAGTACTGTCAGTTTAGTTGCAGCTTGCTTCTCCGTACTCTTCAGACCGGACAGCACTGTACGGTTCAGATCCATACACCGTGACTCTTCGATGCCATGCTCGTGAGGCTCACTCCACGTGTGACCGATCCAGCTTGTTGTCGAGCGCAAAAGCGAACCAGGGAGGATTGTATGAACCAGATTCGATGTGACCTAGCCATAAAGGTTCCTCAGTGAAGGGCAGTGGCGATCAGGTATTCGAGTTGCATTTCTGTCGGCTCACAGGTGCCCAAAAGTTTCTAGCGGGAGGAGACCATGGAAAAGTCTCTTGAGAATTGTGCGGAGCAACTGCGTCTTGATGATTGCCAAAAGAGCAATGTTTCATGGAAAAAGTGGGGACCATATCTAAGCGAAAGGCAATGGGGGACTGTTCGGGAAGATTACAGCTCGAACGGCGATGCCTGGAATTATTTCTCACATGATCAGTCCCGTTCCAGGGCATACCGCTGGGGAGAAGACGGACTTGGCGGTATCTGTGACGACAAGCAAAAGCTTTGCTTCGCTCTGGCTTTATGGAACGGACAAGATCCCATCCTCAAGGAGCGTCTATTTGGCCTGACGAATAGCGAAGGCAACCACGGCGAAGATGTAAAGGAGTACTACTTCTATCTTGATAGCACGCCAACTCATTCGTACATGAAATATCTGTACAAGTATCCCCAGCGTGCATATCCCTATGCGGAGCTGGCAGAGACAAATCGCCGTCGATCAAGAAATGACCTCGAGTTCGAACTCCTGGATACAGGGGTCTTCGACGATGATCGCTACTTTGACGTGTTCATCGAGTATGCAAAGGCAGATCCGGAAGATATGTTGATTCGGATATCGGCATATAACCGTGGGCCTGATACTGCTTCGCTGCACCTCTTGCCGACCCTATGGTTTCGTAACACATGGTCCTGGGGAGGCGTCGACCGAAGGCCGTCTTTATCAGCGGTGGCCGAAGGTATCAAGGCCTCGGATTCCGATTTCGATGAGTACACCCTTTTTTGTGACGGCAATCCAGAATTGCTTTTCACTGAGAACGAATCAAACGCCACGCGACTGTGGAATCAGCCAAACCATTCGCCGTATGTGAAGGATGCCTTTCATGAATACGTGGTCTCGGGCAGATCATCAGCTGCAAATCCTTCGAAGAGTGGAACGAAGGCTGCCGCACACTATGTTCTTCAGATCCCGCCGGCCCAAAGTGCGACCATCAGACTGCGCTTGCAGGCGAAGCCGAGAGGCCCCGCGTTCGGTACGGGTTTCGACAACGACTTCAGTACGAGGGTGGCGGAAGCGGACGAATTCTATCGCTGTATCACGCCGGCGAGGCTAACTGAAGACGAGCGCCGAGTTCATAGGCAGGCCTTGGCGGGCATGTTGTGGACAAAGCAATACTACTTCTTTGATGTGGATGAATGGCTATTTGAGCATGGAGTTCATCCGATGAGCAGTGATATGCCGGCAGCAGCAAGAAACGTTGACTGGTTCCACATGCTGAACAGCGACATCATCTCCATGCCGGATAAGTGGGAGTATCCCTGGTACGCTGCGTGGGACCTCGCGTTCCACACAATTGCCCTTTCGCTGGTCGACTTCGAGTTCGCAAAAGACCAACTGCTCCTGATGCTACGCAGCATGTACTTTCATCCAAATGGGCAAATCCCTGCCTACGAATGGAATTTCAGTGATGTAAATCCACCTGTACATGCGTGGGCAACCTTGTTCCTGCATAACATCGCTGTTGGAATGGGCAAGGAGGACCTCTCATTTCTGGAGAAATCATTTCAATCGTTGTTGTTGAACTTCAACTGGTGGGTGAATCGTAAAGATCCGGGCGGGCGCAATGTCTTTGCCGGAGGTTTTCTGGGGCTGGATAACATTGGCGTATTTGATCGCAGCGCATCGCTGCCTGGCGGTGGCTCGCTCGAGCAAGCCGATGGGACGGCGTGGATGGCGTTTTACTGCCAGACCATGCTTGAGATGGCCATGATCCTCTCCGAAAAAGATCCTGCTTACGAAGAATGGGCATACCGATTTGCGGAGCACTTTATTTGGATTGCCTACGCAATGGACAGGATGGGCGAATGCCACGATGAGATGTGGGATGAAGCGGATGGCTTTTACTATGACCTTCTGCGCATGCCAAATGGCGACTGCATTCGAATGAGAGTCCGCTCGATGGTAGGCCTTCTTCCGCTTTGCGCGTCGACGGTGTTTGAAGAGGGCTATCTGCGGGAACATCCTCGTTTGATTGAACTGATGGAGATCTTCCGCAAGCGACACGCGGACATCCTGGCGCAGATTGCCCCTATGGATCACAAGTTCATCGGATACAAAAACCGGCGCCTGCTCTCCGTCGTGAACAAGAAGAAACTGCAGCGCGTTCTTGGATACATGCTCGACGAGAATGAGTTCTTGGGACCTAACGGAATACGATCTCTTTCCCGATACCATCTGGAGCATCCATACGCCGTGAAGATTGATGGGCAGGAATACGGCGTGCAGTACCTGCCGGCAGAATCAAATACGGGCATGTTCGGTGGCAATTCAAACTGGCGTGGCCCCATATGGATGCCGGTGAATCAGTTGATTATTCGCGCACTTTTCAATCTTTATCAGTTCTATGGAAACGACTTCAAAGTGGAATGTCCAACGGGTTCAGGAAAGTACATGACTCTATTGGAGGTTGCCGAGGAGATATCACGTCGCCTTACCGGAATCTTTCTTCGTGACTCTAACGGAAGTCGGCCCGTCTACGGCGGAACCGCCAAGTTTCAAACGGATCCGCACTGGAAGGACTACATTCTCTTTTATGAGTATTTTCATGGTGACAACGGCGCGGGTCTAGGCGCGAGCCACCAAACCGGCTGGACCGGTACGATCGCGAGAACACTTGATCTTCTGGGCAGGATGGACGCCGCGGAGGCGCTAGACACTTCGAAGGCGAAGCTGGTTGGTATGAGGGGAACTGGTGTAACGACAACTGCTGCGGACTGACACCGCGTATAGCTTATATGGAACCAGCAAAGGGTTATTCCGCCTCTGCGATTCCATCCTGGAGCAGCAAGCACGCATTCACCGGTACCTTAAGGGTCTCGGTGCGATTAAGCGACATTAGAATATGGCAGCTAATCCTACATCCTTGCCGCCAGCAAAGGCAGTCAGTCCGTCGAGCAACGAACTCGCTCTCGATCGGACCCGCCTGGCACACGAGAGAACCATGATGGCGTGGATCAGAACTTCGGCTTCCATGATCAGCTTTGGGTTCGGCATTTATAAGTTCTTTGATTATTTCCGTTCAGATCGGCCAATTAATCCGGGCCTCATCACTCCCCGACGTTTCGCGATCTTTCTAATCGCGATGGGCCTGCTTGTGTTGATAGGCGCCGCCGCACAGCACTGGTCGGACCTTAGGCTTCTGCGCAAGGCTGGGGGGCGCGTACCAGTGTCGCTTGCGGGCGTGGTTGCTGCGTTGATGTCGATCCTTGGCTTAATCGCCCTTGTTTCGGCGATTTTGCGACAGTGAGCCTGTACCAATTGCCTAGACCTGCGTCTGGCGGTTAATAGACCAACGAAGGGAACCTTACACCGTGGCCGATTCGGTGAGAGAGTTTTATGACCGCTATCCTTATCCTCCCCCCGTCGATAGTCTCGAAAGTTACCAACTGCTCTGGCAGGATTCGCAAAGACGCCGAGCCGACTACCATCTCTTCTGGCCTGACAGGACATTTCGAGAGGAATTTTCGATTCTGATCGCTGGCTGTGGAACCTCTCAAGCGGCTAAGCATGCGTTACGGTGGCCGTCTGCACACGTCACGGCCATCGACATTAGCGCGACTGGCGTGCGGTGCACGGAAGAACTGAAGCGAAAAAACAATCTGACAAACCTTCAAGTCCATCAATTAGCCATTGAGAACGTAGAACAGCTCAAGACGAAGTTCGACCAGATCGTCTGCACGGGAGTTTTGCATCATCTCGCCGATCCCGATGTCGGCCTCGCAGCTCTGAGCAACGTGCTAAAACCGGACGGAGCGATGTACTTAATGGTCTATGCCCCCTACGGGCGCATCGGAATCTATATGCTGCAGGAATTCTGCAGGCGAACTGGAATTCAGCCCACGGACGATGGAATCCACGAACTAATCGCTACGTTGCGACAGTTGCCTCCAGGACATCCGTTGGAGAATCTGCTTCGGCGAGCGCCTGACTTCAGGCAGGAAACAGCACTCGCCGACGCGCTTCTGCATCCGCAGGATCGCTCATACTCCGTACCTCAGCTGTTCGGTTTCATCGCGAAGGCAGGACTTGCCTTTGACCGTTGGGTAAAGCAAGCTTCCTACTCTGCCCGATGTGGCGTAATGAATCGTATTCCCCAAAGTTCCCGTATCAAAAATCTCTCCCTTATGGAGGAATACGCAGCATCGGAGCTATTCCGCGGGACGATGGTACGGCACAGCGCGATCGTCCGGAGGATTGATACCGTCGGCAAATCGAGAGCGGTCAGTTTTGATGGCCCGAATTGGCTGGCATATGTGCCGATTCGCAGGCCCGAGACAATCTGCCTTCAGGAGCGATTGCCTCCTGGAGCCGCCGCAGTTCTGATAAATCGAAGTCACACCGATACAGATCTCTTTCTGCCCATTACAGTGGAAGAAATGCTCTTGTTTGACGGGATCGACAGCAAGCTCACAATCGGTGGGTTGTTAAGCAAAACAACTCACGAATGCGAAGAAGCCCGCATGTTTTTCGAGAAGCTATGGTGGCATGACCAGATAGTATTTGACGCTTCAGCTCTATCAGACAGCGCGTGACGATAGCCCAGCAGGCAAGATCACATGCGGCTATCGCTACGCCTGCGTACTCAACCTCGCTCCCGGAGGGTTGTGTGGCACAATGGACGGCCAGTGGGCCCGTACGGCTATCACACGATACAAGAAGGAAACAGTAACCGCTATCAACATGATAGGGAAGAAGTCTGATCTATCCTTCATTGCAACCGCCAGCAACGTATAGTGTCACTTCGGTCTCTCCCTGGAGCAGGCCGCCGCACCTTCAGGGCAGTTACGGGTCAAATCGCTCTATGCAGAAGCGATCGCCGATCGGCGAGATGGTTCTTAGCACCGCGCATGCGCGAGCGACTTTCACACTCGTTAAGAACAGCTTGAGGAACGTGCCGTTTGAGATATTTCATCGCCACGATGACCGCGGCCACATCATCCATTTGGCCAACAATCGGAATGAAATTTGGAATGAGTTGAATGGGGCTGACGATGTAGAGAACTGCACACGTCGCAACCACCTTCGCATGCCAAGGTACTTCGGGATGCGCAAGCGCTCGGCGGAGGATCCGAAACTGCTTGAGAAAGCTTTCAACTGAAGCGCCCAAACCCTTCTTGGCCGCCTGATGATCTTGCTCTTGAACGTTGTCCGCTAGGTCTTCCTTTTCCGTCCTCATTTCGAACGACGCACCGGAAACCCATGTGGCTCATTCCTGTGTCGATCATCTGCGGCTGACGTGCGGCGGGACGGTAACGCAGGCAATAGTTAGGAGCGCAAAGGTGCGAACCGCCTTTGACAACCTTGCGTGGAATCTGGAACTGCTGCTGCCTGAGGTCATAGCTTTTTTCCGCAGAGGTAATCCTCGGATTTACCGACGGACCACAGCAAGCCTTCGAAACTTCATCTTTATGACAATGCACATACCAATCGGAAGTCCACTCCCATACATTCCCCGCCATATCAAATAGCCCAAATCCGTTGGCAGGAAATGCGCCAACAGGAGAGGTTCCTTCAAAGCCATCGAGCGACAGGTTTTGCCACGGAAACTCTCCTTGCCACGAATTCGCCATAGCCTTTCCGTCGGGGAAATGTTCGTCGCCCCAGGTAAACTTCTTGCCTTCCAGGCCACCGCGCGCGGCTCGTTCCCACTCTGCTTCTGTGGGCAGTTCCTTACCAGCCCAGCGAGCATAGGCTTCGGCATCCTCATACGAAACATGGACGACAGGGTGCCGTTCGATACCGGTGATGGAGCTTCCGGAACCAAATGGGCAGCGCCAACTCGCGCCCGGCGTCCACGCCCACCAATTGGTATAGTCGCGTAAATTAACTTGGCCGGTCGTCTTCTGAAAGACTAATGAACCTGGAACTAGATTTTCAGGAGGAGCCCCAGGATAATCTGCTGGGTTCAACTCGCGTTCAGCGACAGTAGCGTAGCCCGTGGCTCTGACGAAGCGCGCGAACTGTTCATTCGTAACAACATGTTGATCCATCCAGAATCCATCTACAGTCACTTCATGGACCGGAGCTTCTTCAGGATAGAAGTCCTCTGACCCCATAAGGAATGTTCCTGCTGGAATCCAGACCATACCAACGAGGGCTTTGCTGGGCGTCATTTGCTCAAGAACTGATTCGCTCATTTTCTGCCTACCGCGGGTTACGTAACGATTATGGATACCGTGGGCTAGCCGGGGATGTGCATGCCCACAAAGGACATGTGCACAGAGTGCGTAAGCCACTGGTTGGGCTTCAATATAACCCCTGCATCACCACCTGCTGTTTGCTTTACTCTAACCAGCACTACTCCCGGCACGATATGCATGCACCTGTCACAAACGACAGCCGTGTCCGTCAAAGAAGACGCTGCGGTAGCTAGTGGCGTGAGAAGAAATTGGTGGGTTCGGAATTCGATTCCTGGATCCGAGCCCGAATTTCTTTCTCCACCTGTGACCAGACCTGTGGATCACAGTCCATTGCATTGTGCGTTTTCAGGAGGTGGCGGTCAAACCAGGAGTAAGAGCTGCAACCAGCGGGTTGGGCTGTGTATTCGAGTCGGAAATTTCCCAGAATCTGGGTCCGGCTGGCATCGACCGGCCGCAGCGTTCGACATCCATGAGCCAGACCACGAGTTTGATAAAAATTTAGTGCCAGCGCGACGTTGGGTGGCACGACGCAATCATCGCCGGGGCCTTTATTAATGCTGTCCAATTGGATGGTCAGCAGAACTGGAACTCCGCTGTCATTGAGCTCATTCGCGAGCCGGATCGCAGCAGATCCGCCCCAGCTGTGCCCGAGCACAATGATTCGGGCGCGTCGTTTTTCGTCCTCTGAGAGCCAGTCATCGCCATTCGTATCGAGCAACCGCAGAATCTCCCTCCGAGCCTTGACGGTGTGACGGTTTTCGAAGACCACAGCATGGATTCCCGAAAAATCGCTCGCGAGCCGTTCGATCATCTGCACCTCTAGATGACGATCGTCATCAGGCCGGACAAAACCTCCGACGAATCCCACGATGATGGTTGCCGGGGAAGCGAGCTTTTGGGGAAGAATCGTTCCGCTTTGAGCATTCGCCGGCCGGAATACTGCGAAACTCATCATCCAGATGAACATCGCACTTAGTGTGCACACCTTCATCTCTACCTCGTAGTGCCGGAGATGCAGACGGAATCTCTCCAGGAGGCGGTTGGCGATCCGTTCCCCGTATTGATTAGAGCATTTTTTGAGCGCAAGGTTGCGCCACGTTATTGCGTGGGTCCACCGACGGCTCAATACCGAACGACTACAACAAATTGCCCGACGTCGTTTGCTCTTTTGAGCAGATTTTGCGCGTGTGGATAGTTCGCCGGGATAGGTACGATGTCTCGAATTAGCCGAAGGATTTAGTCGCACTATTTGCTTGCGCATCCCCGTCGGCTAGGAGCGGCAGTTCGGCCTCGATCTGGAAGTTGCTTAGTCCCACACCGGCAAGCCTAAAGAGCTGTGAAGGCCCGAGATCGACGCGATCAAAAAGGGATAAAGCGAGCTCGGCAAGTTCTCTGGCGTTTTGCGGCATCTGTGTTGGCGTGAGACTGCGTGTCAGGGTAGTAAACTCACGGGTCTTCAGCTTCAGAACGATAGTCCGGGCTTGCCTGGCGTTAGCACGGGAGGCGTTCCAGACCTTCTCGGCAAGACGGTGAATCGCAGGCTCGAGTTCAGGCAAGAGAAGATCGTTTGGAAAGGTATCTTCCGCAGAGGCCGACTTGCTGACGCGATTAGGGACGACCGGGCTGCGATCGATACCTCGAGCCAATTCAAATAACCGTTGACCGTAGCGGCCGAACTGCTCCTCAAGGTGCACGAGTTCCGGGGCCTGAACATCGCCAATGTCGGTTGAAGATTTCGCGAACTGCGAGTGACACTGCCTTATAGCGTGCGAAGTCGGGCGGAATGAAAACTGCGTTTGGGCAGAGTCGTTCAGCTCTGACCGCCGGCATCGCAGAACGAACACCAAACTTCCTCGCCTCGTAGGATGCAGCGCACACGACAGATCGCGGGCCCTTCCACGCCACGACAACTGGCCGTCCTCGCAATTCAGGATTGTCGCGCTGCTCGACGGACGCATAGAACGCATCCATGTCGACGTGCACAATCTTTCGAAGTCGCTCACCAGCAGGCACAGAGGTCTTTTCCGAAGACAAGCGGCGCCTCCGACGCGAAGGCGATCCCCCGCTGACATTGTGGCATATTCGCCTGTTCTTCGCTCACGTTTCGACGCATCCGAGCTCAGGAAACTGAGCGCCAGTCGGACTCGCCAAGCTCGAACCATCATCATCGCAACGGCGATGATCGGAATGTCGAAATCAGCCGTGTGTGCAGTCGGTCCGTAGAATCGAAACATCATGATCCGGCCTTACCAGGGAAAGCTTCCCGTTATTCCTGAGTCCTGCTATATCGATGTGTCCGCCCAGGTGATCGGGGATGTGGAGATGGGGGAACATTCCAGTGTGTGGATGAATGCTGTGGTTCGCGGCGATGTGAATGCGATCCGTATCGGTTCAAACTCGAATGTGCAGGATTGCGCCGTGTTGCACGGCATGCGGTATGTGTACCCCGTGATTGTGGGTGACTGGGTGACGATCGGGCACAACGCGACGGTGCACGGCTGCGTAGTTGAGGATGCGTGCCTGATCGGGATGAACGCGACGATTCTGAACAACGCGCGGATCGGCGAGGGGTCGATTATTGCGGCGGGGGCGCTGGTCCCGGAGAACATGGTCATTCCACCCAACTCGCTGGTGGCCGGACTGCCGGGGAAGGTGCGGCGGACGCTCGGCGACCAGGATCGCAAGCTGATCCTGAAGTACGCGCAGAACTACCTGGACTACGTGGAGATCTGGAAGAAGGAGCCGAAAGCGTGACGATCCTTCCTTACTGCGCATTCGGCGAGGTCGGCTCCGGGAAGTACTGCCCCT
>Ga0134126_10006860_pt1 | contig 14323 bp, 9 predicted proteins | sample KB31752_FD_96881 | JGI IMG/M metagenome (GOLD analysis project Ga0134126, IMG submission 96881) | Terrestrial soil microbial communities with excess Nitrogen fertilizer from Kellogg Biological Station, Michigan, USA - KB3-175-2 | ecosystem: Environmental > Terrestrial > Soil > Unclassified ... | reverse complement strand
TCAGCCATCAGCTACGGCGTGGTCCAGCGCGTGATTGTCGATGATGGCGCAGCAGGTGAAGTGTGTGGAACTGTGCGCAGCAAAAAACAGCTTCTAACTCCCCGCGACTTACGTGAAAGCTGAGAGCTGAAGGCTGAGGGCTGCTCCTACGCCAGCGCGCCGGCGCGAAGTAGCTGACTCTTGACGGCGATGCGTTGCTCGAGAGAAAGGCCGGCCAGAGCCGCATCGAGTGTGCGGACGTCGACCGGACCGTCACCGATGCCGTGCTTGGCCAGCATGTCGCTGGTGGACGCTGGAACTGTTTTGCGTGCCACCTGTGCCAGATGGCTTGAAGGCAATTGCGCCTTCGGCGCGGGGGCCTGCGGTGCTTCGGTTGACTGCACTGTGGCCGCGGCCGCGCGAAGGTCGGCGATTTCCGCTTCCGCGGCAACGAGTTTGCCCGCGAGCTCTTCTTCACGAGCCGTCGCGTCGACTTCCACCGTGGCGGAGATCTTCTCGATCTCGCCGGTGTGGGTGTGCTGTTCAAGCCACGCGAGAGTGCGCTCGAGCAGGGTCGTTGCCTGTTCGAGGCGCTCGGTAAGTTGCTGATCGCATTCCATGAGCGTTCCTTTCAAGAGCAGTTACCAGCTCCGGGCCGATAGCTGCGAGGTTCCAGTGAATGTCGGGGTGAGCCGGCAAAAAGAAAAGCTCCGCACCAGGCGGAGCATTGGACGAGCCGGCAGGAAGTTGATGTCCGCAGTTCTCGAGAAGCAACCGCGGATCGCGCCGTGTTGAGGATGACAGTGTCCCGGCGGAGCTAACAGGTAGCTACAAGCTGATGGCTGAAGGCTGACGGCTCGTTCCCGGAGCGTGCTGCTCCTCCATGCGGAAGCTGGTGGCTCGGTACGCCGCCTTTTCGCGCAAAAGAATCGCGGCGCCGGTAAAGGTGACGCGCGTCAGCTTCCAGGGTTCCGCATGCAGGTTTTCTACGCGTGCATCCGCAATCTCGTAACTCATGCCGAGGGCATGCGGGGCGTGGGCGCGGATGGCCTGGGCCACGTCTGGGAAATCGCGCGCATAGAGATAGCCGCGGACAAGCAGGTCGTTGCCGCTGAGGGTGGCCTCGGTGAGCAGGCCGATCTTGCAGCGGTTGTCGTGGCCGTCCCATGCAGGGCGGTAGTCGATGGCCATGCCGAGAAGCGACGGAATCGCGTTTTCGGCGGCCTCGCGGGTAAGCAGAACTCTATGACCGCGGGCCCCGGTTGGAGCGCGGTCACTCGGCGTGTTGACGGTGGTGAGGACTCCTTCGAAGGGCACCCGATTGGGGTGACCCACGACGGGCGGAAGCGTAACTGCCATGGCTTGGAGATTCATGGTTGTGTCCGAGGCTACTGTGAGATGGAGTTGGGAGTCTAGCCCGAAGCCGGAAGCTAGAAGCTAGAGGTTGGAAGCTCAGGGCTGAGGGCTGACGGCTCGGTGGTCAGCGTCGGATACCCGCGCATCGCCCGAACTTCGTTCACAGTCAACACACCGGCCTTGAGCAGCTGCACTTGCACGGCTAACTCGGTTTCTTCGTCGCGGGCGCTCAGATCGTTGAAGACAAATTCGAATTCGCGCCAGCCGATGCACTTACTGAACAAATCGCGGGTAATGTGACCGGCAATAAGTTGCGCCAGCGGTGAGATAGCTCCACGAAATGCTTCGTCGGCCATCTCGGAGGCTGTCGAGCGGTTCACGTCGCTTTCCAGTCCCAGCAGCATAGGCGGCAGCCCAAAGGCGTTGGCAACCATGCGGATCAGGAAGCGCTGCCATTCCAGGCGCAGATCGGCGTCGGTGCCCTGTGCAAAGCGAAGCACCTCCGGCTTCTGTTCCGTGGAGATGAGTGGTACGCGTCCCGTACCCTCGATCTCGTCCTGCCACCACCGGATCAGCCGGTCATGCTGCGCGGGTGTGGCCTCGTTCAGCCACAGCGCGTACTGCGCCACGGAGTTGGCGGCCAGCTTCCCGGCGAAGCGGTGCGCCGCCAGGAACTGGTTGACGGTTTCAAATGCGACCTCGAGCGGGCCGAGTCCGAACGGAGTGAATGTGCGCGGATTCATCCGCAGGTACATGAGCTGCGCGTCGGTCAGGTCCACGGCGGCGGATTCCACCTGCCCGGGAAGGCACTGCGCGTAACGCGGCGTATCGGGCTCGCCGTCCCACTTGCCGTTGATGCGAATCGACGCGCCGTCAACCGGCCAGAGCAGCGCGGGACGGGCCGCGTCGCCGGTGGGCTCCATCTCGATGGCGCCGAAGCCGCCGGTGAGCGCGTCTTCGATTACCTGCTCGATCAAGGTGCGGAAGCTGTCGGAAGGGTTGGGCTCTTCGAGCACAAGGCGCAGCGCCTGCGCGCGCGCCGCAAAGTCATTCCTTTCCGAGGAACGGCCGCCGTCCGTGCGGCATCCCTCCGCGCCGAACCCCCGACGCACACGGATCTGCCAATCCATTGCGGCCACGCGGTCCTTGATGATATTGATGGCACGGCGAACCACCGGCGTTTCCGCGAATCTGCGCAGGTTGGCCGGCGTGGGCTTGGGCAGAAGCTTTCCCGGATATTGCACAGGGGTGAGGATGGCGGGCAAGGCGAGCGTCTTTCTCCTCTCGCCTTCGGCGGCGTCGAGCTTGTCGGGCGCAGGGGCGTTGCGCCATAGGGCGCGGATTTGAGTGGCGAGTTTCACAAAATGCTCCTTGTTGGTAGGGCAATTAGTCTGTCGGACCATAAAAAAGCACAGCCGGTTAAGCTGTGCGGCAGTCCAAGTTTTCAAGGATCTGTTTTCAGTTCACCGTTCGTAGTTCCCAGTTAGCTAACCAGCGGCATCGCGAGTCGCAGACATGCAGCTCAAACTAACAACTAGGATCTGTGATTCTTCAACTTACTCCACCCGCAGCTCGCGTCGCGCAGCGGCGGCCAGATTCGGCAGGTCCGATGTGGTCAGCACGCGGATCTGGTGTTCTTCCATCGTTTCAATGCCGAACCGGTAAAGCTCCAGGCGTTCGGGCTGTTCTTCGGTGGCCGCTAACTTATGCGCGGGCTCCACAATTGCGGTGAGCTCGAGCAACGCTTTCTCCATGCGCTCCACGCCCGCCCGCAGGCCGGCGGAAGAGAAGGCAAGGACCTTGGCCGCCTCAACGCCCGGATCGAGCGAGACGCATTGGAACATCTTGATGACTCCGTTGGGCCGGTAGCCGGCGTCGATGCGCAACGGATCGCCGGGCTTCGTATAGTCCGCGGCCCGGATCTGCTTGCGCATCAGGTTCCACACCTGGGCCCGTTCAAACTCGTCCCTCATTGCGGCGTGCAAAGCGGCACGGCCGCCCAGGCGCGACAGGCGCTCGCGTTTCGGCGGATCGACATAGAGCCGCATCAGCTCCTCCAAACCCGCGGAGACGCTCTCGGCCAGATACGCCTTCGGCTCGGTCATTTGCACATTCAGCGAAAAGGACTCGTCCAGAATGTGGCTGAACTTCTTCTCCGTTTCGGGCTTGGTGGCGTCTTCCTCAAGGCGACGGCGCAACTCGCCTTCCATACCCTCCAGCAGCGCAGTATCCGCATCGGGATCGAGGCAGTGAACGCGCCGCCAGTCGTGCGTAAACCTCAGCTCCAGCCGGCTGCCGCCCTCATCGCGCAGCAGCACGCCGATGTGCACGTACTCATTACGCACGGGGTCGGGCACGTAGCGGACGAGCTGAAACCGGCAATTGAAGCGGTCGGGCATCCTCGATTTGAGCCTTCAGCCATCAGCCCTCAGCTCCCAGCCTAACCCGAAACTGTTGACGGCTGATTGCTTGCGTCTGACGGGTTGTTAGTTCGGTCTTCCCCCGATGCTAGCCCCGATCCCCGGTCCCGGCCACATCTCGGGCAGCAAATTCTTGGCTTCCGCGCCCCAATTAGGGAACGGGTTCCGATCGGAGCGCCGAAAGTCGTCAATCAACTCGCGGATGCGGCGACGCCGGTAGATCAGCTTCTCCACCAGCGCCTCCAGGGCCGCGATGTCTCCGCCATACCAGTCCGGCGGGATGTTGTTGGCGGCATTCCATATCGTCTCGGGCTCCAGAGTTTCCAAGCGCGTCAGCCAGGGCTCGAACGAGTCGAAGCCCGTGATTCTCTGATACACCCGGTTGCGGTAATACACGCCGCGCAGCGGTATGTCCTCAAACTTCCAGTCCCCGGCGTGAAAGCAATACCCGAAATCGATGAACCAGGCGCGGTAGAGGCGTTCGCGAGAGCGCTTTGCGAACACCGCCTGTCGCCCATTGGCATTTCCAGTCCACTTATCCAGCGCCAGCATGCCGGCGAACTCCCCCACATTGCGCACCGCGGAAAGATCGTCCTCGGTGAGATAATCCACCACCTGCCCCGGCATGAGTCCGCCCACGAAGCGCGACCCAAAATTGAGCCCGGGACTGCAAAGCTCGCGCCGCCGGCCATACTCGATTTGCAGCTCAGGCGTGTTGTCGATGAGCCACTCGGAAACCTCGACAACCTCCGGCTCCGGCGCCGTCAATCCGGCCGCCAGCGCCAGCCGCGACACCAGCAGTTCGTTCGCCAGCACCCGGGTGTGCTGCGGGTTGTTTCGGAACTTCACCACATAGAGATGTTCGTCCGCCGCCAGCATAAGCTGCCCTTGTGCGCCGCCGCGCATGCGGCGAATGTGCTGAGTGGCAATAGTGGCCAACGGGACTCCCGATGAAGTGAAGCACCATTCTAAGTTGTCAGTGATCAGTTGTCAGTTTTCGGTTGGAAGTTCTTAGTTCACAGTTCGTAGTTCGCAGTTCACAGTCCGTGCTGAGTGTAAGCGGCCATGATTCGCGAATCATTTGGCACAGCCCGGCAGCCCGAACTGAAAACTGACAACTGACAACTGACAACTGAAGACTATGAACTATGAACTGCTCTTCGCCGCCAGTTCGCTCCTCGCCGCCAGCCCAATCGCTATCGCCATCACCCGATCGTCATGCGTCCCGGCCGCTGCCGCGGCACTGCCATCGGCATGCCGCACAAAGCTGCGGCACTCCGCCAGCAGTTTCCGGCTCATGAACAAATCCGGCTGTTCCACCAGCGCCGCATTCAGCATTCCCAGCACCGCGGGCCGCGTCACCGACGTCGTCAACCACCCCGGCTGCCCCGACTGTGCATTCCCCTGGCGGTAGATGCGCGGATACTCACACACCGTCTCCGCCAGCGCCAGCACCCCAGCCCCATGATTGTTGCGCTCCACCACCAGCATGGCCTGGTTGTACTCACGCGCCAACTCCGTGATCACCCGCGTCAACTCCACTCCGCCCATGTGCGCCGCGAACTCCGCACATTGCAGCCCCGTCGCCAGGTCAATCACCTCCGCCGCCGAGTAGTCGCCCTCCGTCCCCCCGCCCGCCGGATCCACGGCCACCAGGTACGATCTGCCGGGAACCGGCGGGAACCAGATTTCCAGTTCTCCATTGCGGCGGATCTCCGCGGGCAGCGGAGCATCCTTGAGGCGCGCGTCCACGGCGCTCAGCTCGAACACCGATTCTCCGCTCGCCAGAAAGCAGCTCGCGGCATCCTCGGCAAACTCCTGCCGGGCAAGCCCGCGCAGGTTCGCGCACGCTGCCCGGCGAAAGGCGATCTGTCCCTGATCCAGTCGCCTCCGCAACATCAACTCCCGTTCTTCCTCCGTCAGAGACGCGGCATCCACTGCCGGCAAACGATACCGCGGCTCCAGCCACCACGGGAAAAAGTGCCGCACCGCCCCCGTCTCGCCGGCCTTCTGCCACTCGTCGTAGAAACACCCGCCCACGCCCTGAGGAGTCGACTCGAGAATTTCTTCGGCTCCGGGGGCGAGGGCGGCGCGCAGCCCGGCCAGGATGTCGGCGGGATCGCCGGGCCAGCGCGCGAGCTCGGAGCAGTGCAGGTTCTGCACCGTCAATCCGCGTCCGGCGTTGCGGTCGCCGGCGGTAACCACGCGGTACTGCGAGTCGAGCTCGGGAAACACAATCTGTCTGGCGTTGGCCCGCGAGGTGGCCAGCGGCCCCTCGCGCAGCTCCTCGGGCAGCCAGTCATAAAAGCGATGCACGATGCGGAAGATTTCCTCCGCCGCCTCCTGCGTGTGCGCCACCTGCAGCGTTAGCGTACCCGGCCGCGTGATCGTCTTCAGAAAAAATCGCGCCGCCGTCCACGTCGTCAGCCCAAGCTGCCGCGCCTTCAGCACAATGTTCCTTTCCCCGCGGCGTTGCTCGAACAGCCGCTGCACCTTGTTGGCGCGCAGCGGTTGCGTCGCTCCGCCTCGCGTGCGGATACAAAGTAGCCGCTCCGCCACTGTCATGAGCACGGAGTCGCCGCCCAGCGATATAGGCCGGCGATCCAGGATGTGGCCAAGCTGGAAGAGTTCTTCGCGGCCCAGCGAACCAATCGAGATGGTCTCTGGCGCAACCGAAACAGCTGTGTCAAGAAGGTGCATGGCGTAGTCTCCGGATAACAAATCGGTGCATCGTAGCCCTGTCTTGCTACAACCCTTGCCATTTCACGTTGATGTACACGTTCGGAGTGGCTGACACAGTCCCAGTCGTTGTGATCTTCCAGTCCAGCAAAGTACCAGCAGTCAATGTGGCGCTCGCGACAGTGTTGCAGGTCCATGGACCTGGACCACCCCCGGTGATCGTGCAGGTCGCGCCCGTGGAAAATGGTCCTGAACCTGTATCTGCCCGCAGAACAAACACCACGGTATTGCCTATGCCCGGATCAGCAGTTAAACGAGCGTAAGTCACTGACACCCTGCCTGGTCCGGCGACAGGAATCTTTACGTCGGCCTCGGTATTGCTCTGCAATGTACAGCCGCCGCCAAAAGGGACGTAGATGGGAGTCGTCGAAGCTGTGCTCAGATTTGCTGCCGCCATACAACCCACCGTCATGGCCGCGCTTGAGCTCAGGTTCGCGATGTTAGCGGGCGTCGTGAGGTATTGCCACGCGCCGTTGTAGACGAAGGTGACGGCCGAGAACGAGTTTGGTGCTGTATTGACTGCCACCCCCGTAGGGATCTTGTATGTCGGATCCCACGTAACGACCCGCCCACCGGTCGAGTCCTGTTGAAAGATGTAGGTCAAATAGTCGCCCTGGGTGGCGTTCGTCGGAGCCGCCATCACCGTGTTCATGGTGAGTACAACTGTGTGAATCTCCGTTGTTGCATTCGGGGTCAGGGTGGGCGCATCGGTTTCAACTATGTGCGACCTGGCAAAATCCGCCCCGGTCTGCATCGCAAGTTGCTTGCTCATCGTCGCGCCGAGATCGAACATGGCGCTCCCTATAAACTCGGCGCCCATGAGCGCAGCTTGGCTCGCCACGCCGCCGCCCTGGTTGGTGAAGACCGTCGTGACCCCGACTAAGTCATTTGTGCTGTCAATGGTCAGCGGCGAGGCGTCGTCGAGAGATGCGAATACCCCGGCGCTATCTACGACGTTTCCCCCGATCCACTTAAAATGGCGCGAATTCTTTAAGTCCAGCACCGTTGTATTGGAATTGCCGTTGACATAGCTTGCACCGCCGATCACGTTGTACGCGGGTGCGGGAGCACCGTCCTTAGCAGATCCCGTATCTGCGCCATCCACATCATCATGCGAGAAAGCTGCCTTAACCCACGAGTAATCGGACGCGGCTGCCGTAACGACGACTTTTTGGTTGTTGAGGAACGTGTAAGTCGAGAGCCCCGTGATCACGACTTGATCGTTAACATTGATGATCTCTGGTACCGGGTTGGTCAAGGTCAATGTAAGCACGTTGCTACTGATATTGACATGAGTAATGGGCAGCATTAACTGGTCTTCGTTGTTCGATTTGATCACGCTGATTGCGTGATCCGATTTCCCCGTGGCAAAGTTACAGCCGTCGCACAGATTGCCGTGCCCCGTGCGGAATTGAATCATCGAGGTCTGCGCGATCGTTCCCGTGCCCGCGTTTACCACATACTCGAAGTTTGTCTTGATAAACCTGTTCCAATCGGTTGAGATACTCCCCGGCATGACTGCAGGTGCCGGATCAATCGCCGCATTCGCGTGAAACAATACACCTCGCGGGGAATTGACCCCGATCTCACCTCGGATAAAGGTGTTATTGAACGACCCCCAGGAAATTCGAATCGCGGCCCCATTGGTGGAATCGCACGTCCCTGCTTTTGCTGTGCCGTCAGCCTTGCTGGTGCAGCCGTTGTATTCGTAGTCCATGTCTTCGAAGATATTGTTCTGAGCATTCTCCAGTGTTAGGCCGGCCGAAAGCGCATTAATCAGTCTGAGTCCAACAAACCTGCGCTGCACGCACATCGAACAGTCGAGATCCCGTTGCGCGTATCCGTTTCCGTCAATGGTCATGTCGATGACGGGGCCGCCGCGATTGCCGAAGCCGGCAGCTGCGTTCACGCTCATCAAAGCATCCATAGGAGCCGTTGCTTGAACGACCGTAGCAAACCGGCCTTCTCCGCGCAGTGCGCACTTCGTCGATATTGGAATTGTGGTTGTGGCTGCAAAGGTTCCGAAGCCAACATGGACGCCGCCGCCCGCATTGCTGTTACAGGCATTCAGCGCGTCGGTGATTCCCTGGCCGGTGAAGGCGTAGTACGTACCATCCACATACAGTGCCCGGTTGAAGTTTGCCGTGAACACAGTTCGGGACGCGACAGCGCCCGGGAATGCGACGGTACCCGACGACCCCGACCCTGTCGATGTCACTCCGTTTGCTGCCAGGGCGGCGTCGGCGGTGCTCTGCGCGGCCGAAGCAGCGGCAATTCCCGTCTGCGCATCCGCTTCGGCGGCGGCCGCGGAGGTTCGCGCCGCAGCATCGTTCGCCAGCCCGTTCAGTGCCGAGTTAGCGCTGGTCTGCGCAGCCGCTGCATTGGTGATTCCCGTCTGCGCATCCGCTTCGGCAGTGGCCACGGAGGTTCGCGCCGCAGCGTCGTTCGCCTGCCCATTCAGTGCGGAGTTAGCGCTGGTCTGTGCAGCCGCTGCATTGGTGATTCCTGTCTGCGCATCCGCTTCGGCAGCGGCCGCGGAGGTTCGCGCCGCAGCATCATTCGCCTGCCCATTCAGTGCGGAGTTAGCGCTGGTCTGTGCAGCCGCTGCATTGGTGATTCCCGTCTGCGCATCGCTTCCCGCCGCCGCAGCAGCGCTGTTGGCCGTCGCCGCCGCACTTCGCGCGGTCGCATCATTCGCCTGCCCCGTGAGCGCGCCCTGCTGCGACGTGGTCTGTACAGAACCATCTGAGAATGCGAGACCGGCTGTCGCCACCGTCGCCGCCAGTCCGCAACCGCCGCCGGTGTTAGACAAATACCCTGAGCTGTCGATCTGCACGCAGCTCTTGCCCGTCCCAGCCGCAAGCCCCGGCAGCTTGATCGCCGTCGGTCCCAAAAACGCCGCCGCCAGCGACGAACTCGACCCCGAGTAAATGTCCGTTTCCGCGCCGGCGCCCGTTTCGTAATTCAATCGGATGTGCCCCGTCGACTTCGCCGCGTTGACATACGTGTCGCCCGAGTTCGTCGATTGATACGCCTTGAACGAATCCAATCCGCCCGGCGCGCTGTTCAGCGCCCAGTTGTTCGCCTGGTCCTTCACCATGTACCACTGGCTCGATCCGTTGAAGTCTTTGTACGTGAATGAGCCTTTCTGGCTGCTCGTAACTCCGGGCCACAGATAGTAGTCCACTTCGGCGTCGGCATTGTTACGCACCGTCATTGTGCCCGTGCTCTGCGCCACTCCGCCCACCTGCAGCGTTCCCAGAAAGTTCGCATTTCCCGCTCGGTCGACCGTCGCCACCGTGCTGCTGGAAGGTCCGCCCGACCCGAACACCACCCCGCCCGTCCCTGCGTTATTTGACCCGTTCAGGATCACCGCACCTGTTCCCGCGGCGTTCAGCACCGACTGGTTGTTCGTCGTTCCCTGCGTGTTGTCATACTGCCCGAGTGACAGCCGATACACCTGGTTGAGCTCGTCCAGCACCTGGTAGTACTGAATGCCGGTCGAGCCGTCCGACAACCCTGTCGTCCAGCGGTAACCCAGGTCCGTCTGATAGCGGTCCAGCAGCCCGCGCTCGTTGCCCGTGCCGATGCCCAGCCGAAAGTGATTGGTCACGGTCGCGTCCTGCTGCGAGCCGTACCAGTCGCCGTTCACGCCATTGAACGACCGATGAAACGTGTCGAGGAACGAATTGCGCGTCCCGTTGTCCACCAGCTTCCCCGTGTACATCGTGCCGCCCGTGATCCAGTTGTTATAGGACGACCCCGCATCGGCCAGAATCTGCGTCGAGGAATTCTCATTGCGCACGCCCACCAGGGTGTTGTTCACCGCGTGCGCGCCCAGGTGCAGCGCCGTGGCGCACCCTTCCACATCTCCGCCCGTGAACGTGTTGCCGTCGCCGGCCTGCAAGTTGATGCCTGTCGTCCCTGCCACCGGCGAGCCGTTCTGCGTCGGGCAGTCGATATGCATGCGGAGGAACGTCGAAGCATTCAGCCAGTCTGTCGTCGCTGCGTTATCCACCGTGTGCCCAATGCCGTTCACCGCTGCCTGGAATCCGGTGAACTGCATATCTTCAAATGTCCCGCCGGTGTAGTTCCCCGTGCCATCCAGCGTCACGGCTGTCTGGTTGGCGTTGCCCAGCAGATAGAGTGAGGCGAGCGAGATCTCCTGCGTGCGATAAAACGCCACCGCCTGCGCCGATGCCTCCGGCGTTGCGGTGGTATTGAGGGCGGCATTGTCCAGCCGGAAGCCCTTGGTATCGGCGAGAAAAGACGGATCGCCGACTTGGAGGAGGGCCGAGTTTCCGGAGTAGAGCAGGACAGTGCCGCCCTGCGCGCCACTCGCAGCGCTCGTGCCTCGCGACGCGCACCCGTGGAGGCTGACGTTGCGCGTACCGCCAGGTACGAGGATCGAGGCCGCTGTGGCGATCGTGGAACAGGGCAGATAAATCGTGACATTCGGTACAGCCAGCGTCAGGTTTGCCGCCATCGCAACCTGGCCGGGAAAGTTGCGCGCATCGCACGTGCCGCCATACGCCGGGTCGAGAGCATTGACGCATGCCTGCAACTGCGCCCCAAAATCCGCACCCGGGAACTGGTCCGCCTGCAGCACCGCGCCGATCCGCGGCCCTGTCACTGGACCGGAGAGCGTTCCGCCGGCGATGGGCAAAAGCTGCGCGGTGGCCGTGTCGACATAGTGCTTGTTGGCCGCCTGCGCCGCCTGCGTGGGATCTCCCGCAAGATACAGCGGCCCCGTCAGCGTGCCGCCCGAGGGAGTGATCTGGCTCGATACCGCTTGCGCGATCGACTGGTCCACATACGCCTTGTTCACCGCCTGCACCGCCTGCGCCGCGGGCAGCACAGTTGACCGCACCTGCGCGATCGTCGCCTGAATCGTGTTCGGCACCACCCAGTACTCGGTCGAGGTGGTTCCGTCCGACAGGTGATACACGGCGGTGTAGAACAGGCCCGCCGGCATCGCTCCAATGTTGGGCGCCAAAGCCACCGTCACCTTCCCGTCCGATCCAATCTTGGCAGACGTACGGCCGGCTGCCACCGCCTGTCCTCCGGTTGTGGTGAACGCCGGCCAACTGATCTGCAGGGTGCCCCCGGCGACCGCGCCGTTCGCTTGGTACACGTTGCCGGAAACCGTTGTGGTTGGAACAGACTGCGCCCGCGCGGCAGGCGACAGAACGAGCATCACGACGAGCGCCAGGCCATGGGCCAGGGCGTAGAGAGAACGGTGGGCGTGCATGATCGGGACTCCAGAAGGTAGCAGGTTCAAAAATCGAAAATGAAAGCGGAGAGGCGCCTTGAGAAAGCGCCCTTTGCAGACAGCGGAAATAACGCCGCGCACGCGGCCTTGTAACAAGCGCCTGATATCACAGCTCGTCGAAAGCACCACGCAAAAGCGTTGTAACAAGGGCACGACACCCGAGCTACGGAATAAGCCCCGCGCGTCACAGCGCGCGAGGAAGGCACCAGGCAGCAGCTTTGTAACAGGGCACGACTTTAGTCGTGCCGCACAGGCTGCCCCTCGGATTGAGTCGAGCTTTAGCCCTGCTCAACCACGCAGCCCTCAAACGCATTTCTTCAGCAGCTTGCGAAAGACGGCGGCACAGAACCAACCGGCTCGACGTCTGCTAACTGACAAATGCGAACTGCTTCACCCCACTTCGGCATCGAGAATCTCCTCACTCGCCTGCGGCGATGAGCCTTCGGGGTTGCGCGTGCCATCTGCCGCGCCATCGGTGAGCAGCCGCTGCTGCGGCGCCGCGCCCAGGCGCGGCGCGGTTTCGAGATCCACCACCTGGGGCTCTTTCGCCCATTGGTCCAGGATGCTGCACGCCTGCCGCACCACGACGGTACTGTCGGCGTACTCGGCGCTTTCCGCCAGGTCCAGCAGCAGGTTGGCTGCCGTCGCGTCACGCTTCATTGAGGCGTCATAGAGCGCCGTCACGAAGTCCTGGGCGTTTTCTTTAAGCTTGTTGTCGGCGGCCTGGCTCAGCATCTCCGGGCCCTTGTTGCGGCGTTGGCGCTGGATGTTGCGGTTATGTCTCTTACTTGTCCGGCTCATACGAATATCCTTTCCGGACCGCTCGGGCGGCGGCGGAAGATGGCAGGCAATAAAAAACCGGCCGCTTCGGCCGGTGATGGATGTTGAAGGATGTCGGCGCCGGGAAGACCCTCCGGGCTCGCGAGAGCATAAAAAAGCCCGAATCAACGGCGGAAGAGGTGGAAATCTTCGCGGATTCGGACGCTCTTTTTCTTCTCTGTTAAAAGCGTATCAGATTCCGAAGCAAAACCGGAAGGTCCAGCTAAATTTATATTCGCCATGTTTTCAATTACTTAACACGGTTTTCCACAGGGAGGGGGCTTGACAAGCCTTTTTTCACTGCACCGAAAATGGTGCAATTTACAGTCCTCAGCCTCCTGCCTCTGCCAGGCAGCCAGCTTCTAGCAGCTAGATGCTGGAAGCTGACGGCCAACGGCTGACCCTGTATCCTACCCGGTGATGAACACCGAAAAGCACTCCCCCTTGCTCCTCGTTCATGGCGGCGCATGGGCCATTCCAGAGACAGACAAGCCCGCCCACGAAAGCGGCGTGCGGTGCGCCCTCACGGCCGGATGGGACGTCCTCTCCCGCGGCGGACAGGCCCTCGACGCCGTTGTCGCCGCGGTCAAAGTGCTTGAGGACGACGAAACCTTCGATGCTGGCCGAGGCAGCTTTCTCACCAGCGACGGCCGCGTGCAACTCGATGCCCTTCTTATGGATGGCGGTCGCATGAAAGCCGGCGGCGTGGCCTGCGTCGAGCGCATCCGCAACCCCATTGAGGCCGCCCGGCTGGTCCTCGAAAAGAGCCCGCACGTCTACTTCGTCGGCCCCGGTGCCGAGGCCTTCGCCGCCGCCCACGGCATGCCCCTGATCGACAACTCCGAGCTGGTGCTCGACCGCGAACGCAACCGCCTGCGCGCCGCCCAGGAGCGTGCTGCCAACGGACTCGCCGACGAGACGTTTTCCGGCGAAAATCAGGCAACAGGGAACAGGCAACAGGCAAAAGAACCCCTGGCAGCCACGCAAACTGGGACCAACTCACAAAGCCCCGAAGGCCACGATACCGTCGGCGCCGTAGCCCTCGATTCCCGCGGAAACCTCGCCGCCGGAACCTCCACCGGCGGCACCCTCAACAAGGCCCCCGGCCGCGTCGGCGACTCCTCCCTCATCGGCTGCGGATGCTACGCCGACAACCTCTCCGCCGCCGTCTCCCTCACCGGCTGGGGCGAGCCCATCATGAAGCTGGTGCTGGGCAAATGGGCCACCGACCGCGTCGCCGCTGGCACGGCTCCCGAGCTCGCGGCCCGCCACGCCATCTCCTATCTCCATAGCCGCTTAGGCGGACACGGCGGCATCATCCTGCTCGGCCCCGACGGCCGCTTCGGCTTCGCCCACAACACCCCCGCCATGGCCTGGGGCCTCGCAACCCCCGCCGGCCTCCAGACCGGCCTGGAATACAGCAGCTAAGGAGCGTGCCTGGCTCCAATACGCGGCTGACTTCAACAAAAAAGGAATTCCCCACCAGTTGGTGCCGAGTCCCCAGTACTTCTCCCTTCTTCCCCACGCCTCCCTTCTCCCCCACGCCTCCCTTCTCTCCCGCCAACTTCAACTTTGCCTCCTCCACCCCCCTCTTCGCCTCCGCCAACAAATCCTTCCTCACAAACCCCCGTCGATCCGGATGCGCCACCGCCCACGGCAACTTCACCTCCTTCACCTCAAACTCCCCTCCCAGCGCTGCGGGGGCCCCCGGCGCAAGCGCCCCCCGCCCCTTATCCGG
>Ga0134126_10006859_pt1 | contig 14323 bp, 15 predicted proteins | sample KB31752_FD_96881 | JGI IMG/M metagenome (GOLD analysis project Ga0134126, IMG submission 96881) | Terrestrial soil microbial communities with excess Nitrogen fertilizer from Kellogg Biological Station, Michigan, USA - KB3-175-2 | ecosystem: Environmental > Terrestrial > Soil > Unclassified ... | reverse complement strand
CGAGGAAGTCGTGCAGGAGGCGCTCCTCGCCGCGCTCGAGGCGCTCGGCTCTTTCCAGGGACAGTCGACCCTGCGCACCTGGCTCACCTCGATCCTGCGCTTCAAGATCGCGGATCACCAGCGGCGCGCGGTGCAGGAGCGTGCGCGCTTCGAGGATGCGGGCGGCGTGGATGGCGAGGCCTGGCTCGACGAGCTCTTCGACGAGACCGGCCACTGGCGCGATCCGCCCCAGGCGTGGGCCGATCCCGAGGCGGCCTTCGAGCAGCGCCGCTTCCGCGAAGTGTTCGAGCGATGCCTCGGGCGCGTGCCGGGCTCGGGCGGGCGCGCCTCCTCTCGCTCGCGCTCGAGCGCGCGCTCCGCGAGGAGGAGCGCATCGCGCTGCGCCGCCACCTCGACGAGTGCCTCATGTGCGTGAATTTCGAGGCGCAACTGCGCTTCCTGCGCGAGGCCGCGCGCCGCTACCGCGAGGGCTGAAGGCCTCGCTCCCCCTTGGGGTAGGGCCGGGGAGCGGGTCGCTTCCTAATCCGCGGCCGCGCCCGCGATCCCGTTCGTTTCCACGCTCGCCGGCGCGAGCCCGCCGAGATAGCGCTCGCGCACGGGCTTCAACAGGAAGCGCGCGGTGATCGCGGCGGCGATGCAGATGGCCGCGGAGAAGTAGAACACAGCCGACCAGTTGCCGCCGCGCGAGAGCACCGAGGCGAGCGGCACGAGGAGCGAGGCGGTGCCCTTCGCGGTGTACAGCGTGCCGGCGTTGGCCGCGGCGTTGCGCGTGCCGAAGGTGTCCGCGCAAACCGCCGGGAAGATCGAGTAGATCTCGCCCCAGAAGAGGAAGATCAGCGGCGCGAAGACCATGAACGCGAGCGGCTCGTGGCCGAAGTGCAGCAGGCCCAGCAGCGCCAGGCCCTCGCCGAGGAACACGAGGAACATGGTGTTCTCGCGCCCGATCCTGTCGGAGATGAATCCGCACAGCGGGCGCGTGAACCCGTTGGCGAGGCTGTCGATCGAGAGCGTGAGCGTGAGGAGCGGCATCATCAGGCCGAATACCTTGAAGTGCTCCGCCGCGACGCCGTAGTCCTTGGCGATCGGCCCGATCTGGGCCGTGGCGATGAGGCCGCCGGCGGCCACCGCGACGAAGATGGCGTAGAGCAGCCAGAACACCGGCGTCTTCATCATCTCGCGCGGCGTGAAATCGCGCCGGCCCTGGATGTTGCGCGAGCTGGCCTTGACGCCCTTCGCCGCGACGGGACGCAGCAGGAGCATCGCGAGCACGAAGATCGCGATGCCCTGGATCAGCGCGAAGGTGAAGAACGTCCCCTGGTAGCCCGAGGTGCGGATCATGCGCGCGATCGGGATCACCGTGAGCGCGGCGCCCGCACCGAAGCCCGCGGCGGTGAGGCCGGCGGCAAGCCCGCGCCGGTCGGGAAACCACTTGAGCGCGTTTCCGACGCAGGTGCCGTAGACGCAACCGGCGCCGAGGCCCGCGAGAACTGCGCCCGCGTAGAGCATCGGCAGGCTCGCCGCCATCGAATCGAGGATCCACGCGAGAGCCACGAACACGGCGCCTACGGCGACCACCGGGCGCGGCCCGAAGCGGTCCACGAGCCAGCCCTCGACGGGCACGAGCCAGGTTTCGACGACCACGAAAATGGAAAAGGCCAGCTGGATGCCGGCCTTTTGCCAATCGGGGTGCGCCGCTTTCATCGGGTTCACGAACAGGGTCCATCCGTACTGCAGGTTCGCGACGAGCGCCATGCAGAGGATGCCGATGGCGAGCTGGACCCAACGATTGGAGATAAAGGAGGCCTGTGGCGCGGCCACGCGCTGTGAATCCTGATTCACGGAGGTAGCTTTTTGGGAGTCGGTGCGGAGAATTGCGGGACGGCTTGCTTTCCCTTCCAAGTATGAGCGTCCCGTATTCCGATCGGGATGGCTCGCCCGGATCATGCCCGCGCGAAACGGGAACGATCCTTGACGCGCGTCAGGCGCGCGCGACAGTTTTCGGACAGGAAGGAATCAGGCGTCGCCGCTGCCGCGGAACGTCGGCAGGTTCTTCGTCGCGAACTCGAGCATGCGCTCGATCGGCACGCGCGCACGCCGGGCGACATCCGCGTCGACGAACACCTCGTGCCCCGGCGCGCCTTCGAGCGTCTCGATGAGGTTGTAGAGGCCGTTCATCGCCATCCACGGGCAGTGCGCGCAGCTCTGGCAGGTGGCGCCCTTGCCCGCGGTGGGCGCCTCGATGAACGTGACGCCGGGCAGGCGCTTCCTCATCTGGTGGAGGATTCCGCCGTCGGTCGCGACGATGTACTCCTTCGCGCCGAGGCGCTCGGCCGCCTGGATGATGCCGGTGGTCGAGCCCACCGCGTCGGCGAGCGCGATCACGCTCCGCGGCGATTCCGGGTGCACGAGCACCTTCGCCTTCGGGTGCAGCGCCTTCAGCTCCTCCAGCTGGATCGCCTTGAACTCGTCGTGCACGACGCACGAGGCGTTCCACATGAGCATGTCCGCGCCGGTCACGCGCTGCACGTAGTCGCCGAGGTGCTTGTCGGGCGCCCACAGGACCTTCCTGCCCTGCGCGTGCAGCCACCCGACGATCTTCTCGGCGATCGAGGAGGTCACCATCCAGTCCGCGCGCGCCTTCACCTCGGCGCTCGTGTTCGCATAGACGACCACCACGCGGTCCGGATGCGCATCGCAGAACTTCGCGAACTCGCCTGCCGGGGTCGCGAGGTCGAGCGAGCATTCGGCCGCGAGGTCGGGCATCAGCACGCGCTTCTCGGGATTGAGGATCTTCGCGGTCTCGCCCATGAAGCGCACGCCCGCCACGACGATCGTCTTCGCCGCGTGCTCGTGGCCGAAGCGCGCCATCTCGAGCGAATCGGAGACGGTGCCGCCGGTTTCCTGCGCGAGGTCCTGCAGGTCCGGGTGGACGTAGTAGTGCGAGACGAGCACCGCGTCGCGTTGCTTCAGCAGCTTCTTCGCCTTCGCGACGAGCGCGGGCCGTTCCCCGGCGGACACGACGCGCGGCGGCTTGGCCGGTGCGATGCCGATGTCGCCGGAATAGCGCTCGAAGCGGATCTGGATGGGTTGTGCGATCGCCATCGGTCGATTCTAAGGCATGGTCGCCATGCTAAAATCGCGTCCTTGTCGCCCCGGCTTTTACCGGGACGCGCCCGGGCCAAGCCGGCCGGCGGGACCATCGATACGAACCCCACCTTCGTGGGGACCCCGCGAGGCGGCGCAGGCCCTGGGAAATCCCAATGAGGCAGCTCCTCCTCGACTTCACACGGGCGCCCGCGCCCACCTTCGCGAACTTCGTCCATGGCGGCAACGCCGAGGCGGCGCACGCCCTGGAGGCGGCCGCGCGCGGCGAATGCGCCGAGCGTGTCATCTATATTTGGGGCGAAAACGCCGCCGGCAAGACCCACCTGCTGCAGGCCTTCGCCGCGGCCGGGGGCGCGCGCTACGTGCCGGGCGAAAAGTTCGTGCCCGAGGACGCGCGCGGCGTGCTCGCGCTCGACGACGTGGAGCGGCTTGCCGAGGCGCTGCAGGTCGCGCTCTTCAACGCGTTCAACGAACGGGCGTTCAGGCTCCTCGTCGTGTCCGCCGGAGCCGCGCCGCGCGACGTCGCGCTGCGCCGCGACCTCGCGACCCGCCTCGCCACCGGCCTCACCTACCGGGTGCTCGCGCTCACCGACGAAGAGAAGCACGCGGCGCTCGCCGCCCATGCCCGCGTGCGCGGCTTCGCGCTCGCCGACGAGGTGGGCGCGTATCTCCTTACGCACGGGCGCCGCGACATGGGCTCGCTCATGGCCGCGCTCGATTCGCTCGACCGCTATTCGCTCGAGACCGGGCGGCCGATCACGGTGCCGCTATTGAAAGCGGCGCTCGCATGACGAAACTACCCTCTCCCAAGGCAGACGGAGCAAACGCGGGGCGCGGTCTTCCCATGAGCGACCGCCCGAAATTGGCGCTCTTCGACCTCGACCACACGCTGCTCGACGGCGACAGCGACGTCTCCTGGGCGGAGTTCCTGATCGAGGAGGGCGTGCTGCATCCGCAGGAATTCCATCCGAAGAACCAGTGGTTCTTCGAGCGCTACAAGGACGGCACGCTCGACATCCACGAGTTCCTCGAATTCCAGCTCGCGCCGCTCGCCGCGCACCGGCGCGCGGAGCTCGACGCCTGGCACGAGGAATTCATGCAGAGGAAGATCCGGCCCATGATCCATGCGCGCGCCGCGGACCTCATCGCGCGCCACGCCGACGGACTGCGGGCGCTCGTGACCGCCACCAACCGCTTCATCACCGCGCCGATCGCCCGCGAGCTCGGCATCGAGCACCTGGTCGCCACCGACCTCGAGGAGCTCGACGGCGAGTTCACCGGGAAGCCGCTCGGCACCCCATCGTTCCGCGAGGGAAAGATCACGCGCGTGGAGGAGTGGCTCGGGGCGATGGGACGGCGCCTGGAGGACTTCGAGAGCTGGTTCTACAGCGACTCGCTGAACGACCTGCCGCTCCTCGAGCGCGTGACGCATCCGGTCGCGGTGGATCCCGACGCGACGCTCCGCGCGAGGGCGCTGGCGCTCGGGTGGCCGGTGATCTCGCTCGAGGAGAACCACGACGGTGTCGTTCCCGCGGAGGCGGGAATCCGTGGATCCCCGTCTTCACGGGGATGACGAACACAATGATCAAGAAATACATCGACAAGCTCTTCGGCCGTTCGCGCCGCCCGACCCACAAGGATGCGCGGCCGACGATCCACGGGCCGGACAAGCACGAGATCCGGCGCGAGGACATCAGCCGCTGCGCGCGGCGCACGTGCGAGGAGTTGCAGCGCGCGGGGCATGCTGCGTTCGTGGTCGGGGGCGCCGTGCGCGACCTCCTCCTCGGCCGCAAGCCCAAGGACTTCGACGTCGCTACCAGCGCCACGCCGGAGGAAGTGCGTGCGACCTTCCGCCGTTCGCGCATCATCGGCCGGCGCTTCCAGATCGTGCACGTGTTGTGCGGCCCGGAGACCGTGGAGGTCTCCACCTTCCGCGCCCACTTCGCGCGCGAGCCCGACGCCGAACATACGGACGAGCATGGCCGCATGCTCTCCGACAACGTGTTCGGGACGCAGGCCGAGGACGCGCTGCGCCGCGACTTCACCGTGAACGCGCTCTTCTACGACCCGGTGAAGGAAGAGATCTGGGACTACGTGCACGGGCTGAAGGACCTCAAGGCGAAGAGGCTCGTGATGATCGGCGACCCGTCCACGCGCTACCGGGAGGATCCGGTGCGCATGCTGCGTGCCGCGCGGCTCGCCGCGAAGCTCGGGCTCGAGATCGATCCGAAGACGCGCGCGCCGATCCAGGAGCTGCGCCACCTGCTCGAGAACGTGCCCCACGCGCGGCTCTTCGAGGAGATCCTCAAGCTTCTGCTCTCCGGGAACGCGGTCGAGTGCGTCCGCGTGCTGCGCGAGCTGCAGCTCCACCACGGGCTGCTCCCGCTGCTCGACACGGCGCTCGACGATCCCGAGGCCGGCCCGTTCGCGCTCGCCGCGCTGCGCGCGACCGACGAGCGCCTCGCCGCGGGGAAGCCCGTGTCTCCCGCGTTCCTGCTCGCCGCGCTCCTCTGGGGCCGGGTCGAGAAGAACCTGCGCAAGTTCGAGGAGAAGGGCCAGGCGACCATCCCGGCGCTGCACTCGGCGATGCACGAGGCGCTCGACGCGCAGCGCGACTCGCTCGCGATCCCGCGCCGCTTCGACGCGACGATGAAGGAGCTCTGGCTCATGCAGCCGCGCTTCCTGCAGCGCGGCGGCCAGCGGCCCTATCGACTGCTCGAGCACCCGCGCTTCCGTGCCGCCTACGATTTCTTCGCGTTGCGCGCCGCGAGCGCCAATGCGCCGCAGGAAGCCGCGCAGTGGTGGGAGCGCTTCCAGGACGCGAGCCCCGACGAGCGCGAGCGCATGCTCGTGAGCGACGAGGCCGGCCCGAAGAAGAAGCGCCGTCGCCGCGGCGGCCGCAAGAAGCCCGCGACGGGCGAGGCGGCGCTGCTGCCCGATTCCCGGGGCGCGGTCGAAGAGTGAGCCCGCCCGTCACCGCCGTGGTCGCGCTCGGCTCCAACCTGGACGATCCAGAGGACCACGTCCGCCGCGCGTTCGCGGATCTCGCGCGGCTACCGGAAACCTGGCTGACGGGCCGCTCCGCGCTCTATCGCACCGCGCCGGTGGGATACGCCGACCAGCCGCCATTCGTGAACGCCTGCGCGAAACTGGAAACGCGCCTTTCGCCGCGCGCGCTGCTCGACCACCTGCTCGCGATCGAGAAGCGGCACGGACGCGCGCGCGGCATCCCGAACGGGCCGCGCACGCTCGACCTGGACATCGTGCTCTACGGCGGGGCCACGATCGCGGAGCCGGGCGTCTCGGTGCCGCATCCGCGCGCGCACGAGCGTGCCTTCGTCCTCGCGCCGCTGGTGGACGTGTGGCCCGAGGCGGAGATCCCGGGAAAGGGAAAGGCGAACGAATTGCTCGCTGCCGTGGGGCAGGAGGGCGTCGAAAGGATCGTCGCTCCCGTGAAGCCTCCCCGTGAAAGCCCCGGTCGGGGGATCGATTCCCGCCTCCGCGGGAATGACGTGAACGGGAACGACCTGAAATAGATGAAGCACCGCTACATCGTGGTGGAAGGGCCGATCGGCGCGGGGAAGACCAGCCTCGCGCTGCGCCTCGCCGAGCGCATCAACGCCGCGACGCTCCTCGAGGACCCCAAGTCGAACCCGTTCCTGCCGCAGTTCTACCGCGACATGCGCCGCTACGCGCTGCCCACGCAGCTCTTCTTCCTCTTCCAGCGCGTTCAGCAGCTCGAGTCGATCAAGCAGCCGGACCTCTTCGGCAAGCCCACGGTTTCCGATTTCACGCTGGCGAAGGACCCGCTGTTCGCGCGCATCACGCTCGACGATGCCGAGTACCAGCTCTACGACAAGATCCACGCGCACGTGAAGCCGCAGGTGCCGGTGCCCGACCTGGTGATCTACCTGCAGGCCTCGGTGGACACGCTCGTCTCGCGCGTGAAGCGCCGCGGGGTGCCTTCCGAGGCCGGCATCGACGAGGCCTACCTGCGGCGCCTTTCCGAGGCGTATACGTCCTACTTCCACCACTACGGGGAGGGCCCGCTCCTCATCGTGAACAGCGAGCGGTTGAACTTCGTGGACGTCCCCGAGCACCTCGAGCTGCTGCTCGAGCGGGTGGAGAAGATGCGCGGCGGGAGGGAGTTCTTCAACCGCGCCTGAAGGCGTCCTTTGCTGCGCCGCGCCACCGGGCCGCCAGAGCGCGAGGCGGCGTGCCCTGACGCAGTGCACAATATTGCCAATCGGCCCCGGGGTGGGCAGAATTGCCCTCCGGCCGGACGGCCGCAGCCAACAGGAAGCGAACACCATGAGTGCCCAGAACGCCGCGAAGAGGGTCACCGTGCCGCAGCTGCAGGCGCGGGCGCGCGACGGCGAGAAGCTCGCCATGCTCACCTGCTACGACGCGAGCTTCGCCGCGCTGATGGAGGAAGCGGGCGTGGACATCCTCCTCATCGGCGACTCGCTCGGGATGGTGATCCAGGGGCGCGAGTCGACCCTCGCCGTGACGCTCGAGGAGGCGGAGTACCACGTGCGCTGCGTCGCCGCGGGAAGCCGCACGGCGCTCGTGGTCGCGGACATGCCGTTCGCGACCTTCCAGGAATCCCCGCGCGACGCTTTCCGCAGCTGCGCGCGCATGATGGCGGCCGGGGCGCAGATGGTGAAGCTCGAAGGCGGCGCGCCGATGGTCGAGACCACGCGCTTCCTCGTCGAGCGCGGCATCCCGGTGTGCGCGCACATCGGCCTCACGCCGCAATCGGTGCACGCGCTCGGCGGCTACCGGGTGCAGGGCCGCACCGAGGATGGGGCGGAGCGGCTGGTCGCCGATGCGAAGGCGCTCGAGGAGGCGGGCGCGGCGATGGTCCTCATGGAGGCGATGCCCGCGGCGCTCGCGAAGCGCGTCACCGATTCGCTCACGGTTCCCACCATCGGCATCGGCGCCGGGCCGGACGTCTCGGGGCAGGTGCTGGTGCATTACGACATGCTCGACATCTACCCCGGCCGCAAGGCGCGGTTCGTGCGCAACTTCATGGCGGGGGCGCCGTCCATCCGGGATGCGATCGCGGCCTACGTGCGCGCGGTGAAGGACAAGACCTTCCCCGCGCCCGAGCATTGCTTCTAGTACCCGATTTTCGATGGAGCTGATCCACACGGTCGAGCGATTGCGCGCGCGGCTCGCGAACGAGCCGAGGGTCGCGTTCGTGCCGACCATGGGTAACCTCCACGCCGGCCACCTGGCGCTCGTGGAGGAGGCGCGCAAGCACGCCTACTGCGTGGTCGCCTCGATCTTCGTGAACCGGCTGCAGTTCGAGCCCGGCGCCGACTTCGACCGCTATCCGCGCACGCTCGACGCCGACTGCGCGAAGCTCGAGCGCGCCGGCTGCGACGTCGCGTTCGCGCCCGACGAGCGCGAGATGTACCCGCAGCCGCAGGAGGTCGCGGTGACGCCGCCGAAGCTCGCCGAGCAGCTGTGCGGCGATTTCCGTCCCGGCCACTTCCAGGGCGTGGTGACCGTCGTGACCAAGCTCTTCAACATCGTGCGCCCGGACACGGCGGTCTTCGGCAAGAAGGACTACCAGCAGCTGCACGTGATCCGCGCCCTCGTGCGCCAGCTGAACTTCGGCATCGAGATCGTCGGCGTGGACACGGTGCGCGAGGTGGACGGGCTCGCGATGTCGTCGCGCAACGGCTATCTCTCGCGCGAGGAGCGTGCCGAGGCGGTGCGCCTGAGCCGCGTGCTCGCCCACCTCAAGTCCGCGATCGAGGGCGGCGAATCCGCCCACGAGACGCTCGTCGCGGCGGCGCGCGACGAGCTCGCGTCGCACGGCTGGCGCGTCGATTACGTGGCGCTGCGCTCGCAGGCGAACCTCGCGCCGGTCGGCCCCGCCGATCGCGAGCTCGTGGTGCTCGCGGCCGCCTGGCTCGGCCAGACGCGCCTCATCGACAACCTCGAGATCCGCGTTCGGGCCCGATGACGACGCTGCCGCTCGAGGGCATCCGGGTCGTCGAGCTCTCGCACATGGTGATGGGTCCCACCTGCGGGCTGGTGCTCGCCGACCTCGGCGCCGAGGTGATCAAGGTGGAGCCCGAGGGCAAGGGCGATCCCACGCGCCATCTCCGCAGCACCGGCGCCGGGTTCTTCGCGGCCTTCAGCCGCAACAAGAAGAGCGTGACGCTCGATCTCGCGACCGCGCGCGGCATCGAGCTCGCGCTGCGCCTGTGCGACACGGCCGACGTCTTCGTCGAGAACTTCCGTCCCGGCGCGCTGGAGGCGAAGGGGCTGGGCTACGCGGCGCTCGCCCGGCGCAACCCGCGGCTCGTCTACTGCTCGCTCAAGGGATTCCTCTCCGGCCCGTACGAGAATCGCACCGCGCTCGACGAGGTGGTGCAGATGATGAGCGGGCTCGCGTACATGACCGGGCCGCCCGGCCGGCCGCTGCGCGCCGGCGCGCCGGTGAACGACATGATGGGCGGCATGTTCGGCGCGATCGCCGTGCTCGCGGCGCTGCGCACGCGCGAGAGGACGGGCAAGGGCGAATACGTGCAGGGCGGGCTCTTCGAGAACGCCGCGTGGCTCGTCTCCACCCACATGATGCAGCACGCGGTGAGCGGGACGCCGCCCGAGCCGATGTCGGCGGGCAAGCGCGCATGGGGCGTGTACGACGTGTTCGAGTCCGCCGACGGCGTGCAGGTCTTCGTCGGCGTGGTGACCGAGCGGCAGTGGGAGATCTTCACGCGCGCGCTCGGCGAGCCCGAGCTCCTCGATCCCGCCTACGCCACCAACAACCAGCGCGCCGCGCGACGCGAGACGCTGATCCCGCTCGTCGCGCGCTTGCTCCGCAAGCACCCGATCGCCGAGCTCGAGTCGATCTGCGAGGAGGGCGGCCTTCCCTTCGCGCGCATCCAGACGCCCTCGGACCTGTTCGACGACCGGCAGCTCGCGGCGGGCGGGATGATCGACCTCACGCTGCCGGACGGTACGAAGACGCGCATCCCGGCGCTCCCGATCGAGCTCGACGGCGAGCGTCCCGGCCTGCGCTCGGGGCTGCCGAAGCCGGGCGAGCACAACGACGAGATCCTCGGCCCTCTCCGCTGAGGTTTTCGGTTCTAATAGCGGCCATGTGGAACCTCACGTTCTCCCCGCCGCACGTGATCCAGGCGCGCGTCCTCACGCGCCTGCCCGACGAGTTCCGGCGCAAGGTGAGGAGCGAGTGGGGCGAGGCCAACAAGCCGGGCGAGCCCATCACGAGCTTCCTCGAGGGGCCGTCCTTCGATCGCGCGGGCAATCTCTACGTCACGGACATCCCGTTCGGCCGCATCTTCCGCATCTCGACGAAGCTCGAATGGACGCTCGCATGCGAGTACGACGGCTGGCCCAACGGCATCGCGATCCATCGGGACGGCTCGCTATGGATCGCCGACTACCGCAACGGCCTGCTGCGCCTCGAGCCCAAGGCGAAGAAACCGCAGCCCATCCTCCCGCGCCGCAACAGCGAATCGTTCCGCGGGTTGAACGACCTCACGTTCGATTCCCAGGGCAACTGCTACTTCACGGACCAGGGCCAGACCGGCCTGCACGATCCGACGGGACGCGTCTTTCGCCTGCGCACCACGGGCCAGCTCGACATGGTGCTCTCCGGCATTCCCAGCCCGAACGGCGTGGCGTTGAATGCGAACGGCCGCGCGCTGCTCGTCGCGGTGACGCGCGCGAACCAGGTGTGGCGCGGGCCGCTGCTTGCCGACGGCAGCGTCTCGAAGGTGGGCGCATTCCGCACCTTCTTCGGCACGAGCGGGCCCGACGGGCTCGCGGTCGACGTGGAGAATCGCCTCGTGGTGGCGCACGCAAGCCTGGGCGGCGCGTTCGTGCTGAACAATCGCGGCGAGGTGACGCACTTCGTGAAGAGTCCCGGCGGCTCGACGGTGACCAATGTCGCCTTCCGCCCCGGCACCTCGAAGCTCGTGCTCACGGAATCGGAAACCGGCGCGATCCTCGAGGCGGACCTGCCTTCGGCCGGCGCGCCGCTTTTCTCGCACGCTATTTCCCCTTGAACAGCGGCTTCCGCTTCTCCATGAACGCGCGCCGTCCCTCGGCGTAATCCTCGCTCTCGAAGCACTCGAGGATGAGGCGATGGCAGAGCTCGAGGTCGAGGTCCGCGTCGGGCTTGGTGAGCTCCTGGATCACGCGCTTGGCGGCCTTCACCGTGAGCGGCGCGCCCGAGGCGATCGCCTTCACGTACTCGTTGAGGAGCGCCGGGAGCAGCGCCGGCTCCGTCACGCGGTTCACGAGGCCCATGCGCAGCGCCTCGGCGGCGTCGAGCCGCCGGGCGGTGTAGACGATATCCTTCGCGTTCCCGGGGCCCACGAGATCGGTGAGGTTGCGCGTCGCCGAGAAGAGGTATCCAAGGCCGATGCGCGTCGCGGGGACCGCGAACACCGAGTCCATCGAGGCGATGCGCAGGTCGCAGGCGATCGCGATGTTGAGCCCGCCGCCGATGCAGTAGCCGCGGATCGATGCGAGCGTCGGCTTGGGGAAGTCGTGGATCGCCTGCAGCGCCGTCTCGGCGACCCGCTCGTAGTGGAGCACCGCCTCGTGCGCCGCGCGCTGGTCCTCGAATTGCGAGACGTCGTCGCCCGAGGCGAACGCCTTCTCGCCCTCGCCGGCGAAGATCGCGAGGCGCACGCGCGGGTCGCGCGCGGCGCGTTCGAGGACGATGGGCAGCGCCTCCCAGATCTCGAGCGAGAGCGCGTTGTGCTTCGTGGGGTTGTTGAAGCGGATGTGGAGGAGCCCACCCTCGGCCCACGACTTCAATCGCGGCGTCGGAGACTCGAAGCTCTGCAAGTCGCTCATCAGTACACTCCCGCCGATTTCATGCGCGCGAGCTCCGCCTCGGCGAAGCCGATCTCGCGCAGGACCTCTTCCGAGTGCTCGCCGCGCTTCGGCGCCGCGCGCGCGAGGGTCGACGGCGTGCGCGTGAGCGTCACCGGCTGGCCCATCAGCGTCTGCTCGCCGAAGTGCGCGGACGTTACCTTTTTCAGCATGCCGAGATGCTTCACCTGGGCCTCCTCGAAGGCTTCCTTCACGTTGTTGATGTGCCCGCACGCCACGCCCGCGGCATTGAGCTTTTCGATCCAATGGGCGCTCGCCCGGTGGGCGAGCTTCTTCTCGATCTCGGCGTTGAGCCAGTCGCGGTGCACCGAGCGGCTCGCCTTGGTCTTCGAACGCTCGTCGGCGATCCATTCCGGAGCGCCGAGCGCGTGGCAGAAGCGCTCCCAGATCTTGCCGCCGAAGACCGCGATGTTGATGTGGCCGTCGCGCGTCCGGTACACGCCCGTCGGGATGCTCGTCGGATGGAAGTTGCCGGCCTGCCCGGGAATCTCGCCCTCGATCGTCCAGCGCGCGGTCTGGAAATCCATCATGTAGAGGAGCGCTTCCAGGAGCGAGGTGTGGACCCATTGCCCCTTGCCCGAATGCTCGCGCTCGAGGAGCGCCACGGTGGCGCCGTACGCCGCGAAGATGCCGCTGCAAAGGTCGGCGATGGGAATGCCGACTCGTACCGGTCCATGGCCCGGAAGGCCGGTCACCGACATGAGTCCTCCCATGCCCTGCGCGATCTGGTCGAAGCCGGGCCGGTTCGCGTCCGGGCCGGCCTGACCGAAGCCGGAGATGCTCGCGTACACGAGCCGCGGGTTGATCGCGCCGAGCGACTCGTAATCGATGCCCAGGCGGTGCTTCACGTCGGGACGGAAGTTCTCGAGCAGCACGTCCGCGGTGGCGACGAGCCTCTTCAGCACCTCGATGCCTGCCGCCTCCTTGAGGTTGAGCGTGATCGACCGCTTGTTGCGATGCGTGTACTGGTAGTCGGAGCCTTCCTGCCCGCCCAGCGTGTCGTCGCCACGCATGTGCTCGGGCATCTGCACCTGGATCACGTCCGCGCCCCAGTCGGCGAGCTGGCGCGCGGCGGTGGGGCCGGCGCGCACCTGCGTGAGGTCGATCACGCGGAAGCGGGCGAGCGCCTGGGAGGCGGGCAGGTGCGGCATCAGGCGTTCAGGCGCCGGCGGAAGAACTCGACCGAGCGCTGCCACGAGAGCTTCGCGGCTTCCGCGGCCGCGGGCGGCACGCCGTAGCAGGCGACCCGCGATCGAGGAGCTCGCGGCGCGAGATGCGGCCGTGCACGAAACCGTCGAAGGGCTGCAGCACCTGCGGCGCGAAATCGCCCGCTTTCCTGCGTTCCATGGCCTCGCTCCTATCGGAAGAACTGCAGCAGCTCCGACAACGTCTCTTCGGGTACCTGCTCGGCGGGATAGTGCCCGCACGGCAACATCTTTCCGCGCACGTCGGTCGCGCGTTCCTTCCACGCCTCGATCGGCCGGTAGCTGCGGTTCACGTGGCTCTTCTCGCCCCAGAGCACGAGCATGGGCATCTCGATCCTGCGGCCGAGGTCCGCGCGATCGTGCTCGAGGTCGATGCCGACCGCCGCGCGATAATCCTCGCATACCGCGTGGATGTTCTCCGGAGTGCAGCAGCGGATGTATTCGGCGAGCGCCTCGGCCGTGAAGCCGCCCAGGCCCACCCCCTTCTTGTCGAGCTTCTTGCGGATGTAACGCTCGAGCCCGTAGGCCTCCAGCATCTTCTCCGGGTAGTCGTAGGGCTGCGCCATGAAGAACCAGTGGTAGGAATCCACCGCCCAGCGCAGCGGGATGTCGGAGAGCATGTGCAGCGTGGGCACGATGTCGAGGAAGGCGACCTTCTCGACGCGCTCGGCATGGTCGAGCGCCATGCGGTGCGCGACGCGCCCGCCGCGATCGTGGCCCGCCACGCGCCAGCGCTCGAAGCCGAGCGCGCGCATCACCTCGACCTGGTCCTGCGCCATCGTGCGGAACGAGTAGGCCGAGTGATCGTCGCCGCCGAAGGGCTTCGCGCTGTCGCCGTAGCCCCGCAGGTCGGTCGCGACCACCGTGTACCGCTCGGCGAGGCGGGGCGCGATCTTGTGCCACATCACGTGCGTGAGCGGATTGCCGTGCAGCAGCAGGAGCGGCGGGCCGCTTCCGGCGACGCGCAGGTGGATCCGCGCTCCGCCGGTCTCCACGTCCCTTACCTGAAAACCCTCAAACATGGAGCGCCGATGTTCGCCGATGCGAGGCCGATGAACGCCGATCGGGGAAGGGCTCGTGCTCGTGCGGAAGTGGGGCGCATGACATTCGGCTCTCCTGCATTT
>Ga0134126_10006858_pt1 | contig 14323 bp, 13 predicted proteins | sample KB31752_FD_96881 | JGI IMG/M metagenome (GOLD analysis project Ga0134126, IMG submission 96881) | Terrestrial soil microbial communities with excess Nitrogen fertilizer from Kellogg Biological Station, Michigan, USA - KB3-175-2 | ecosystem: Environmental > Terrestrial > Soil > Unclassified ... | reverse complement strand
CTGTTCGTGCAGCTCGACCTCGCCCGCCAGCGCTGGCGCAGCATCAACGGCACGCTGGGCGTCTCCCATCTGGTCGGCGCGGGCGAACGTCCAGCGCCGGTCCCCAGGGGTGTCGTCGAGGCGCTGGCCGCGGCGGCCGACGCGCGCGGTGTGCTGGAAGGTCCGCCGCTGCAGGCCGGCCAGCAGGTGCGCATCATCGCCGGCGCCTTCGCTGACAAACTTGCGGTCATCGAACGGCTCGACGAGGCCGGCCGCGTGCGCGTGCTGCTCGACATCGTCAGCGGCCGCGTGCCGGTCACCATCGGCCGCGAAATGCTCGGCGAGGCATCGTGACGAGGCGATCCGCTGGGGCGGCTATCGGGGATACTTTGCGATAGCAAGTAATCCTGGTAACAAGGGCGAGGTAATTGAAATCCATCGTGATTTTTCTGTCACGATGGAACTCGTAACGCGGGGGTGAGCCTCGCGCAGCTTGAGAGTTTCCCCTGGGTGACCCCCAAGTCACCCTAAGTGCGGTAGCGTGCCAGGACGCCGCCGCAGACGGCCCGAAAAAGCGCATGCGGATTTCCGTCGTCACCGTCTGCCGTAACGCCGCCGCCACCATCGGCGAGGCGCTGGAGTCGTTCTTCCGCCAGTCGCATCCGGACAAGGAGCTGCTGGTGGTCGACGGCGCCTCGACCGACGGCACGCTCGACGTCGTCCGCGGCTTCGCCCAGGCGGGGCTGACGGTTATCTCCGAGCCGGACCGCGGCCTCTACGACGCCATGAACAAGGGGCTGGCGGGCTTCGGCGGCGACGCGGTGGGCTTCCTCAACGCCGACGACCGCTTCCACGACGCCGGTTCGCTGGCCGCGGTAGCCGCCGCGCTGCAGCGCGCCGACATCTGCTATGGCGACCTCGACTTCGTCGACCGGGCCCGCCAGGCGCAGGTGGTGCGCCGCTGGCGCTCGACGCCGTGGCGCAAGGGCGGCTTCGCGCGCGGCTGGATGCCGGCGCATCCGACCTTCTACTGCCGCCGCCGCGTCGTCGATCAGGTGGGCTGCTTCGACCTGCGCTACCGGCTGGCGGCCGATTACGACTTCATGCTGCGCGCGCTCGAACTGGCCGACTTCGACGCCGTCCATGTGCCGCGGGTGCTCGTCGACATGGGCGCCGGCGGCGCCAGCTCGGCGAACCTCAAGGCGCGCGTGCGGCACAATCTGGAGGCGCTCGCCTCGCGCCGGCGCTGGCTGGGCGCCGGGCTCGTCGACTACGCCCTCTTCGCCAAGCCGCTCGGCAAGACCGGGCAGCTGATCGCGGCGGGATCCTAAGGGAGAACGATGGCGACGATCCTGGTCACCGGCGGCGCGGGCTACATCGGCTCGCATACCTGCAAGGCGCTGGCGCGCGCAGGCCACACGCCGGTGACCTACGACAACCTCTCGCGCGGCTTCGAGCACGCCGTGAAGTGGGGTCCGTTCGAGCGCGGCGACATCCTCGACGCCGACCGCCTCGGCGAGGTGATCGCGCGGCATCGGCCCGAGGCGGTCATTCATTTCGCGGCCTTCGCCTACGTGGGCGAATCGATGCTCGATCCGGGGCTCTACTTCCGCAACAACGTCGTCGGCACGCTGGGGCTGCTGGACGCCATGCGCACGCATGATGTGAACCGGATCGTCTTCTCCAGCTCCTGCACCACCTATGGCGCGCGCACGTCCGAGCCGATCACCGAGGAGCGGCCGCAGGCACCGGTCGACCCCTATGGCCGCTCGAAGTGGATGGTCGAGCTGATCCTGCGCGACTACGCCCGCGCCTATGGCCTCCGCGCGGTGGCGCTGCGCTACTTCAACGCCGCCGGGGCCGATCCCGACGGCGAGATCGGCGAAGACCACGATCCGGAGACCCACCTGATCCCGGTGCTGCTCGATGCGGCGGCGCAAGGCGCGCCATTCACGATCAACGGCGACGACTACGACACGCACGACGGCACCTGCGTGCGCGACTACGTGCACGTCGCCGACCTGGCCGAGGCGCACGTGCTGGCGCTGAAGGCCCTCGAGCGGGATCCGGGCTTCGTGGCCTACAACCTCGGCACCGGCCACGGCTTCTCGATCCGCCAGCTCATCGACGCGGCCAGCCGGCGGCTGGATCGCCGCATCGAGGTGAAGCTCGGGCCGCGCCGGCCGGGCGACCTCGACGCGACCACAGCGGTCGCCGCGCTGGCCGAACGGGAGTTGGGCTGGACGCCGCGTCTCTCCAACATGGACGACATCATCGACACCGCCTGGCGCTGGCGCCTGCGCCGCCTCAACCGCGCCGCCCAGGGCGTGGAGCCGGTGTCCTGACCGCCAGCCCGACCATCGCGACTGCGGAGGCCACGCCATGTGCGGCGTGAACGGCGCCCTCGCCTACCGGGCGGCCGCGCCCGCGCCCGACCGCACCGAACTGCTTAGGGTGCGCGATGCGATGGCGCCGCGCGGCCCGGACGGCGTCGGCGAATGGTGGTCGGAGGGCGGCCGCTGCGGCTTCGGCCACCAGCGGCTGGCGATCCAGGATCCGACCCCGCGCGCCAACCAGCCGATGGCGAGCGACGACGGCCGCTACGTGATTACTTTCAACGGCCAGATCTACAACTTCCCCGCCCTGCGCGCCGAGCTGGAGGCGAAGGGCGTGGTGTTCCGCACCACCTGTGACACCGAGGGGCTGTTGCACCTCTACGCGCTGGAGGGCGCCGACATGGTGCGTCGCCTGCGCGGCATGTTCGCCTTCGCGATCTGGGACGCGCGGGCGCAAGGCGTGTTCCTCGCCCGTGACCCTTACGGCATCAAGCCGCTCTACGTCAGCGACGACGGGCAGACGGTCCGCTTCGCCTCGCAGGTGAAGGCGCTCCTGGCCGGCGGAGCGATCGCCCGCGAGCCGGAGCCGGCCGGCGTGGTCGGCTTCCACCTTTTCGGCCACGTGCCGGAACCCTTCACGCTCTACCGCGACATCCGCGCCCTGCCCGCGGGCTGCACGCAGTGGGTGGATGCGGCAGGCGTTCAGCCGCCGAAGCCGTTCGTCAGCATCCCGTCTATCCTCGCGGCGGGCGCGGCGCAGCCTGCGCCGCCCGCCGAGCTCGGGACGCGCGTGCGCGAGGCCGTGCGCGACAGCGTGGCTGCGCACATGCTGTCCGACGTCGAGGTCGGCTGCTTCCTCTCCGCCGGCGTCGACTCCGGCGCGATGCTTGGCCTGATGCGCGAGGCCTCGAGCGCGCCGCTGCGGGCCATCACGCTGGCGTTCGAGGAGTTCCGCGGCACGAACGAGGACGAGGCGCCGCTGGCCGCCAGGGTCGCCGCCGAATATGGCTGCCGCCATGAGGTTCGCTGGGTCGCCAAGCGCGAGTTCGAGGCCGACCTGCCGGCGATCTTCGCGGCGATGGACCAGCCCTCGATCGATGGGGTCAACACCTGGTTCGTGGCCAAGGCGGCGAAGGAAGCCGGCCTCAAGGTGGCGATCTCCGGCCTCGGCGGCGACGAGTTGCTGGCCGGCTACCCGAGCTTCGTCGACCTGCCGCGCTGGCGCCGCCGCTACGGGCCGCTGGCCGCCGCGGGCCTCGGCGGCGTCGCGCGGATGGTGCTGGGCGCGGTTGCGCCGGGCCTCGTCCGCGAAAGGCCGAAGGCGGCCGGCATGCTGGAATACGCCGGCAGCTGGACTGGCGCCTACCTGCTGCGGCGCGGGCTCTTCCTGCCGCACGAGCTGCCCGCGTTGATCGAGCCGGAGCTGGCGCGCGCGGGCCTGAAGCGGCTGCAGCTGACGCCGATGCTGGACGCCACGATCACGCCCGATCCGGGCAGCGACGTCGGCCGCGTCTGCGCGCTGGAATCGCTGAACTACATGAAGAACCAGCTGCTGCGCGACGCCGACTGGGCGGGGATGGCGCAGAGCGTCGAGATCCGCCCGCCGCTGGTCGACATCGAGCTGCTGCGCGCGCTGGCGCCTTCGATCGCCACGCTGCAGCCGGGCGCCGGCAAGGCGGCGCTGGCCGCCGCGCCGGCCAAGCCGCTGCCCGCCGAGATCGTCAGCCGCGCCAAGACCGGCTTCTTCGTGCCGACCGGCGCCTGGATGGCAGAGGCGGCCGGCCGCGCGGCTGGCGCCGCCAAGCCGCCGCCGAAGGGCCTCGCCTCCCGGCAATGGGCGCGCCAGGTATTCGGCGCTGCGCAGCGCGCGCCGGACGCAGCGAGCCTCAACCTGGCGGCGACCGGGGCATGACGCCGCCCCAGATCCATCTCCCCGGCATCCAGGTGGCCGCGCAGTTCCTCACCCCCGGCTCGGGCGGCATCGCCCGTTGCGCGCGGCTGACCATGATGGCGCTGACCTCGCAGGCGCGCGTCCGCGGCCTCGCGGTCGAAGATGAGCAACCGACACTGGTCGGCAAGACGCAGACCCGCGCGTTCCGCGGCAACCGCTCTGCGTTTGTCGTCGCCAACATGATGGGCGCGCTGACCAGTGACTGGGTGATCTACGACTTCGCCGGCACCGCCCGCGCGCACGGTCCGCTCGGCCTGGCAGGCCGGCCTTACGCGCTCTGGGCGCACGGCTGGGAGGTGTGGCCGGGCAACCTGCGCGCCGACTATGCGCGCGCGATCCGCGGCGCCAAGGCGGTGTTCGTCAACAGCCACCACACCGGCGGGCGGCTCAGCCAGAGCATGCCCGACCTGAAGAGCATCCACGTCTGTCAGCTGGGCACCGAAAAGGACCTGGCGCCCGGCGCAAATGCGTCGCGCACGACCGAGCCAGGGGCCGAGAAGATTGTGCTGTTCGTCGGCCGCAACGACGAGATGTTCGCCAAGGGCCAGGACGTGCTGATCGCCGCCTGGCCGAAAGTGGCCGCCGAGGCGCCAGACGCGACGCTCGTCTTCGTTGGCGGCGGCGAGCGGCTGGACCGGCTGCGCGAGCTGGCGGCCGCCTCGCCCGCCGCGGCCTCGATCAAGGTGCTGGGCCAGCTCACCGACGCCGAGGTCGACACCCTGCGCGGCCGCGCCCGCCTGTTCGCCATGCTGAGCAACGTCGAGGGTTTCGGCCTTGTGTTCGCCGAGGCGATGAGCGAGGGCCTGCCGGTGCTGACCTCCAACGAGGACGCCTCGACCGAAGTCAACCTGCACGGCGAGACCGGCTTTGCGATCCCGCGCGGCGACCTCGACGGCGTGTCGGCGACCATCCTCCGTGTGCTGAACGACGACCAGCTGTTCGAGCGGCTGTCGCGCGGCGCCTACGAGCGCTGGCGCGAGACCTTCTGCTTTTCCGCCTTCAAGGACCGCTTCCTGGGCGCGGCCGCGGACGCCGGCCTCGTCCGTGCGCCGGTCGTCAACGGCCACGCGGTCGTCTAAAGCAGTGCAAACCGACTACGCATGGATTCCAGCGCGCAGATGAAGGCGAGTTCCGACGCCGTGGTGGCCTCCGCCAGCGACGCCCAGTCGGGCAACAAGTCGTGGTGGACCGAGAACACCATGTCCTACGACTGGAAGGACAAGGTGGCGCGCGCCGAGTTCTCGCGCGAGTGGTTCGACGAGATCGACGCCCGCTTCATCGACGCCGCCCGCCACTTCGCCCACGGGGCGCAGCCGTTCGACAAGATCATTCCGTTCGATCGCATCGCCGGCAAGAAGGTGCTGGAGATCGGCTGCGGCATGGGCCTGCACACCGAGCTGATGACGCGGGCGGGCGCTCAGGTGACTGCGCTCGACATCTCGCCGAAGTCAGTGGCCGCGACCCGGGCGCGGCTGGCGCTGAAGGGGCTGACCGCCGACGTGCGCGAGGTCGACGCCGAGACGCTCGACGCCCAGAACGAGTTCGACATGATCTGGTCGTGGGGGGTGATCCACCACTCGTCGCGGACGGGCCGCGTGCTGCGCAACCTCTACAATGCGCTGAAGCCCGGCGCCGAGCTGCGCTTCATGGTCTACAGCCTCGACGGCGCCGAGGCCTACGCGGTGATGATGAGCCAGTACATGTTCGGCTTCTGGCGCGGCAAATCGCTGGACGAGCTGCTGTGGGCGCACACCGACGGGTTCCTGGCGCGCTACTTCACCAAGGACTCGCTGACCAACCTCTGCCGCACCTTCTTCGACGACGTCGAGCTGGCGATCTACGGGCAGGAGTCCGACGCGATCCCGCTGCCAGGGCGCCTGCGCCGACTGGTGCGCCCGCTCTTCTCGGACCGCTATATCGAGAAGGCCGTGCACCGGCGCGGCACCTTCCTCTTCGCCACCGCGACCAAGCAGGCCTGAGGCGACCATGACCACCACGACCGACATGCGCGACCTGATCGGCAGGTATCGCCAGGCGTTCAACGCGGCGCTGACGCTCCCGGCAATGGACGTGGCGGCGACGCTGGGCGAGGCGCTGCGCCAGGCCTGGCGCGACGGGCGCACGATCTATCTCTGCGGCAATGGCGGCAGCGCCGGCAACGCCAACCACCTCGCCAACGACTTCCTCTACGGTGCGGGCGTCACCAACGGGATCGGCCTGAAGGTCGAGTCGCTGAGCGCCAATCCGGCCGTGCTCACCTGCCTCGCCAACGACATCGGCTACGAGAACGTCTACGCCGAGCAGCTGCGCGTGAAGGGCGAGCCCGGCGACGTGCTGATCGTGCTCTCCGGCAGCGGCAACTCGCCGAACGTGGTGCGGGCGCTGGAGGTAGGCGCCGCCAAGGGGATGACCACCTTCGCGATCCTCGGCTTCACCGGCGGCAAGTGCAAAGGCCTGGCCCAGCACCCGATCCACTTCCCGGTCGACGACATGCAGATCTCCGAGGACCTGCAGATGGTGGTCGGGCACCTGTGCATGCAGTGGCTGTGCGCCAATCCGCTCACCCAGCCGGCCGCTTCGGCGGCGGCGGAATAGCCGGGCGACTCGCCTCCGCATGCGCCACCTGATCACCGGGGCCGCCGGCTTCATCGGCAGCCAGCTGGCCGACGCGCTGCTGGCTGACGGCGATGTCGTGGCCGGCGTCGATGACTTCTACCTCGGCAAGCCGGCGCACCTGGCGGCGGCGCGCGCCAATCCGCGTTTCAGTTTCGTCCAGGCCGACGTCAGCGACGTGGCCGGCGCGACGAAGGCCTTCCAGGCGCTGGCCGGCGATGCGCCGCCCGACCTGATCTGGCACCTGGCGGCCAACAGCGACATCGCCGCCGGCGTCGCCGATCCGTCCATCGACTTCCGCCGCACCCTGCAGACCACTTTCGCCACCATCGAGGCGGCGAAGGCGATCGGCGCGCGCGCCGTCGCGTTCGCCTCCACGTCCGCCGTCTACGGCGAGAGCGACCGGCTGCTCGTCGAGGAGCTCGGCCCGCTGCTGCCGATCTCCAATTACGGCGCGGCGAAGCTCGCCAGCGAAGCGCTGCTCTCGGCGGCGGCCGAGTCGAGCCTCGACCGCCTATGGATCTTCCGCTTCCCGAACGTGATCGGGCCCAGAGCCACGCACGGCGCGCTCTACGACTTCGCCGGCCGCCTCGCCAGCCGCCCGGCCTCGCTGCGCGTGCTCGGCGACGGGACCCAGACCAAGCCCTACCTGCACGTCAGCGAACTGATCGCCGCGATGCGCTTCATCGTGGCGAACGCCAGAGAGCGGCGGAATGTCTTCAACATCGGCCCGGAGACCGCCGGCTCGCGGGTCAGCTTCCTCGCCGAGACGATGATCGCCCGCATGGCCCCCGGCACGCCGATCGCCTACTCGGGCGGCGACCGCGGCTGGGTGGGCGACGTGCCGCGCTTCGCCTACTCGACCGAGAAGCTCGCCCGCCTCGGCTGGCGTCCAAACCTGAGCTCCGACGACGCCGTGCGCCGCGCGGCCGACGAGCTGGCGCTGGAGACGGTCAGCTGAGCGGCGCGGGGGCGGATCGGGTGCGCCACCTGGCGATCATCGCCGGCGGCAAGGGCATGCGCATGGGCGAGGCGTTCCCCGGCCTGCCCAAGGCGCTGATCCCAGTCGGCGGCAAGCCGGTGCTGCAGCACCAGCTGGAGCTGGCGCGCGCCGCCGGCGTGGAGAGCGTGACCGTCTTCGCCGGCCACCTGTCCGACAAGATCGCCGCATTCGTCGGCGACGGCGCGCGGTTCGGGCTCGATATCCGCGTGATCGTCGAGGAGACGCCCCTCGGCAACGCCGGGTTGCTGGCGGCCTCGCTGGACGCGCTGCCCGAGCAGTTCTTCGTGCTCTACGGCGACGTGATGGCCGCGGTCGACCTGGCCCGGATGGGCGCGTTCCACCTGGACCGCGGCGCGGACTTCACCACGCTCGTGCATCCGAACGACCATCCGTTCGACTCGGACCTGATCGAGGCCGACGCCGATGATCGCGTCACCGCCATCCGCGCCTGCCCGCACCCGGACGGCCAGCATTTCGCCAACCTGGTCAACGCCGCCCTCTACGCCGTGCGACGCGACGCGCTGCGGCCGTTCCAGAGCGCCGGCGGCAAGCTGGACTTCACCAAGGACGTGCTGGCCGGTCTGGTGGCGCGGGGCGCGGGCGTGCTGGCCTACCGCTCGTCCGAGTACATCAAGGACATGGGGGCGCCGGCTCGCCTCGCCCGCGTCGAGGCCGACTGGCGCGCCGGCAAGATCCGCCTCGGCCCGGCGAAGCCGCGCGCGGCGGTGTTCCTCGACCGCGACGGCACCCTGAACGTCGACCGCCCCTTCATCGCCCGCGCCGCCGACCTGGAGCTGATCGCCGGCGCCGGCGCGGCGCTGAGACGCCTGCGCGAAGCCGGCTTCCTGCTGATCGTGGTGACCAACCAGCCGGTGATCGCCCGCGGCGAGGCCAGCTGGGCGGGGCTCGCCGACATCCACCACAAGCTCGAGTGGGAGCTCGGCAAGGCCGGCGCCTTCATCGACGCGCTCTACTTCTGCCCGCACCACCCGGACGCCGGCTTCCCGGGAGAGGTCCCTGAGCTGAAGATCGCCTGCGATTGCAGGAAGCCTGCCACCGGCCTGATCGACCAGGCCTGCCGCGACTTCGCGATCGACCGCGCCGCCTCCTGGATGGTCGGCGACTCCACCCGTGACGTCGAGATGGCGCGCCGCGCCGGCCTGCGATCGGTGCTGGTGCGCACCGGCAACGGCGGCGCGGACGGCCGCTACCAGGTGGGCGCCGATCACGTCGTCCTCGACATCGCCGACGCAGCCGAGCTGATCGCCGAGGCCGCCATGGCGAGCGCCGCATGATCATCTCGCGCACGCCGCTTCGGGTCAGCTTCTTCGGCGGGGGCTCCGACCTGCCCGCCTACTACCGCCGCCACGGCGGGGCCGTGCTCTCCACGGCGATCGACAAGTCGGTCTACGTCACCGTCAGTCGCAAGTTCGACGAGGCGGTGCGGGTCAGCTACTCGCGCACCGAGGAGGTCGCCCGCGCCGCCGACGTCGAGCACCCGCTGGTGCGCGAGTCGCTCGCCCTGCTCGGCATCGAGGGCGGCGTCGAGATCACCTCGATCGCCGACATTCCGGCGCGCGGCGCCGGGCTCGGCTCGTCGAGCGCGTTCACGGTCGGCCTGCTCAACGCCCTGCACGCTTACAAGGGCCGGCATGCGTCGGCCGCGCGGCTCGCCGAGGAAAGCTGCGCCATCGAGATCGATCGCTGCGGCGAGCCGATCGGCAAGCAGGACCAGTACGCGGCGGCGTTCGGCGGCTTCAACTACATCCGCTTCCATCCCGACGACCGGGTGGAGGTGACCAAGGTGGTCTGCCCCGCCGAGGTGACCGCCGAGCTGCAGCGGCGGCTGCTGTTCTTCTACACCGGCGTCACCCGCTCGGCCTCCAGCCTGCTGGGCGCGCAGTCGGCCGCGGTCGCCAGGCCCGGCGCGGCGGCCAGCGCCACCGGCGAGCTCACCTGCCTCGCCGGGCAGGCGTTCGAGGCGGTCTGCAACGGCGACATCGATCCGCTCGGCCCCATGCTCGACGCGGCCTGGCGGCTGAAGAAGGGCCTCGCCGCCGGCGTCAGCAACGGCCAGATCGACCAGGCCTACGAGGCGGCGCGAAACGCCGGCGCCGAGGGCGGCAAGCTGCTGGGCGCCGGCGGCGGCGGCTTCCTGATGTTCCTCGCGCCGCCGCAGCGGCACGACGCGATCCGCGCAGCGCTCGGATCCTTGCGCGAGACCCCGTTCCAGTTCGCTCGCCAGGGCAGCAGCATCATCTTCGTGCATGACTGACGCCCTCCCCGTCCCGACCAACCCCACGGTGGCCAGGCCCGTCCTGCACGAGGTCGTGCTGGAGGCCGGCCGCGCCGACCGCCACTACTGGACCGACCTCTGGCGCTACCGCGAGCTCTTCCAGGTGCTGGCCTGGCGCGACGTGGCGATCCGCTACAAGCAGACCGCGATCGGGGTCGCCTGGGCGGTGATCCGGCCGCTGCTGGCGACGGTGATCTTCAGCCTGCTGATGGGCCGGGTGGCCAAGCTGCCCAGCGACGGCAACGCGCCCTACCCGCTGATGGTGTTCGCCGGCATGCTGCCGTGGACCTTCTTCGCGCAGGCGCTCTCCGACGCCTCCGGCAGCCTGGTCACCAACACCAACCTGATCAGCAAGGTCTACTTCCCGCGCCTGATCGTGCCGGCCGCCACCATCGTGGCGGCTACGGTCGATTTCGCTATCGGCCTCGTCATCCTGGCCGGCATGATGCTGTGGTTCCGCTTCGTCCCGGACTGGCGGATCGTCTTCCTTCCGCTGTTCGGCCTGATGGCGTTCCTGGCGGCGCTCGGTCCAAGCCTGTGGATCACCTCGGTCAACGTCCGCTACCGCGACTTCCGCTACGTGATCCCGTTCATCGTGCAGTTCGGCCTCTACGTCTCGCCGGTGGCCTACTCCTCGAGCGTCGTGCCGGCGCGCTGGCGGCTGCTCTACTCGCTGAACCCGATGGCGGGCGTCATCGACGGCTTCCGCTGGTGCCTGCTGGGCGGCCGTGCGGCGATCTACTGGCCCGGCTTCGGGCTGGCCCTCGTGGTGATCGCGCTCTCGCTCTGGCTCGGCGTCACCCAGTTCCGCCGGCTCGAGAAGACCTTCGCGGACCTGATCTGACCCGCATGTCCGCCGAGATCGCCATCAGCGTCGAGGGGCTCTCCAAGAGCTACCTGATCGGCCACGAGGCCCGCGCTGCGCACGAGACATTCCGCGAGATGCTGGTGCGCGGCGTGCGCGGCTTCGGCCGCTCGCTGGTCGACGTCGCGCGCGGCCGCCAGATCGTGCAGGGCGACACGGTGGAGGAGTTCTGGGCGTTACAGGACGTCTCGTTCGAGGTCGCCCGCGGCGAGGTGATTGGCGTCATCGGCCTGAACGGCGCGGGCAAGAGCACCCTGCTGAAGGTGCTCAGCCGCATCACCGAGCCGAGCCGCGGACGCGCGGTGATCCGCGGTCGCGTCGCTTCGCTGCTAGAGGTCGGCACCGGTTTCCACCCCGAGCTCACCGGCCGCGAGAACATCTACCTGAACGGCGCCATCCTCGGCATGACGCGCGCCGAGATCACCGCCAAGTTCGACGAGATCGTCGCCTTCTCCGAGGTCGAGCAATTCCTCGACACGCCGGTGAAGCGCTACTCGTCCGGCATGTACGTGCGCCTGGCGTTCGCCGTGGCCGCGCACCTGGAGCCGGAGATCCTGATCGTCGACGAGGTGCTGGCGGTGGGCGACGTCGCCTTCCAGCGCAAGTGCCTGGGCAAGATGCAGGACGTCGCCCAGCACGGGCGCACGGTGCTGTTCGTCAGCCACAACCTGCCGGCGGTGGTCGACCTCACCACGCGCTGCCTCCTGCTGGAGAAGGGCCGCCTCACGATGACCGGCGAGAGCCGCGAGGTGGTCTCGCATTTCCTGGCCGCCAGCAACGAGAGCCTCGCCGGCGGCGACATCTCGGCCTACCGCCGCCCGCACCGCGATGAGGGCTGGGTGGATATCCAGCGCGTGTCGGTCTGCGGCGCGCCGCTCGGCGCCGCGGTCGTGCAGCCGGGCGACACGATCGCGATCGACATCGAGCTGCGGGCGCACAAGGCGGTCGACGAGGGCATCGTCGTCGTGAACCTGCTCAACGACAACATGGAGGTCGTCGCGACGCTGATGTCGACGGACGACGACCGCGTCTTCTCTATGGCGCCTGGACTCCACACGATCCGCTGCGAGGTCGGCCCGCTGCCGCTGGCCCCCGGCGAGTATCTGCTCAACGTCGGGGCTTCGCCGTCCGGGCTCCGGCTGTCGTGGGACGTGCTGAACGCGCTGCCCGGGTTCCGGATGACGGGGGAGGAGACTGCGGCATGGCTCAAGTGGCCGCACCGGCCCGGATCGGTGTGGCTGCGCGACGCCAGCTGGTCGGAGCGCACGCCGCGGTCGCCGCGCGCGCCCGGCGCGCACCCCGAGTACTCTGTCGGCAAGCTGGGCGGCCAATGATGAGGCAGTCCAAATCGGGTGTCCGACGCATGGCCGGGAGGTCGCTATCGGTATAAACATAAATGGCCTGAACTTCCTGCTCTACAGCAAGTCGGCTGGAGTGGATTTCTCGGCGACGGTCACCATCGGGCGGCAGGGGTTCTATGTGACTGCCGACGAGCTTTGCGAGGCGCTCGCCGCGCATGGGCGGTCCGACGCTCGGGCGACCGCCGACCGGCTCTGCTCCGAATCGGACGGCTTCGTCGAGCCGCTGCTGCGGTTTCTAGGCGCCGAGGTGACGGATTCGATCGATCATTCCGATTTCGAGTCGGCGACCTTCACGCACGACATGAATGCTCCGATCGGTGATGAGTTCAAGCAGCGTTACTCGACAGTGATCGACGGCGGCACGCTCGAGCACGTATTCAACTTTCCCACCGCCATCCGAAACTGCATGGAGATGGTGCGTGTCGGCGGCCACTATCTGTCGATCACACCTGCCAACAACTTCTTCGGACACGGCTTCTATCAGTTCAGCCCGGAGCTATACTTCAGAGTGCTGTCGGCCGACAACGGCTTCAAGGTCGAGAGCATGCTGGCCTTCGAAGAGATCGAGAACCCGGTGTGGTGGCAGGTATCCGATCCTGCCGAGATCGGCGAGCGGGTCACGCTGTTGAACGATCGGCCGGTGTTCCTGCTGATCGTCGCGCGGCGGGTCGAGGAGAAGCCGATCTTCGCGCGCACGCCGCAACAGAGCGACTATGTCGTGCGCTGGGCGCCCGACGAAGCAAGCCCCCAACCGGCTGCGGCGACTGCGGCGCCCCGCCCACTGGGCATCCGCATCGCGAAGCTGTTGCTGCCGGCGGACGTGCGAACGGCGATGCGCAAGGCCTTGAGCCGGCCGCCTCAGCCGGAGGTCGGCTTCAGCCCCCGCTTCTTCCGCCCCATGGCCTCGCCGCCCCGGCGCGCCGACCCGTAGAGCAGAGATCGAGGCGACCAATCAAAATGGCCGAACCCATCCGAGCCCGGGCGATTCGGGGACTGCGGTGACGACCGTGGGGGATAACGAGGACGTCGAGGCCTATTACAACAAGCGGGTCGCCGGGAAGCTTGCCGACTTCACCGGCTTCAACCCGCGCATCGAAGCGGCGGTCGAGACGATCGCCGAGTGGTCGCCACTGCGGCCCAAGCGCGTGCTGGAGATCGGATGTGGGATCGGCGCGACGTCCTGGCGGATGGCGCGGGCGTGGCCCGAGGCGGAGGTGATCGGCGCCGACATCAGCCGGATGTCGGTGGAGGTCGCACAAGCCTGCTTCCGCCGGCCGAACCTGCGGTATGTCGCCGGGGCCATTGAAGCGGGCTCGCTTCCCGGCAAGTTCGACTTGGTCGTGCTTATGGACGTCTATGAACACATCCCGCCGGCCGAGCGCCCCGCCTTGCACGGCTTCGTCCGTGCGGCGCTGGCCGACGAAGCGCGGGTGATCATGACCGTGCCGACCCCGGCGATGCAGGCCTGGCTGCACCGCGACCATCCCGAGGCCATCCAGCCGGTCGACGAAGACATCGACCTGGGAGTCGCAGAGACGTTCGCGCGCGAGACCCAGACGGACCTGGTGCACTACCGCCAGGTTGGGATCTGGCGCTACGGCGACTATGCGCATCTGGTGTTCGGGCGCTTCAGTCCGGCGCCGGTGATCGCCCGCGAAGCCAAGCCAAGCGGGCTTCCGGGGCTGAAGCATCGCGTCAAGCGCCTGATCGGCAGAACTGCAACGGACGGCGAGAAGGACTACCTGGGCTACGACTTCGGGCGCGCGCGGACGGCCGAGCGGCGGCGACGTTTCCAGGTGGCCGCCCGCGAGCGACGGCAGATCGCGGCCGCGTGGAGCAATGGCCGCGAATGAGCGTGCACGACCAGCTTTACGCCGCCCCGGTCCCGGCCGGCCCGTCGGCGGAGAGGCGACCGTGAG
>Ga0134126_10006857_pt1 | contig 14325 bp, 14 predicted proteins | sample KB31752_FD_96881 | JGI IMG/M metagenome (GOLD analysis project Ga0134126, IMG submission 96881) | Terrestrial soil microbial communities with excess Nitrogen fertilizer from Kellogg Biological Station, Michigan, USA - KB3-175-2 | ecosystem: Environmental > Terrestrial > Soil > Unclassified ... | reverse complement strand
ATGACCTATGGCTTGACCTTCTTCTTGTCCCTCATGGCGGCCCTGGCGGCCACGCCGCTGGCCAGGCGTGCCGCCATCTCGCTGGATATTGTCGATCATCCGGGTGGCCGGAAGGCCCACCACGCTCCCATTCCCTACCTGGGCGGGGTAGCCATTTATCTGGCCTTCATCGCCATTTTGGCGGCGGGCTGGGCCACCCAGAGCCATAGTAGTGGGATCGCCAAGGCAACCGGCCAACTCATCGCCTTGGTAGGAGGTGCCTCTCTGATGGCGCTTCTCGGTCTGTTGGACGATTGGTACGACTTGCCGGCCTTGGTAAAGCTGGGTGGTCAGCTGCTGGGGGCGGCCATATTGGTGCATGCGGGAATCACCATCCATTTCAACCACCCCCAGTTTTCCATTCTAGAAACCCCGATTACCGTCGTGTGGGTGGTAGGCATTACCAACGCTCTGAACCTCATGGACAACATGGATGGGCTCGCGGTAGGGACCGCCGGGATCGCGGCCTGCTTCTTTCTCCTGCATGCCGTCCTGGCCCTTCCGGCGCAGAGTCTGGTGGCGACGCTTTCGGCGGCCCTCGCCGGAGCCTGTTTCGGGTTCCTCTACTACAATTGGAGCCCGGCTCGGATCTTCATGGGAGACGCGGGATCGCTCTTTCTGGGCTACCTGTTGGCCGCCGTCGCCCTGAAACTCAGTCTCACCCCCACCACTCCTCAACTGGCGCGGCTGGCCGAGGCGGCCGGATACTCCTCGACTGTCAGCCAGAGCCTGCACGCTATCGCCCTGCTCGCTCCGGTGTATGTGCTTGGTCTCCCCATTTTCGACACGTCGCTGGTGGTCATCTCCCGGCTCCGGCGCGGAGTACCGGTGTCACAGGGCGGCAGCGATCATGTATCCCATCGCCTGGTCGGGGCGGGACTCAGCCATCGCGAAGCGGTGTTGAGCCTCTATTTGGCCTCCTGTGCCCTGGGAGGACTGAGTTTGCTGCTGACCCGAGCCAATCTGAAGGAGGGCTTGGCGGTCAGCGTCGTCACGATTCTGATTGCCGTGGCTCTCATGACGCGCTTCGAGCAGTTATACGCGGTCCAGAGCCGCGCCCGAATTCCGTCCGCCGTCCTGGCTGATCCTGGCCCGAGCCTTCCCTAACCTGGCATACCGCTTCCAATCCACGAGCCCATACATGAGGAGGAATCCTTGGCCTTTCCCGAAATCAGGCCGCGCAGACTCCGCCGGACCCCGGCTCTCCGCGCCATGGTCCGCGAAACGCACCTGAGCCCTGACGACTTTATCGCGCCGCTCTTTTTTGATGCGCGCCTTACCGTCCCCCTGGCAATCGATGCCATGCCGGGCCAGGATCGGTGGCCGTCCGGATTCGCGGAACAAGCCTGCGCGCCCCTGGTGGAGGCTGGGGTGCGCGCCGTGCTGCTCTTTGGCCTGCCGGATGCCAAGGACGCGGTGGGCAGCAGTGGCAGCCGACCGGATGGGGTGGTCCAAATGGCTATCCGCGCGATTAAGCACGCCTTCCCCGATCTCTACGTCATTACCGATGTCTGCCTGTGTGAATATACCGACCACGGGCATTGCGGCATGCTGGATGGCGACACGGTGGACAATGATCGCACCCTACCCTTGCTGGCCCGCCAGGCGCTCTCGCATGTGGAGGCGGGTGCGGACATGGTGGCGCCGTCCGACATGATGGACGGGCGAGTAGGTGCCCTCCGGGCCGCACTCGACGCGGAGGGGCATGCCGGCGTGCCGATCATGGCCTATTCCGCCAAGTATGCCTCCGCCTTTTACGGTCCTTTCCGCGAGGCGGCGGAGTCCACTCCAGCCTTTGGCGACCGGCGGTCCTATCAGATGGACCCAGGCAATGCCCGCGAGGCTCTGGCCGAGGTGGCGCTGGATCTTGCCGAAGGGGCGGACGTGGTCATGGTAAAGCCCGCCCTCCCCTATTTAGACGTGCTCCGCCAGGTCCGCGACGCCGTTCAGTGTCCGGTTGCCGCCTATAACGTGAGCGGGGAATACAGTATGATCATGGCGGCGGCGCGCGCCGGCTGGATCGACGAGGATCGAACTATTCGAGAAGTGCTCACGGGGATCAAACGAGCCGGCGCCGACCTGATAATCTCCTATCACAGTTTGTACGCGGCCCGCCAATTGCGCGCGGGTGCATGGGAGTAGCTGCCCATGCGATCACATTTCGGCTCCTGGAACTGGACCTGGTCCGATGGACTGTGGAAGCACACAAACGGGCGTCCGTCTTATGTGGTACGGCTTGACGAAGCTCCGCGGCTGATGCCCAAAGGTGCGGTGGCGTCGTGACTCCCGCGGAGCCACGGAGCGGAAGGCGGACACCCTGGCTAAGCTTCAGGCGCGAGGAATAGATGTCTGGGTTGCCTCGGCTTCGGTATCCTCTGGCGATTCGGCGCGAACGCACCTGGTTCCGTTGTCCCTAGCCTGGATTGATGAGCGAGTGGTCATCGCATTGGAGTCGGATTCTCGAACCGCGCGCAACATCCTCAAGCACGGAACGGCCAGACTCGCGCTCGGTCCGACACGCGATGTCGTGATCATCGATGCCGTGCTGGATCAGGCTATCAACCTGAACGACGTACCGGTGGCGCTCACCGAGCGGTATGCGAACCAGGCCGATTGGGATCCCCGAACCGCCGGTGGCCACTATCTCTTTCTCGTGCTTCGACCCGACCGTATCCAAGCGTGGAGAGAGGCCAACGAACTGGCGGGCCGGACGCTCATGCGTGCCGGCTCCTGGGTCGTCTGACGCCCAGCGATTAGGTCGGATCTTTCGTTGAAGATTCGTACTGTTTCTCTATCGAGGTTACTCGGCGAGCAAGCTCCGCTTCGTTGGGATAACGCATTATCGTCAAGGCATCATTGAGCGGAAACCAGCGGGCGAAGTCGTATTCATGGTCGTGCAGGGCCGTGTCACCGCCGATCGCCACCATCGTGTAATAGACCACGCGCTTGCGGTAGCGGATCCCTCGCTCCATGAAGGAATAGGCGATGGCGCCCGCGTATCCGGTAATGGCCACTTCCAGGCCGGTCTCCTCGCGTACCTCGCGGAGAGCGGTATGCTGAGTTGTCTCACCCGCCACCGGCGTGCCCTTTGGCAGGGCCCACAACTGACCGCCCTTGGCCTGTTGGGCTCGCCCAACCAGGAGGATTTCCCGTGAGTCGCATTGGCCACGCAGCACGATGCCGCCGGCGGAAAAGGCGTGGACCACCCTTTTTGCCCGCACTCCTTGTCCGCTTATCGCCTCGGCAACTCTGACCGCCGGATCGTCGGTGCCCATTCTGTTCACCAGCCAAACAGAGTCGCCGCGTTCGCGACTATGTGCTGAGCCAGCTCGGCCGGTTCCCGCTTCGTACACGCGGCGAGGACGCGCAGTGTATGGACAACATACGCGGGTTGATTTGGAGCCCCACGATGGGGCACGGGGCTCAGATACGGGGTGTCGGTCTCCACCAGCACCCGGTCCAGGGGGATCGCCGACGCAGTCTCACGAAGGGGACCGGCGCTCGGATAGGTGAGATTGCCGGCAAAGGAGAGATAATATCCGAGCCCCAGCGCCTGCTCCGCGAAGGGGAGATTCCCAGAGAAACAATGCAGGACACCGCGGACCTGACCGCCGAACTGAGTTAGGATCTCCAGGATGTCGGCGTCCGCCGCTCGGTTATGGATGACAATCGGTACGTCGCGCTCGGCCGCCAGTTTGAAATGGGCCAGGAGCGAGGCACGTTGGGCTGCGCGATCCGTGCGATCTCGGTAGTAGTCTAGCCCGGTCTCTCCGATGGCCCGAACCCGAGGATGGAGCGCTAGCTTGCCCAGCGCCGTCCAATCGTCGCCCGGAGCAAGGTCATTAGGATGGATCCCCACCCCGGCGAACACTTCGGGAAACCGAGTCGCCTGCTCCACGGCCGCCGTGCTCGTTCGTAGGGTGGTCCCCACCGCTAGCACCCGGATCACGCCAGCGGCGCGCGCGACTCCAATCAGGGTCTCAGGGTCGGCCGCGTCGTATCCCGTAAGGTGGGTATGGGTATCCACCAACGGATACCCATCCATGGTGCCAATCGGATCCGACTCGGCGGCCTCAACCATCGTCCACCTCCAGGGCGCCACACACCAGCACCGTACGGTTGCCCCTTGGCGAGCTCGCGCCTCCAGTGCGTTTGCCAGAGCGGCGCGGAGGCCGCCAGATGGGCTGCCTTCCGTGTACCCGCAACTGTATCATACCCCGTCCCGTAATCCAGAGCATCCATGCTCTGGCCTAGCACCGCATGCGGTTGGCGAATCAGCCGGGAGGCCATGCCATGGTCCGCCGTCCCAGCACATGAAGATGTAGGTGTGGGACCGTTTGCCCACCATCATCGCCCTGATTCACCACCACTCTAAAGCCTTGGTCGAGTCCCTTTGCCTCCACGATCTCCTGCACCACCGCGATCAACTCATTCCATAGAACATCACTCGCCGGCAATTCCGCCAGACCGGGCACATGGCGGCGGGGAAGAACCAGGACATGGACGGGGGCCTGCGGATTGGCGTCCTGAATGGCAATCACCTCTTGATGTTCAAGTACACGGGTCGCGGGAATCTCTCCCGCCACGATTTTGCAAAAGATACATTTGTCACTCATATGCATTTCGGTCCTCTCGTCGTGTCTCGGTACCACCATTGGTTCACGCCAATTGAATGGAGCGCTTGTCCATCTATTGTACGGACCGGCACCGTGGCATGCGACCACCCGAGGTAAGAATTGGCTTGTCTGTCCATCAAGAATATGTCGGGCTTATAGGAGAGTTGCTATTTATGTGCAGGCCAAACAGATTATTCCCCATGGACGTGCTACATTGTTTGACATGGGAACCCAAAGGAGCCCCAATGTCGATAGTGAAGCTGGTCACGGAAGAACGTCTACCAATCCTGCTGCGGAGCGTGGGCCCCGAACGTGAAGCCGCGGCCGAGGAACTTCGAGAGCTCCTTGTGCGCGCGGCCCTGGCGTATTTGCTGCGACAGCATTATCCTGTCGAGGCATTCGGCGCCGATACCTATGCCTCGATTGCCGAGGATTATGCCCAGGAGGCGTTTACCATTATTTTGCGCCAACTCAATCGTTTCCGCGGTGAGTGCCGATTCACGACCTGGGCGTACCGCATCGTCATCAACCTGATCGCGGACGAGATGCGGCGCCGCTGCTGGAGACGCCGGCCACTCCCGGAGGACGACGGTTTGGACCTCCATGAGCGTACATTCGGGCGCGAGAACGATGTAGCGGCGATTGCCGACCGCAGGGCGCTCTGGCGGACTATAGATTCGGTGATTCAGAACGAATTGACCCCACGTCAGCGGGCTGCCCTGATAGGCAGGATTTTCGAGGACAAGCCCCTCATCGTGCTCGCCGATGAGCTTGGCACGAACAAGGACAACGTATACAAGCTGCTTCACGACGCGCGGAAGCACTTGAAGCGGGCCCTGTATAGCCAGGGCGTCACGGCAATGGACGCACTCGGTAGCATTGATGGAAGGAGCGTTTAGCGATGCGCCACGATCAGACCGCTCCTTCTGGAAGCCCGCGGGAGGCCGAACCATTTCAGCGGCTTTTGCGTAATGTCGAAATAACTCAAGACCACGAGATCGATTGTTCGGTTTGCCTTGAGCAGGTACCAATCTATGTCGATCGCGAACTGGGGGGTGTGGATGTGGCACGCGAGATGGCGGATTTGCATCTGCATCTTGCCCTCTGTGGCGACTGCTTCGAGGAATATGAAGCCCTCCGTGATCTTGCCCGCCTAGATCTTGCGGGCAATCTTCCGGACAGAGCTACCCTCTTGCGCCAACTCAACCGGGAGTAAGGCGCGTCCCCGACCCCCATTCCTGACCTCTCGACTGGCATACTCTTCCATTGTTTGCCGTCGGGGTAAGAAACCGCGCTCCCCTGCGTCTAATTCACGTTGGACACTCGCATGGTCACGTCGCGAGAGGTAGAAAGGACGTGCCGGTACCGCGTCGTCGCGAGTGCCGGGCGAGGTTCTCGGTTCTTTACCATTCTAGCCAGCGGAGGAGATTCACCACGATGTTCGTCAAACCAATAGTTGCGTTTCTCGTGACCGCGGCGGTGGCCGCGGGCGGCTCGTTTGGAGCGACCGAGGCGACAGGCCGCGGGGCCGCGGCGTCCCCGGTCATGCATGTTCAGTTGCGGGCACAGGCCTTCAGCGGGGTCACTGGGACGGCGACCCTATCCTATAATGCAGCGACCAAAATGACTACCGTGAAGGTGTCCGTCCACCACCTCCAGCCCGGCAGCGTTCACCCCTCGCACATTCACGCCGGACGGTGTTCGACTAATGGACCGGTGCTCGCCGCGCTGGCAAGCATAACCGCCAACGCAAGCGGGACCGGGACAGCCACCACCGTGATCTCCGGCTCTTTCACACATTCGCATGCCTATGTAAACGTCCATCTTGGACCGGGGCTAGCCCTCACCCAGTATACGGTTCTTGCCTGCGGAGAACTGGGAACCGGACGGTAGGGCCACCGCACCATTATCGGTGTGGTAAGTGACTGATTCCTTACCTTGCCGCCGCGGACCTTATTCCATGCGCCCCGCGAGGGCGTTCCGGATCGCCGTGTCTGACCTGTCAGAACGTCGTGGGATGGTGGAAGTGAACCACCACCATCTCGCGACGCAGGGTGCTTCGAATAGGAGATAGCGTGAGACTCAATCAGCGCCGGCTCCGCTCCGCGGTGGTGATCTTCGCTCTATCAGGGATCCTGATCTACGGCGGATTACACCTGGCGAACGCGACCGGACGCGGCGCCTCCCCAATCACCACCGGATCAAGCACCCCGGCCGCCTTATCCTCACCTGAGGGTTCTGTCCCGCCCGCCATTCAGGCCATGATACGTCGAGGACCGATCGTGGTGCGCCTGACCATAACACCGGCGGACCTAGGGACCGCCCGAATTCATGCCCGCGTATGGGTGAATGGGCGTGTTCTCCAGACTGGGGGCATACGGTTTATGCTCTCCATGCCCTCGCAGCCAATTTTTCCCAGGGCCATTCCGGCGGCGGCCAAGTGTCACGGAGGCTACTGCGCCCGAGGCGAATTGCAAGCGCTGGGGCGCTGGCAACTTGAGGTACTTGTCTGCCCGCGAAATCCACGCGGCACTTGCGCGCCGATTATATTCGACTTTATGAACGGAGCCAACGCCCGCTTCCTTTTCGCGCGACCACCGGACACCCGGTTCGGATCGGCCGAGGTGAACTTGACTCGCGAGCCCCAAGGCAGTTCGATCCTCCGCGTTCACCTCCGTCCAGCTCTTACGGTACACGCGGTCGTGGCCATGCCGAACATGCCCAGCATGGGGACGGCCTACTACGCCGCCGGCCCCCAGCCCCACGGTTGGTATGCCGTCTCGCTGTCATTCCCCATGACCGGGGTAACGGAGGTAAGACTCCAGGTGTGGATCCGAGGCGTTTGGCGGACGGTCCGGACGTTACTGTACGATGTGGATTCGGCCGGTGGCGCCCAACTCATCACCACCACCGCGTCTTCCGGCTTGCCTTGATGTGACGCGGCATCGTGCTTCCGAGGGCCTCGTCGGGTACCATAGGCGGGAGACGAATCACACAAGCAGTCGGAGATGCCATGCAAGACGGAACCGTTCCCCGCGTTCAGGGGTTTCACGATCTATATGGGGACGGATACCACCGGATTCAGCGCTTGGTGGAAAGTCTCACCGTGTCCTTTGCCCGGCATGGCTTCGACCAGATGGAAGTTCCCCTGGTTGAAGGACTCGATCTCTACCTCCGGAAAAATGGGGCACAGGTACTTTCTCGACTCTACAGCTTCGTTGACCCAAATCACGGGGAGGTGGCGCTGCGGCCTGAATTTACGGCGTCAGTGATTCGAGCGCTTGCCGCTGAAATGGAAAACGCCGACCAGCCGTGGCGGGTCTCTTATGCTGGGCCGGTGTTTCGAAACGGGTCTGGGCAGGAAGGGCAGTCGCGCCAGTTCACGCAGGCCGGCATCGAGATCTTGGGTGATAGCTCGGCGGTGGCCGATGCCGAGGTTCTGGCCCTTGCCTGTCGCGCCGCGCTGGACACCGGATTGCCGCAAGTTCGGCTGGTGCTCGGGCATCTCGGACCACTCCGCACCCTCCTCACCCATCTCAACGTAAACGGTCGAGCGGAGGGCTACCTGCTCGAACATCTGGAGCATCGCTATCGCGGTCGGACCGGTGATGAAACGGTTCGCCGGCGGCTTGGCTTGCAGGCGCGGGTCGAAGAAGGGACGGTTGATCCCGAGGCTTTGCCGGAGCATCTGGCGGAGGCGGTTAGGGGTGCCATCCCAGAGGAGGCAAGGGCACTCGTCCTCACCATGCTGGACCAGATGGGCCTGAGCCTAGAGGGCACTACACGCACTCCCGATGAAATCATCGACCGGGTACTGCTCAAGGCGCGTCGCCATGCCGCGCTCCACGGAGGAACGGGCCGGGAGGATCTTGAGCGTGCCCTGGCCTTCACCGAGCAACTGAGTACCCTCCAGGGAGATCCCGACGATATCCTTCCGCGGGCTGAAGCGCTTCTGGCGCGCTACCAGGTGCCGTCGGAAGCCCTGGATGAGTTGCGGGGCGTGCTTGATCTCCTGCGGCTCTATGAACTGGAAGGGGTCACGATTGAACTGGCGCCGGGAATGGCCCGCGGCATTGCCTATTACAGTGGCCTGATCTTCGAGCTCTATGCCGAGCAAGAGGCCGCCAGACCGCCGGGGGTCCAAATCTGCGGCGGCGGCCGCTACGATGCGCTGGCTCTCGCGATCACGGGCAGCTTCAACTTCCCGGCCCTGGGATTCTCCTTCAACGTAGAGGCACTGGCCGGCGTCCTGCCCCGCGATGAAAAATCCATGAACCACCGGATCGGGCTGATCGTGCTGGACGCAGAGTACCGGCGATTTGCCTACTATCTTGCAACCACCTTACGCGGCGGCGGCTATACGGTCACCACCCATGAGATGCGGACGGTGTCCCATCTGGACGTCCGCCGTTTAATTGACCACGGCTTGGCGGCGGTTATCCTCGTGCCTTCTCCCGAGCCTGATACCTTTCCCGTGGTCGAGGTTTTGGTCTATGAGAATCGGACTGAGACCAGCGATCTGGAGGAGACGCTGGCCGAGATCGCCGCGAACTGTTGGTCGGACCTTGGCAGCCCTAATATTCTGACCACTGGGGAGGCGCGCGGATGACCCCAGTGTTGCGTATTGCCATCCCCAGCAAGGGAGCAATGGAGGAGCCGACCCTCCGCTTTCTGGGAGACTGCGGGCTGAAGGTTCATCGGAGTAATTCCCGCCAGTATAGCGCGCCAATGGGAGCGGGTGATGTGCTCCAGGCCGTGTTCCAGCGCGCGGCGGACATCCCGCGCAAGTTAGCCACCGGCCTGGTGGATGTGGGGATCACCGGCTTTGACATCTTCTCCGAGCACATGGGTGACACGCGGGACGTGATTGTTGCCGTGGAGGATCTCGGTTTCGCGCGCTGCTCCCTGGTTCTGGCCGTGCCGGAGGCATGGTTGGATGTTACGACCATGGAGGATCTGGTGGATGTCGCGGCGGAGTTCCAGCATCGAGGTAGGCCGCTTCGGATCGCCACGAAGTTTCCCCGTCTGGTCCGCCAGTTCCTGCTTAGCCGCGCATTGGTAAGCCATACCCTGGTAGAAGGGACTGGGGCCCTGGAAATCGCGCCAGCCATGGGTTACGCGGACATCATCGCGGACATCAATGAAACTGGTACTACCCTCCGGACCAATCACCTCAAACCGTTGGCCGGCGGCACTATCTTGCGCTCGCAGGCGTGCTTACTCGTCAACCGGGCCCGCCTCACATCCGCGCCCGCCCGACTGGAGGCCCTCCGCGGCATCCTGGAGATGATAGAGGCCCACCAAAGAGCACGGGAACTCGTGAGCATCACCGCGAACGTGGAAGGCGCCGATATTAGGCAGGTCGCCCAGACCGTTTTGCGGCGGCGGGATCTGGCTGGGGTGCGCGGTCCCACGCTCACTCCAGTCTTCGATCCGGATTACCCAGACCGGGTGTTCGCGGTCACCCTGGTGGTGTCGACCAGCCAACTGGCGGAAGCAAAGGACCATCTACGCGCCTGCGGAGGCGGTGCCATTACCGTACAGAGCCCGCTCTATGTGTTCGACCAGGAGTCCATGCTCTACGCGAGCTTGCGCGAGAAGTTGTAGGCGATGACGCCCCCGCCGCGGAAGCAGCGATCAGGAGACCCGCCACCCAGCTGGCCGCTCCGGCGTCCGCCGCCTGCCGTCATACAACTCAAGCAGCACCTGCGAGAGCTTCTGCGCGTCGTGCCGTAGGGCATTGTGGGTATCCACCACGTCATGCTCGATCACTTGAATGTCGCGGCCGGTGATCGGCGTACCAGGGCGCACTACCTGGCTCTTCCAGACCCCCGGTTTCTCGGCTCGATAGTTGGAATTAGTGATCACCACGTCAAAGAGCCGCCGTCCAACGTGACTCTCGATTGCCGTCACGAAGTCCCAGGCCGTGAAATCGTCAGTTTCTCCTGGTTCGGTAGCGACGTTGCATACGAATACCTTGAGCGAGGCTTTCGACTCTTCAATGGCCTGGGCAATTCCGGGAACCAAAAGATTCGGCATGATGCTCGTATACAAGCTCCCAGGTCCAATTACGATCACGTCCGCTTCGCGAATCTCGGTAATTGCCTTGGCGTTGGCTTCTGGCGCCTCCGGCAACAGGAATACGCGATCGATCGGTGACTTGCCTTTTGCCACGACGGATTCTCCTTCCACCGTGGATTGATCGCGCAGTGACGCGGCAAGCGTGACATCTTGCAAGGTGGAGGGGAGGATCTTCCCTCGCACCGCCAGGACGCTGTTCGAGGCTTCAAGCGCCCCTTCGAAGCTGCCGGTAATATCGGCCATCGCGGCGATGAACAGATTGCCGAAACTATGGCCCTCCAGACCCGACCCCTTCTTGAAACGATATTGCAACAATTCCACCATCATGTCCTCGACATCGGCCAGCGCCGCGATGCACTGGCGGAAATCACCCGGAGGCAGGATGCGCAATTCACGACGCAGGCGTCCCGAACTTCCGCCATCATCGGCCACCGTGACGACCACGGTAAGGTTGCGGGAGTAGGTGCGGAGACCGTGCAGCAGCAGCGACATCCCGGTGCCGCCCCCAATGGCCGTGATCCGTGGGCCGCGCTGCAGCAATTTATGCTGGGCTACCGCCCCGATGACCGAGATTTTGGGCGAGCTTGCCTTGCCGTTGGTCTGGGGTATCACGGCCACGATGACCCGATTGAGATGGCGAAGGGCCAACACAATAGCCAAAATCCCAACCGAAAGGAACAACGCGCCGCGGAGTGTGTGATCGATCCACTGGAGCGTCACGTCGTAGATGTACGGGGAGGCCCAACTAGGAAACGGATATTGCCGGTACAGGGCCAGCAGGATATAGTCGATTCCGAGGAGGATGACCAACATACCGAAGCCGAAGACAACTAACCATCGCTTGATGGTGCTGCCTGGAGCCATCCAGGCTGGGATAGTCAATGCATCGCTCCTTCACCCGCTGATGGGCGCCTTGCCGACTGTGTCATTACCAGCCCATCATCCACTCTAACAGGGGGATCATGGTATGTCAAACATGCTACATCCCGCGCCACCGGGGCCTTCGTTCCGCCTATGATATACTTTTCATATTCGTGCCGCGCGCGGCGCGGTGGACTGTAAGAAGATTTTCCGTTATTAGCCCTTACAATGGAGCGACGCAGTTGGCCATTCGTCCGATTCTTACCAGTGAAAAGCCGATCCTGCATCAGCGCGCCAAGGCAATCGCCCGCGCCGACATCGCCACCCGCCGGCTCTTGCGCGATATGGTGGACACGATGCGCGACGCTCCAGGGGTGGGGCTGGCTGGACCCCAAATCGGAGTTCCCCTGCGGGTGGTGGTGATCGAATACGAGCAAATCCTCTATAAGCTGATTAATCCAGAGATTACCTGGTTGTCCTCCGAGCGCGTGGTGGCCGACGAGGGATGCCTGAGTATTCCCGGCTATATCGGCGCCGTCGAGCGATCCGAGCGGGTGAAAGTCCGGGCCAAGAACGAGCAAGGCAAGGCGATAAGCCTGGCTCCCGAAGGCTGGTTGGCCCGCATTTTTCAGCACGAGGTTGATCACCTGGATGGCATCCTGTTCCCTGATCGGATGGCGCCCGGTGAACGCCTGCGCCCAGCTCCGGACGAGGAAGCCGAAGAGCCTGCGGAAAAGGTGGCCTCAGGGCAATAGGCAGGAGTCACTCTCTCTCGCCCACCAGGCTGGCGGCCAGCCCGACGCGGAGAGTGCGAATGCCTTTCGCGGCCAGTTCCTGCCTGGCCTGCGCGTCCACGGCCCCGCGCCCATCCAACACCACCCGAATGCCGGGGAAGGCGGAGAGGTCCAGTTCCCGGTACGCATCGTGGTTGGCTTGCAGGATTACGGCGTCCACTTCCGGGAGAGGAGATAGCGAAACTGGGCGGATCTTCAGTGCCGTTTGCTCTTCCAGGGTTAACAGTGGATCGTGGCCGAGGACCGTGGCTCCCCGATGGCGCAGTTCGCGCGAGAGTTTGCGGGCACTGGTGTGCGCGCTCTCTTTCACGTTCTCGCGGTAGGCCAGGCCCAGGATCAAGACATGTAGGCCCGCCAGGTTGCCGAGCGCCTCCTCCAGGAGGTCTACTCCGTGTGCCGCCATTGAGTCATTGATCGCCCGAGCCAGGGGAGGCAGACGGAAATCATCCCACTTGCTAAAGAGAAAGTACGGATACACGGGAATACAGTGGCCGCCCACCCCTACGCTTGGTTGGTGTACATGCGAGAACGGCTGGGAGTTCGCGGCCGTAATCACCTCTTGCGCGTCCAGCCCCTCCCGTTCGGCGTACAGAGCGAACTCATTGGCCAGGGCGATATTCACGTCGCGGTAGGTAGTTTCCACCAGTTTTGTGTATTCCGCCGCCTCGGCGGAACTCAGCGCCCGCACCTCCGCTTGCAGCACTGATTGGTAGAAGCGGAGCGCCGCCTCGGTGCTGACCGAATCCACGCCGCCCACGATTTTCGGGTAGCGCGCCAGATCGCGGAAAATGCGTCCGGAATAGACCCGCTCGGGGCTGAACGCAAGCTGAAAATCGGTTCCAGCATCGAGATGGGAAGCCGACTGCAGCAGTTGGGCCAGCCGGCCCCTGGTGGTTCCCACCGGAAGGGTGGTCTCGTACACGACCAGAGTGCCCGGGCGGAGCCCGGCACCTACGCTCAGGGTCGCGGCGTCAATGTGATGGAAGTCCACTTCACGGGAGTCAGTCAGGGCCACCGGGACAATGATCACGATCACTGACGCGGCGGCGGCGGCGGCGGTTGTGTCGGTGGTCGCCCGGAGGCGTCCTTCCCCATGTACGCGCCGTAACGCCTCGGCCAGCCCCTGCTCGGAGTCAAATGGCGCGCTACCGTGATTCACCGCCTCCACCACGCCGGCGGCCACATCACAACCGATTACCTCGCGGCCCGCGAGGGCGCACTGAACCGCCAGGGGGAGCCCGATTTTCCCCAGGCCGACCACGCACACCACGCCATTCTCGCTTGTTTCAGTCACCCAGCACCTCCCTGTCGGGCGGCCGCGACCGCGGTTCCCGCCCGGCCAGACTCTACAATCAGCGTGGCCAGTCGCAGCGCCTCCAGCCCATCCTCGGCCGTCACCAACACGGGCTCGGCGGTCCCTGGGTCGCCGGCGAATCGATTGTGCCGCGCTCGCCCCACCGCCATGGCGAATTGCTCAAGCTCGACCCGGAGCGGCTCACGCTTCTCCACCTTATAGCGGGTCATGCTGCCTTCGCTCACACCGGTTAGATTTTGCAAGATCCCCCATTGGGTCGCCGCGTAATCATTGGCATAGAAATACAGGTCCTGGACTAGATAATCCACCACGAACATCCCCCGCTCTCCGGTGAGGGTCAAGGTGCGGACCTTGGTGGGGGTGAGCCAGTTTATGTCAAGGGATGCGATCACTCCATTGGCGAATCGCAGTTGGCCGCAGAGCAAGTCCTCATGGGCGCTGTGGATGCGCTGCTCGGTTTCGGCGAACACCCGAATCACCTCGGTTCCGATCAGGAATCGCAGCACATCGATGTCATGGGTGGCCAGGTCAAGCACCACGCCGACATCCTGCACGCGCGACGGAAACGGCCCCAGACGCCGAACGTGCGCCAGAAACATCCGACCCAACTCTCCCGTAT